>Ga0209475_10001317_pt1 | contig 32457 bp, 16 predicted proteins | sample tdDd471_FD_187128 | JGI IMG/M metagenome (GOLD analysis project Ga0209475, IMG submission 187128) | Marine sediment microbial communities from the Atlantic coast under amendment with organic carbon and nitrate - tdDd47.1 (SPAdes)... | ecosystem: Environmental > Aquatic > Marine > Coastal >... | reverse complement strand
GTGATGATAATGATATTTTATATTCACCAGGATTTGATGATGAAGATGGTGTTATTTTCCCGGCCCTGGCTGTTGGTACCAGCGTGGTGCTTAATGTTAACGCATATGGATCTGCTTTCCTTCAAGGCTGGATGGACTTTAATCAGGATGGCGACTGGGCAGATGCAGGTGAGCAAATAATTAGTAATCAGACACTCGTGTACGGCAATAATACCCTCACCCTTAATATTCCTGCAAGTGCATACACTGGTTGGACCTATGCAAGATTTAGATATAGCACACAGTATAATCTTGGATTTAATGGCCAGGCTCCCGATGGTGAAGTGGAAGATTATTTTGTGAGAATAGAAGAAATGATTCCTGTTCAGGAATTTGATATGTTGTTTTCCCTGGATATAGGTTCGGACACTGAGCTAAGTGACCCTGTGATGGATATGGATGAAGTATTTGATCCGGGTGATGCTTACCTTTTTAATGGAGCTTACATGGCGCTGCCAGGTGCCGACGGATACTTTGATGATGTTCAGGCTTTTGGTGTTGATCCGCTTCCTGACGGAAGTATTCCAGGAACAGGAGCTCCATGCCTGTCTGGTATACCCATCGACCAGCTAAAGCCCGATTATTTTGATATGGATGGCATTGACCTGATTGAAGCTGACTTGCGTCAATATGTTTTTGGAGAAGGCCAGCCATCTGTCGAAAAATTTAGCGATCCATTTGTTTACGTTCCCGACAGTATGTACATTTCATTTGATGATGATGATGCATGGGCCTATTCCGATGCTTCAGGAAGTATCCCACGGCTTGGTTTCTCCTCAGCTGGAATGTTATATGGTGAGCAGACAGCCAAAGATGAGATTCTTGAAGTGGACCTTAATATTATAGTTCCTCACCAGGCCCAGATTATGAGCATCGTACCAAAGTATAATGAGTTGCCCATTCATCCCAACTTAACCCCTGATCCTTCATGGGCATCATCAAATCCAAACGATCATGATGATGATGTAGATGCACTTGATATACCTTACGAACTGGATGATGCCGCAAGGACCTATTTCAGTGCTGACCATGAGGCAATTTACACTGACTTTAATGGCAACCCACTCAACCCTGGTAGTATCTATCTGGCCGAGGGAGGGAAGGCTTATGAGGTGATCAATGCCCAAACTGATATTGGCTTATCGCCGGACACCGATGTGGATGCATTTGAATTTGCCTGGTTATTTGATGACCAAAATCAATACAATGCCCTGGCACTGGTTTTCAGTGTGGATGAAGATGACCCTATGACCGGTGTTGATGAATCTGGTGGCCTCATGCCAAACACACTTTACATGACATTTATGACCGGTTGGTGGATGGATTTTACAATAGAGCACTTCGAAGATGATATTGATGCAATTACTTTCTTTGCTACCCCCGGAGCACAACAAGTTCCAAAGGCTGATTTCAGGCCGCTCAACAGCATTATTTATGCAGGTCAAGCCATAATATTCACTGATCTTTCTACAAACAATCCAAACAATTGGGCATGGAGTTTCTATGGTGGCAATCCGCCGAGTTTCATGGGTCAAACTCCTCCACCGGTGGTATATCCAAATCCAGGTATTTTCCAGGTTGACCTCAACGTTTCAAATGCAGTGGGAACAGATTTAAAAACAGGATTGGTTCAGGTGTTACCTGCAAACTGGCAGTATGTGCCTACTAACCTGTCGCATACTATTTCAATTCCTTTATCAGCAAATCCAACTGTAAATGGTAATCCATTGATCAATGGAGATGTTATTGGTGTATTTCATACCGACTTTGCAGGTAATGTAATGTGCGGCGGATACGTGATTTGGGATGGAGTAAACAACCTGGTGCTATCGGCCTATTGTGATGACCCGACCACTCCTGGAGTAAAAGAAGGGTTTAATCCGGGTGAAGATTTTATATGGGAAGTTTTTACGTGGGGCAATACTCAATCAAATCCAGTTTCTGTTACCTATGACCAAAGTATGCCAAATATTGATGGAAAGTATTACGACAATGGCTTGTCTGCTCTTACAGGCATAAGTTCTTTCCTTACCCATAATATTGCAATTCCACAAGGATGGAGCGGTATTTCGAGTTATCTGAATCCTGTTGATCCAAACCTCGATACCTTACTAAAACCTATTATAAATGAACTCGTTATTCTTATGAGCTTTTCAGGAGCCTATTGGCCGGCTGCAGGTCTTAATTCCCTCATTAACTGGAATCCTTACGATGGTTATTTGATTAAGGTAACGCAGGATGTTATCTTGCCGGTGATGGGAAGCACTCTATCCAATCGTTCAGTAACACTCAACCCGGGTTGGCATATTATCCCGGTATTAAGTTCAGGCAATGTGCCAACGGCAAGTGTACTTGGAGTACCTGGTGTTGTGATTGCTAAAGAAATTGGCGGGAACAAAGTATACTGGCCAGGACAGGGGATTTTAACGCTATTGACCCTTGAAACGGGAAAAGCCTACATTGCCTATGTTAATTCAACAGTTGCTATAACCTTCCCTGCTAAAGCTTCGGCTGGGCCTGTTAACTCCGGTCCGGTGGTTAAACTTCCATCGAGTTGGAATGCCGTCGATCCCAATCCGAATACACATTTGGTTTCTATACCAAAAGATATATGCCAAACATTGGAAAACGGTGATGTGATAGGTGCATTTAACGTTCTCGGCATTAATTCTGGTCATGCTGTTTACAACGGTGAACCTATGGCAATAGCAGTTTATGGTGATGATGCCTACACCAAGGGAATTGATGGATTACAAGAAGGAGATGAAATATTCTTCAAGGTTTACCGCCCATCTACAGATGAAGTGTTTGCTCTTGATGTATCGTTTGATCCGGAAATGCCTGACACAGAAAAGTACAGAACAAACGGACTTTCGGGTTTGGTTCTGAAAACAGGCGTAAAAGAAATCGGAGACAAAATAAGAGTTAGCGTGTACCCCAATCCAGCCAGTCATTATATTATCATCGATCCGGGTAGCATTACAGATGTTGTCTATGACATAGATATCATCAATACAATTGGAAAGGTTGTATACAGTACTAAAATGAATGCTGATTCATCAATTCGCCTGGATGTGTCGGAATGGACTGAGGGATGCTATTTCATCAAAATCAAAAGCAACAAAACAACAATCACCAAAAAAGTAATAATACGTAAATAGTTCCCATAGGTTTAGATTAGTATCAATTCAAAAGCCCTGGTTATTCCGGGGCTTTTATTGTTGCTGAGAATTTGAAATAGCTCAAAGATGATTTGAGCTTTTATATAGGAAAAGGGAAGGCAAAGGAGAACTGTCAAATTTATTTCTACTTCAAATAATCAGTAACAAGCGATGCGTGGGGATAGATATTTCCTTGAAGACTTTACGGCATTAACGTCAGTTAGAGATAAGGGAAATTATAAAACGCAGATAACCAACGAACAAAATTACACTTCTAAATTTGGAAAAATGCCTGCCTGCCTGCAAGGCTGGGAAGAATGGAAAAGTGGAAGAAATTATCGTTAATTATGCCCAAATTTTCCAACTTTCCAACTTTCCATGTCTGAATAAAATTATAATACTCATGCTGTCAAACATTTAGTAAATTTCTTATATCAAACTCAGATTATTACATTATTTCATTCCTTTTTTAGCCAGCCTATGAATTTTCACCCACTTGGGTGAAAATTCACACTGGCCATTTTTCCCCGAAATATATCTTCAAAAAAATATTTTTTTAAAAGCTAACTGTAAATTGCAGTAATTCAGTAGTTAAAACGGCCGATAGCAAATTATTATGGAGTTCCATCAGATAAGGCACACTTATTGGCAATTGAGGAATAACCAAATTATACTTGAATAAATGAAAGGAGAAACTATGAAACAATACCATTAGTGTTGCGTCATAAATCGAACAAATTCAATTGATTACAAATATTGTTTTTTTGATCGTTCTTTGAAAAGTCTGTAAATAGCTCATTTAAAGGTGTTTTATCAAAAACTGAAACACTAATAATTTGCATAATTTCGTACAATGATAGATTAGTAGACAATTGTTTTTTAGCATAAGCAATCAGCAGGTATGCACATACTGCTATCCAGATTTGAGTTTTAACCGCATTTGGGGATTGACCCCAAAATTTCTTTATCCTCAGATGTTGCTTAATCCATTTAAAGAACAATTCAATTTGCCATCTGTTTTTGTATAGTAAGGCAATTTTAAAAGCATCAACTTCAAAGTTATTGGTAAGAAAAACAAGCGTCAGATGATTATCTTCATCGTAATACCTAATTCTTCGCAATGGTCGCGGATAGAGGTTTGATGTTTTGATACCTGTAAGCTTAATAGTTTGATCACATCTTAAGCCAAGTGATTTATCCACCTTTCTGGAAGATATCCGGCGAAATCGGAGATTGTTTTTAGCCCTGATGACAAAAAAAGCTAGTTCAAGGTTTATTCTGAATAGTCGCATGAAATCTACGTATGCTTTATCCATTATGTAGAACGCATCTTTCTCAAAATCAATTTTGTCGAGAACATTGACATCATGGGTTTTCCCATCAGTAATTTCGATGAAAACAGGAATACTTCCCTTCAAATCTAAAAGGGTGTGCATCTTCACAGCTGCTTTGTGCTTTCGGAAATGTGCCCACTTGAATATGCTCAAGCAAAGATCAATTGTTGTTGAATCTAAAGCATATGTGGTATTATCGATATCTAGGGCAATGTCATCATCATTTGAATACAGCGGCCTTGTAATGCTTATCAAATATTTAGCGAAGTCATGATAAATCCTCCAATCCCTACCCTCATTTGCACGAGTCAGGGTAGAATGAGAAATGGTTTGTTTAATCCCCAAATGATAAACTTTGCTGCGGTGAGCCCTCAAACAAGTTATAATATCCCGACTACTTTCACGATGTGTCAATTGGCCAAAAACCATACACAAAAACTGACACCAACAGCTAAACTCTTTAACTTTATAATTACCTTTATATCTTGTTACACATTTATCAAACTCATATCGGTTGACAAACGAATTTAACTGAGTAAAAACATATTTTCCTTTATTCACGGTATTTACATTGATTTTGGCAAATATCCGTGAATTCAAATCAAAAAATCAAAGAACGCTTGTAATTTATTGTAATGCTATAAGTTATGTTCAATTTTAAAATAACAACGCAACACTAGTGAAACAATACACCAAAATATGGGACACGGAATGTAAATTGCCCTGCTTATTAACTCCTGCCCCTTCCGGTTATTTGTTTAACCGGATTTAAAGCCGATTCATCTTTCAGATATCCCCAACCCCTTTTAACCAATTATTTAAAACCAAACAATAAAAAAAGTAAAGATGAAGAAGCCCCAGGAAATGCGGATGAAAAGAGATTTGATTTTTCACCTTAATTTTCGTACCTTTGAAAGGAATATATCATATATAGTCCTTTCCATGTTTATTTAAGGTTCTAAATCACACAAATACAAATGATTACACAGTCAATATGAATATCATTTTAATTTTAACCTAAAATTACAAATTATGAAAAAACTTTTATTTATCCTCAGTTTCCTGGTTTTATCCAGCCTGATCACACTTACAGGCTTTAGCCAGGCATGTATTCAGCCGGACAATGGTACTGGCACTGCAACGATGCCCCCCGAGGGGTGTGATTACCTTAGCCCCGATGATGTTTGGAGGATTATTGATGGATTGCCTGCGGGCTCAACAATCGAATGTGATGGACCACTGACCAATATGTTTTGTTGCCCTGACGGATGTCTTCTCTGTAGTGGCGCAATACCACCAGGGCAATGCGAAACCCCGGGTGGTAATCTGGGAGGTACCATTAGCTGCTTCATGGCCACCCTGGTTTTTCAGATGGATGGCACCGGCCAAATGGCAGACTTTAACAGATATATTTCCATCCCTGTCTTTTGTGAAGTACATACGGGCCCGAGGAATCCCGGCGATCCTGTACAGGAATTTCCTACGGAGATGTTCAGGCTTCAAGGTGAGATTTTTGGCGACCCGGATTTCTGCACATTAAAAATAACCGGCGGATCTGATAATGGCCTACCCAGCCCCGGGCATACTACCCTTACACAATTACCAACAGGAAATTTCAATGTCGACAGCTTTTTCGATATTACTTATCAAATAGAATTTGAAGGATGCCCCGGTAGCCAGTTAGAAGGTTTTGCAGGCACAACCACTGCTACTATCAGGATGCAAACCGGTGAAACTGTTGAGCAGGGAGACCCGATTTTTGTTGGGGACGATCTCTATACTTCACCATGTGGTACGATGGGTTTTGGTGATAATGGTGACTACCCTCCAATACCTGCTGATTTCTTCGGACCTGGTTCCGATCCATTTGATGGAATTATTGCATTGGAAGGAGGTCCTTCCGGTGGGTCGCAATCACCCGATACGGATGTCCTTGTTCGCAGAATGACTGAGGTTGCTCCAGCACCACCACCATCTACAAGTACAGTGGATATAGAAATAGTTGCTTTAAGTTTGAAAAGTACAGCACCAATTACAGTAACCTGGGCAAGCGGTGCCCCGGATTCGTTTTTCGATGTTTTTGTTGATTTAGATCTTGAGAATCCATCAAACGGTTTATCTGATATTACCCAGGCTGATGACTTTGGTGGTGAATTTTCTTATTTTGATACAAAGTTGTATCCAACATTCACTTTTGTTGACCAGGTTACCGGGGATAGTTTTGTGTTCTCACCCGGTAATGAAGGCTTTGGGCCCATAAACTATGCCTCTGTGGCAGCCAACTTATGGACCCGCTCACCAATTCCTGGTGATTTGGATGTTGTTAGTGATGAACGGGTAATTTTACAATCTGATGCTGGTACAAGCCTGGAATTACTCCCCTTACCCAAGCGTTTCGAAGACTTTTCCGTTACTGTCGATGAGAATGGACTGGTTGAGGATGCCAGTGGTACCGGCTGGAATGACAACTCCTGGTATATTTACCCTAACTTCGAATGGACCAACATCTGGTTTTATGACCACCCCGTGGATCAAAACCGACGTAAGATTATAAACGGGAATATGTTGGTTGAACCCCGTAATCCCGGACAATTTAGTTATGTTGAAATTGTTTGGAATTATTCAACACCAGATTGGCCGGGTTGGCCTGAAGTTGACCAACCCCCGCTACCTGAAGATGTCATCGATCCAATTACTGAAGAGTTGATGATCGTCAGGACTGAACCCCTTTTTACACCCTACCAGGGTTTTATTTTTGAACCGATTCCCATCGAGGTACCTCATGAAATTCAGGATTTTAACCCTGAATGGTTATCTATTGATATCAGGGGATACAATTATGTACTCAGCGGAAACTTCGAGCATACCTGTTGGAAAGAGGGCGATTGTGATCAGGGTGAAGATATCGATTGGGGCGATGCACCTGATGGTCCTTATCCTACCTTGTTAGCAAGCGTTGGTGCAAGCCATATTATTGATCCTGATGTATTCATGGGCGACTTTATTGATGGAGAAGGTGACGGACAGCCTACAGTTGATGCAATGGGTGACGACAATAATCCGGCCATCGGCCCCGATGATGAAGATGGGGTTGAGTTCATGTGGCCAATCTCGGCTGGTAATCCATGTAAAGTAAAAGTTAAAGCCTCGGTTAGCGATGCATACCTGAATGCCTGGGTTGACTTTGATGGCAATGGTGACTGGGATGGCGCAGATGAACAAATATTTGATGATGAACCTTTATTGGTTGTTGGTGATAATATCCTGAATTTCAAGGTGCCAAAAGGTGCTGTTCCGGGAGCAACCTATGCAAGGTTCCGCTTTAGCCATCAATTGGGTATTTCGTACAGAGGCCAGGCTTATGATGGCGAGGTTGAAGATTATATAGTTGAGGTTGATGAATACGGAAACATTAAATGGAGACAACTGCCCGATCCTAATTTACCGGGGCTTCACGCTACTTATACCAGTGTAGTTGCCGATGACTGGCTTTGCAATGGTGGCGCAGTTACCGATATTCATTGGTGGGGTAATTATGAAAACAATTATTCGGGATCCGGAATTGATCATTTCCACCTAAGTCTTCACAATGATAATGGTGAGTGTCTTCCTGTTGATCCTGAATTTATGGGATTTGATGTGCCCTTTTCTTCCATCCAGGAAGTTAATACCGGAATGACCAATTCCGATGGATCCATCATCTATTATTACGAATTCTTCCTTCCCGAACCATTCTACCAGATAGAAGGACGGAGATACTGGCTTGATATAACAGCAGTAAGTGCCGATCCGGATTATCAATGGAGATGGCAGGAGGCAGGCCGTTGGTTCTCTCCGATCCTATGCGGAGCAGTTGACCGGCTTGGTCAAAATCCATGGCAGACTATTTTCTGGCCCAATCCTGAACCCGGAAGGTTCAGCGACATGGCCTTCATTATAACATCCGATTATACGCCAAGTGATGAACTCGATTTTGGTGATGCACCCGATACTCCCTATCCTACCTTACTGGGAAGTAATGGAGCCCGTCACATTATCGACCCGACAATTTACATGGGTAACCGCATTGATGCCGAACCCAATGGAATTCCAACTTTTACCGCCCTTGGTGATGACAATACCAACCTGGATGATGAAGACGGTGTAACTTTTGTTGACCCTTTTGTTGTAGGCGATGTAGCCACAGTTAAAGTGGTTGTATCTGTTGATGGTTATCTCAATGCATGGCTCGACTACAATAAAGATGGTAGCTGGGGAGCTGCTGAAAATATTATTCCTAACCAGCCTGTTACTGCCGGACTGAATACCTTTAGTTTCAATATTCCTGCTGGTGTAGAACCCGGTAGAAATTTTGCAAGATTCAGGTACAATACTACCGGTGGGTTGTTACCTACCGGGCAGGCACAGGATGGTGAAGTTGAAGATTACAGGTTAGTTATATATCCGCCTAATTGGGGATTTACTCCCACAGGAAGATCACACCTGATCTCGGTTCCTGTAAACATGTTATTGAACTGTGTTCCGCTTGTCCAGGGTGACTTTGTAAGTGTTTGGTTCACTGATCAAACCAGTACTTTATCCTGCGGTGGAGCAGCCTTTTGGGATGGTACAAATAACCAGGTGGTATTTGCGTTTGGCGATGATCAAACTACGCCTGTAGTTAAAGAAGGCTTTGATGAGAACGAGGACTTCCTATGGAAAGTATATTATACAGGTTCTGCCAGCGAACAGGTGGTTGAAGTAGGCTATGATTTGACCATGCCGAACTTCGACGGCAAGTTCCACGACAATGGTTTATCTGCTTTAACATGGATGACCGATCCGGTTGATGTTACAGCTACTGCTGTTCCGATGACAGTTTGTGAAGGTGATCCGGTTCAGCTTGGTGCAAGTGTATCAGGAGGATGTGGCATAATTAACTTTGCTTGGGCTTCCAATCCAGTGGGTTTCATTTCAAATATTCAGAATCCTATCGACACGCCATCAGAAACGACAACCTATATTGTTTCTGCTGATGATGGTTATTCATCCGATACCGACCAGGTAACGGTAACTGTAATACCAATTCCAGATATTATTTGTCCTGACGATCAGGAATATTGTATCAGCGATCCTGCGATACTCTTGATTGGTGCTACACCTGCAGGAGGAACTTACGCTGGTCCTGGTGTAATTGGTGGGGTGTTCTATCCTGCTACTGCGGGAGTCGGTACACACACAATTGTTTATACTTATGTTGTTCCTGGAACCAACTGCAGCGATTTCTGCACCTTCATAATCACAGTACATCAATTACCTAATATGGATTGTCCGGGTGATATGTATGCCTGTGATGGCGATCCTGATGTAAAGTTAACCGGAGGATACCCATTAGGTGGAGTTTACAGTGGTACAAGTGTTAGCTTTGATGGTACTGATTACTGGTTTGATCCTGATATTGGACCGGGGACCTACGAGATTCGATACTGTTTTGTCGATCCTGTAACCAATTGTAGCAATTGTTGTTATTTTGATTTCCATGTACGTCCTTTACCTGAGCCTGAATGTCCTGACAATGATGTGGTATTGTGCGAAAACGATGATCCTCTGATATTGGCCGGCCTTGCCTCGCCCCTGGGAGGAGACTACATATATAACGGAAATGTTATCACCACTTTCGATCCGGCTGCTGAAGGCCCCGGTGAATATATTATTGAGTACTGCTGGACCAACCCACAAACCATGTGCACAGGCTGCTGTTCCTTCAAGATTATTGTTATCGATATACCAACATTGACCTGTCCTGAGAATATGGAAGTATGTGTTGATGATGATCCGTTTACACTAAGCGGGGCAAGTCCTGCAGGTGGTGTTTACAGCGGGCCCGGTGTAGCAGCTGGCATGTTTAGCCCATCTGCTGCAGGTGTTGGTATACATACCATCAAGTACACTTACACCATGAGCTTTGGTAACTTTAGTTGCAGTGATTTCTGCACATTTATTATTAAAGTGAATCCTTTGCCAAATGTAGATTGCCCTCCATTTATGGAAGCGTGTTATAACGATCCTCGTGTAAAATTGGATCTGGCAGCACCTGCGGGTGGAGACTATAACGGACCCGGTGTTTATTTTGAAGCAGGCGCTTACTGGTTCAATCCGTCCATTGGTGTTGGAACACATTTGATCTACTATTGCTGGACTGATCCGAACACTGGATGTACAGGATGCTGTGAATTTAACTTCTATGTTAATCCTCCACCAGAGGTTGATTGTCCTGCAAATATGCTGGTATGTGAAAACGATGATCCGTTCGATCTTACCGGAGCAACACCTGTTGGCGGTACATACTCTGGGCCTGGAGTAACAGCAAATAAATTCCATCCTGGAGTTGCTGGTCCTGGAACCCATACTATTGAATATTGCTGGATTGATCCTCAAACCAATTGTGAAGGATGCTGTACTTTCGAAATTGAAGTCATTGATATTCCAGAAGTATTCTGTCCGGATGATATATATTCCTGCTATGATGATCCGCCATTCACCCTAAGTGGTGCTATGCCTTCCGGAGGAACTTATGCTGGACCTGGTGTACTTGGCGGTGTATTCTATCCTGCTACTGCTGGAGCCGGCACACACACAATTGTTTATACTTATGTTGTTCCTGGAACCAACTGCAACGATTTCTGTACTTACAATATCATAGTTTATCCACTACCAGTAATGGATTGTCCGCCTGATCAATATGCCTGCGATGGTGATCCTGATGTAAAACTAACCGGAGGATACCCATTAGGTGGAGAATACAGTGGTACAGGTGTTAGCTTTGATGGTACTGATTACTGGTTTGATCCGGATATCGGACCTGGAACCTATATTATTCTTTACTGTTTTATCGATCCGGTAACCCACTGCAGCAACTGTTGTGAATTTAATTTCATAGTGAAAGCATTGCCTGTGGTTGAATGTCCTCCGGATATGGTTGTTTGCCTTGATACAGACCCATTTGATCTGACTGGAGCTACACCTCCGGGTGGCACATATACAGGACCTGGTGTTACTGCTGGTAAGTTTGATCCGGCTGCTGCTGGTGCTGGAGAACACACCATTGAATACTGTTATACAGACCCACAAACCCAATGTGAAAACTGTTGTACTTTCAAGATTACAGTAATTGATCTTCCGCAAATTGTATGTCCTGATGACCTTGCAGTTTGCTTGAACGACGATCCTTTCATCCTTACAGGTGGAACTCCCCCGGGAGGAAGTTATAGTGGAAACGGTGTAAGCCTGATTGGCGGAAATTATATTTTTAATCCATTGGCCGCTGGAGTAGGCCAACACATAATCACTTATACCATTGGGGTACCTGGTACAAATTGCTTCGCACAATGTGAATTTAAAATCACTGTGAAACCACTGCCAGTAATGGATTGTCCTGGTGAAATGGGTGCTTGCCTTGATTCAGGACTTGAACCATTGGACAATGCATATCCTTTGGGTGGCACATATACCGGAGACGGTGTGGTATTCAATGGCGGGGCATATTTCTTTGATACATCAATAGGTGTTGGGAATTATCTCATTACTTATTGTTATACCGATCCTAACACTGGATGCTCCAACTGTTGTGAATTTATCTTCGTAGTTAAAACCCTTCCGGAAGTTGATTGTGGTGATGACATTACGGTTTGTATTACTACCGATCCTTTTGATCTGACCCAGGCAATTCCTTCGGGCGGTGTCTATTCAGGCAACGGGGTATCCGGTATTGTATTTGATCCTGAAGTTGCAGGTGCCGGAGAACATATCATAACTTATGAATATACCGATCCTTTAACTCTCTGTACAAATACATGTACTTTCAAGATCACAGTTATTGAGGTGATCGCTACATGTCCTGAGAATATGGTGGTATGCCTGAATGATCCGCCATTCGAACTGACTGGTGCAAGCCCGGGAGGTGGATATTATTCTGGTCCGGGTGTTTCGGGAGACGATTTTAATCCAGCAACAGCCGGAGTTGGAACACATACGATTCTTTATTGTGTTGCTGATCCATTGTTCCCGAACTGCGTGGGTTGCTGTGAATTTGCAATTACAGTTGAACCATTACCGGTACTTGATTGTCCAGCCCATTTTGATGTGTGCCTGAATTCAGCACCTGTTGAATTGGTTGCCTACCCATTGGGAGGAACATTCTCAGGATTTGGTGTCTATGCTGATGGAGCTAAATGGTACTTCGATCCTGCGGTAGGAATAGGTCTGCATACCATAGAGTATTGTTACACTGATCCTGATACCGGATGTACCGATTGCTGTTTGTTTATTATTACCGTTGTGGTTGATCAATTGATTGAAGTTAACCCAGGATGGCAGGGAATTTCAAGCTATGTCATTCCTAATAATCCGGATATAACAGATGTTATGTATCCACTTGGGGATGGGCTTATCATGCTGTACGAATACCCTGATAAGTTTTACTATCCTTCGCAAGGTGTAAATACAATAGGCAATTGGGATACCTACAAGGGATATATCCTCAAAACTGATCAGGATCACGACTTGCCGATGTGTGGTCCGGAGGCCTATCCAAAAACCCTAGCACTTGACATTGGTTGGCAGGTAATTCCAGTACTGAGTAGTTTTCAGGTAAGTGTTGAAGACTTGTTCTTTAATGTTGGTGGTTTGGTCATTGTGAAAGATGTAGCAGGTGAACATGTTTACTGGAAGGAATATGGCATCAACACCATTGGTGAGTTGAAACCCGGTATATCTTATTTCGTGAAGATGATAGATCAAGGGGTTATCGAATTCCCGTCTCAGGTAGATAATACATCTACTGGAAAATACATTGAAACGGATCCGGTGATCTCGCCATGGAACACAGTAACGCACACACCATCATCACACACTGTTGCTTTCAACCTTGCAACTTCAGAGTTTGTACAGGGTGACATTATTGGTGGCTTTACCAGCTCAGGCATCTGTGCCGGTTTGATCGAAGTTGTTGAAACTGATCAGCCATTTGCCCTCAGCCTCAATGCAAACGATACATACACTACCGGAACCGACGGTTATGAGCTTGATGAATACTTAAGCTATAAAGTTTACCGTCCATCCACAGGCGAAACATTTGAGCTGGAAGCTACTTACAATCCAGACATGAATCAGGGATTCTTTGAATTCAATGGCATGTCGGAAGTAACTTCAGTGAAGATGTCAGCCACAGGATTTGGTGAGCAGGCTCTGAACAACATCCGCATTTTCCCGAATCCTTCGCATGGTATTTTCAATATTGAAGGTATTGACGAAACCGTAGATGTTAGAATCTATAACGCTTTTGGTGAAGAGGTCATCAGCAATGAGGTGAACCTTCCACAAAAGCTTGACCTTTCAAATCAGCCCAACGGCGTGTATTTTATCCGCATCTTTACCAAGGATGGTGTACATTTCGAGAAGCTGGTGATTAATTAACTATTTAAACCTCCAGGATTATTAAATTCCTGGAGGTTTTTAGTTTCCTTATTTCGGTTACTGCCCGAACAAGAAGGTACTCAAAATAAAGCCCCGTAACAAAATGTTGCGGGGCTTTATTTGTTTTCAGAAATTAGTTGTGTTCGGTTTTACATTTTTTAAAAAACAGAATGCCAGCTTAACGATGGTTGCTATCCTTTCATATTGAATGGAAACATAGCCTGCTATTATCTACTTCATTTTTTTAAAGCTTCACTCGGCTCTGGCACTTTATGCGCGTTACCTCCTGCCAGTTCGTCATCAAAGCCAGTTGGAACATTATTATCTTCAGTACGTTGTTTCCATGTAAGATGTTCATTGCCATCATCTTTTCTAACCATTGTAATGCAATTTTCCACAGGACAAATCAAAGCACATAAATTACAACCAACACAATTTTCTTCGTTAATGGTTGGCGTCCTGTTATTCGAATCCTCATCCAGATCAATTGCCTGGTGTGCTCCGTCTTCGCAAGCTATGTAACACAATTGGCATCCAATGCATTTTTCTTCATCTATAGATGCTTTCACGCTATATTTGAGATTGAGTTCTTCCCATTGTTTTACATTAGGAAGCGCTTTCCCTACAAATTGATCAATCGTTGCAAAGCCATGCGAATCCATGTATTGCTCAAGGCCGGCAGTTATATCACGGATGATTCCAAAGCCATAGTGCATTACAGAAGTGCAGACCTGCACAGATGAAGACCCAAGAAGAATAAACTCCACTACATCACGCCAATTTTCAATTCCCCCGATTCCTGAAATAGGCAAATTCACTAAAGGATGTTGCGCGCAATTTTTAACCATGTTCAGCGCGATGGGTTTAACAGCAGGGCCACAATACCCCCCATTTGTGCTGTGGTTTTCGACAACCGGATAGGTTACGAAATTATCAATATCAACACCCACCAAACTTTGAATCGTATTGATCAATGAAATTGCATCTGCCCCAGCCCGACTTGCTGCCTGTGCAGGATCAGTAATATCCGAAATGTTTGGAGTGAGTTTAACAATTACCGGAACTTTTGCAACTTCCATTACCCAGCGGGTAAGCGTTTCGAGCACCTCTGGCTCCTGCCCGACAGCAGAACCCATTCCCCGTTCGCACATACCATGTGGACATCCAAAATTCAATTCAATGCCATCTGCTCCAGCATTTTGAACATCCTTTACAATTTGTTCCCATTCTTTTTTGGTTTGCACCATCAACGAAGCGATAACTGCATGATTTGGAAAATGTTTTTTAACCTCTTCCATTTCGCGAAGGTTATCGCACAGTCGACGGTCGGTAATCAGCTCAATATTGTTAAAACCAACCAACCTGTTTCCACGATGGTCAATTCCACCATAGCGGCTTGATACATTCACAACAGGTATTCCCAGCGTTTTCCAGACAGCACCACCCCAGCCCTGGTCAAATGCTTTCATTAGCTGGTATCCGGAATTTGTTGGAGGACCGGAAGCAAGCCAAAATGGATTTGGTGCTTTTATGCCTGCAAAATTTATTTCAAGATTAGCCATTGTCAATTATTTATTGCGATGTTGATAAAAATGCATGTATTCCTTTTCCCGCGATTTTACCTTCTTCTACGGCATTCACCACTTCGGCTCCGCCATTTGTGGCGTCACCACCGGCAAAATACTTTGGATTTGTTGTCTGGCCTGTATTAGGATTTATCAAAATCCGACCGCTTGTATCCATATCGATACCTGAAATAGCAGCAATCATGGATGTGTGTTTTTGTTGCCCGGTTGCTTTTATTACAAAGTCACAATCGAGTATAAATTCACTTCCGGGAATATTTCTGAGTTTCCCATTTACAGTTTCAGTACGGATAAATCTTACTCCTTCTGCTGCGTTTTGGCCAACGATTTCAATCGGTGCAACATTAAACATACCTGAAACACCGGTAACTTTCGCCAATTCAAATTCGAACTCGTATGCTCTCATTTCACTTTCGGATCTGCGGTATGCAACAATAACTTTTTCAGTGCCAAGCCTTGCAGATTCTGAGGCAGCATCCATAGCAGTATTGCCTCCTCCCAGTACAATTACAGCTTTTGCAATTTCCTGTTTAATTGGCTTTGTTTTGATTTGCTCAATAAATTCGGTTGCTCCCACGCAATTGGTTTTATCTTCTCCCTTTATTTTTAAGTCGGCAGTTTTTCCAAGGCCAATTCCTAGAAATACTGCATCATACTTCACTTCAAGCTTTTCTAAATCTTTTTTACTGGCAATGTGTTTATTATAGAATATCTCAAAACCAAATTGTTTTTGTAGAAAATCCACCTCCATCAATGCTTCGTTGTTGGTAATCTTATACGGAGCAACGCCATACAAAGCCAGTCCGGAAGGGTTACTGCGTACCTCGTAAATATCAACATTATATCCTGCTGACCTTAATTCACAGGCGCATGCAATTCCCGCTGGACCGGCTCCGATTACAGCGATTGATTTTCCATTAAAATCAGCAGCATTGAAGAATTTTTGATCTGTTAAAATGGCTTCATTCGTCGCAAAATTTTGCAATCTACCAATGTCAATCGCCTGAATATTTAGTTTTGTAAAAACGCAAGCTCCTTCGCATAGCACTTCAGTAGGACAGACTTTTCCACATGTATTTCCCAAATAATTGGATTCGTAAATTGTTTTTGCGGCACCTGTTAGATTCCCATTATTGATTTGTCTGATAAACAATGGAATGTCAATACCGGTAGGACATGCCAGTGTACATGGAGCATCGTAACAAAACAAGCACCTTGAGCTTTCGTAATACGCCTCTGAGCTACTCATCAGGGGTTTAATCTGAGCAAAAAGTTTCTCAAAACCCTGTACATGTTTAAGCTTTTTGGATTCCGCCATAATTGTATTTAATATATTAAAATGGACAATGGATCTTTAGAATCAATTTAAAATTCAGCTGTTTTTTTATACGTTTCGGGCCGTCTGTCGCGATATAATTGCCAGATCGAACGCACTTCATCAATCAAATCCAAATCAAAATCAGCAACCAAAAGTTCGTCATTGTCTTCTGATGCCTGTGCAATGATCTGTCCACGTGGATCAACAAAGTATGAAGAGCCGTAAAACTTGCCAATGTTCCATGGCTTTTCAACGCCAACCCTGTTAATACAGCCCATAAAATATCCATTTGCAACTGCATGAGCAGGTTGCTCTAATTTCCATAAATATTGGGAAAGGCCCGCTACTGTTGCAGATGGATTGTAAACAATGTCAGCCCCATTCAACCCCAGTTCCCTGGCACCTTCGGGAAAATGGCGGTCGTAGCAAATGTAAACGCCTACTTTAGCATACTTTGTCTGAAATACAGGATATCCCAGGTTCCCGGGTTTAAAAAAGTATTTTTCATAAAAGCCCGGAGCAACCTGTGGAATGTGGTTTTTTCTGTAAATACCCAGTATGGCCCCATCGGCATCAATCACAGCTGCAGTATTATACAATACCCCGGGCATTTCCTGTTCATAAATCGGAACTATGATTACCATGTTGTGTTTTCTTGCCAGGCCCTGCATTATTTCAGTTGTTTTCCCGGGAATGGGTTCAGCAGCTGTGTACCATTCGTTATTTTGGCCAGGACAAAAATAGGGACCGTTGAACATTTCCTGAAGACACAGTATCTGCACGCCTTGTTTACCGGCATTTTCGATATAGGGAATGTGTTTTTGTAACATGGCCTCTTTGATCTCTTCAATCGTTCCTTCGCCTTCGGTAAGGGCGAGGCTCATCTGTATTAATCCTGATTTTATAATCCGTGCCATAGTTTATTGTTTTTGTTGTTTCAGTATTTTTTAAATCGTATTGATGTATTAAGTCCAGCTGTTTAACCAGCTCAAAAACCTTTTCACACAAAGAAATTTAAGAGCTTCGCAAAGAGTTTATTTTCAATATTATTTAATTTTCAGACTTAACGACTTTTGCGTGAACCTTATTTGTGATACAGCCTTCTTTCAAAGAGCTATTAAACCTTTTACATACACACCCAGTTTACATAGGGGTTCCCCTTTTAACAAATTCACCATATCCTTTGTTAATTTTTACATCACCACCTTTTATGGCAACCTTTCCCCGGAGGATCACAGTTTCTGCTTTGCCGGTAACTTCATGTCCTTCGAAAGCTGAATAATCGCAATGGTGATGATGAGTTGATGCCGAGATGACATGTTTTTTTGCAGTATCAAAAATTACAATATCGGCATCGGTACCAACGGCAATTGTTCCTTTTTTTGGGAACATTCCAAATATTTTGGCTGATGAGGTTGAAGAAATATCAACCATTTTATTCAAAGAGATTTTCCCCTTATTTACACCTTCCGAAAAAATCAATTCCACCCTGTGTTCAATTCCCGGTGCCCCGTTAGGAATTTTCGTGAAATCATTTTCTCCTTTGCATTTATCGTCCCACATAAAAGGACAGTGATCGGTAGCAAGTGTTTGAACAACTCCCTGATCAATTGCAGCCCATAGTGCTTTTTGGTCTTTTTTCTCACGAATTGGTGGACTCATAACCCATTTTGCGCTTTCAAATCCACGATCGTAAACCGAAGCATCAAGAACCAAATATTGGATGCAAGTTTCTACCAATACTTTCTGATTTCGTTTCTGCGCATCTCTCACCTTATTTAGCCCTCCTTCGCTGGTCATGTGGACAATGTATGATTTTGATCCGGTTTGATAGGCCATATCAATAAACCTTCCGGTAGCTTCGGTTTCTGTAATTTCGGGCTGGGACAAATAATGGTACTTGGGTGAAACATTGCCGGCAGCTTTATTCTTTGCAACCAGGTAATCGATGATATCACCATTTGTGGCGTGAACCGTGACTATTCCATCATATTTTTTAACTTCATTCATCAGGCCTATCATTTGCAGGTCATCAATCATTAACAAACCCTTGTAGGCCATAAAGGTTTTGAATGAAGAGATACCTTCCTTTTGAATTAAATCTTTTATTTCCAGTTGTGTTTGGGGGTTAAAATCGGTAACGGCCATGTGAAAAGCATAATCGCTGTATACATTGCCATTAGCCCTCCCTTGCCAGGCCCGAAGAGCATCGTAAAGAGATTTTCCCTGCGACTGGATTACAAAATCAATAACGGTAGTTGTGCCTCCGTGCAGTGCAGCCAAGGTGCCAGTTTCATAATCATCGCTCGAAAATGCTCCCATAAAAGGCATTTCCAAATGTACATGCGGATCAATTCCACCAGGAATTACAAGTTTACCCGAAGCATCGATAACAGTATCAGGATTGACCTTCAGGTTTTTTCCTATGGATGAAATTATTTCTCCTTCGATGAAAATATCTGCAAAATAATCATCTGTTGCTGTGATGATTCTTCCGTTTTTTATTAGTATTGACATAGGTTGGGTATTTTGAGTTAATGTTTTAAGTCTTCAATGTTCAGCCCACAGTCTTTAGTCTACAGTCTACAGTCTACAGTCAGGCTGATTATCAATAGCAGATTTCCACTATCCCTATTTGGTTCTTCTATCTATATTTTTCAGGATTTTCAATCATATGGTTAATTAATTTACCAATCTCCTCTGCACGATTGTTTAAATGAATAAAACTTTCATCATCAATATATTTACAAGATAATGAAAAATCTAGCCAAACCTGTGTTTCTGTATTTTCCATATCAGCATCTGATACTTTGCTAATAAAGTGAGCCGGATATCTTCTTTTACGATAGCTTTCTCCCAAATTAGAGCAAACCGACCGAGATGAATTCCTAATTTGAGATATCAGGCCAAATTGCTCTTCTTTAGGAAAGGTTTTAATCAATTCAAAAATATCCATTGCAAGCGCAAATGCTTTTTGATAAACTAATAAATTCCTAAATCCAGTTGCCATAAGTTATTCTATTTTAATTTTAGATCACTTATTCCTTTGAATGCAAACTGCAAACTGCAGACTGCCAACTCATTTCAATTTTAACAACAATATCCATCAGCAATAGTAATAGCCTCAGAAATAATTTCCAGGCCTTCGTCAATTTGTTCTTTGGTAATACACAATGGCGGAGCAATAAAAATCCAGTTCCATCTCACGAAGGTAAACATGCCCAACTCACGGATTTTTGCAGCCATCTTATTGGTAATCTCCATTTCTTCGGGCTTTGCATTCCACGGTGTTATGGGTTCTTTGGTTTCCCGATTTTTCACCAACTCGATAACACCAAACAACCCGGTATTCCGATAGTCCCCAATTGAGGGATGTTTCTGGATTAAACCCTCCATTTTCTTATCCAGGTAATTGCCCATTTTTACTGCATTTTCAAGCAAATGTTCTTCTTCATAAACCTTGATGGTGGCCAGGGCAGCTGCACAACCCACAGCATGCGCCGAATAGGTGAGTCCCAATGGCAGTGGTACATCATCAAAATACTTTGCAATAGTATCGCTTACAATGATCCCGCCAAGAGGGATGTAACCGGATGTTAATCCTTTGGCGATGCACAGGATATCTGGTTCTACACCATGATTTTCAATCCCAAACCATTTGCCAGTGCGTCCAAAACCACTCATTACTTCATCATCGATTGTCAGGATTCCAAACTTATCAGCAATGGCTTTTACTATTTCCCAGTATCCGGGAGGGTATTTTATGCAACCCGATGACCCGGACTCACCTTCGAGGATAATTGCTGCAATGCTGTCCGGATTTTCAAACCTGATGATCCTTTCAAGTTGATCTGTCGCCTTCTCAGCACACTCTTCCGGCGTTTTACTTCCCCAGGGGCAGCGGTAAAAATAGGGATTCTCGATATGAATAATATTTGGCATTCCCTGGCTGTCGACAGGAAATTTGCGTGGATCCCCGCCAGCAGAAATCGAAGCATAGGTTGCGCCATGATAGGAACGGTAAAGTGCAATTATTTTATGTCTTCCGGTATAAACCCTGGCCAGCTTAATTGCATTTTCGATGGCATCGGCGCCACCGAGTGTAAAGAATGTTTTATTAAGACTTCCTGGTGCTATTTGTGCCAGTTTTTTACCAAGCTCACCTCTTACTTCTGTAATCATTCCCGGGTAAACATAACTTACTTCGTTCATCTGCTTTGTCACAGCATTGGTAATAGCCGGATGGCCATGGCCAATGTTTACATTCATAAGTTGTGATGAGAAATCCAAATACCGTTTCCCATCCCTATCGTATACATACACACCCTTGGCCCGCTCAACATTGATCGGGTTTTGCTCTGCCTGTTTCGACCAGGAGAAAAGTGTGTAATCGAGGTTGTTTTTTAAAATTTCATTTTTAACGGAAGTGTTGGTGTCCATTTTGGTATTTTTTAAATTTCGTTCAACTTAACTCATCCAGTCAGTTTTTTCCTGTTTTTTCCACTTCGTGGTGATTTTCTTCAGCTGGGTCCAAAACTCGATTCCTCCTCTGCCGGTTAAGTCGCCTGCTCCAAATTTTGAATCGTTCCATCCTCCAAACGAAAAGGGCTCTCTGGGTACTGGTACACCGATATTAACACCTATCATACCTGCACTGGCCCTGCTTGCAACTTCATCTGCCAGGCTTCCGCTTTGTGTAAATGCAGAAGCGGCATTTCCATAAGGTGAATTGTTTTCCAGTAAAATAGCTTCATCCGGGTTGTTAACATGAATGATTTCGAAAACCGGTCCAAAAACCTCCTCCCTTGGCATATGAGAGGGATCAGAATATTCGATGATTGTTGGCCCGAAATAATAACCGTTTTTATCTGCATTTCCTTCAACTTTTGCTTTTCTGCCATCAACCAGTATTGTAGCTCCATTCTGTTCTGCCCTGTTTATATAATTGGTGATCTTTTCCCTGGATTCGCTGGATATGATTGGCCCCAGATTTAAGCCTGGAATAATTTTAAGGGTCTCTACACACAATTTATCGATAATATTTTGTACATCTCCCACGGCAACCATAACTGAAGCAGCCATGCACCTTTGTCCGGAGGTTCCACTGAAAGAAGCTGCAATATCTGTGGCAGTCATGTCAGGATCGGCATCAGGAAATACCACCAGGTGGTTTTTAGCACCCCCCAGTGCCAAACAACGTTTTAGATTGGAAGTAGCTCTTCGGTACACTACCCGGGCAATTTCGGTGGAGCCCACAAAAGAAACTGCTTTTATATCCTGGTGATCGCAAATGGCTTCCACCATGGTTTTATCACCATTAACAATGTTTAGCACTCCATCAGGCAAGCCTGCTTCTTTTAGCATTTCGGCCATTTTTACAGCTGTTAAGGGCACTTTTTCCGATGGTTTTAAAATGACGCAATTGCCCAAAGCAATGATGTTTGGAACTGTCCAATGTGGTACCATATGTGGAAAATTAAACGGGCAAATTGACGCCACTACTCCCAATGGTGCGTATTCGGTGCGACAAACAACACCGTCGCTTACCTTCATTATTTCACCCGCAGTTATTTGGGGGATTGAGCAGGCAAACTCAGTTAGCTCTATGCTTTTCTCAACTTCCGCAGTTGCTTCGCCCATATTTTTTCCATTTTCATCATGAATGATGGAAGCCAATTCCCGGATGTTTTCTTCTACAAGGGTGCGGTAGCGATAAAGTACTTCTGCTCTTTTTTTGGAAGTGAAACCTGCCCATACCTTGAAGGCTTTTTTGGCAGCAGAAACGGCCTGATCCAGGTCACTTGATGTGGAAAGAGGTACTGTAGAAATTATCTCTCCATTTAGTGGACTGTTTACATCCAGCCTTCCTGAGGCATTGGCAACAAATTCACCGTTGATAAAATTTTTAATCTCTTGATATCTCATAGAACGCTGTTTTTTATATAAATAAAAAGCGAATATAAAAAAATTCAAGATGTTCGACAACAATACTTTAGTTTTATTTAATCGATTGCCAGGCCGTTTTTACAAATGTTTCCCTGATATTTTAGGGGTGGTAATTATAAAAGCAACGAGAAATGTAGCTCTTTTTCGATCTCCTGATATCACCAATCTGGGTGAAAATACATACGCCATTTTGCCCAGTTCTAAACCATTTTTCCAGATTGTTATCATCGGTCAATAAATAAATCCTTCCGAAAGCCGCTCGATATCCATAAAGAATTGACAAACAAGAAATCTATTGCTTGAAAAAGTTAATTGGTATAGCTCTTGCTTTTTTGTTTATTACAATTCCCACAAATGAAAAAAGAAAGGTATTTCTCATGAAGGAATTTCAATTTACTTCAATTTATGGCCTGCTGATGTTGTTTTTAATCAGATTTCAGGTTGCGCATACTGCCACATTAGTACTTACAAACAAGGCAAACTACGGGCCAGGATCACTTCGTCAGGATATCTTTATTACACATAGCAATTTTGGAGCTGATATCATAAGTGTTAATATCAGGATAAGTGGTGTTATGGTTTTCCAACCTCTCTGGCACCATACAGTTCTAACTGATCAAATCAGGCTTTGGGAATATATTTTATCAGGCTTGTTTCCAAAAAATAAATTAGATAAATTAATAGATGTCAAATAATTGAATCAATATGTAAATCAAGATGGGTTAGTAGTCCTGTCGCGGTTTTCTTATCTTTGTGTTATGAAATCCTTCGCCTTGATATTGGTTTTATATTTCTTTACCTGTCAGTTCATTTCGGGTGAGATTGGAGATGGGTTTCAAGCTGTAAAAAATCTAAATAATGAGGGTGATACCATTGTCCTTTTCGAAGAAAATTTTAGTGACAGTAACTTTACGACAAACCCTGCCTGGTTACCTACTATAGTTCAAATGTGTGCACCGCAGCCAGCCACAATTGCAATTGTTAATGGAGTGTTGAAAATTCAACAACAAGATGCGCGCACATGCGGAAACTGGGCACATTTGAGCATGGAGTTAAATATCCCGGTTAGCGACAGCACCAAATTTCAATTTGATGTAAAGCCGGCCTACTCCTCTGTAGATGACGGGGCAGGTTGGAAGAATGATGAATACCCTGTTTCGGTACGTTTGAAATTGGTAAATCAGAAAGATGAGTTTATGGATATCTGGTTTTGTTACAATTACAGGGGAGGAGCATCCTATTTGTATAAGGATCAGATCAGGCTTGTTTTTCCATATTGCGATCAGGATGAGTGGGTCAGGAATGAGGTTTACAGGATCAAAGATTTTTTTCCTGATGCAAAAACAATTATCGAACTCAGGATAGCTGGAAGTGGTTGGGACTATGAAGGCTATGCGGATAATATTAAAATATATAACAACATCGAAAATGTTGAAAACAAAACCTATAATGAAATCATTATGGATCCCTTCGATCCTGATACCATCAGCAAATCAAGGCATGAAAAGGCCATCGAAGGATACAAGGAAAACTTGAGATTGGCCAGGTTTGGGAACGATACCTTAGCACAAGCCATGTGGATGCTTTCTATTGGTGATGGCTATTTTCAGTTGAATGAATTCGAAAGTGCCATTGTGTATTTGAATCAAACTGTTGATGTCTGCAAACAAATTTCTATCCACCACCCAAGAAGAAATACTTACCAGGCCAAATCGTATTTTTTATTATCAAGAGTGTTTTCGTTACGCAACCAGTACGTTATAGCACAAAACATCCTTGATGAGTTATACGACCTTTACCAGAGTGTGAACGACACTGCCGGGATTATTCAGGCCCTAAACGAAAAAGCAGGAATCTACAATTTGTCTGGTAATACTATACTGGCAGAAGAATCATTTTATAAAATTTTGAATCTCTCACTTGAAACTGAAAATAGTTTTATCACGGCAAAAACATATCAAAAGTTAGGCGATCTCTACTTGCTGGATAGTCTTTACACTAAAGCATTGAATAATTATTTGAATGCGCTTGATATTTATAAAAAAGTGGGCGATTTAAACAGTACAGCCACACTTTTTTTTGATATAGGAAACGTATATTTCATGATGAAAGAATCTGGCGATGCTATCGATAACCTGAAGAAAAGCCTTGAAATTGCTAAAATGAGAAATCTTGAAAGCCTGCTCGGTGACATTTATTTGAAATTAAGTGAAGTTTATGATGATAATGGCGATAAAGAAATAGCATTGAGTTATTTCAAATTGTATTCAAAAACCAGGACCATCCTTTTTGATAAGGAAAAAAACCAGGTTTTGGCTGAACAATACGTGAAATACGAATCTGAAAGAAAGGACCAGCAGATTAACATTTTAAAAAAGGACAACGAAATACAGGAATTTAGTATTAGGGAAAAATCAAACCAGTTATATTTTACTATTGCTTTTGGGGTTTTAGTGTTCATCCTATTGATGATCATCTACAGCAGGTACCGTACTAAACAGAAAGCCAACGAAACGCTGCTCGAAAAAAATGCTTTGATCACACAGCAGAAACAGGAGATCGAGCAACAGGTTAAAGAAAAAGAAACCATGTTGCGAGAATTGCATCACCGTGTAAAAAACAATTTACAAACCATCTACAGCATGCTTTCAATTCAAAGCCGGAAACTTAAAGACCCTGATGCAATTGCTATCATTAAACCAAATATCGACAGGGTTTGGGCTATGGCACTAATACATCATAAACTTTACCGCGACGAGAAACTGACCAGTATTAATATTTCTAAGTATGTTAATGAACTGGTCGAAAATGTACTCAGGACCAACTGGGCAGGTGAGAAGGAAATAAAGGTAAATAAGGAAATTGAAATCGAATACCTGGAGGCCGATGTTGCTATCCCATTGGGATTGTTAATTAACGAACTGATGGTTAACACAGTTAAGCATGCGTTTAAAAGGGTGAAAAACCCGGAATTCAATATCAGCATAAAAGAGGGCAATACAAAGGAGTTAATAATGGTAATAAAAGACAATGGGCCGGGCATCCCCGAAAAGTTTATCACCGACCATTCCGATTCTTTCGGTCTTGAACTTATCAACCTGCTTGTTACACAACTGAAGGGAAAAATGGAGATAACAAATAATAAGGGGGCCTGTTTTACATTTATATTAAAGCATTGAATCTGAAAAAATGATTGAATCATGGAAAAGATAAAAGTACTGATTGTTGAAGATAATATACTGACGGCAAAAGATATTGCCGGATGCCTCGAAAATGAAGGTTTCGAAATTATTGCAATGGTTGATAATGGGGAAGATGCCATCCGTATGGCAAGTGAACAACTCCCCGATCTTGCTGTACTCGACATAGGTTTGGGTGAAGGAAAAATGGATGGAATTGAAACAGCTAAAAGAATTCTTCAGTTTGTCAGGCTTCCTGTGATCTTTCTTACTGCCTATGCTGATGAAGTGACCATCGACCGTGCCGCAAGCACCTTACCTGCTTCTTACCTTGTAAAACCTGTTAACGACGCCCAACTTTTGGCAAGCGTGCACATGGCCATGTCGAAGCATGCCACCGCAACTTTAGGGCAGCAGAACGGGAAGCAGGACAGTGGTGCAGACTACTTTTTCAACAATAAATGCCTTTTTGTAAAAACCGATAAGTTTGTAAAACTCAACACCGAAAAAATCCTTTACATTGAAGCTTCGGGCAACTATGTCACCATAATCACTTCCGGGCATAAATATGCCATCCTTTCTTCCCTGGGTGCATTTTATGAACAGATCAAAAAAAATAATCCTGATTTTATCCGCATACATCGTTCTCATATAATCAACCTGCAGCAACTCGATTCATTCGATCACCTGCATGCCATCATCGGTAACTCCGAAATACCGATTGGAAAATCCTTCCGCGAAGATTTTTTCAGGCAAGTTGGGTATAGGAAGTAGAGAAAATTCAAGGTATTGCCTTACCCAAAAACAAGTTTTTCCCCCATTACAATTTTTCATGGTATCAGCAAATATTTCATCACTATGATAATGATGGGAATCTATCAATCTCCCCCATCCTATTCACACTTACTTTTACATGTTGATTGGATTCTAAACTGCCGATGATTCCCTTAATGAAACAGGTACCCCTTTTATTTTATATAACTACATTTTTAAAGGCCTTTTCTAATGAATTTGGCGACTGACATTCATCATAGTTCAGGCTACGTTTGTACAGCTATTACCGGAGTTTAAATAATAATATTGCATTCCCTTTTTTGAGCTTGTATTTTTATATAAAAATTTAATTAAGTCCTTAGTATAAAATAAAAAATATAAGCCATGAAAACAATAGTAAATCTAATTCTCACAATCACATTTGTTGCAGTTTCTTTCAGCAGCAATGCCCAACAAATTATCGCCACTTCAGGAGGATATTTTGAGCAAGAAAACATCTCGTTGAGTTGGACACTGGGCGAACCGGTTATCGAAACCTTTGCAGGAGATAACATTATTCTAACACAAGGGTTTCAGCAACCCTACAATTTTTATCTCAGCCAGGTGCTGAATATTCCTGCCGGGTGGAGCGGTATTTCAGCATATGTTAACCCGGTGAACAAAGGGATAGAAGATATTTTTGGATTGCAGAATCCTGATTTTGTAATCCTTGAATCTATGTATGGATTCTTTTATCCGGCCGGAGGCGTAAATACCATTGTGGATTGGGATTATCAAACCGGTTATAAAATAAAAGCCATTAACGATTTTAATGTCACCCTTAAAGGGACGAGGCTTGATCCGCCGATGGTAAATCTTGCCGAAGGTTGGAACTTGATACCTGTTCTAGCATCATGTGGTGCAACTACGGCTGAAGTTTTTGATGGAATGGGCACGGTTCAAATTGTTAAAGAGGTAGCAGGATCAAATGTTTACTGGCCTGCATTCAACATTGAAACCCTTGAAAATTTGGAAGCCGGTAAAGCCTATTTTGTGTTGACGACAGAAAGCGGTAGTTTTACCTATCCCGACTGCGGTAAAAACTCGCCCCTGGTAAATCTAATGCAAACGCCACAGAATTTTACGTCCTGGAATGACCTGAATTATACATCAACCTCCCATACAATTGCATTTCCATCACAGCTATTGCTTGCATCAGTAATCCAGCAGGGCGATTATATCGGAGCATTTACCCAAGCAGGATTTTGCGCTGGCCGTACCAAAATCACTGATATTTCTTCCAATGTTGCTGTGGTGGCATTTTCAGCGGACAACACTACGGCTGATGCTGATGGCTTCGTTCCGGGTGAAATGATTCAGTTCAGGGTTTTCAGGCCGGGAACCAACGAAGAAATGATTTTGTCCTTGCAGTTTAATCCGTCCATGCCCAATATGGGGGTTTATGAAAATCACGGACTTTCTGCAGCATTGGATATTACAATATACCCCTCATCAACTCCAGAAACATTAAAAATTATTTCAATGGTTTATCCCAACCCGTCTCATGGCCAGTTTTCGCTGACTATGAATACCTGGCCTGAAAAACTTCAAATATATCTGATGGACACAAAAGGCCGTGTTATCGATATTTTAAAACCGGGGAAAAAACCAAATGGCTCCGCTTACCAATTTAATCTGCAGGAGTTGCCCGGGGGGATATATTTCCTTAAGCTGGTATACAATAATACGATTGAAAATAAAAAGATCGTAATACATTAAAACATAGATTATCAATTAAATAAACAAGTAAACACCCATAATTAATAACTATTTTACTAACCTTTTAAACCCTTATAATCATGAAAAAATTAGCATTTTCTTTAATTCTGATCGCGCTGGCAATAGTTGCCACAGCACAGCCCCCGCAAGCCTTTAACTATCAAACCATTGTAAGGGATGCTGCGGGAGACATCCTACCAAACCAATTAGTAGCAATGCGTATGAGCATACGTGATGCTTCGGCAGTTGGAACCATAATTTACCAGGAAACATTTTCCGAAACAACAAATCAGTTCGGCCTGTTAAACCTGAATATTGGTCGTGGTGCACCCTCCATTGGTACCTTTTCAGGAATCGATTGGAGCAACAATTCAAAGTTTCTTGAAATTGAAATTGACTCGGAAGGCGGGAATAATTTTGTTGCCTTGGGCATATCCGAACTGGAATCGGTACCCTATGCTTTACATGCCGAAACAGCCACCAATGTTGACGATGCCGATGCCGATCCCACCAATGAGTTACAAACAGTTTCCAAAGCCGGGGACATCGTTACCCTTTCTGATGGAGGTGGCTCATTTACTGATGAAACAGACGATGCCGATGCCGATCCCACCAATGAGTTACAAACAGTTTCCAAAGCCGGCGAAGTTGTCACTTTATCCGATGGTGGAGGTTCTTTTACAGATGAGACCGAAGATGCTGATGCCGATCCTGTAAATGAAACGAATACCTCTATTACCCTTAATGGCACTAACCTCAAGGTTACCGATGCCGGTGGAACAATTACCACCGACCTAGGTGTCCTTGTGGATGATCCGGATGCCGACCCAACCAATGAACTGCAGGAGGTAACAAAAGTCGGAAATGTGGTGACACTTACCGGTGGTGGCGGTTCTTTTGTTGATGAGGTAGATGATTCCGATGCTGATCCGGCGAACGAAACCAATACCTCCGTGTTACTGGATGGAACCGACCTGAATACCACTGATGCCGGAGGTACAATTACTACCGACCTGAGCAGCCTGGTGGATGATGCGGATGCCGATCCGGTCAATGAATTGCAAACATTGTCCATCATCGGAAATGACCTTTCCATCAGTAATGGAAATGTGGTTCCTCTGCCAACGAACATGCCCGTTGGAACATCCGGCCAGACCATCAACCATGACGGAACCGATTGGACTGCATCAAGCAATCTATTTAATAATGGAACTAATGTGGGCATAGGTACGACAACGCCCGCTTCTAAACTGGAAGTTGCAGGTACGGTGCGTGCCAATAAATTTACGGATGCCCAGGATGCAACCTATTTTATCGATCCATCTGGTAATCAAACGTCGGGTGTGCTCAACGGCCACCTGGGGATTGGTGGTACTCCCTATTGGGCACAACCTTTCCCGGGAACTCCAGGGTGGGGCCCCAATCTGCACCTCAATAGCGGTCAAGACACTGCACATTTATGGGTTGGCGGTCATCTGACACAAAGCGGTGCAGAAGTTGGTCACTTAAGTTTCATAGGTGAATGGAACAATCCGAATTTATTTGGTGACAAGTCAAGCAGGTACGCATCAATAACAGGAAAAATAATTTCCAGCGGTAGTCAGAACTATTACCCCAGTGGCACGCTTATTTTTTCAACGGCTACCGGCATACCTTTTACTTTTCCGCAAACAGATCCGAATTTTAAAGAGCAGATGCGGATCACTAATGAAGGCTATATCGGAATTGGGACGGCTGATCCTTGGTATAAACTGCATATTGAAGGAGGAAGCATCTATATGGATAATCCTGGTGGAGGAGGGGATCATGGTGTGCACGTAGAAAATGCCGGTGGGCATGGATTTCATGTTTACAATGCAGGGACTCATGGATTTAACGTTTATAACGCTGGTGACCATGGGGTAAACGTTGCTCAGTCTGGTAATGATGGGGTTCATGTTGTTGCTGCGGATAACTGTGGTATTGATGCTGAAGGAGATAAAGGGAATCACCTGCGAAGTTATGGTTCAGGCTATTACGGATTGTATGCACACTCGCTGTTTAATGAGCCAACAAATCCCGGTTTGTATGTTTACGGAACCGCGTATATAACCGGCAACCTTACTGCGCCAACATTCAATGGCAACGGGGCAGGATTGACCAACCTCAACGCATCAAACGTTTCTTCCGGAACATTAAACAATAACAGGTTTAATGCCCTTTCGGATTTAGGTGGAGGTAGTGGTACAACCTTTTTAAGAAAAGATGGTACATGGGCAAATCCTACAATTACTACCTATTCTGCTGGTAACGATCTTGATCTTAGTGGAACGACCTTTTCACTCGAAAACGATATCGATATAAATTATGTTAGAGGTACAGGATCGAATGGATTGAAACTCTTTGATGATGGAGGTAATGGTATCTACATCAGGGATGGAGGCAATGTGGGAATTGGAGTATCCGATCCGGAATATGCTAAACTCTGTATCAATGCCGGGGCTAGTGCAGGAATTAAATTCACAAATGACGGTACTGGACCTGGATACAATGATGGCTTTTTGCTTTCATGGTTGTCAGGTGGAAATTCTACTGTAGTTTTATGGAATAGAGAGAATAAAGCCATTGCATTCGGTACAAATAATACCGAAAGGTTCCGGATCAAAGAAGATGGTAATGTGGGAATTGGCACAACGGCCCCCACAGCAAAATTATCCGTAAACGGAACAGCCAATAAACCAGGTGGAGGAAGCTGGGCAGTATTTAGTGATGCCCGGTCAAAAGAGAACATTGAGGTCTACAAAAAAGGCCTGAAGGAGTTGATGAAGCTGCGCCCTGTTAGTTTCAACTACAAAGCGGAATTTGAATGGGGAACCGATAATTATGTTGGCCTTATTGCACAGGAGGTCGAAAAAGTTGTACCCTCAATGGTTACCGAAAAAGAGGTGAATGCCATTCCCGATTTCAAAGAAGTCGACCCAAGCGAGTTGATTTACCTTGTAATTAACGCTGTGCAGGAACAGCAAAGTCTGATAGATGAACTGAAATCCGAAAACGATGCCTTACAAGCAAAGATAGAATTGCTTGAAAATAAATAGTAATTGGTTAAATGGTGATTAAGCATAACTTTCTGTTTAAATCCCGACAGGGCTCAAAACCCTGTCAGGGATTTTTACACAATTTTTGAAATTTTGAGATTAATTATGTTGCTGGTTTATGGTAGAAATGTTAATATGATATTTAACGAAAATTTATGTAAATACTTGACATTCCGCTTTAAATGTAGTATATTTGTGTTCTCTTAATATGTAGTACTTACTCATGATTTCGACTTTTATTTAATACAAATATTCTTCAAAACCTTAGTTGGTAATCTAATCAGTCAATTTTAATATTTAACCTAACTTTTCAACCAAAAAAAGGATTAATAATGAGTAAAAATTACACTTTGCCATTGATGTTAATATTGATGGTATTTTTATTTTCTCCGTTTCAGTCATTTTCAACCAGTGACTATGGAGACAAAACGACCTTCTCAAATCATGATCTGACGATTGTTTCAGATAATGTAATGCATTCAACCACTACTATTTGGGACTTCCTAAACCCCAATTATCCGGACAATAGAATTAGGGGAGTGAATACTAATCTTTTAAAATTACAAACCAGTAAGTTTACCAAAACTGACACAATTGTCCGCAAAATAGATCGATCTCGCGAGGTATGGGCGGGGTATGAAGGTTGGGAAGGCAATCCTGACAGTTTAGATGTGTACATTGATACCACATGGTCGGATGCAGAAAAAGATTCCTGTCGTGCTGCTATGGCAAGATGGAACGCGGCTGGGTCAGTACCAAAATTCAGGGAAACAACTACTGCTGCCGGTGCTGATATTACAATTACCCAGGGCAATCCGGGTGCGGGCAATGC
>Ga0209475_10001316_pt1 | contig 32458 bp, 28 predicted proteins | sample tdDd471_FD_187128 | JGI IMG/M metagenome (GOLD analysis project Ga0209475, IMG submission 187128) | Marine sediment microbial communities from the Atlantic coast under amendment with organic carbon and nitrate - tdDd47.1 (SPAdes)... | ecosystem: Environmental > Aquatic > Marine > Coastal >... | reverse complement strand
CAGTGGCAAATCACCACCAGACATATTCATACAGGGGGTTCTTTTTTCCAATAAGTAAAAAATTATTGATTTTTACACAAAATCAATAGGGATTACTATGTCTATAATTTATTTAGGACGCTATTGGTTTATTTTATGAATTTTTGCGTGTGGATTATGGCTCCGTTGTGGCTTATTGCTATGAAATAGGGGGAGTTGTTGTTTAGGTTTTTTATGTTTATGGTGTGATAGACGTTGCCGGCGGCGTTAGAGTTGATTGATTTGTTGATTACTTTTCTGCCCATTATATCCACTATTTCTAATCTATATGACCTGTATTGTGGGTCGGCTATTGCTATTCTTAGTTCTTCTTGGCGCTTAATTACGTGTAGTTTTGATGATCTGATTAAGTCTTCTACGCTTACGCCGGTTGTGTCGTCTGGGTACTGCCAGGTCCAGACATTACCGTTCATTTCTCCGACTATTGCGATTTGTCCAGCAAATTCAACCCTTGTTGTTGGGTCGTCAAATTCTTCTGGGGTTTCTTTGAATAGCCATGTCTCGCCTCCGTCTGTGGTTTCGTAAAGTTTTCCGTTTGAGCCTACACTTACGCCGAGGTTTTCATCTGCAAAGGATATTTCGTCTAAACCAAAAGGACGACCATTTATATCTTTTAACACATTTTTCCAGCTTTTCCCTCCATCTGTAGTTTTGTAAATCAGGTCCCAATTTCTATCGTTTGGTTCACCAATGTCTCTTTCACCACATACAAAACCTAATGTATCATTAATAAAATATAAGTCTTTTAATTCCAGATTCTCCGAATTCTCTAAATACTCATCTTTAAAAGCGTAAATTATTTTTTCTTCATCTGTATTTATATTATATTCTATTAGATGTTCCATATGTTTCGAAGCAATGTCTTCATTAATTGTAAAATATGTAAACCATATTATACTATCATTTTTTTTCTGTGGAGCTCTGTAAAATTCCACACCTTTTGCAACCGAATCATAAGTTTTCCAACCATCAAATGTTCTAAATATATCACTAGTTTTTATTGCTAAACCTTTTAATGTGTCCATCATTATTATGTTTAATACGGAGTGTCCTCTGTTATCTGGAAATTGTAAATTTTTTATTGTTTTACCACCATCTTCTGTGTATTTAATTACGCTAGATTCACTCATAGCAATGTAAATATGATTTGAATCTACTACATCAAAGTCTCTTATATTAAATGCCCACCAACTATCTTCTGAAATCACATCATCAAATTTCAAACTCCATGTTCTGCCTTGATTACTAGTCATATAAACTGTGTTGAACAATTCAGGGAACCCATAACTATTTGTTGTTACAACATAACAATCATTTGAGTCTAAACAGAGAATTTTATCAAGGAATGTTATAGATGGATAATGGAGTGTACCCAAAAAGCTGGACACCAAGTTAAGCCACTACGAACTTTTCGTAATCATGTGGAGACATATAGTTAATTGTCGAGTGTAATCTTTTTCTATTGTAGAATATTTCAATATATTCAAAAATTGCTAATTCTGCTTCTTGTTTTGTATCGAAAACCTTATCGTAAATTAATTCGCTTTTTAGTGTTTTAAAAAATGTTTCTGCTACTGCATTATCCCAGCAATTCCCACGCCTGCTCATTGATGGCAATGCCCCATTATTCTTTATTAATGCTCTAAATTCATTGCTTGCATATTGGCTTCCTTGGTCTGAGTGAAAAACAAGTCCTGCCTCTGGTTTCCTTTGGCTTATTGCCTCTGAAAATGAGGCTATCACTAAATTCTTACTCATTCGGCTACCCAAACTCCAACCCACTATTTTGCGTGAAAATAGGTCAATTACACTTGATAAATAAAGCCATCCTTCTCGTGTCCAAATATAAGTTATATCGCCTACCCAAACCTTGTTTTTCTTTTCCAAAGTAAAGTTTCGCTTTACTAAATTGGGGGCAATACTATGGCTGTGATTTGAATTTGTTGTTATTTTATATTTTCGTTTCGTTTTGGGTATAATCTTATATTCATTCATTATTTTAGCTATTTTATTCTTGTAACAATTGATTCCACTTGCTTTTAGCTGATAAGTAATTCTGCGACAGCCATAAGTTCTACGGCTGTTTTCAAAGGCTTCTTTCACCAAATATATTAGTCTTTTTTGAGTACTAACTTTAGTATTATTCCTTGTTTTCAACCATCTATAATATGAACTTCTTCCAACTTTTACTGCCTTGCAAAGTCGCTTTACCGCTAGCTTTGACGCATTTGTTTCAATATATATATACTTCGCTATGGATTGTTTGCGAAGTAAATTGTAGCCTTTTTTAATATATCGATTTCCTCCTTCAAACTTGCGTTTTCTCGTTCAAGTTTTCGCAAATAAGCATCCTGTTCATTTAAATTTCCTCTGCCTGGAAAAGCTTGCTTAGGTTCTTGGCTATATTTAAGCTTCCAAGAATGTAATAAATTTGATGTTATACCCAAATCTCTTGCTACTTGGGCGGCAACACGTTTTTCTACGGTTACCATTTTAACAGCATTAATTTTAAAATCTCTGCTGAATACTCTGCGTTTTTTCATCTCGTGTTCCTTTTTAATTGTAAGTTAAGTATTTTACACCGTTAACTCACTGTCCAGCTTTTTGGGTACACTCCATAATTTACTTTGTCTCCGAAACGTAATATCAATTGTTTTTCGGTTGCATTTAATACTATTGTAAATAAAAATATTGTAATAATAAATAATTTTTTCATATACTTCCTTTAAAATAAAAAAACTCCGATACCGTAGCAGTACCGGAGAATTATCTGTTTATTGAACTATTATAAATTTATCAGCATTTACTGTTCTACCATCTATGGAAATAGAGTATAAGTAAGCACCTGATATTAATTTTGATATGTCTATTTGGTAAACATCAAGTATATTATTCATATCAAATTGATTATTACTTATCAAATTTCCATTTAGATCTGTAATCGTAAATTTCATTTGCTAAATACTGTTAAGCATATATTAGTTTTCGTCCTTTTGCAATTGGTATTTGTTTTTTTTCACTTTTTGCAACTTCAAGCCATAAATCTATTGCATCATTTACATTATTTATTGCTTCATTTTCGTTTTCTCCGTGAGCAGTGCAACCTGGCAATTCAGGTACTTCTACAACAAAACAATCGTCTTCATCACTCCAGTATATTATTTTTTCATATTTATTCATTTTCTTTCCATAATTTAAAATCTACAATCATTTTTCTAATTTGTTTAACTTGATATACTTTTGCTTTTGTTCCGTCTTTTTGAATATTTGGTTTATAATCTATGTCTTCTCTTGAAAATATATGATGACTCCCTTTTATTCTAACAGTAAAACCAAGATATTTCAACAATAAGGCAAGTTCATCAAATTTAATATTTTTGTCGTTAATACTAAATAATAATTTCTTTATTAATTTTTCCTTCTTACTCATTTAACGATTTATAGTTAATTAAATTATTGCTATATCATAATTTTCATACAAAGATACAAATAATTATTCTTTTATCTTATATCAATTCAATGGTTAATAAAAATTCAATTTTTTATTTGCTATTCATTTTATGAATTTTCCTGTATGCACTACGGCTCCGTTAAAACTTAATGCGAAGAAGTATGAACCTTTGTTTAGGTTTTTTATGTTTATGGTGTGATAGACGTTGCCGGCGGCGTTGGAGTTGATTGATTTGTCGGTTACTTTTCTGCCCATTATGTCTATTATTTCTAAACGGTATGCCCTGTATTGTGGGTCGGTTATGGCGATTTTCAGGTCGTTGGAACGCTTAATTACGTGGAGTTTTGATGATTTGATTAGGTCTTCTACGCTTACGCCTGTTGTGTCGTCTGGGTATTGCCAAGTCCAAATATTTCCGTCTAATTCACTAATTATTGCAACCTGACCGGCAAATTCTACATGGGTAACAGGGGAGTTAAATTCTTCTGGTGTTTCTTTTAATATCCAAGTCTCACCTTCATCCATTGTTTGATATAAACTACCCCATGAACCAGTTGTTACACCATATTTTTCATCTGCAAAACATATTTCGTCTAATCCAAAACGTTCCCCTTGTATATCTTTTAGAACTAAACGCCAACTTTTACCACCATCTGTGGTTTTATATACTAAACTCCAAGACGCTTCTCCAACTTCGCCTATATCTCTTTCTCCGCATACAAATCCTAAAGAATCATTAACAAAATGCATATCCATTATATCTAAGGCTTCACCATTTTCTATATGCTCTTTTTTAAATTTATAAATCAAATTTTCTGTGTTATTATTTATATTATATTCACTATAATACCTTATATGTTTAGGGTCAATGTTTTCGATATAATTGTACGAAATAAATCTAATTATACTATCATTTTTTCTATTTGCAACAATATAGTCAGTTGGTTTATCTATTGGAATAGAATCGAATGTATTCCAATTGTCAAATGTCCTATAGAATACAGCATTCATATATGCTAATCCTTTTAAAGAATCCATCATAACAAGCAAATAAACTGTTTCGTTAGTATTGAAAGGAAATGTTATTTTTTTAAATTTTTTCCCTCCATCATTTGTAATTAATACTTCATTCCGCTCTGACATACCAAAGTAAATATTCAAAGAATCAACAATTGAAAAAGACTGGATAGTATTATAATATAGCGTTATTAAATCAATGTATAGTTGCCAATTTCTACCTCTATTAGTGCTTCTATAAACCCAATACTTACTTAAACCTACATCAATAGTATTAGATAAAACTGCATAACAATCATTACTGTCTAAACATTCTAAGTTACTTAAAAATTGCTCTTCAAATGGTTTTCTTAATATCAACTCCCTAATTTCAGAATTTAGATTAGATGTAAATAGAATAAACAATACTAAATATATATATTTCATTTTTTGTCCTATAATAAATATCAGTACCTGCTTATTTCAACAGGCACTGATTAAATTGAATTTATTTTGATAAGATAAACTTACCCGTTTTAATTTTAACATTATTTGATTTTAATTCGTAAACGTATGCTCCAGAATTATATTTATTCAAATCAACATTAATATTTGCAAATGATGAATTTAAAACTTTTTTGGAAGAATGAACTTTATTACCTTTAATATCAAATATTGTTAATTCAATATTATCGCAATTCGTTTCTATTACTTTCATATACAAGTTTGTATTTTTAATATTTAATGATAGTTCAATGAATAAATCATTTTGATTTGTTTTAAAAATTTCAGAATCTTCATTAATGATATTTACTTTACTTGTATATTGCTCGCCTTCTAAGGAATTACAAGTGTAGAAACATTCATCGTTATTCCCTAATTCAATTGGATTTGCTTCGCTACAATCTAATTGCGAATATAAAATTCCTAAATCAGTAATTGTTACTGTTCCATCTAAATTTCTACATACTCTAATTCTTCTTGCACAACACTCAGAATTACATTCATTGTAATTAACTACCTCCCTAACCCAATCTCCAGTCAATGACATCTGTATATAAGTTGTTGTTTTATACCAACATGATGCTTTAGTAATTCTCCACATTTCATTACACTCATCTCTATCTTTAGGCTCAAAATCCATATCATTTTTTTTAGCGATTGCACTTAATACCATTTTAAATAGCTCTTTAGTTTCAAAAGGACATAATGCAGGACTAAGCCAACTTGTATATTTAATTGCAATAATATGAACATCTTGCCAATCACCACATTTCCTTGTTTCATATTCAATTAATATATTACAAGAATAACCAGGAATAGCCGTACTAGGAATATCTAAGACAATATCTTTTTGTTTCTCGTAAGGTTCGGTGCAACCTTCAGGATCTTGACAATCTGCTCTCTGATCTTGTTTTTTATTGTAACAAAATAATTTTTTATCTATTTCGCAAACTTCACCATTTTCTTTATATAATTTGAGTGTAAATTTATACCATCGTAACATGTCCAAACAATTATCTATGCTATTTAAATTAATAATTGCTGTTTTCAAATTATCTATGTCATCTTTAGGAATTGTATTAGTTATGTACGATATATTACCATTTTGATCTATTAATTCAGTTTCAGTAATTATTTCAAAATCTTTAAAACAATTTATATTATTTGGAGTTATTGAATTGTGAACAACACGGCAATTATCTGGGCATTCACTAGTATCATATTGCAAACTTAAATCTATCCAATCATCCAAATCATCTGGGCATTTGCAAGAACAACCAGGAAGTGTTATAAATTTCTCACAAATTGTGTCATTTTGGGCATCTTTGAAAATGATTTTCAGATTTGATTCATCATCAGTATATAAACAAAAATCATCTGAACTTGTATTACTTGGATTGTAATCTTCAGCTATAATTATTAATTCTGGATTTGCCATGTCGTAGACTTCAAACCTATCAATAGCATTACATGTTAAATTTTCTTGATTTATGTCAAACCAATGACAGCAATCATTTTCTAAATTATTAATTTGAATATCAATATCAATACAGCAGTTAACACAATCAATTTCAATTTCATCAAAACCTACACACACATCATCTGGATTCTTATAAGTTATTTGATACCTTAGAGTTCCGTCTCCATCTGAATTGCAAATTTCAATAGTTCCACTAATATTGTTTAGTACTTTTGCACTACCAACTTTATCACCATTTTCGTCTATTTCTTGTAAATAAACTGTAAGTGATTGTTCGCAAGTGTAATTTTCATTTTTCTGGAACGAAAGGTCATAACAACAATCACCGTGTGAATTTGAGAAGATTGGTGTGATTTGTTCTGCCACACACTCAGAATATTGGAATAAGATTGCACAGTCATTGTAGTCTACTCCGTTAATTTTAGTAAAAATAAAAGTCATCTGACCAGTACTTTGTTCTTCTTTGAACCAAGAATAATCCTCAGGGCAAAGCGTTAAACCTGTTGTGGTTATAATTTCATTGACATCTACATCTTTGAGTAAGTATTTTTGATAATGATCGTTTTGGATAGAGAATTTTTCAAGGCATTCGTAATTTTGAGAATTCTCAAGTTTTATATTAATACAACATCCTTCTTGAGTAATTTTTAAGTCATTTATAAAATCCTCACAATCGAATGTGCAAGTAATATCTTCTACATAAAAATCATCAAAGTAATAATAAGCATATGCTTTCCCATTAGATGGGATTGGATATCCATTTGCGTTATGATATATAGGCTTACTATCTTCAAACCACCCCACTGTTAAATAATTTAATTCTTTTTCTAAATTATATTCAAATGTAAATTCATATTCATTCCAGTTCAATTGATCAATATAGTTTGTATTTGTTAATTTTCCTTCTAGTAATTGACTTTTAAAAACCTTATAATCATATTCACCTTTATAAACTAAATTATCATATGCATGACCAGGTAACCAAGGACTTGTTTTCAAGTGTGTAAATAATAAACCAATTTTTTCTAAAGCGTAATGCGGATGAGTATTATTTTGAGGGTAGTATGAATTCAAACTTGAAAGTCTAGTTTTAAATTTCACTTTATATTTACCACCTGCTTTTAAGGGTTGCCTTAGTTTTGTACTGATATATTCATATTTCATATAATCAGTCCCAGTTGATGACTCCGTTCTTATCCTCAGCCCATAATATCCATTATTTGGTGTTCCGCCATCTGTTTCAATATTTACATTGATTCCGTTCATTTCTGTTGCTATATGATCTGGTATTCTGGATATATCAATTGGAGAATCTCTATGGAAATGATCTGGTGTTCCAATACCAACTGACCACCATCCTAATTCTCCTGGATAATTAAGGCGTGTTATTCCATTCCAACCCCAGCCAGGATATGACTGCCATGGTGGTGGTGCAGTTCCAATTCTATAACATTCAAAACCTGGATTATTTACTAGATTTTTTTCATCAACATTACATTCATAAGGATCCTGCCCCATCATACCACTGTAAACAAACAGTGAAGCTAATATAAAAAGAATTTTTTTCATTTTTAATCTCATTTTTTAATACAAAATTTATTTAGCAATTCAATCTTTGCAAATTATTTTGTATTTTTGCAATGGATTGTATGCTTTTAGTCAACATCATCCACTCGTTTTCGAGCGAGCTTCGGTGGCAAAGGAGTGCAATCTTTTGCCACCATTTTTTTATTTAAACTGATTTTTCTTTAGGTCACAAAAATATCCTATGATAATTTTACTAAAAATCAATAAATACTAATCTATAATGTAAGTTAATTTCAAAAACGAATTTTTGAACTTGCTCGGCAATTAAACCAAAGCTAAAAAGATGATTTAGTCATCTGTTTATACTGCTACTCCTTTTGTCCTGATTGCAAGTTATAAAAAAAAAAAAACGATTTTCCAAAATATTTTTTCAATGTGGAAAACTTTGTTTTGTTTTGAATGATTTTAGGATTTGTTGTCTTTCAACTACGCTCAAGATGATGGAGGGTGGATTTTGTGCTTTACTCTGTATGACGGTGAATTTTTATAACAAGGGGTTGCAACTCTTTGTGGAGTGTGTGAGTATAGTGTTTAACCTTCCGAAGGTTTTAGAACCTTCGGAAGGTTGTTCTGTTAAATGGTGGATTTAATAAATTAAAATACTTCTTAAATATGAAGGAAAAAACCTGTAAATTTGCAATAGGTAAATAGTTAATTATCAATCCTTATAATTTAGGAACTCAATTATGGAATTATATTTAGATACGGCAAATCTATCTCACATCAAAGAAGTAAACTCACTTGGTATTATCTCTGGAGTAACAACTAATCCATCTTTATTGGCAAAAGAAGACCCAAACACTGAGGTAAAGGATATAATCTTAGATATTCATAAAACTGTTGGCGGTCATGTGTCAGTAGAAGTTAATTCATTAAAATCAGATGAAATGCTCCGTGAGGCAGAAGAGATTCTAAAATGGTTCCCAGATGCTACTATAAAAATACCAATGATACCAGAAGGGCTTAAAGCAGTTTCCGTGCTATCTAAACAAGAAATTCCTACTAATGTTACTTTGATATTTAGTCCAACTCAGGCTATTGCGGCTAATAATGCAGGAGCTACTTATGTTTCTGTGTTTATGGGTAGATTAGATGATATTTCATCGGAATCAGAAGCTGTAATCGAAGATGTTTGCGATATTTGGGATACTAATGATTATGAGTCGTTAATAATTGCTGCCTCAATTAGACACCCTATTCACTTAATGCAAGCGGCACGTGCCGGATGTGATATTGCTACTGTTCCACACAAGGTATTAATGCAATCGCTCAATCATCCATTGACAACTAAAGGTGTTGATGCTTTCGTAGCTGACTATAATAAGATGAAGGCTGCGAAAAATAAATAAATTTGATATAAATCCTATTATAATTTAATCAGATATAATTGATATTATTAGATTTAGCTTTAAATTTAAAATAACACTCACTTTATTTTGAAATTGTTCGTCAAAAGAAAATCATAAATAAGAATTTTAAAATCGTTTGGGATTAAATATTCCAAAATGAAAGTAAATAATGAAAAAAAATCTCCTTCTGTCATTCCAATTTATCTTTTTAGCCGGAATTACATCGAATTTAGCCCAGATAGTTTATAATTTGACTAAAAATTCTCTTGGTATGGGTTGGGCTATTGCTATTGTTGTTTTGATATTTGCTATGTATATAGCATTTTCTTATAAACAATTATCGACCTTACTCTTTAAAATACCATTTTCTATTGCCATTGTTTCTACTCTTGCTTTGGGTACTGCGATTGGTACGTTAGTGTTGCAGAATTTAGTTAAAACTGGTTACGTTAATCACTATGGCGAAACAATAACCGAGCTGATTTATTACTGTAATTTGAATGATGTGTTTCACTCATGGTGGTGGAATTCACTTGTATTTTTGCTTGTCGCTGCATTATTGAGAATAACATTTAGAAAAAAAATTGCAAAAAAGAATACTGGTTTTTTGATGACCCATCTTGGTTTGATAGTAATATTAACTGGCGTATGGATAGACTTTTTCTTTGGCACTCAGGGGCTTATCGATATGATAGTTGGGGAAAAGACCAAACATTTTGTAGTATTTGATAGGAATACTAATAGGAAAATTGGTGATGATTCTCTTGATTTCGAAATTAAGCTTGATAGATTTGAAACAGAACAACACGAAGCTTCTTATAAAATAAGGGTATGGAAACGTTCACTTGCTGCGGCAGAAAAAGGAGCACCACTCCAAGCTCAGCAGCCAAAACAAATGGCAGCTCTGCCGATAGAAGTTGGGAAAACTGAGAAACTTCATAATAGCGACATAACTTATGTTGTAAAAGAATACTACCCATCATTTAAGTATGAATACATGAAAGAAGACCCTGAGGATAACTCCGAGGACAATCCTGTAATGCTTGGAATGTTTTTTCATGGTAAGGACTCCAGTGAGTTCCAATTTGGCACTTCCGAAGAGGGAATGAATCAGTTTATATCTCCTAATAACGATTTTGTATTGAGATTTGATTGGAAAAGTAAGGATTTGGAAGATTATATAAAAGAGAAAAAGATATTTTCTCCGCATGTAATTACAATTCATTTTGAAAATGGTCGTGCTTTAGATTTAGTAGTTAAAGCAGGACAAGAAATTGAAATAACTGATGATATTAAAATCAAGGTAGAAGAGTCTTATACTCATCTTGCTTTGAAAGAGGACAAATCGGGATTATACAATGCTTCTGATGATTTGGTTAATCCTGCCTTGAAAGTTAAACTGATAAATAATGACAAAGGCAATGACATTTATTTGTTTTCTAATTTGAAAGATTTAGTAAATGATGATACTAAAGAACTTTATAATGAATTAGAATTATCACTGACTTACCAATATACACCACTTGACAGGTTTTATATTCTTGGTAGCGAAAATATGATTTATCATTTTGCTGATGGGAATTTAGTATCAGGCGAGGAAATAGTTAATGATAAACGATATGTATTGCCAACTCATGACTCTATGTCTTTTAAAATTAATTATATATTTTCAGATGAGTTAAATATCAAAAAAGTCCCAGTAAAAACAAGTGATGAACTTACTGACCCAGCAGCTTTAGTTGAGGTTACCGTGCCAGGCTTAGACGAACCATACACTCAGTTTATGACGGAGCCAAAGGGTTCGAAAGAAGGGCTATTGATGATACCAAACTCTATGTATTTCTTGGAACTTCGTTCGCTTAGTGATGAAGAAACAAAAACATGGAAATCAAAATTAACTATAATAGAAGACGGAGAAGAAGTAAACTCAAAAACTGTTGAAGTAAATGACCCGTTAATCCACAATGGATTCAGGTTTTATCAAACAAATTTTGACCCAGAACGTCCAAATTATTCAGGAATAGGCTTATCGTACGAACCCGGAGTGAAAATTATGTATTCTGGTTTCTTTATTCTGGTAATCGGTATTTATATAATGTTTTATATTCAAGATAAAAAGAAAAAGAATTAATTTTATTAATCAATGAAAGAAAAAGATGGAAATCTTTAGTCAAATATCAAATAATTTCTATTACTCGCCCTTATCATTCAAAGGTGCATTTGTATTCTATATATTATCTTTAGTTGCATATATTTCTATTTTCTTTAGCGATAAAAAGATTTTACAACAAGTAGCTCCTTTGCTTTTCGTTGTAGCTTCTGCGTTTACTACTTATTTTATAGTAGATAGATGGATAGAAGCAGGAAGACCACCATTTAAAAGTTTATACGAATCGCTTATGTATGCGGCTTTTATGGTCTCGATGATAAACACAGTTATTCAATACAAATATAAACTTAGGATACTCAGCGTATCTGTTATTTTATTAGTACTGGCGATATTTATTTATGCTTTAATCAAAAAAGATATTGAAATAATTACTTTACCTCCTGCATTAAGTACTTGGATTTTCATTCCACACGTATCTGCTTATTTCCTTGCTTATGGCTCTATGGCTATTGGTGGAATCACAGCAATTCTATCGTTAATTTATAGAAATGGAGTTAGGGGACACAGAGGAGTTGGAAATGATACTCATATTCACTTTTCGACATATACTTATGAAATTGCAAAATTTGGATTTTTACTGCAAACTATTGCATTGCTTTTAGGATCATTTTGGGGACACGAAGCATGGTCTAATTATTGGGCATGGGACCCAAAGGAGAACTGGGCATTAGTTTCGTGGTTTATTTTTATAATTTACTTGCATTTGGGAAAAACCAAAAAATTAAAAGACAAGGCTATGTCTTGGGTATTCATTATCGGTGTATTAGCAATCTTATTTACATATTTAGGAATGGATTTGCTACCAACTGCTGACCAGAGTTTACATATTTATATTGAAGAATAATAAGGTAAATAAAACCACAGCGACTTTAATTATATATACTTTAGTATATTACATTATTACTTATTATTTTATAATAGACATACAATTAGACCGAACGAAAACAATAGAGTACATGACTATATTTCCAATGTTTTGGATTGTGGCTTTAGTTATTTTGTTTTCTTTGGTATGGATTTTAAAATTAAAAATTAGAACATGGGTGGACAAGGTTTTGTTGGTAATTGCCTCCCCTCTTCCTGTGTTAATATGGATTATGATTTAGATTAATTTTAGTTTTTCATATCCATAATTTATTTTATATTAGAATTTGTTGTTAATATTAAAAAATTGATGATTGCGCCCGTAGCTCAACTGGATAGAGTACCAGATTTCGGCTCTGGGGGTTGAGGGTTCGAATCCTTCCGGGCGTACTAAAATAAAGGATTATGGATTAAATGGTAATGTGTGCACTTAGCAATCCTCTGACGATACAAATGGCATTAGAGTTTGAGACCTAATAAAATCTGCATAATTTTCTTTATATTTAACCTTTGAAAAGTTAACGTGCATATTCAACAATGGGTTGCAACCCATTGTTACTCCATATCAAAATTTCCACCCATACTTTAGAATAATTGGCATAGAAAATGTAGTACCTTGTTTATAATAATTAATCAATCAAGGGAGAAAATATTATGCTTTCGCCAACCAAACAAGTATTAAATAGCATTGGCAGAGAAGAGTTCAAGACTTCGGCAGCCAAAGCGGAAAGAATGTATTACACTCGAAAATCAAGAGTTAATAGATTGCCTTTGTTTGCTAATTCCAAGTCTGCAGACATTCGCCAAAACTTCGGATTTCATGAAGGGAAACTTGACTTAAATGAGTATTTGATAAATGACCCAAATAAAACTTTTTTAATCAGAGTTTCTGGAACCTCGATGATAAATGCTGGGATTAGTACCGGCGATATTCTTGTAGTTGATAATGAAGTTCAGGCAGTAAATGGAAACATCGTAGTAGCTGCGATAAATGATGAGTTATTAGTCAAACGGATAAAATTTTGTGATGATGGTAGTAAACTACTTATTTCGGAAAATGATACATTCCCCCCAATTCATGTATCTTCTGATGATAAGTTCAATATATGGGGTGTAGTTAGCAATGTGATTAAATCATTTTAAGATTTTTCATAGCTTTAAACCTCTCTATGCTTGCCGGTATATTTTTTAATAGCCGGCTTTTTTTATATTTTTGTATTATGAAAAAACAAATATCCATATTTATTGATTTTGATGGAACGATTAGCCAACAAAATGTGGGAGATGAGATATTTAAAAAGTTTGGACTGTTTGAGCCTTACAATTCAGATTTGAAAAACAAAAAATTGAATATCTATGATTATTGGAAAATACTTTGGTCTTCATTGCCTAAGGACTTTGATGATACTGTCTTAAATCAATATTTGGACAGCATAGAAATTGACCCCTATTTTAAAGATTTTGTTGAATATGCTAATTCAAATAATTTCCCAATTACAATATTGAGTGATGGATTTGATTTATATATAAAAAGAATTTTAAATAATAATGGTCTATCAGGTTTGAAGTTTTATTCAAATACTGTAGAGAAGGATAATGGGAGTTATATTCCTATATTCAATAGCGCTTCGGAGTCTTGTTCTTGCTTTTCGGCTTCGTGCAAACGCAACCATTTATTAAACAATTCGCAAGAGGAAGATATCTTAGTATACATTGGAGATGGTTATTCGGATTTTTGTTGTGTTCGATACGCAGATATTATATTTGCAAAAAAAAGTCTTGCCAAATTCTGCAATGAGGAGCGAATACCACATTATCCATATAAGTCATTTTTCGATATCAAACGAACAATGAAAGATTTTATAGCTAAAAATAAGTATAAGAAGCGTAATATATCAAAAATGAATGCTAAACGTGCTTATGAGTGGGAGTGATTCTTTAGATTTAAAATTATTTTAATTTTCTTATTTGTATATTTGATAATTATTTGTATGATTTTAAATTAAATATTAATTAAACGGTAAGATTAATGAAAACTTTGTATTTTCTAATTTTGGTATTATTTTTAAGTTCTTGTAAAAATTCTGATATATATAATAGTGGTACTATATACCAATACATTGTTCAGTCAAGCGTATCAGAATACGATGATACTTTGCGGATAAGTGTTTCTGATGGCTTCTTCATAAATAAAATAAAAATTGAAGCAAAGATGACTATTGACGAAAACAATAAAATATCTAAGACTATAGAAACATTATATACTGCGAATGATAGTGGAATTAGATTAGCTAATCCAATAGGTGAGTATTTTGATAAATCATTGTTGATTTGTCCTCCTTATGTCAAGTTTCCACTTGAAATAGGGAATAAATATACTTACCAATGGAAAGTAGATGGAGAAAAGTTTGGTCAAAAAGATGGTATCGAAGTGAAGTCAGATTTAGAAATAACTGGCAAAGTTGATAATGATACTGCGTTATATAATGACAATACTTGGGAAATTAATTGTGTTAGCAAATCAAAATTAGGAGAATTTACTTCTAAATATTATTTTAATAGTGAAAATGGATTTGTTTATTTGGAGTACCAATTTGATGATTATAATATTAAAGTTAATTTAGAGACAATCACTGAGAAAATAGAATTGTAAGCCTTAATCAGTAAATTTATTTTAATCAATTAATATTTAGTAATATAAACATATTCTTTTGATATTAATCTAAAAGTCCGTAAATTTGCAGTTCGGTTTTAGGAGAGATGGCAGAGTGGTAATGCAGCAGCCTGCTAAGCTGTGGGGGCGCAAGCCCCTCCAGGGTTCGAATCCCTGTCTCTCCGCACTATACTTAGCCTTAATTCATTATTATAAATGAGTTAAGGCTTTTTTTTTATTCGAATAATAAGTTGTCTTAGGAGTAAAATTTTAAGAATATAATATTTCTTTTAGCAATAATTATACTTACCTATTTGCTTAATGGTTTTAGTGTATATTTCATATATTCTAATTGGCATATTTATTGTACAATAGGTATATAAACCAGCATAAGAAAGCAATAACCAAATGAAATACATATACTTATTATTATACTCATTAATAATTCTATCAAATAATTTATTCGCACAGCAAAATATTGTTTTGGAAAATAAATTGAACAATTTGGAAAAGAGGTACAAAGAGTTCCAAATAGATTTTAAAAAGTTAGAATATGAGTTCGATAGAAAAATTTCTAAAAGTTCTAATTCGATTGCTTCAGTCAATAATAAGTTCAATAAACTTAGAAGATTAGTAGAGGATAATTCGAGCAAGATTGCCGATAATTTAGCTCAAATAAGAACAAATAAAACAGATATATCACAGCTTGATATTGCTGTGGGTGATTTGGAAAGCGATTTAACTGATTTGAATTCGCAAATACGAAATCTTATTTTGCAGTTAAAATTGCTTGAAGTGGAAATTAAAACCGTAGATACAAAAGTAGATTCAATCAACTTGGCATTAGATAAAATGAACTATCATTATAATCTGATGAATAATAAAATTGGATTAATGCCAAAGGTCTTTATTTGTAAAGATTGCTATCCATTATTTTCTTTGAATAGTGGCGTAAATTTCTACCCAAACGATAAGGAAGATGTTGAACTTCGTAGCTCATTTTCATTCGGATTGAATTATAATTTAGATAGTCGGACACAAGTCTCATTTTTATTTTCTAATCCTTTAATCAAAACAAGCTCACGTGCTTTGAATACGGGCAATGTAAAGGTTATAGACCAATGGGACGTATATCTCTACTCACTTTATGCTTCTTACAATTTTTTCGAACCAACAAAGAATAATTTAGGAGTAAAAATTGGAATTGGTGCGTTTTTTAGTAATAGGACTTATGACAATTTTAATAATTTAGAGGTTCAAAACCGAAATGAATTTAATATTCCAAAGCAATATGGAACGACAACTGTGATAGAGTTTAATTACAGCGAGTATTCGCAAAAAAACTTATTAGAATTTTATATGTCCATCAATTCCTATATGTCATTTACGAAAATAGAAATAGAAACCGGTATAGGTTCTGCCAAAAAGTTAGGGAATTTCCTCATTTCATTAAATGCTGGCGTTCGTTTCAATTTTTGGGGCAAGTCTAAGTAAAAGCTAAAATTATATAAAATTGAAATACAGAATTAATTCAGTTGGTTAGTGCCACTACCCAACTGAAATTGAACGAATTAAATATTAGTGGTGGTGTAAATTATTATGGTAATTATCTAATAAAATTCTTTTTTAGTACATTAATAATTTATATTTTTGTTATAAGTGATTAGAGTTTAAAAAGGTTAGATAACTTTGAACTTGTAAATAATAAAAGTTTAATTTTAATAAATATTTCAAGATTTAAATAAGTTTTTAGATAATAAAAAATAGTAAAGGCAAATTCAACATGAAGATTGAAAAAATATCTATACGTTTCTTTGACGACCGAGAAGTTCGTGCTATTTGGGACGAGAAAGAAGCTAAATGGTGGTTTTCTGTTTTGGATATTGTTGCTGTGCTTAAAGACCGAAGTGATTATGCAAAAAACCGTAACTATTGGAAGTATCTTAAGTCAAAGTTAAAGAAGGAAAACAGTCAGTTGGTTAGTGCCACTACCCAACTGAAATTATTAGCTGCTGACGGAAAGAAATATAAAACAGATATGCTTGATTATGAAGGGATTATCTCTTTAGGCAAACAGTTCCCGAGTAAGAATGCCAATCGTTTTATCGAATGGTTTACTTTTAGTGATAAAAGTATTGACGGAAAAAGCAAAACAAAGGCTTATGCACTTTTTGAAACTTCATTTATTGACAGTCTTGAAGTAGGTACAATTAATGGTTTGAAACAAATTCACGCATATTTATTTGGCGGTTTATTTGAATTTGCTGGACAAATCAGACAGAAAAATATTTCAAAAGGAGGATTCCAATTTGCACTTGTTCAATACCTTGATAACACACTAAAACAAATAGAAGTTATGCCTGAAACATCTTTTGTGGAAATAGTTGAGAAATATGTTGAAATGAATATCGCACATCCATTTATGGAAGGCAACGGCAGAAGCACTCGAATTTGGCTCGATTTGATATTAAAGAAACGTCTAAAGAAATGTGTAGATTGGAGCAAAATTGGTAAGACTGAGTATATGAATGCGATGAAGTTAAGTCCAACTAATTCAGTTAAATTAAAATCTTTATTAGAAAATGCACTAACTAATAAAATAAATGACCGAGAAATGTATATGAAAGGTATTGATTATTCATATTATTATGAAGAAGATGATAAATTGTAATTTGTAGAGGTAGAGAATAATTCTTATCATTTTTTTTGAATTTAGTTTTAATTCAGAGGTAAATCACTATAATTTTGTTTTAAAATTCTTTATATGCTAAAAATATATTAAATTTACTGATTGAATAAAGAACAAAATATAAAATGATAGACACACACGCACATATTAATACAGAGAATTTTAATGATGATATTGATGATGTAATCAAATCAGCCAAAGAAGATGGAATTAAGAATGTAATAATTCCTGGGATAGAGCGAGCGGAATTCCAATCAATAATAGATTTGGTTGAGAAATATCCTGATTATATCTACTGCGGTATTGGTGTTCATCCGCATTCTGCAAGCGAGCTAAATGATGATATTTTGGAAGAAATTGAGCAAAGAGCTACGCATAAAAACGTTGTTGCAATTGGTGAAATGGGTTTGGATTATTATTATGATTTTAATCCTAAAGATATTCAAAAAGCAGCTTTTCGTAAACAAATTCGATTAGCAAAAAAATTAAATTTGCCTATTATCGTTCATAATAGGGATTCGGATGAGGATTTGCTTAATATCATAGAAAGTGAGCAAGATGGGAGTTTGAGAGGAGTAATTCATTGTTTTTCTTCAGATTTGAAAACTATGAAAAAAGCTGTAGATTTGGGTATGAATATATCATTTACTGGCAATATTACATTTAAAAATTACAAAGATGAAGAAGTAGTTTTTAATACACCTGATGACAGGATAATGCTTGAAACTGACTCGCCATATATGGCACCTGTGCCAAAAAGGGGTAAACGCAATGAACCTAAATACGTTAAATACGTAGCAGAGAAGATAGCAGAAATTAAAAACAAACGTATCGAAGAGGTTATATCGATGACAAGCCAAAATGCAAAAGCATTATTCAAATTACCACTTATCTTATTTTTATTCTTATCAATAAACTTCTTAGCAGTTGCCCAAGAAGAAGATGATGATACTAAATATGACCCAGAAGCATATTTGATAGAGGAAGAAGAAAATACTTTTGAAATATTAGAAAATAGATTTAATAAAACTCTTGGTATAGGGGGTGCGGTTGGTATGAATACTATTATCAAAAGTTTGTATATAGGCGATGAGATACAAGAAATTTCACAACCTGGTATATTGCTTTACGGCGGCAGTTTAAACTATCATGTTTTAGACTGGATTAATCTCCAAGCAGCTTATATTTATTCGAAAAATAATAACGTAGTTGAGCAAAGGAAAAAAGATGTACCGGGAATTGCTGATTCCTTATTACCAGAACCAAATTTTCATCATTTGTATGAACTTTCGGCGAATTTTATAGCAAGGTCATCATCGAATATGAATTTTTATGGGAATTTGGGGAGCAATTTGTTTTTTAATAATATTGATGGGAATGCTAATAATCGGATAGGTATAGTATTCGGGGTTGGTTTGCAATATAATTTATTGTTTGAAGACGTAGGAACATTGACTATTGGTGCAGAAATAAAATTTGATTTTGAATTAACAAATACAACAGAAACTTTTCAGCAAACTGATTTGATAGATGGTGAATATACAACCAAAGATGTAACTGAGACTTATCGCCATCAATTCACTACGCCTCGGCTATCGATAGTATTTTATCCAAAACTTTGGTAAATAATAAATAAAAACTAATATTAAAATATTTCAAATACTTAAGTCTTTAGGTCCGGGGATTTTATTTGCGGGGGCAGCCATAGGTGCATCTCATTTAGTACAATCTACTCGTGCAGGTGCTAATTTCGGATATGGATTAATTTTATTTGTAATTCTCTCAAACTTTTTCAAATATCCATTTTTTCAGTTTGGACAGCGTTATACTGCTGCTACTGGGGAAACTATTATAGATGGATATGCACATTTAGGGAAGTGGCCGGTAATTTTATTTTTTATACTTAATAATTTCACTGGTGCAATTAGTACGGCAGGAGTAACATTTGTTACAGCTGCTTTATCATCATTTTTTCTCGAAAGTATTTTTGGATTATCTGTTGATTTGACTCTGATGAGTGCTATCATTTTAATCTCAATATTAGCTATACTTTATATCGGAAAATACAATTTATTAGATAAGATTGTTAAAATATTTATCATAATGCTGAGTATTGCGACGGTTTTTGCTTTTTTTACAGCAAGTGGTACAATGTCATTATCTTCCTTTTCGATACCCCCAGAAGTATTGGATATTCCTAGTCCTACATTTTTCTTTTTAGTTGCTTTGATGGGCTGGATGCCAGCTCCGATAGAGGCATCAACTTGGAGTTCGGCTTGGATGGTGGCAAGAAAAAAAGAAACTGGATTTCAGCCTGATATGAAAACTACTTTAATGGATTTTAATGTAGGTTATATCGGTACTGCTATATTAGCATTATTTTTTGTTGGGTTAGGTGCAAAAGTTATGTACGGAAGCGGAGAAGCATTCTCACCTTCGGCAGTAGGATTTGTAAAGCAATTAATTTCGCTTTATACAAATACTTTTGGTGAATGGAGCTTGGTGCTTATTATAATGATTACTTTGGCAACAATGGCAAGCACTACATTAACCGTGGTTGATGGTTACCCTCGAACCTTAGAGAATGCTTTTAGGATTATCAAACCAAAACATCAAAATAAAGGTGATAAAATATATTGGTTGTATTTAGTTATTATGTCCATTGCAGCATTGTTTATTATTTCTTTTTTCCGCTCTAACTTAAAAATGATGATAGATTTTGTTACAACTATTGCTTTTGTTGCAAGCCCTATTTTTGCAATTTTAAACTATGCTTTAGTCAAAAGTAAGCGAATGCCTGCTGAATCTAAACCAACAGGATTTTTAAATTATTTGAGTATAGCAGGAATTATATTTTTGTCAGCTTTCACTTTTATTTATTTGTACGCAAAAATATTTTAATAGTTATATCTAATAAAAAAAGAGCTGAATTTATAAAATTCAACTCCTTAAATTAACAATGATTTATATGCTTTTATTTATTGCTTAATTATCTTTTCCTTTCTAAGCAATTTCCCATGTTTATCTTTGATCAGAACAAAATACAATCCAGCTGAATACTTATTCATATTTATAGATAAGTCTGAATTGGCAGAAACTGAATATAATACATTACCAGTCATATCAACTAATTGTATATCGTAATTTTTATTTGAATTATCTATAAAACTTATGTTTAGTTCATCTTTAACTAGGTTTGGGTGAATATTTATATTATTCTTTTTATCTTCAACACTTTTTATATCGATGGCTTCTGCTGATACAAGACAAACTGTATCGCAACCACCATTTTTAGTTTCAAATAATATTTTACCCTCGTATTTCCCCACTTCTTTTGGATAAAAATCCATTGTAAAACCTATTTTGCCTGTACCCAAATCATAAGTTTTTATACTAAATGTATCAGGAATATTATGCGAGAATTCGGGAGGTAGTTGAGTATCGTCTATATTGCTTATAAAAACATCATCGCTTAATTTACCATCGCATGAAGTATTTATGATAAAATATTGTGATATTGGTTTTGCATTGCTATCAGCAATATTGAATGGCTGTTCAAATATAACATCGCTTACATTGATAAAACTAACTTGAACCTCTGCACTTAAATTCAAAGAATAATCAAAGAAACAGCTATTACCGACTCCGAGTTGCTCTTCATATTTCCCCCTATCTTCCGCTGTAAATTCTACTTCTAATGTAGTAGATTTTAAAGGTTTTACAGTGCTATCAGGTTGTTTAATAATTTTGAAACCTTTGTTGCCGTATTTCAGCTCAACCCTATCAATTATTAAATCAATTTTGTCAGAATGATTTGTAATTATAAATTTTCTGATAACTTTATCACCTATCTTCATTCCCCTTCCATAATCGGATTCTTTATCATCGCCAGTGATGTCATCTATTAATGAATATTCTTGTGGGATAAATTTGATTGTGTCAACTGTATAATTACCAGCTCTATCTAAAAACATAATTGTAGCTTGTGCCTCTTTGCTTTGGTTTTCTACTTCAATTCCCCATGTTAAGATTTTTGTATGTGATGGAATTACTTTGGTTCCTTTCGCAATCATTGGCTCAAAATCTATATCTCCAAAATTAAATGTTGCTTCTTTTATTACTCTTATATCATATAAATCCGACCTATTACTATCATTTTCAGGTAAATCATTAGCAATTCTACCTTCTACGGAACCTAAACAATCTATTTCCCATTCAACTACTGGTGCAAGAGTATCATTTACCGTTAAATCACGTAAGCCCATACTCAAGGGGTAACCATAAGAATCATAAGGGTCTCCTCCATATATATAACATGCTATTGGTGTGGAAGAGCGGATAGAATGTACACTATTAGATACACTCAATGTTGCCATTACAAATTTTTTATTACCTAAGCCACTTGGGATATCTAAACTATCTGTGCTGATTTCGTTAACTTCGTCAAGAGTAACATAATGATAATCTATACTGTCAGCTGATATTGTTTTATATATAATTTCTCCGTTTTTAAATTCACCTAATTCCAAATCTTTTGGTTGATTGCCATTATCATCTAAGGCATAAATTAAAATTAAATTATTTATAGAGAAACCTTTAGCATCTCCAGATATTACTGGTGCTGTAATATTAATGTTTTTTTGATACTGCTCTATTGGCGTTAATGCCATTGAAAATGGGTCAGTTGGGTCGTATCCATTGCCATCTTCTTGAGTCCCAGGATTATAGAACATTATATAAATAGGTTTGTCTCCCGAATATAATGCCACTCCATTTTGGTCAGGAACATAGGGAAGTACTCTTCTTTCTATCCAACCACTATTTTCAAATCCACCCTTGCCGTCGTTTATAAATCCAATTTCATAACCGTCTCGATAAATTGTCGTACTATCTTTCGCTGCCATTATTCGCAAAATACCAGAATATTTTCTATTTTGTATAGCCGGAATATGGTAATTTTTTCCCCATGTATGAATTGGTAAATCCATTTCGCCATTATAATCGCACCAATGATTATCAACTGGAATATCAGCACAATAATGTGCCGATACAACTGAGATATTTTTATCTGCTTCTATTAGTGAACCAGTTAGAGTTTCATCTCCTGAACGGTTGCTAAATACAACTACATCACCTCTATCTAGCATATAAGACTTTTTATCTCCAGGTAATAAATATTTTCCACCTCCAAGTGGCACCTGAGTTCCGCCGTTGCCCCCAAGTGTAAAACTCATCCTCGTATTATCCTCAGTTGCTGTAACTCCAACCATATTTGGCAATGATTGATCTGGTCCACCTATAGGTCTAGATGAATATGAACTAGCTACATAAGAATTTCCAAGTGCATTCGTTGGTAAACATAAAAAACCATCAGAAGTTGCACTATATCTGACTACACAATAAACAGTAATTAGACTTTCCGAGCTAACATTAATTCCTCTACCTCTATGTAAAGTAGCCTCTAATGGACCTTCGTTATAGTTATAAATTTTAACTTGTGCTGTTGCTGGTGTAATATTATAAACCACAACATTATTCTTGGGAATCGCTTTTAATTCCTTATATCCTAATCCAGGGACTGAAACAGTTACTTCAGTTTCTTCCTCTGAAAATACAAAAATCTTGATAAAGTTATCTGTTCCACCTATTAAATAAGCTGGTGGCACTGTAAACCAAAAATCCCGTCCCGAATTATTTACAAAATTGCTTTTTAAAGCATCTTCATAATTTTCCTCAGAATAAGCTGTTGATATTGCAAATATCAATAGTAATAGTAATAATTTTTTCATCTTGTCCTCACACAGATTTTTTTTGAATATTTTTCTTTAAAATTAATGACATATATAATTATATTTTGTCTTTGTTACTTTTAACTTTTATTGCTTAATTATTTTTTCTTTTCTAATCATTTTGCCTGATTTATCTTTTATTATAATATAGTACAATCCAGTTGAATACTTGTTCATATTTATTGTTTGATTTGTTCTTGTTATAATTGAATATAATATATTGCCAGTCATATCAACTAATTGTATATCGTAATTTTTAATTGAATTATTTATAAAACTGATGTTTAGTTCATCTTTAACTGGGTTTGGGTGGATATTTATTGATGCTGTTTCTTCTATACTCTTCGAACTAAAAGACTCAGCAGAAATATAACAAATACTATCGCAACCACCATTTGCTGCTATAAATGCAATATATCCCTCAAACTTTCCTACGGCTGTAGGCATAAATTCTATTTCAAAATCTATAACACCATTTTCACCATTTCCTGTGGGTACTGTAAAAGAACTTGAAATATTATGAGTGAACTCAGGTGGAAGTTGAGAATCATCTATTCCTGTTACTATCAAATTAGAACCGAATTCATTATTACAACTCGCACTTAATACTATTTTATTCTTTAATGGCTTTGCATTTTCGTCTGCAATATCAAATTTATCTTCAAATTCAACATCATAGGCAGACATCAATGCCATGCCCACTATAGCTTCTAAATACATAGTAAAGTCAAATATACAATTGTTACCTACACCTAAATCGCTTGCATATCTACCTTGCTGTGTTGCCTCAAATTCGGCTTCTAAATATGCACTCTCTAATGGTGGTATCGGACTTTCTGGATATTTTATTATTTTAAAACCAACACTATCATTTTTAAGTTCAAATCTATCTAAAACTAAAGGCTTCATTTCTGATTGGTTTGTGATTTTAAAAGTTCTTACTACTTTATCACCTATTCTTATATCCGCACCATAAAATGAATTTTCAGAATCGCCAGTAACATCATCAACTAATATCAATTCTTGTGGATAGTACAGAATAGTTTCAATTGTGATATTACCCGCTCTGTCCAGAAACATAATAGTTGCTTTAGCTTCTTTTGTTTTGTCTTCTACTCGTATCGTCCATGATGCAAATTCAGTATCAGGTGGAATTACCTTTGTTCCTTTTGCAACTGTTGGTTCAAAATCTACATCTCCAAAATTAAATGTCTCTTCTTGTATTACTCTTATGTCATATAAATTTGATCTGATATTTTTATCTTCTGGTAAATCCTGTGCTGTTCCACCTTCTACCAATCCTAAACAATCCATCTCCCATTCTACTAATGGTGGAATAGTGTCTGGAGTTGACAAATCATATAATCCTAAACTTGCAGGATATCCATAAGAATCATAAGGGTCTCCGCCATAAAGATATGCCATTATTGGTTTGTTCGATTTGATTTTTTGTACTCCTTCTTCGGCTTTAATTATCGCATGAACATATTGAAGGTTTTCCATACCATTAGGAAAGTCAATCCCCACTTTTTGGGGAATTACATATTTATTAAAAGTTGTTGAAACATTGAGAGGCGAAAACTCAAATTTACCATTTTTTGCAACAGCAACTTCGATTTTAATGGAGTCATTTTTATGAGTTGTAATTGGGTAGATTAAATTCAAGTAATTGGTTTCGAAGTTTTTTCCTTGTTCATTACTTATAGGTGGGGTCAAAGTTAATTCTGTTTGGTATTGTTCAACTGGAGATATTGTCATAGTGAATGGGTCTATTGGCTCATATTCATCACCATTGCCATCTTCTTGCGTTCCTGGATTATAGAACATTGTATAAATGGGTTTGTCCGAGCTATATATTGCAACTCCCGTATCGTCTGGAAGATAAGGAAGTACTCGAGTTTCAATCCAAGCATCATTTTCCAATCCCCCCAAACCAGTTTTAATAAATCCTATCTCTACTCCATCTCTATAAACCGTAGTTGCATCTTCTTTAGCCATTATTCTTAATACGCCTGAATATTTCCTATTTTGTATCGCAGGAATATGGTAATTCTTTCCCCATGTATGTATGGGTAAGTCCATTTCCCCCAAGTAATCACACCAATGATTATTAACTGGCACATCAGCACAATAATGAGAAGAAACAACTGAGATATTTTTATCTGCTTCTATCAATGAACCTGTTAAGGTCTCAAACCTATCGCGATTACTAAAGATGATAACATCTCCTCTATTCATTTGATATGTTTTTGCTTGTCCCGGTAACAAATAAACTCCACCGCCTAAGGGAACTTCAGTTCCAGCATTTCCGCCAAGAGTAAATTTCATCTTTGTGTTATCTTGTGTTGCTGTAACTCCTACCATATTTGGAAGTGGTTCTGATCCGCCAGGTCTTGTGGTGTAAGAACTGGCTATGTAAGAATTTCCCAATGAATTTGTTGGCAGGCATAGGAATCCATCAGAAGTTCCACTATATCTAACCACACAATAAACAGTAATTAGATCTTTCGAGCTAACATTAATTCCCCGACCTCTATGTAAAACAGCCTCTAATGGACCTTCGTTATAGTTATAAATTTTAACTTGTGCTGTTGCTGGTGAAATATTATAAACCGCAACATTATTCTTGGGAATCGCTTTTAATTCCTTATATCCTAATCCAGGGACTGAAACAGTTACTTCAGTTTCTTCCTCTGAAAATACAAAAATCTTGATAAAGTTATCTATTCCACTTATTAAATAAGCAGGCGGTACTGTAAACCAAAAATCCCGTCCCGAATTATTTACAAAATTGCTTTTTAAAGCATCTTCATAATTTTCCTCAGAATAAGCTGTTGATATTGCAGATATCAAAAATAATAGTAGTAAATTTTTCATCTTGTCCTCACACAGATTATTAAAACTAAATTTTTCCTTTAAAATTAATGACACATATATCCATATTTTGTCTTTGTTACTTTTAACTTTTATTGCTTAATTATTTTTTCCTTTCTAATCATTTTGCCTGATTTATCTTTTATTATAATATAGTACAATCCAGTTGAATACTTGTTCATATTTATTGTTTGGTTTGATTTGGTTGTTATTGAGTATAATATATTACCAGTCATATCAACTAATTGTATATCGTAATTTTTATTTGAATTATCTATAAAACTGATGTTTAGTTCATCTTTTACGGGGTTTGGGTGAACCTGGATAAATTGTGATTGCTTATCATCTAAGCCTTTTGAACTAATTGCTTCGGCGGTAACTATACAAACGCTGTCGCAGCCGCCATTTTCTGCTTCGAATAATATTTTTCCTTCGTATTTGCCAACTTTGTTAGGATAAAATTCTAATTCAAATTCTAAAGCTCCACTTTCATTTGGCTTTGTTTCAATTAAGAAATTATCAGGTATATTATGTGTAAACTCTGGAGGTAGTTGAGAGTCATCTACATTTGTAACAACGAGGTCAGCACCATAAGCATTATTGCAAGATGCGGTTATAAATAGTTTTCGTTTAATTGGCTCCGCTGTTGTATCAGCAATGTCAAATGGAATTGAAAAATCTACATCTAAAGCTGTAATGAATGGTATTGAATCATTTGAGGATAAATCATTTAATCCCAAACTTGCAGGATATCCATAAGAATCATAAGGGTCTCCACCATAAGCATAACAAGCAAATGGAAGAGATGAACGAAGTGAATGAACACCTTCAGAAACATCAAATACTTTCATTGCATATTTTTTGTCTCCTAATCCAGCAGGAACTTTAAGCTCAGCTCCACTAGCACTATTTACTTTATCTAAAGTAACATATTGCATATCTGTACCTTCGTTCGGAACTGGTTTATAAACAAATTCACCATTCTTGTAATCACCAATTTCTAAATCATCTGGTTGAGTGCCAAATTCATCTAAAGCATATACTAACATTACATAATTATTTGAGAAGTTTTTGCCATCTCCGTTAGCAGCGGGAGTACAAAACTTAATTTCTTTCTGATATTGCTCAATTGGAGAAAGTACCATTGAAAATGGATCAGTCGGGTCATATGTTGTTCCACTTCCGCTTCCATCTTCTTGAGTACCCGTATTATAAAACATTACATATATAGGTTTATCACCTGAGTATAGTGCTATCCCATTCAAATCAGGGACATAAGATAATACTCTTCGTTCCATCCAACCACTCTGTTCAAAACCACCTTTACCATCATTTATATAACCAATTTCATACCCATCTCTATAGACCGTCGTCTTATCCTTTGCTGCCATTATCCTTAATACAGATGGGTATTTTCTTCTTATGACCATTGGTACATGATAATGCTGTCCCCAAGTATGAATTGGCAAATCCATCTCTCCATTATAATCACACCAATGATTATCAACTGGTATATCTGCACAATAATGTGAAGAAACAACTGATATATTTTTATCTGCTTCAATCAATGAACCTGTTAGGGTCTCAGCCCCTGACCGGTTACTAAATACGACTACATCTCCTTTATCCATATTATATGTTTTTGTTTCACCTTGCTGTAAGTACTCACCTTTGCCTAATGGAACTTCCGTCCCTATATTGCCCCCTAGTGTAAACTTCATTTCAGTATTATCTTCAGTCGCAGTAACTCCAACCATATTTGGCAATGATTGGTCTGGTCCGCCAATTGGTCTGGATGAATAAGGGCTTGCTACGAAAGAATTTCCCAATGAATTAGTAGGTAAACATAAGAATCCATCAGAAGTTGCATTATATCTAACTACACAATAAACAGTAATTAGACTTTCCGAGCTAACATTAATTCCTCTTCCTTTATGTAAAAAAGCCTCTAATGGACCTTCGTTATAGTTATAAATTTTAACTTGTGCTGTTTCTGGTGATATATTAAATATTGATACATTATTTTTAGGTATTGCTTTTAATTTCATATACTCCAAACCCGGTACCGAAACAGTTACTTCAGTTTCTTCCTCTGAAAATACAAATATTTTTACATAATTATACATACTACCTATAAGATAAGCAGGCGGTACTGTAAACCAAAAATCCCGTCCCGAATTATTTACAAAATTGCTTTTTAAAGCGTCTTCATAATTTTCCTCAGAGTAGGCTGTTGATATTGCAAATATCAATAGTAATAGTAATAATTTTTTCATCTTGTCCTCACACAGATTTTTGAAAGTATATTTTTGTATTTCCTAATATTAATTGACATATAAATGTAATAATGGTCTGCAATAAAAGGTATTATTTTAGAGCATTAAACTTATTGTCAAATAAGAAACAAGAGAATTTAATAAAAGTTACGTTTTATTGCAAAATAATAATTAGGGAAATCAATATTTATTTACAAAAATAACAATTATTTTATGGTGGGTTGTGCAAAATAATACACATTGTGCAATATATTGTACAGAATTATAACGATTTTAGACATTGGGATTGATTTTTTTAGAATAACCAACCGTGGCTACCTGCAACTCCACCTGCTATAGTTATTAAACTAATAGTTAGCAGTACCCAATGAAACTTATACATTATATCGAAAGTTTTGTCTGGGTTTTCATTAGCATATTTCTTGAACCATTTATGTAGGACAAACGGCTCTAAAATGAACAATACTATGGTAAATAAAAGCCAAACAATAGTCATAGCATGAAGCCACCAATAGCTCAAATCGAGATAACGAGACCAAGAATCAGTAATATATAACATATAAAAACCAGACCCTGCAGTTAATAAGGTGGTAATTTTTGCTTGAAACGAAAATCTGCCTTCAATTTTTTCGAAAGTTTCGATTTTACTTTCTTTCGTAGGCATTCTTTTTACTGCAGGAATTATCACAGACGTAACCATTGAAACCCCGCCAATCCAAATGACTACTGCTAAAATATGAATGACACGGGCGATAACATAATCTTCCATTTTACAAATCTTTCTAAATTATTTATAGTTTAATAAGTAAATATTAATTGTATTAATATGCACTACAAATTTACAAATAATTTATTTGTTCCATTGCATCCAAGGTGCATTATTAATATCTTCGGCTTCACCACCATCATCATAATGACCAACTTCGAGATTATCAAGCCAATCAAGGAATTTATTTACATCATTTCCTCTGAAAATAGAGCCATGCTGCGGACAAATCATCTCTGGTTTTAAAATCCTTGCTCTTTTTACCCATTTTCTCAAATGAAAAGAAGATGGCATCCACCTTTTATGAAATCCTTCCATATATTTGATATGCGACTCAAAATCCTCAACAAAAATAGAAGATTCTTGACTAGGAAGAAGTGCTGCACCTATATCTCCCGACCATAATATTTTAGCACTTGGATCAAATGCAGTAAAAAAGCCTGAAGAGTGGCAATAGTGTGCCGGCACAAAATAAATATCTTTTTTCCCAACTTTAACAGCTAAACCTTGGTCAGGAATATTAGTAAATTTAAACTCTTTTCCCATGCCAAAATGTGCAACAAAAGAAGCCCAAATCCACGGAATATATAGCTTCATATCAGGCACTAAATTCACCCATAAAGCAATCGAAGAAGCAATATCTGGGTCTTGGTGGCTAATGAAAAAATTCTCAATATTTTCGGGAAGTATTTGTTTGGAAACTTCAACTAGTACTTGAGGATAAATCTCAATTCCACCGGCATCGAGTAGCATTCCCTTTCCGTTGGAAGTAACAAGATATTGATTCGAGTCAATTATAGAATTTGGTTTTTCCGGGTCTCTGCCCATAAAAACCCATTTGTGGTCGCCATTTTTATAAATTATTTCAGAGTGCATATTGCTTATATAGTATTGTTTATTTTGTGTTATTTAATAAATATTCGATATTGGAATTTAATGAATTAATAAGTGTATCAATTTTATCAATATTGGAATTCAAATCATTTGAAATTTTATTAATATCTTCGACTAAAGATATAAAAGAAGAACGCTTTTTGCCAAAATTAGCAGTGTCTATCAAAATATTTGAGCCAATATATTTAATAGTAGTGCTATCTTTGTTTATTGATTTTACTATATATCTAAAATTGATAATATCATCTTTGCTTTCAACTAAAAACTTAAAAATATCTTCTTGGACTACTGTAAAATCTTCTTTTATCCTTTGATACAAGGAAGATAATTCCTCTTTTTGATTTTTATTGTCTATAATATCCAATGATAATTCATTTTTGATATTAATTTCCATCAAAAGATTTGTTCTAATAATTAAAGTAGAAAAGTTAGTACATCTTTTTTCTATTTTTTCTATTGCTGGTGCAAACTTTTTAGAAATTTCAGACAAAGAATTAGCTAGTTCTTTTAATGAATATGCTTTAACACCTTGAATAATAGCTGCTTGGATAGAGCCATTATAGGATATATATTTTAGTCGTTCTGATAAGGAAATAAAATTTTGAGAGTAGTGGAGAATTTCAATTCCAGTTCTTCCTGCTAACAGGAGATTATTTTTATATTTTTTATCAAACATGAAATTTTTTTAATATCAAAATAATAAAAAAACTTTAATCTAAAGCCTAAAAATCATTTTAATTGATAAATTTGATTAAAGTATATAGTAAATTGTTTTACAAATATTTATTAGCTAACTTCAGAATAATGATAAAACTTCGGTTATTCAAACACAAATAATATTTTGTAATAAATAATGTGTTTGAAAATTTGATTAACAGAACAAATTTTTCATTCTATCCCCTCTTTCTTTGCCCACTCGTCCCAACCACCGTCATAAATAAATACTCTGTCAAGCATTTGGTCCATATATTCTTTTAATTCGTGACTCAAATCACAAGTAATACTATTGCAATAAAGAAAATATGTTTTGTTTTCATCTAATTCCATAATCTTATTCATTATAACATCCTCCTCTTCGTGCGGAAAAATATTGATAGCATTGCCTATCATATTTTTCTCATAAGCTTCTGGGCTACGTGCATCAATATAAACAACTTCAGGATTATTTAGATGTTTTTTCATTTGCTCATAAGTCAAGGATTTCGCATCTTCTAATTCTTCACTTTGTGAAGATTCTGTATCATTTTCAGCGGGTTCAGGTTCGACTTTAGTAGAAGTTCCAAATAATTCAGAATCAGAAACTTCTGGTGCTTTAGTGCGAATTAATTCTAATCCGTCAGGACGGTAATAATTATAGGTAAGTGCAATAATTATAGCAATTAAAATAATTGAAATCAAATTTTTAGTCATTTAAAATCCTTTCTTTTGTTTTATTAATTGATAAGCAAAATTAATTTCTTGAGTTTTCGACTTAGCAAGTTCCTGTATTTCTTTACCCATTGACCCAACTTTATCTGGGTGATATTCTTTTATTTTATTTTTATAAGCCGATTTGATTAAATCAATATTCGCATTTTTATCAACCCCCAATATACTATATGCAGAGTTCAAATCAATTGGATTTTTTCTACTATTGGAATTATTTTCTTGTTTATTGTTATGAGTATTATGCTTTTTATTCTCTTTTTTCTTAGGATTATTCAAAGAGTCAATAATATCTTTAAGCTCTTGGTCATCATCTTTTAAAGTAGAATTATAATCACTAAGGTACGATTCATTATCATTAAGATATGATTTTGTAATGTCAGAAATTCTGTCAAATATTTGTTTCATTTATAATTTGTTTTATTGTTATTTAAAATATAATAATACTTAAATAGTTTATTAAAATACTCAAGTTATAAAGACTATTTCCGATAAATAATATTATAAATCAATAGCGTCCTAAATAAAAAAAATGATAGAGAGAAATCATTTAACTCTAATTAAATTAGAGGACAAACAAAAAGAAGGCTCTCTATCATGACAAATATAACATTATTTGGTCAAATAATAACAAAACTTGACCGCAATATCT
>Ga0209475_10001314_pt1 | contig 32467 bp, 35 predicted proteins | sample tdDd471_FD_187128 | JGI IMG/M metagenome (GOLD analysis project Ga0209475, IMG submission 187128) | Marine sediment microbial communities from the Atlantic coast under amendment with organic carbon and nitrate - tdDd47.1 (SPAdes)... | ecosystem: Environmental > Aquatic > Marine > Coastal >... | reverse complement strand
CAGTCTTGTGTTTAATTTGACAGAGACCTCCCTTTGCACTCAGGTCGACAAGGGTCCCGTACAGTTCGGGCTCTTTATGAAACTGGAACGTACAGGGGATGAAGATTTTAGACCTTTTGGCCTGTCGCAATTCATGATAGTGAATAGCTCCCGGGTATTCAAAAAAGAGTAAATGCGAGGGCGATTCCACAGTTTTGAGGAGTTGAGCCTTGAACATCCAGCCCCGTTCCTTATGGACATAACTAATGATGGCTCTCTGTTCTCCCCCTATCAGATATTCTAGATCAGAAAAAGGTTTTGGATTGGTGACAATCAAATAGTTTTCTTGCAGCATGCCGACCATAACGCTTTCAAACGTAGAGTTCAGGTGGGGGAATCTAACTTCAATTTTGGAACCGATCTGCAGTGGAATTCGTTTGCCAAGCGTAGAGAGATGCTGTAATGGCAGTTGAGATTTTCTGGCAACTGAGGTTTGGCCTTTCAGCTTTTCTTTTTCACTGTTGAGACGAAACGTCTCCATGATGATGGAAATCAGCGGTTTATTGATCTGTCGTTTCCGCTGGCCGTTGAAAAATAGTATTCTAACCACTGATTCCTGCCATGACAGAATGAGGCGTGCTGCCGCCTCGCCGGTAAAACTTTTTGTTTCAGCCCCAATCAGAACACCTTTTTTTATATAGAGGCGGCCAGTATCATTTGGTCTTTTCACCTGAAGAGTGCAGGTTTTTTCCTCGGCTTCGAGCATTTGCAGGAAACTGTGGATAGGGATACCTTTGATTGTTCCGCTGGTTTTTGAATTAAGCAATTCTCCAGCATGCATTAAAAGACTTGATGAGTTCACAGGTTTTTTTAGACAGTGGCTGGCTCCGCGTTTTATCGCTTCTTCGGTGGCAAAGACATCGCCTTTAGCTAAGGCAATGCAGGGAATATAAGGGAAAGTGTGAGTGAGTTGAGAAAAATCCTCCAGGCTGTCACCATCTTGCAGGGCTAGGTCGCAGACCACCAGATCAACCTGTTGCTGCGAAATAATACCGATGGCCGCTCGTCCTTCCTTGGCTGTCAAGATATTGATTTCTTGCTGCCAATGTTCAAAAAGGCGCACCAAGGTCTTTAGTTCGACAGTTTCATTTTCTATAATGACAACAGTTTTCATTGTAATTAGGGTTGGAGGTTGAGGTCGTGTGTATTGGAGCGGTATCTTTTGGACCACCTTTTTTAGTATGCAGAAAAATGTATACAAAAGCAAAAAATATTACGGCTTCCAGGCCATTGTTGAGGGACAGTTTGGGTTGATTCTAGATAATAAATCGAGTTTGGAAAACAAGTAGAACACCCTCCTGCATTGCAAATTCTTGTTGTGGATGATATTACCTCAACGAGAGCTTTGCCGGGGATAATTCCGGAACAGGCACAGCAAAGTATCCTGATAAGAAAAATAAGAAAATCACTTCTAAATTACTAAAAAAATATACAATGACAATTCAAAATCAATCCCCATTTACGCTCCACTGTAAGTCTTCGGAATGCTCGGCAAGAAGAGGAGAAGTGAGAACCAGGCAGGGCGTTTTCCAAACTCCGGTGTTTATGCCGGTTGGAACACAGGGTACTGTCAAGGCGGTAACTCCTGAAAATCTGCAGGAAATGAATGCGCAAATTATTCTCGGTAATACCTATCATCTCTATATCCGTCCAGGTCATGAGCTGATCGAGAGTTTCGGGGGGCTTCATAAATTTATGAACTGGAAAGGCTCCATTCTCACCGACAGTGGCGGCTTCCAGATCTTCAGTTTGAAAGAGCTGGCCACTATCACCGAGGAAGGTGCGGCGTTCAGGTCTCATCTTGATGGTTCAAAACTGTTTCTAAGCCCTGAGGATGCGATACATGTTCAGCAATCTCTTGGCTCGGATATCATGATGAATCTTGATACCTGTATTCCTTTTCCGGCAACAAGAGATGAAACTATTAACGCGACAGATCTTACCACTCGCTGGGCAAAAAGATGTCGACAGGCCCATACCAAAAGAGAGCAGCTCCTTTTTGGTATAGTACAGGGAGGAATGTTTCCGGATTTGCGCAAGGAACACGCTAGAGCCTTGATCGACATCGGTTTTGATGGCTATGCCATTGGGGGCTTAAGTGTGGGTGAAGAAAAACATCTCATGCATGAAATGACAGAAGCAACGGTCCCTTATTTGCCAAAGAACTATCCGGTCTATCTGATGGGGGTCGGAACTCCGGCCGATCTGGTGGAAGGCGTCTGGCGTGGAGTGGATATGTTTGATTGCGTAATGCCCACCAGAAATGCTCGAAATGGGTCGCTCTTTACTTCAAAAGGGAAGCTCTCTATCAAGAATGCCAAGTTCCGCGATGACCACAAGCCTCTAGATGAAGAATGTACCTGTTACACCTGTAGAAACTATAGCAGGGCCTATCTACGACATCTTTTTCAGGCCCGGGAAATATTGAGCTATCACCTTAATACCATCCATAATCTGCATTATTATCTTCATCTGATGGCTGATATTCGTCAAGCGATCGAGAAGGACATTTTTGCCCGGTTTCGTAAAGATTTTTATAGCAAGCTCGATCATGAATGATTACCATGCACTCAGTTTTATGACTATACATGTGAAAAATGCTCAAAATACTTAAATGAGCAGGTTTTTACATATCCCGTTACTTTTTTGGAGGTTTTGTTATGGAAGGTTCTGCCGGTGGCTTTGCTTCATTTATCCCGCTCATTCTTATTTTTGTTGTTTTTTACTTTTTGCTGATCAGGCCTCAACAGAAGCAGGCGAAACAGCATCAGGCTTTTCTCAGTGATTTGAAAAAAGGTAATAAAGTTGTGACCAAGGGTGGTCTGCATGGTGTCATTACTGCAGTGGCAGACACTGTTATTACGCTTGAGATTGCCAAAGATATAACTGTAAAGGTTTCCCGTGATGCAATCGGTGGAGCTTTGTCTAAAGATGGCGGTACTGCTCCGGCTAAAAAAGATGCCAAAAGTTCTGGCGGCTGAGGCATTAAGGGCTGCTGATATCCATAGGTTGTGGAGACAGGTTCATAAGCCGGATTGCCCGTTGGGTGATTCGGCTTCTTTTTTTACGTTTGAGTGAAATTGAAATTACCCTGCTCTTTTCAGCAGGGTTGCTAGAAAAATTGTATGGCGAAGAAAAAATACTATGCGGTGGCCGTTGGTCGCAGCACTGGAATATATACGGATTGGACGACTGCAGAAAAGCAGGTGAAAGGATTTGCGGGGGCAAAGTTTAAGAGTTTTCCAAGCAAAACAGAAGCTGAGGTGTGGCTGGAAAACCCCGTGTATGACAAAAAAACACCCCTCAAAAAAGGCCAGCAAAAAGATGGAACTGCACCTCCACAGCAACAATGTGACCCTGATGCAATCATTGTCTACACCGACGGGGGGAGTATTAATAATCCTGGGCCCGGCGGTTATGGGGTGGTCATCGAAAGGGACGGTAAGCGTCAGGAGCTGAGTGGTGGTTTTCGGCATACCACCAACAATCGGATGGAGATGATGGCGGCAATTGTTGCCCTTCGCGGACTACAGAACTGCGGGAAAAAAGTCTTTCTCTACTCGGACTCAAGCTATCTGGTCAATGGAATCACCAAGGGATGGGCAAAAAAATGGCGGAGTAAAGGATGGCAAAAGAGTGATGGACAGCCTGTTCTGAATGTTGATCTGTGGCAGGAACTTCTCGAATTATTGAATGGTGCAGAAGTCAGTTTTAACTGGGTGAAGGGACATGCCGGAAATGAGTTGAATGAGCGCTGTGACCGGCTGGCCGTATCGGCTGCACGGCAATCGGCAATGCCTGCTGATATCGCTTACGAGAACTCTCCAAACGGAGCGGAAAGCTGTGACCAAAGAACTCTTTAAAGGTTCAATCATGTTTGGGCCGGTACCTGCAGTCCTCGTGACGACAATTGATGCAGAGGGGAAGCCTAATGTCTTCACCGTTGGCTGGACTGGAGTTGCCTGTACCCATCCTCCGTTGGTGACTATTGCAGTACGTAAAGAGCGATTATCTCATGAAAATATAAGTGCAAGCGGTGAATTCGTCATCAATCTGACCACCAGAGAGATGTTGAAAATGACCGATTTCTGCGGCTGCCGTTCTGGACGTAAAGTCGATAAGATAAAACATTTCGGCATTGAGCTGGAACCCGGAGCCGATATTAAAACCCCCTCGCTTAAGAAAAGCCCGGTGGCTCTGGAATGTAAAGTCAGATCCGTCACCGAGCTTGGAACCCATGATCTGTTTGTGGCTGAGATTGTTCGCAATAAAGTTGAAAAATCACTTATAGATCAAAATGGCAAGATTCAACTGGGAAAAGCCGGATTGTTGGCCTATTGTCACGGAGAATACTTCTCTCTTTCCCGCCAGCCTATAGGTAGCTTCGGTTATTCAGTTGCCCGTAAATCGGTCCGGCAAGCAAGGCACCGGAAGAAATTCCAGCAGAAAAAGATCAAGAAATCGTAAGCAGTTTGCTCGCAGCTTTTGTTTCTTTTTGGCACCAATTTTATACTGGGAATAAATTGATTTGCAACATTCTGTTATGATTATAGTATAAGTTATTTCTTGACCTATTTATTCATACCAAATCATTTTTTGTCTCAAGGGAGGGATTATTTTGAAATGGCTAGTTGTGCTCGACCCAATAGAGGGTCTGGTGTCGAAGACGGATACGTCAATTGTGATTATCAATCAGGCAAGGGCGTCTGGTATTAGTGTTGATACTGCGACAATCGAGAATCTCTTTTTTGAAACCCATGCAGCTGTAATTGCCACTGATGATTCCGGAAGGCAGCAGGCAAAGCCCCTTGGTGAATATTCCCTGATATTTATGCGCAAAGAACCGCCGTATGATTTAGCCTTTCATTATGCGACGCAACTGCTTTCTCTTGCCGGAACGCTGGTGGTTAACAGTGCGTCATCGCTTCGTGATTTCAATGAAAAGCTTATTGCCCTGCCTTTTGTTCAGTACATGCCACCGACCCTGGTCAGTTCAGACTGCCAAATAATTGAAGATTTCCTGACCAAACATGGCACTGGTGTTATTAAATCCCTCGATAGCTTTCAGGGTAAATCTGTACAAAAGCTTACGCCATCAGACCGTAAATTGGTTGCCAGTTTTACTGATGATGGTAAGCGGCCTGTTATGGTACAAAAATTCCTTGAGAATGTTTATGAAGGTGACAAGCGGGTGATGATGCTTGGGGATAAGTTTATTGGTGCGGCCATGCGACGGCCAAAGCAAGGCTACCATGCAAATTTCGCCAGTAGTGATGCGCTGAAGACTGAATTAACGCCCAAAGAGCAAAAGATTATTGCCGATCTGGGGCCCTGGCTGCTGGAACATGGGATCCATTTCACCGGCCTTGATCTGATTGATGAACAGTTGACTGAAATTAATATCACCTGCCCGACGGGTATTGTGCAAATATCTGAGCTTGAGGGGCGAAAACTCGCAGAAGAGATTGTCGACTATTTTGTCAAACTCACTCAATAATTGTAGGTGATTGTTCATGTTAGCCTTATCCATTGCCGACTTACATAAAAAGTATAAAGGCGGGTTCAAAGCGCTGAGTGGGGTCAATTTAGATGTCCAGGAAGGAGATTTTTTTGGCCTGCTTGGTGCCAATGGCGCCGGAAAAACCACGACGATTGGCATTATTACCTCTCTTGTTACCAAAACTGCAGGTAAGGTAAGCGTTTTCGGTGTTGATATAGATCTCGATTTTCCTGCGGCAAAACGATTAATCGGTGTTGTTCCACAGGAATTCAACTTTTCTATTTTTGAAAAAGTGCAGGATATCGTTACACAGCAGGCCGGCTATTATGGGATTGGCCGCAGGGAGGCATTGATCCGTTCGGAAAAATACCTCAAAAAACTGGGTTTATGGGAGAAAAGAGATGTGGCTGCCCGTGAGCTTTCCGGAGGAATGAAACGGAGACTCATGATTGCCCGTGGCCTTGTCCATGAGCCAAGATTGCTGATTCTTGATGAACCCACCGCAGGAGTTGACGTGGAAATGCGCAGAGGGATGTGGGATTTTCTTGCAGAGCTGAATAGTCAGGGCAGAACTATTATCCTCACTACCCATTATCTTGAAGAGGCGGAACAACTTTGCAATCAAATTGCCATCATTACCAGCGGGAAAATTGTCGAAAATACCAGCAAGCGGGAACTTCTTCGTAAGCTCGATAAGGAAACTTTCGTTTTCGACACAAGAGCCCCTGTGACAGAAGTCAGGCCACTTGAGAATACAACATTCTCTATTGTAGATGATACAACAATAGAGGTGACCAAAAATAAGTCTCAAACAATGAATCGTATCTTCAAGCATCTCGAGCTCCAGGGCATTGTTATCGACAGTATGCGCAACAAGGCGAATCGGCTTGAAGAACTGTTTATGGAGATGGCGTAATGATGAAAAGAAATTGGATCTCTTTAACAAGCATCGCCCGTAAAGAGATGATACGGATCTTTCGGATCTGGGTTCAGACCCTTGTGCCCCCGGTGATAACAATGACCCTCTATTTTATCATTTTTGGCAGCTTTATCGGCTCTCAACTTGGTGATATTGGTGGGTATGACTATATGGCCTTTATCGCTCCGGGGTTGATCATGATGTCTATTATCACCAATTCATACTCCAATACAGTCTCCAGCTTTTTCAGCACCAAGTTCCAGCGCAACATTGAAGAACTTCTTGTCAGCCCGACTCCAAACTGGGTGATGGTTCTTGGCTATATCTCAGGAGGGATGACGCGTGGAATCTGCGTAGGGCTGCTGGTGTCGATGGTCAGCCTCTTTTTTGTCAGATTACCTCTTTTTAATATACCCTTTGTGGTTCTTTTTGCGCTTCTGACAAGTTTTGTCTTCTCGCTTGCCGGTATGATTAATGGTATTTTTGCCAAAAAGTTTGACGACATCTCTATCATGCCAACATTTGTTATTACCCCACTGACGTATCTCGGGGGGGTGTTTTATTCAATATCCCTGCTCCCGGAATTCTGGCAGGCTCTCTCAAGAGCCAATCCCGTCGTCTACATGATCGGTGGCTTCCGTTATGGTTTTCTCGGGATTTCAGACATTAACGTCTGGGCGGGCTTGGGGATGCTTGTGTTGTTCTCTGTGTTGCTTTTTTCTTTCACCCTCTACCTCCTTCACAAGGGGACAGGGGTTCGAGCTTAATTTACTTAACTCTAACTTATTACTTGGTGATGTGATGATTCAACTTTACTTGAGCGCCAGCTGTCCCTTTTGCAAAAAAGTACTGCTGGCAGCCGGACAACTTGGGCTGGAAGAGGGAAAAGATTTTACAACGATAGATGCAGCACCGGGAACACCAGGCAGGGACGTGGTGTTAACTGTTGGTGGAAAGGGCATGGTTCCCTTTTTGATAGATGGGGATACATCCATGTACGAGAGTGATGATATTGTTGCCTATATGGAAAAAATCGTTCCCCAAAGCTAGTCAGAACATAAATCTTTTATAGTAGTCTCTTTGGCGATAGCCTCTCGCCTATTGTAGGGAGCTATCGCTATCTGGCAGAGCAACCGCTACATTCCAACTTCCTCGCTCTCTATTGTCTCCACTTCTTTTTGGGCCTGTTCCAGCCAAAGCTTGATTTTGGGATTCTCCAGGACACTTTCCATGTATTGCCTGGAACTGTCAGAAACCGCCACATTATAGGTTGCAAAACGAAAGACCACGGGAGCAAACATACAATCTGCAATGGAAAATTCACCAAAGAGCCATGGTCCCTGATTGGAGTTTTGGGCTCTTAAGCCTGTCCAGATACTATCAATGCGGGAAATCTCTTTGTGTAAGTCATCCGTCATCGGCACATTGCGGTTAGTTGCCCTGCAATTCATGGGCATTGCTCCCCGCAAGGTAAAAAAACCCGAATGCATTTCAGCGCAGCACGATCGCGCCAGCGCTCTGGCTTTTGCATCAGCGGGCCAACCTTTGCCATCGAGATATTGTTCTGAAACATATTCACATATGGCAAGTGAATCCCATACTAGCAGATCACCGTCGTGAATGACGGGTACCTTGCCGGCTTTGCTATGTTTTGCTATCTCAGAACGCGTGTTCTCCTGGGATAAAGCGAGCTTCACTTCTTCAAATGCAAGATCGTTTACAGAGAGGAATAACCACGCACGTAATGACCAGGATGAATAATTTTTGTTTCCAATGATAAGTTTCATTTTTGCTCCTAAAAAAAATATGGAGTTTGAAGGAACCGGGCAATTTCGGCTTCTCTTTGGATGGTATGTCTGCGATCTATTGTTAAGTCATTTGCTTAACATATATGCATAACTAACAGCAAGAGCCTTGTCGTGAGGCGTGTAGAGGTGTCATCTGAGCGGCAGAAAGGAGATTGTACTTTAGGGCAGGGTGAGGATAGGAAATATATTGCTATCCGGATGACATCTTTATACGGTTAATTTTCATTAAGAACAGTTAACCTCATGGTAGAAGTTATTTCACTTTTGATCCTTCACTTTTGAGCCGCAAAGGAGAACTGAATATGTCTAAAGTGCTGATTGTATATGCAAGCAGAAATGGTGAAACCCAGAAAATTGGTGAGTTAATCGCCGAAGGCTTACGATTTGCGATGGTGGATGTGACATTAAAGGATGTTCACGATTGCAAGAAAGAATCCGATCTTGTCGGTTACGACGCATATATCTTTGGCTCATCCACCTACCATGGCGAGATGTTGAACCGGATGAAGTCTTTTTTGTTCCTTGTTGAAAGAGCAGATCTCAGAGGGAAAAAGGGAGGCGCTTTTGGTTCTTATGGCTGGAGTGGTGAAGCCGCCGAGCGGATCTTTGCAACCATGGAAAATATCTATGGCATGGATATGGTCAGTACGCCACTGATGTCGAAAGGTGCGTCTATTGTTGGCGGTATTAAAATGGCTCATGACTATGCAAAAGAGATAGCTGCTCTGGTTCAGGACTAATTGATGAAATATTTTCGATTGAACGTTTTTTTCGAAGCACCCAGATAAGGCTGTTGCTTAACAAACTTTTCCATCTATTTATACCGTTCGAATTAGAGAAGGATCATAATGCCGTCAACAGAAATTAATAGCATTTACGGTAGCAGCTTTACTGATGAATATTTCTCCGGGCCCCTCGAATGTGTACGTTATGGCGAGAGCAATCGCGCAAGGAACCAAAGGCGGTATTGTCGCAGCCATGGGGCTGGCTGTCGGTAGTATGGTGCATGTTGTCGCTACTGTTCTTGGATTATCCGCCATCTTCAGCCATTTTCCAACACTTTATACGGCAGTAAAACTTCTGGGGGCAGCATACCTGGTTTATTGGGGCGATAAGTCACTGGAAAAAAGGATCTTCTGGCGGAGGTGAAAAAGTTCAACAAACCAGGAAAAAGTCACTTTTAGCTGTCTTTCAACAAAGCATAATTGTTGAAGTGACAAACCCAAAGACTGCGCTATTTTTTTTATTGCCTTGTTGCCGCAGTTTGTTGTACCTGAGTCAGGGCCTGTGTCACTCCAGTTCTTTATACTGGGGATCATAGTTACGATCTCAGCTTTAACTTGTGATATCCTGGTTGCTGTCTCATCCAGTAAAGTCTCTCGTTGGCTTGTCAGACACAAGCATGCGCAGAAGGTTCAAGAACGTCTATCTGGTTCTATTTTGTTTGCCATGGGGGCGTATATTGCGGCTGATGGGGTTGGTGCTTTTGGAAAATAGTCTGATGTTTAGTCTGGAATAACCTGATCACTGAGAATCTACCGATTAACTCTATTGATATATTAGCAAATTATTTTCATGAATGAGAACTTCCGAAGGGCCATAATGAAAAAAAATGATACTAAAGCGGTTAATATGATAGTTAAGAAGATGTTGACTGAAGCGGATAAATTATATGAAGATAAAACATTTCTTAAAAAATATATAAATACAGGATGAATTAAGTACATGCCGAAACTTGCTTCAGATACTCTGGAAATAGTCTTACTTTCTTTAAATCTGTGTGAGTTTACTTTGGCAAAAAGAAAAATCAAGAATGCTATGATAAAGATAAATGGCGATACGCTACCTAAAACCAAATTGTCTTTTAATATTCCATAATGATGAGCAAAAAAGTAATTTATGATAGAACCAGTAAAGATGAGAAATATTATTGCCGATAATATTTTGGTATTCGATATCGAGAAGTTATTGCCGTATTTGTCTATGTAGTATCCTCCAATAAAATACGCGATAAACCATGGGAAAATTTTAAACCACACAATTTTTATTTCCAATGTATTATACGCTATGGAAGAAATGCCATTTAAGAAAAAGAAAAAGAAGAACACATAATATAAAGATCTTAAATCATCTGATGATGGTTTATCCCCGATGAGCCATTTATTAATAAATGGCACAAATAGCATAAGACATGAAAACATAGGTAAATACCACAAGTGTCCGGCAGCTTTTCCAGACGCAAATAGACCAACTTTTAACATCCAAATTAGGTTGCTCAGCTCCATGCCTTTGTAGAGGCTGAATCCAAGATAAAACATATTCCAAAATATAATTGCTGGTAACAACCTTATGGCTCTTTTTTTATAGAAGTCACCAATATTGACACTTTTTCCAAGAAGAACAGCACCTGATGCCATTATGAAAAGTGGGACGGAAAAACGAGATGCCGAGTTCAACAAGTTTGCCATCCACCAATCGATTCGGCTAATCTCGTTAAATTTGTTGAAATAATATACTGTTACGTGAATTGTAATTACCGCAATAATTGCAACAACTCTAAGATAGTCTATATAGTATTTTCTCATATTCTTCTCATGCAAATGGCTGAGTTGAAGAGCGTTTTGTTTTTGATAATGCCCTTGTAGTTGACAGTTATTGGAGAGAAAGTGCTTGTCGAGTGTTTGGTTTGCGCAGATTTGCTGCGCAAACCATTAATTATCATGTCTATTTGCCCTGATAACCAGGATAATTCCTGGTAAATCGGGCAAATATTGACCTGTGCGAACAACTCAATTTTACAGAAAACCTTATTTGTTTTTAGCAACGACCCACACAGCATGAACAATTCCGGGAATATAGCCGAGCAGAGTTAAGATGATGTTTATCCAGAAGTGTTTTCCGATACCGACTTGAAGAAACACGCCTAAAGGTGGAAGTAAGATTGCACATATAATTTTGATAAGCTCCATAGAATTCTCCCTTTTTATGTATTGTTGAGTGATTCTTAATTTATCTTGCTGGTTTTTTTCTGTTTGAAGCTGATGATACCTATGGCAGAAAGTGTATAGATAAATGACAGGCTCCATAGTTGTATAAAGTGGGGCTTGATTTCTTGCAGGCTTGCCCCCATCTGATTAATTTTCAATATTCCCAAAATCATCGGCTTTGCCGGAATTAAATCGGCTATGAGGTTAATTGGTATAGGAATAGATTCTATAGGCCAAATAAAACCGCAACTAAATACGATTGGCAGCGAGGTCATTACACCGACAATGGTAGAATAGTCTCGTGTCGGTAAAAATTGGGCAATGCACAGAGATACAGCTGTGGTGGCAATGAGAAAGGGTACCAGTATTATATAGATGTCTTGAATGCTGGCCCAATGGTGCACCCCGTAATAATTTAAGACAAAGCCCAGGTACAGGGTGGACATCACCAGATATAAGCACACAAAGATACTTCCGCGAATCAATACCAGCTGCCACACCGAAAAGTAGCGTGCATAGTTTGGTTTAATCTGCGGAATAGAGGGACCGGCATGCAGGCCAATCACGATAAACAGGGTTTGATGCAAAATTATTATAAATACTGCTGGCAGCACATAATCCAAATAGCCCTGAGGGGCGTTAAATACCGCGTTACTACTCATCTTTATAGGCGTGTACAGTTTAGTTGCTGTCGCTAGCGGTACTCCGTCTATCACCATGTGGGCCACTTTTACTTCCGCGGTCAAGGTTGCTGAAATAGTCGCCAGGCCCTCAATGATGGTGCTGTAAACTAAAAAATATGATGCGTCACCAGCATAGGACAGAGTGGGAGAGCGACCGAGCATAAGGTCTCTGTAGAAGTTCTCAGGAATGACCAGCAGGCCGCCAATTTCACGTTCCATGAGCATCTGCTTAGCTTCTTCAATACTGAAAGCATGTGATTTGATAGCCAGCAGTGAGCTTGCATTGACCATTCTTTCCAGTTTGCGGCTTAGTTGGCTGCCGTCGGCATTGATAACAGCAATCTGCTGATTATGGGGTGTTTGATTGAGATACGGTCGAGGGTATAAAAATGCATAGAGTAACAGGCCGCCAAACATAGTGAGGAGTATTGCCTCATTACGCATAATATGACGAAACTCCAGCTTGAACAGCAGTGTCGAACTCATTGGCGCACCTCTTGAACTTTATCACGGCGAATGGCTATGAGCCACCCGGCGCTGACAAAACAAACACTGAAAACCAGCAAGTCGATGATATAACTCGATGTCTGCAGTAATGAAGCACCATAGTTAGCCTGAGAGAGTTGGATCTCTATATAGTGAGTGATCGGAATTAAGCTGCGCCAAAATTGAGCAAACCAGGACATATCGGAAATTGGGAAAGTAATACCCATAAAAGCAAAGCTTGGGGCAGTTAATGCCGAGGCGATGCTCAGAGCTTTCTCGGTATTTTCAAACACCATCATAAGCAGCAGTGCAATGGCTTGAGTGGCTATAACGCAAAACAGCATGCCTAGCAGGAGTATGCCCCAGCTCCCGCGCATTGGCCAGGCAAAGACATGAAACATCAAGGTACACAGTAACAGGCCTTGCAGCCAAAGGAGTGTGCCGAAAAACACAAGTTTTGTAACTATCTTCTGCAGAGGCCTATGCGCCAGCCATTGCTTGAAGCTGTGGTCGCGCAGTTCAGTGGCAAAGGCTAAAATCATCACCACTATCACTAATACCTGCCAGAAGGCGGGCAAGGCCGCCGAAACAAGAAATTGCGCGTAACTACTGTTGCCGTTATAAAGGGCGCTGATCTGGTTACGGATTGGGAGGGCCGAGCCAATTGCCTGTGAGGTTTGGGTATTGCCCCTGCTAAGGGAGCGAACAACCTCGATCTTAGCCATAAAAGTTCCGTGGCTTTGGCGCAAAGCAGAGTTGATCTGTTTACCTACAACCATAAACTGGCCGTTAAAATAGGCAGCGACTGTAGGGCTTTTAGATAATAAGGTATTTTTCTCAAGACCTGGAGGGAAAATGACCATCGCATAGACCAGGCCGGATCGTAAGGCTGAGCGGGCGGCGTCTTCCGAAGGATAGTCAAGTACGCTTAGGGTTGGGCTGGCATCATAATGGCGGCTTAAGCTGCGCGAGAGCTGGCTATGGTCCAGATCGACCAGGGCAATGTTCAGTTCACGCGTCAGGCCTGCAGAAAAAATCCACCATATGAGTAAAAAGACGGTGATAGGGAGCCACGTGAGCATTGACCACAGCCATTTGTTGGCGCGTACCTGCTGCCACTGTTGCAAAATCAAAGAGCTGGAAGATACAGAATCAGACATGTTTTTAGCCTTGTTTCAGCACAACAGTTGCGCCCATCCCTGCCCGTAAATTGTCAATGTGTTGTACGGGCCTTGCTTCTATCTCAAAAGTTCTCAAGTCAAAGCCAGTCCGGCTGTCGGTGGCACGCCACGTTGCAAAGTCGCCCATTACTGAGACATGGAATACTTTGAACTTGAATGTCTTATCTCCCAAGGCGGGGAGGTGCGCCTCAAACTCAGCACCTTTGCGAAATTGTGATAATTGATCTTCACGAACATGCAAAACCATCCACGCATCTTGCATATCAATAATAGAAACGACAGGAAAACCCTGTGGAGCTAATTCGCCACTCCGCAAGAGTAACTGGGTTACTTCGCCTGAGTTATGACTTTTTACCAGGGTGTCAGAAGCAAAGGCTTCTACTTCGGCTACAACACCAGCCGCGGCCCGTACCTGCTCATAGGCGGCACGTTTGGTTTCGTCCCGGGCACCTTCTAGGGCCATTTGGTACATTTGCGAAGCCGCGTCTGCTGTATAGCGGGCAGCCTGCCATTGGGTATAGGCTTCATCGCGTTTTTGCACTGGCAGTACACCGTCTTTGAAAAGGTTAGCCACTCTTCTGTAGGTTTTTTCAGCGAGTTTAGAGCCAGAAAGAGCCATCTGCCATTGGTCTTTGGCGGCGGCAATTTCTTGCATACGCGCACCATTGTCAGCTTGATCAGCCATAGCAGTAGCAGCTTGTTCAACGGCTTTGGCTTGTTCTAATTTAGCATCAAGCTCCGGGCTGGTGATGGAAAAGATAAGTTGCCCGGGTTCTACCTGATCTCCCTTACGGACCAGTACCTGGTCTATACGTCCAGGAACCTTTGAGGAAATATTATATTGCTGAGCTTCTATCTGGCCATGCAGGATCGCAGGTTGGGGCTGATATGCCTGCCAAAAGGAATAGGCAACCCATGCCACAATAGCCAGTACCGGAATTAAAGGAAAAATTTCAGAAAGTTTACGCATAATCAGGCCTAGTTTGGTAGGTAATATTTAGAAAAAAGATTCATCTCGCCGGTTAGTGCCGTGAGCTTGGCAAGTGCAACAACATGGTGGTAGGCAGCAGATTGGCGTTGTGTTGTTACACCCGCCTGGTACATTTGGGCGTCTACCACATCGAGTGATGTGGCAAATCCCTGGCTAAAGGCTTTTTGCCGTATGCGTAAATTTTCTTTAGCCAAGGCGAGGGTTGATTCAAGTCCTTGGTATTCTTCTAGGGCCTGGTACGCTTCTCTGTATGTTTTTTCTACCAGTAAACTTAAGTCACGTTCAGCTTGAGCACGTAAATGCTTTATTTGCTCTACCGTGCTATGGGCAGCCAATACTTTGCCGGAGCGACCTGTGTTATCAACAATAGTAACTGATACACCAATACCTAACTGCCAGTCGGGGGCTATTTCTTCGGCTAAGCTATTGCCTTGATAAAGGTCGTAATTACCAAACATAAAGACGTCTGGCAGATAGTTGCTTTTGGCGATGGTAATCAGTTTTTTGGCTTGTTCGCTTTTGCTGTCGAGTATCCCTAATCCAGGGAAGGTATTAAGTGTTCGTGACAGATAAGTATCTAACTTAGGGAGCGTTGCCTGGGTGAATAGTGCAGTGCTTGGCTGCACGGCTTTGTGGGTGTGCAGTAGCTCGCTCAGGGCCAATTGGGCTATTTCGTAGCTGCGTTGTGCTTTTTTTGTGTCCACTTTGGCTTTATCCAGCGACGCATCGGCTTGCAGCCGTTCAACATAGGCGATTTGCCCTTGTTCCTCAAGTTTGACAGCATTGTATTGATGCTGGGCTAAGCCACTTTCAACCTCTTTGAAGGTCTCGACTACCTGTGCTGCTAAGACCACCCCAAAATAGATGCGGGCTAAGTCTTCAAATTTAGCCTGTTGCTGCATGGCGAGTACTTTGGCTGCTTCGATATTTTGTTCACGGGCAATATCTATTGCAGCACCTCTCTTACCACCGATATACAGGGGCCAGATGGCGCGAATTGAACTGGTGGCAATATCTCGATCAGTAAAATCGGTCACTTTAGGCGCGTTGAGTATAGGTGCCAGTGCTGGTGGTACATTTTTAGGGTCTAGCGAGGCAAACGGTTCTATGTCTTCTAGATCCAATGAAACCGAATCTTCCATATAAATGTAGCTGCCACTTAGTTCAACTTTAGGAAGATAGAGGTCTTTGGCTGCATCCCGCAATGCTTCTGTACGCATGAGGTTTGCTTTGTTGGCCGCCAGGGTATCGTTTTTTTCCAATACCACTAACCAGGCTTGCTCAAAATTTATAGGCTGGTCTGCACTGGCTATACCACAAAGGCCGAAGAAAACGACTGGCAAGCATACTTTGAAAATTAAGCGTTTTATCACTGTTGAACTGTCCTTCTAGTCGTAAGAGTTTTAGTTCTATCCGTTGTTCTTTCTAAATAACTGTTTATATTACAAATCCTAAAGTGACTACAGGATCAGGGCATAAGGTTTAATTGTAGGGTCATGAGGAATTTTTAAGAGTAATAAAAACCTTCTGTTTTCAAAAGTATACAAAAATTTTAATTTTTTCATCCCCCTAAAGGGGGGAGCAAAACCCTTCTTTTATGGGGAGTGCTTTTGATTCAATGTGTGTTTATAAAATAATTTCTGAGCGAGAGTGTCAAAAACATGATGGGGACTGGGAAGCTGATAACAACAAATAATCTGGCACTCCATCCTCTTCTGAGCCAGACCTTTTCTCTTGCAAGTGCTAGTTTGCCTACAATCGCCCAGGTTAAGAGTTATATTTATACTGATGGTCAGTGGGCTGAAGCTGGCGAATTCAATCGGGCGAAACACCGGTTAACCATGCAAATCAGGGAGGTCTACGTAGGGCAGTCCTTTGTTCTCCTTACCGATGAATTTATAATTTCCCTGCAACGGCTTTGCTCAGACTTTAAAGTCATTGTTGAACTAGGGGCCGGAATCGGCTGGCTTGGCCATTGGTTGGGCAAGTATGGGGGCATGGTTCAGGCCTCCATTGATAACAAAACCTGGTCTGAATTTCCGCAGGACCGATATCTTGATCTTGTCCAGCAAATGGATTCTCTTGAATATCTTCTGCTTCATCCTGAAGTGGAACTGTTTATTCTGGCCTGGCCTCAGGAAGATGGTCTGGCCACTCGCATTTGGCAGGCTTTGCATCCCGGTCAGTATCTTTTATATATTGGTGAAGACAGAGGTGGTTGCACTGCGAGCACTCTTTTTTTTGAGTTGATTCACGGCCACGAAGTGGACAATAAAGCCACCAGGGAGATGCGCCAATCCTTTCTCTCTTTTGATGACTTTCGCGATCAGCCCCGTCTTTATCAAAAAGTATGATCTCCCCAACTTTTCCAGTTCGACGAAGTGATAGCCTTTTGATGAGGGGCCATGATTACTCTATTCTGAACTAAGAATATCGCTAGTAGGACAGTTATCGTTGGTGAAACAAAGAATTCTCGTTTCCAGGTTTTTATAGTCTGGATTGAACGTTCCCCGGCGTAAGTAATCGTAATCCAATCCTAACTGGTCTTTGAGTTTGTCGCTAAGGCCTTTGATATTCTTCTCACCAAAAATATTCTTTTTTTCATTTCCCTGGCATGCATCGAAGTCTTGAGTCGTTTTCCTATTATCATAAGCTTTGCAGTTATGATATTTTCCATCAACTCCGTAATGCGGGTCGTCAGGGGCCATGGATAAAGCTGTGTGGGCCAGGTTCACGGTATTGAAATTTGGTGTAATATTCTCCAGCTGAATTTCAATTATGTTGCTACACATAAGCTCTGGTGTCTTTACTGGGTTTATGGCAGCGTTGACCTTAGGGTCAATCGACTGGTACCAGATGAGCGCACGTCGTTTTTCATTGGTCGGATAACAGAAAAATTTTCTCGCAGCATGAGCGTCGATCGTTTCATCGTCTGCGCTCACAGCCATCAATACAGGTACATCAAGAGTATACTTTGGGCTGACCATACCTTTTGTCAATTTGTAAAACTCAGCCCCGGCATTAAGAGAAAACGATTCATAGCGTGCGGCATCTTTTTCTTTGAAAGTATCCCCCCAATCTTTAAATATTTTCGCAATCGGCGCAAGCCAGGCTGCCCACGATTTGGCTTTAACTGCTGTAGATATCAGAACAAGTCCTTTGATTTTATCTTTTCTTGGGCTTTCAATGTTTTCTGGATTTTTCTTCATATATTTTATTGCAAGTGATGTCCCCGTGGAGAAACCAACCAGATATAATTCTGATATTGTAGTATCTTCCCTAAAGCTGTTCACTCCATATCTTGTGATACGCTGCCAGTCCTTATATCTCATGTTGAGTGAATCTCCTGCCACCGTACCATGGCCAGGCAATAAGACAGCCCGGATGAGAGCACAGGGGTATTCATTGCTTAACGAATCGCTGATGCTGCGCATGAGATATGGTGAATCTGTTAAGCCGTGAATAAGGAGAAAGCCCTTACCGGCACCCTTTGAAACATCATCACACCTGGTGTTATCCATCTCAGGTACTTGAAATGGACTGCGCATTCTTGCTGCGTCTTGATTTGTATAACCACCAAGGTAAAGTCGCTTTTCTTCAGGAGGACGTGCCTGGTTAAGTACTAACTCAATATTTTCACGGCTGTCTTTAACGTACTGCGTAAAAGCGACATTATCTGCTGGAACAAAAGTCGCTTTACCTGATGGTGTTAAGACAGGATCATTGCTGGCGCATGCGCTAAAGGCGAGTGATAGGCAAACTGCACATAAAATTGTTTTTAAGTTAGATGTAAGCATGTGAATTGTCCTCCTGACTGTTTAGGGGGGAGAAGTTTTGTTCAAGTCTAAAAAATCAGACATCTGCAAACATGTTTTTTCAAGTATAGAAAGGATTGACCCAGGATCGATGGTGTCGTAACTGGTTATAACGATAGTCTTCAAATGGATTAAACACAAGATAAGTTGGAAACGGCTGTAATAATGGAAAAGTTTGTTAATCGGGAGGGACAGTGCAATTTTTGGGAAAAGAAAAAAGTTGCTTTGGTTTCGAAGATCTGCTAACATCTCTTCTTCTTATTAAAATAAGGATTGGACCATATATTATCGATTTTATTGACTTTACTCAAATGCTTTCTGCTTAAAATATTATTCTTCAATTCCTATTTTACATATCAGTCGTCGTGTTTAGTTTCCAGAATCCGCCAACCACTGCCAATAAAATATTACATCTACGGAGTTCCCGATGAAAAACAAAGGTACAGATCCGCCAGCCAGATGGGAAGAAGAGATTTGGGATTCTCAGCCATTGATGGAACGTTCTAAAATCAAACAAGATACTTATTTAAACTGCTGGTGTCCCCATTGCGAGGTCAGCTTTAACAATGGTGATAAAGCCGTTTTCGAGATAGTTAATGATCTGGGTCAAACCGGGACCAGCAAAGTGACTCCTTATCTTAATGTACTGGATCGTGAAAGTTCCATGCATGTGGACGATGATGAAGAATTGGCCGATGTGCGTTGTCCCCATTGCCACGAGTCCCTCATAGTGCCTGACCAGCTCTGCAAGGAGGACGCATGTAAACTTATGGCGTTTCATGTCTCTGTCTCAAACTCAATAAAGTTGAAACTCATCGTCTGCATACGTCGTACATGCCGCTGGTACATGATGAGCGAAGAGGACAATGAACGACTTATATTAAGGGATAGTTATGAGTGGTAATATCCGGGATAGACGAAACTGGACCCGATCACTGACTGTGATGATGATTCTCGCAGGAGTTGCAGTTGTTATCGGTTATGTAGTTACTGCCGGTGCTGTAAAAACGGATCGGGTCTATCTCAGGAATACTGCGGGGGCCGTACTGTTTGATCACGGAATGCATAATCAGGTTGTCGATTCCTGCGTTGAGTGTCATCATGATCTTAGTGGGGAAGAAGAGGAAGCGACCTCATGCCGTGAATGTCACCCCGGTGTCCAGCAAAGCGAGACTAACACAGTTACTTGTCTTGAATGTCATGAAGATGACTACACAGCGGATATGATGGAGCATGATGAATACCTGGAGATAGAAGAACACAGTTGTCAGGGATGCCATGCCCCCAGGTCTGTCTCTGACGCCTATCACACGAACTGCTCAAGCTGTCATCTGGAGACTTCTCCAGAAAGATTCACCAAAGCCAACGGCGAGTTGCTGTGCGGGGCTTGCCACCTAAGATGAGAATATAGTCATGCAAGGATTGTTGAAGCTACTCAAGAAAAAGCCGATGCTGCCAAGTTTATCGAGTCATGACCCGGTGATCCGCCAGGTTGAAGACCCGGATCACGTGGTGATTCCTCTGGATTACCCAGGCCTTGTACGTTATCTCCCGACTGTGGAAGCCGGAGAATCCGTCCGTAGAGGTCAGGTTATAGGCAAATCAAGACTCGGTAATTGTACCTTTGCCAGCATCAGTGGCAAGGTCAAGGAAATCACTACTGTCTGGACGGCCCAAAGTGTCCATTCACCTGCAATTGTCATAGAAAACAATGGCGGGCAACCGATGGCTCCGGAAGAAATTTTCGACGGCCCGGTACGTTCCGATGATAAGGTAGCTGTCGTAGCCAGGATGCGTGAGGCTGGAGTGAATCCGCCCTGGACCTTTTCCGGCAGAGATTATAAGGACGGTGAAATAGAAGATCTTCCTTCAGTCAAGACGGTCATTATTACAGGAGTCAGGCAGGAAACCACAATACTCACCTCACAACTGCTCCTTGAGCAACATGCTGATAAGGTGGCTGATGGCCTGAAGCGGATCAACACATTACTCCCTGAAGCCCGTATCTGGCTCACGGTGCCTGACCATCTCCAATCCTTGGCCGAGTCCAAATTCTCAGGACTAGCCGAACTCGCCTTTCTGCCATCAAAATATCCCGCCCGCATTGAGCGTGAGGTGGTCACACGGCTCCTGGGCCGACGGATCCCTAGCAGAGAGAGCTATCGTTCTCACGGTATAGCGGTCATGGACGTGGAATATGTACTGGCCACAGTGGACGCTATGGACGGGCTTTCCCCCTTTATCCAAAAATGCCTTACCATAAGTGGCGCTGGTTTAGAAAAAGCGGTGACCGTTCGCTTTCCTCTCGGCAGTTCACTCAAGCACATACTCGCCAGCCAGGGGCTAAAAGTATCAGACTACACCAGACCTGTGGTAGGTGGTCCTATGATGGGTTTTGCCCAGTACTCAGAGCTGACACCTATTACCTATAACAATGGCATCTTTCTCATTGCAGAAGATGTTGCACCTTTTGACGCTATTGCGCCGTGTATTTTCTGCGGCCGATGTACCCGGGTGTGTCCCGTTAACATTCAAGTACATATGCTCAATCGCAAGATCGAGTTCGGCCAGCTCGAATCTGCCATGGAGCTGCACCCGGAAGCATGCCACGAATGTGGTTTATGTGGCCTGGTATGCCCGGCGGAGCGACCCATCGTGCAACTCCTCCATTTCTGCAACCATGAAATGACCCACGGCGAGCGATTCAACTGGACCGACGGAGGCAATCCATGAAAGAACTCAAAATAGTCCAACAGCCGACACCAACGGATGCACGTATGCTCGATGTTGCGGTCGGCCCTCATTATCGATTGGGAAGCGGAATCGCTGAAATCAACCAGCGTTGGGTTGTCGCCCTTTTTCCTGCCATGGCGGCAAGCGTATATACTTTTGGTCCGGCAGCTCTTCGTATCTTCGGGCTTTGCATCTTTTTTGCTGTTGCCTTTGATCTTGTTGCAGAAAAACTAGCTCCTTCGCGGGATCTCACTTCCAACTGGAGCAGTGTCCTTTTGGCATTGCTCCTGGCATTTATGTTGCCGCTCAATGCTCCCTGGTGGCTGATGCTGATGGGGTGCTTTTTTATGGTGATTGTTGGCAAGAAAATCTTTGGTGGAGTAGGGTCATATCCTGCCCAACCGGCGGTTCTCAGCCTTGCCATCCTGCAGCTCTCATGGCCAGCTCGCATGGACAATACCGCTGCTCTTAAAGACATGGACTGGCAGGTTACAATGGTTGAGCCTTTACGCCTGCTGAAATCGATGGGAGTCTCAGCCGAATCTCACTATGAATGGTTTGATCTTCTCCTTGGTCGCCAGGTTGCTGGCACTGCCGACGGCATGGTGCTGTTCGTGCTCATTGGAGGGTTATTTCTCCTTATGCTTCGCGAAATTCAGTGGCAGCTTCCCGCCGGCTTCATCATTGGATTACTAACCACTGCTACTCTTTTACACCTTGTCCATCCTGAAACTTTTGCCTCGCCAATGTTTTATTTGTTAAGCGGCGGGACTCTTTTTATGGGGTTTTTCCTGCTCACAGATCACACCACATCACCGGTGAACAGATTGCCAATGTTTCTCTTTGGGCTTTTGGCTGGAGTACTTTTAATTCTCATCAGGGGATATTCAAACCACGCAGATGGCATTGCCTATGCCGTCCTTTTGGTCAACCTCTGCTCGCCACTCATGGACATGATCAGGGCTAAAGTGAAGGGAGCTGAAAATGTCTGAGATAATCCGCATGGTTGTGATACTTTCGCTGATATCGGGTTTCTCTGCAGCGGCACTCACTATAGCTAATGTCAAACTCGGCCCGCAGATTGAGAGGCAAACAGATCTCTACGTTCGCGGACCCGGTTTAGAGAGACTTTTCGGCAAACCTGCTAAAGAGGTGTTGGGAAACAAGGTTGTTCTCAATGTAGACGATACTGCAGTCCCTGTTTTCTTCACCCTTAAAGATCAGGTGGTATCCGATCTCGCAATCGAAGCCACTGGAAAAGGTGGTTATGGTGGTGACCTCAAAATTATGGTGGGGATAGATCTTATCAACGAACGCCAGACAGGGATGGAAGTTGTGAGCCATAGTGAAACCCCGGGCCTTGGTGCTCGTATCATAGAGGTTGCTTTTCGTCGTCAATGGCAGGGGCTACCAATAGATGCGCCTGTCGCACTCACAAAAGATGGTGGTCAAATTGATGCTATCAGTGGTGCGTCAACAACTTCTAAAGCCGCTGTCAATGGTACAAACGATGTATTGGATTTTGTACGTGAGAACAGAGATGAGATTCTCCGATTGATCTCAGAGCGTTAAAAGGATTCTAAGTATGGGAAATAAAATTACAGAAACATTAACCGCCGGACTGTGGAAACGCATCCCCCCATTTCGACTGGTTCTCGGTTTATGCCCGGCACTTGCGGTGACCATGTCAGCGGAAAATGGCCTCGGAATGGGCCTTGCCACTGCCTTTGTCTTGACGCTATCCAACGGTGCCATCTCAAGCCTGAGAAATATCATTCCCGGTAAAGTTCGCATCGCCTCGTATATCGTCATCATTGCAACGCTGGTATCCATCGTCGAGATACTGATGAAGGCCTACTTCTTCACGCTTGCAGAGCAATTGGGCATTTATATCCCCCTCATCGTGGTTAACTGTATTGTGCTCGGTCGGGCCGAAGGCTTTGCATCCAAGAATCCCCCGTTTGTTTCCATGATAGATGGCGTGAGCGTTGGCATTGGATACGCCATATCCCTGACACTTATTGGTTCAATTCGGGAAATACTGGGTGCCGGAACATGGTTTGGAAATCCTGTCATGGGTGAATCATTCGAGCCGATCTCTTTTCTGGTGTCTGCACCAGGAGCCTTTGTCACCATTGGTTCCATACTTGCTATCCAGAATCTCTTTTCCCGCTGGCGCGGTGAAAAATTTATACAGGGCTAAAGGAAAATTTTATGGATCTTATCTATCTGGCTATCTCAGCCACTTTCGTAAATAATATTCTGCTCGGTCAGTATCTCGGGAATTGCCCCTTTCTTGGAGTATCCAAGAAACTGGAAACAGCTATAGGAATGTCTGTAGCAGTCGTTTTTGTCACGATACTTGCATCAACGTTTACCTGGTCGGTTTCCGCCTATGTCTTGAAACCGTATGGCCTTGAATTCTTGCAGACCTTGACTTTTATCCTGATAATCGCCTCTCTGGTTCAACTTGTTGAGATTATAATTAAAAAACAGAGCAAGGCTCTTTATAATGCGCTCGGGGTGTATCTCCCTCTGATCACCACAAATTGCGCTGTGATGGGTGTTGCTTTGCTCATCGCCAAAAAAGAACTGGGATTTATTGAGATGCTTGTCTTTTCCAGTACCAGTGCAATTGGATATGGTTTGGCTTTGATCCTTTTTGCCGGGCACCGTGAGCGGCTCCAGATTTCTGCTGTGCCTCAAAGCATGCAGGGCACAGCAATTGCGCTGGTAACCGCTGGTATTATGGCACTTGCGTTTATGGGCTTCAAAGGGATGGCCTCTTAAAGAATTAAGGAGAATTATTGTGATTGTGCCCGTACTCCTGCTAGTCGGAATCGCCATCGTGGCGGCTATTATTCTTGGCATAGCAGCTAAAGTCTTTTATGTAGAGGAAGATCCAAGAATCGAATCTGTGGTCGATCTTTTGCCCGGTGCCAATTGTGGCGGCTGCGGTCAGGCCGGATGTAGTTCCGCCGCCGAAGCGATGGTTAAAGGTGATATCCCTGTGAATTCCTGTGTGGTTGGCGGCAATGAAAGCGCTGAAGCTATCGGTGCCTTTCTTGGTTATGATGTGACCGGCGCTGAACCAGCTCTTGCCTGCTCAACTTGCGAAGGCGGATACCGTGCAGCGCGTAAGTATAATTACTCGGGTATGCAGGATTGTCGGGCTGCTCTCCAGCTTTATCATGGTTTTATCCGTTGTGAAAACGGTTGTCTTGGTCTTGGCTCCTGCAAAAATGCCTGCCGTTTCGGGGCGATTCAAATGAGTTCCGAGACCGGTCTGCCTGTTTTTGAACCAGAGCGCTGTGTCGGTTGTGGTGCCTGTACCGCTGCCTGCCCCAAAGGAATTATATCTCTTGTCGGGGATAAAACCAGGATACTCCATTGGAACCAGTACACCCAGTGTTTATCTCCCTGCAGGCAACGCTGTCCTGCGCAGATTAACATTCCAAAATATTTAGCTCACGCCAGGCGGGGAGAATACGCTGCGGCCCTGATGACCATCAAGGCCAACAACCCTCTTCCGGTAGCGACAGGACGTGTATGTCCTGAACTTTGTGCTACTGAGTGTCGGCGTCAAATTCAGGATGATCCGCTGGCTATCAACGCGGTCAAACGTTTTGTTGCTGACTGGGAACGTGAGAGCGGGCAGAGGCTGAAAATTCCTGTTGCCGCAGATACGGGTTTTAAGATCGCGGTGGTAGGTGGTGGCCCATCAGGTTTATCAGCAGCTTACTACCTGGCGCGGCTTGGCCATCAGGTTGAAATATTTGAGATGATGCCAAAACTTGGTGGTATGCCTCTCTACGGCATCCCCGAATATCGACTCTCAGAAGAACAGTACAAATGGGATATTGATGGTGTGCTGGAACTGGGTGTGAAGGTCCGTACAGGCGTAAAACTTGGTAAGGATATCACTATCAGGTCTTTAAAAGCTGTAGGCTTTGATGCGGTATATCTTGCCATCGGCTTGTGGCATGGGCGGTTGCTGCCTTTTGAAGGGAAAGAATTGACCGGAATTTACAGTGGCATAGATTATCTGAGGCGTTTTCACACCGATGAGGAGGTTGTGACCGGTAAGAGGTTTGTCGTGATAGGTGCTGGTAACGTGGCAATGGATTGTGCCCGGTCTGCACTGAGAGCAGGTGCTTCAAGTGTTATTCTGATATTCCGATTCTCGCGGGATCTGATGGAGGCTAATGCACATGAAATCACTGATGCGGAAAACGAAGGCGTTGAAATGCGTTGCCTTATCTCTCCGGTACGTTTTACTGGTGAAGACGGCCAGTTGACAGGTATCGAAGTTGAAAAAGTTGACTTGAAGCTCAATCCCGGAGGAATGCCAGACGTTATTCCGGTAGAGGGATCAAAAGAAATCCTGCCTTGCGATGTTGTAATTCAAGCCGTTGGTCAGGCGGCCGATTTAGATGCCATTGTCGAAGCTGACGGTCTAGAAAAAACCAGATTCAGCACCATTGAAGCAAAAGAAGATACCTTGCAAACTAATATCCCCGGTGTATTTGCCGGCGGTGATTGCTTTACCGGTCCACGCCTTTTAGTGGAAGCCGTGGCAAGTGGAAGATTTGCTGCCAGATCGATCCATTATTATGTTACCACTGGTGAGATTCCGCCTATAGAAGATAGACAACGGGAAATGATGGCACCTGCGATGGTCGATTCACTGGTAAACGTTGCATCAAACCCAACGATTGCTGTAAAGCCCATGATTCCTTTAGAAGAGCGCATGGGAACCTTCAGGGAAGTCGAAGGCACAATATCCGAGGATCAATGCCTTTCAGAGGCGGCACGCTGTTTGAATTGCGGGATCTACTGCTACGATCAGAACGATCTGCCGTCAGACGAAGTACGTGTAGCAAAGTCCTGTCCCAACGAGCCGCACATTGCTGATAAAGAGGAAACTGCTTCAGTAATCTGATATGAGCCGGTACTTTGTGCAATCCTGCACAAAGTACCGGCTGTGAGCATTATGTTTTGGAACTTCCGTCCTGCTAGTTCCCAACTAGGAAACAGATGAGAGCTTCTGTAGTTGATCCTCTGCTACCTGCTCAAGAGAAACGTCGCCGAAACGACTGATGTCGATTTCCGGAAAGCGCTCTACCATCATATCTTCAAAAGTCACAGTTTTTGACAAAGCCAAAACCTTCGTCCAGTATTCAACGACATCCTCAAGGTATTCTTTGAGTTGGAAGGCACGAGAGCCGGCGTCGTAAATGGTACATCTTTCCAGGGGGTAAGATGGTGCCTTAAAGTTTGATTCAATAAACTCTGGAGCCAAAAGTGAATTGCAGCGCATTAAATCGGTGCCGGTGATTTTAATTGCCACTTTTGATTCGGCTGTTGGTACGAAAAATCTCCCTTCGATATAGCAGACATGGGTTCCCTCATAATGAGGGAAGTGCCTGCGACAGGCCTCGTCTGCTTCAATCAATCTTTTCTCACTCATGGGGCCGCCTATGGTAAAAAAAAGAATTGAGCTCAGTTCGATTCCCTGCTTAACCGCCTCCTTTATCATGATGTCCAAGGCGTGTTTCAGGCTAGTTCCGGTTGCAACGACATCACCAATAATGATCTGTGCCCTTTGGGGAAATGTTATCTTCTTGTAGTCATCTTCTGTTATATGCCACTGTTCTGACCCTTCAGTTATTCGGGCTCGCTGGGCTGTTACAAAACAAGAATTATGATTATTCCAGCCTAAGGCCTTGGCCAGTGCGCCACGAAGACCAAAATTTAGTCCTCCCCGAAGGATATTGAAAACCACTGAACGCTTTTCCTGCAGTTCCATCGCTGTTAATTTTTGGGTGAGTCGAAAGAAAGTGGCACAAGCCTTCTCGAGCTTTTCAGTATAGTCATAGCCCATCACCAAAGGATCATTGCAAATGGTTCTGGTTTCTGAAGTGGAAAGAATATATCGGCTCACTGCTGTGTCTGCGTTATCTTCGATCTGATATACTACATCATTTTTTTCTCTGTTGATTTCGTTTAGCATAAGAAATTAATATATTTAGAAACAGTATTTTGTTTTTTGTTGTTAACACATAAATATGTAGACAAAGAAAAAAAGTCTTGCTTTGCCGCCGATTCTGATACGGGCAAGACTATACCCACTCCGCAGTAATGTTGCACCCTCTTATGCAGATTATATCGCAACTTATAAGCGAGGAAAGCTGAACGGCGAGATAGATTTTTCACTGTATTATTCAGGCTCGATAATCTTTGGCCGTCAATTTTTCCCGGCCATCAATTATTGCTCTGATATCGTCAAAAGCTGTTATTGACACACCAGAATATTTTGGTTAGCCTGTGGTGATGTTATGGTTAACCAAAATGCGTGAGTGTGGATGAAGAAACAAATTCTGCAACTTCTCAGGCAAAATTCGCATCAAATATCAGGGGAAAAGCTCAGCTCTGTTCTGGGAGTTTCTCGTGTAACTGTTTGGAAACATATAAAAGGGTTGATTTCCCACGGCTATGATATTGCTGCAACAGCCAAAGGGTATCGGCTGGTGGACGAGCCCGACACACCGTTCGCCTGGGAAGACCCAGAGAGGTCTGAGAGGATACATTATTTCGAATCAGTGGGGTCCACCATGGACGTGGCTCGGGACCTGGCCCGTAAAGGGTGTCCACATCTTTCAATAGTCGTGGCCGATCTTCAGGGGGAGGGGCGCGGTCGGATGAGGCGGGTCTGGCACTCTGATGATGGTGGGTTGTATTTTACGATAGTTTTACGCTTAGCCATGCCACCCCAGCATATCGGACGGGTGAATTTCTATGCCTCTTCAATTTTGGCGGAAACCCTGCGAGAAGATTATGCGGTTGAAGCAAATGTTAAATGGCCAAATGATATTTTAGTGGACGGCCGAAAGCTTTGCGGCATGCTGTCAGAAATGGAAGCTGAAGGTGAGATGGTAACTTTCTTAAATATCGGTATCGGTATCAATGTAAACAACGATCCTACACTGCTCGAACCAGAGGCAATGAGTCTCAAGAAACTATTAAATAGACCAATAATTCGGAAAGAATTACTGAGGGCATATCTTAACAGGTTTGAGCAAAATTTGGATTTTGCCATGTCGGAGGCTGTGATCGATCGGTGGAAAACATACAACGCTACTTTGGGGCACTCCGTTACGGTGGTAACCCATAACGAAACTGTTGAGGGAATTGCAGTTGATGTAGATTCGGATGGTGCTCTTTTAGTTGAGCAGGCAGATGGCACGATTAAAAGAATGATTTATGGTGACTGTTTTCATGAGTGAAATGGGGCAGTTTAATTAATTTCAAGAATGTGATGATATATGAATATTTTAAATGATACCCGAATGATGGTTCTGGCTGCGCTCTTTGCAGCACTGATTGCTGTGGGGGCTTTTATCGCCATCCCTATCGGCCCCGTACCAATTGTTTTGCAAAATTTTTTCGTACTTCTTACCGGCCTGTTGCTGGGACCGCGGTGGGGGCTTGCCGCGTGCGGGGTATATCTTTTAGCTGGTGCCCTGGGGCTGCCAGTATTTGCCGGAGGCACAGGCGGTATAGGCCGTTTCTTTGGGCCGACGGGAGGGTATTTGCTGGCCTATCTGCCAGCGGTGTTCCTCACTGGCTGGATCTCCCAGAACAGAAAAAAAGCCGTCATCTGGGATACTTTTGCCATGGTTCTGGCAAGTATAGTGGTTTACGCTATTGGGGTAAGCTGGCTTAAATTTTCTACCGGCATGGCATGGTCGAAGTCTTTGGCGGTGGGAATGTTACCATTTTTATTGGGAGATGCCCTTAAGATCGCTGCTGCCATTGTCGTTGCAAAAACCGCAAGGCCGATGATAAGTCAGTATTCAAATTCCGGTCGGGTTCGTGGGCAGGAGATAATAGAAAAATCTGGCTATGAACATAATTGAAGTCAGAAATCTGAGCCATAGGGCGGTTGATGGCAAACTGATTCTTGCTAATATTGACCTGGCCATAAAACCGGCTGAGTTTGTTGTGGTGGCTGGTGCCAACGGCTCGGGAAAATCTACCCTGTTCAAACATCTTAATGGTCTGCTGCTTCCTTCTGAGGGAGACGTTCTAATCGATGGAGTGGCGGTTGAGGATGATTTTAAACGAGCCCGAAAAATGGTAGGAATGATCTTTCAGGACGCCGATAGCCAGATTGTCGGAGAGACTGTTTATGATGATGCTGCTTTTGGGCCTGAAAATTTGGGTGTACCCCTGGATGAGGTGCGAGAACTTGTAACTCGAACTCTGGAGCTGGTGGGTCTCTCCCATCTCAAAGACATGGCACCGCACCTCCTTTCCGGGGGAGAAAAACGCCGCCTGGCTATAGCCGGTGTTTTGACAATGAAACCCAAAATTCTGGTTTTTGATGAACCTTTTTCAAATCTGGATTATCCGGGAATCAAACAGGTGCTGTTGCAGATGGCGACCCTTCACCGCAGTGGGCATACTATAGTGGTATCTACACACAATCTGGAAACAGTTTATGGCCTGGCGGATAGAATGATCCTTATGCAGGCTGGTAATATAGTTAAAGACGGTTGTTTTGAGGATTTATTGTCATCTGTGGAAGAGTTCGGTATTCGAATGCCCGAAGCGACACGGCTCGGAAAAAAGGTCCAGCCATGGCTAGCACAGTAGCATTTAATTTTCGATACGGCACAAGTATCCTGCACCGCCTGGATCCTCGGGTTAAAATAATTTTTTTAGCCCTCATCAGCCTCAGCACTCTCAACGCAGGCTCGGTTGGCTTATTGGCGTTGAGCTTACTCTTTGCGGTTCTTGCCGTGGATATCCGTCTTCCCGTTAGTAAGATAGCCTTTGAATTGCGTTATTTTGGTGTTTTCATTTTTTTTGTCTTTATCACCAGGTGTTTGACTGAACCGGGTGACCCGTTTTTGACTTTTAAATTTATTACGGTTACCGAGCAGGGTCTGGCGGAAGGTTCACTGGCCTCCTGGCGATTGGCACTGGTTATTGTGATGGGCCTCTTGCTGTCAGTCTCAACACGGCCAAAAGAAATTCGCACAGCCGTAGAGATTCTCTTTGGGCCGATCCCTTTTCTTCCTGAAAAACGAATAGCAGTTATGATAGGGCTCATTGTCCGGTTTATTCCGGTGATCCTTCGTCTTACCCGGGAAATGTCAGAAGCTCAGCGGGCGAGAGCCATTGAGCAGCGAAACAATCCAATCTACCGTGCTTCTCATTTAGTATTGCCGGTTATGCGGCGTATTGTTGATCGAGCGGATCGGTTGGCAAACGCTATGGAAGCGCGATGTTTCGATGAGAATCGTCCTACACCACCTTTAAAGATGGGTCTGGCTGATTGGCGGGCCATGCCGGTGGTCTTGTCGGTCTGCCTTCTGTTGGTTTTAGCCTAACTTATTGATGCGCTGTCCCCTGGGTTTGGATGTGAACCTTTTCGAGTTGCTGTTTTTCTTCTCATATTTGAACAGCTAAAATGCGGCGTGAGGTTATACACTTCAGGTTATGCACTTCATTTGATTTTAAAATTAGAATAGTTTACTGCCGATCTTTGCATTTGCGGCAGGTGACACAAAAGTGGCCTCGCCGCTTTCTTTTTTAGGATATTGCACACCAATAATCAACACCTCCGAAATAACTGGGCCCATTGGTCTCGGCTCGAAATTCAACACCCCGAGGACGAGTCTGTCCTTTACTTCCTCGATGGGGTGAGAGGTAAAGCGACCAAAGCTCGTCCTCCTGCCGTATTTACCAAAGTCCACCACCATCCGGTATGTCTGTTTATGGGTTCTGGTTTCCAGTTCAACTTCGACAACCCTGCCAACTCGTATATCAAGTTTTGCAAATGAATCATCAAAGGAAACAACGGGTTTTATTTCACTGGCCATTGAGAGTTACTCGTGATTTAAGGGTTATTCTTGTGTGCTACTTACTGTTTCTCTTTTTTGCGCCTTCTGTTTTAACTTAACGGGGTTGGCATGGGAGCAGGGTACTGCAGCGAGACATTTACCACACACATCGGCATAGCCCAGATCCTTATATGCCGCAACATTTGTAAGGAGTTGAGCGTAACATTTGAATCGATCAAAGGAGTCTTCAAAAAGGGCATCGTTAACACATTTGCGGACACACTTTTTACAAGTACTGTCAAATTTCTGGAGACAAGCTTCTGTTTCAGGACGGGAATCCGGCTCTATAGCTGCCGAGGTGATCAGACTCCCGATTCTCCCGCTACAACCTTTGTCGGTAATCAACATATTGTTGAGACCAAATCTCCCTAGTCCGGCGATAAAAGCGATGTGTCTGTGGGACCAGTTGCTGACTAGTTTATCTTCAATCCAGTTATGGGTGGGGGGAATGGTTACCACTTTTTCTCCGGAATCTTCGAAAAACCTGGTTGTGTGCAAACTGAGTTGTTTGATCAGCTCATTTGTTTCGATATAGCTGACAGCCCATTCCGGTGAACTTAACTGCTCTGTAATGTTCGAAGCTCCTACTGACCTGGAAAAGGGCAGGAAGAAAGAAATTACCGTTTGAGCGTTCGGCAGCAAATCCCGTGGAACTGCGTGGCTGGAAACTACTGCTCTTTTCAACTCTTCAAAAAGTGGGTCTTCAGCCGCTGCAAACCTGATCAGCGGTAAGCCCCAGCCTGTTGATATATCATCTTTGTCCTGATATTTAGCAACGAAGTCTTCAATTTCTTGTATCGTTTTGTCTTTCATGACTGTTTTTTTATCTCTCCTGGGAAGTAGTCCATTTCTTATACTTGGTTGTGTTTAAGGGACAAACGACTGTTCAGGAATAGATTAAAGCAAGAAACTCACTCCGTCTTGAACAAAATTGACATTGAGGAGCCAAATGAACAAAAAAATATGGGAAGGGGAGGAACTACTCAAAAATGGAAGTTAATCTGGGGACAGCTCTTTTACCTTCATAGGTGTAAAAAGAAAGGAAGATAACGATGTTGTTGTGTAGCGATGGGTAAAGACAGGGCTGTACGGGGAGAGACAGCCCTGTACTTTTAAAAGAAAAAATTTTATACGGCTACTTCTTCTTATTCTTTTTGCTTTTCTTTCCTTTTTTGTCAGCTTTCTTTTTATCTTTCTTCAGCTCTTTTTTCTTGTCACATTTCTTCTTGTCGCACTTTTTCTTATCACATTTTTTTTTGTCGTCTTTTTTCTTCTTGTCTTTTGCCATGATTTCCTCCGCCTCTGACTGTTTTTGAGTTGAGTATAGAATAATAACAGTAATATAATATATCCTATAGCTGTATTATATTACTGCTATTATCAGATGGTGTGCCATCTTGTCAAGGTGACAATA
>Ga0209475_10001311_pt1 | contig 32503 bp, 27 predicted proteins | sample tdDd471_FD_187128 | JGI IMG/M metagenome (GOLD analysis project Ga0209475, IMG submission 187128) | Marine sediment microbial communities from the Atlantic coast under amendment with organic carbon and nitrate - tdDd47.1 (SPAdes)... | ecosystem: Environmental > Aquatic > Marine > Coastal >... | reverse complement strand
ACAAAGCAAACTTGATGACGCTATCTCAGCTTACACACGGGGCGCCTTTTTGAAGCAGCACTGCGAAAAAAAGTTGAAGGAAGCGAAAGCCAAGGTCGATAAAATCACCCTCTCGGCCAACGGTGAGATCGCCGCCGAACCGGTAGGGATGGAATAAAATCAGTGGCGGATTTAAAGCAGGCATTGGCCGACACGGCGGCTGCGGTTGAAGACGCGCTGGTTACCCTGATCCCGGAAACCGAAGACCTGGAGAATAAGGTCGTTCAGGCGATGCGGTATGCCTGCCTCAACGGTGGCAAACGGATCAGACCGTTTTTGGTAATGGAAAGCGCGAAACTATTTGGTGTCGCCGAAAACAGCGCGCTGAGAGTCGCGGCTGCCATTGAAATGGTCCATTGCTATTCGCTGGTGCACGATGACTTGCCAGCCATGGACGACGACGATTTAAGACGCGGGCAGCCGACCTGTCATATCAAGTTTGACGAGGCAACCGCCATCCTGGCCGGGGACGCGCTGCTGACGCAGGCGTTTGAGGTGTTGGCCAATTCGTCAACTCATGCAGACCCCAAGGTTTGTTGTGAGCTGGTGATGGCGCTTGCGCAGGCGTCAGGACGTCACGGCATGGTTGGCGGCCAGATGATCGATCTGGAAGCTGATGGCAAAGAATTCGGTATGCCGGAAATTACCCGTTTGCAGCGGCTGAAAACCGGATGCCTGATCAGTTTTTCAAGCGAGGCTGGGGCGATCCTCGGTAAAGCGCCATTGCCCATGCGGCATGCCTTGCAGAACTACGCCCACGACCTGGGACTGGCATTCCAAATCGCCGACGATTTGCTGGATGTTGAAGGCGATGAAGAAAAGGTCGGAAAAAAACTCGGAAAAGACGCCGGTCAAGGCAAAGCGACTTTTGTTTCGCTATTAGGGGTGGAAAGAGCCCGTGAACAGGCCGACCTTTTGGCCGATCAAGCGGGAAGACACCTTGATATTTTTGAAGAAAAAGCCGACCTTCTAAAGGCTTTGGCGCGTTACGTGGTCGAAAGAACGGCTTAGACGACGCCAAGACGGGGATGAAAACGTGAGTGAGACCGAAAATAAAACGCCGCTTTTGGACGTGATAAGCAGTCCGCAAGACGTCCGCGCGTTGGAAGAAAAACAACTGCCGCTGTTGGTCGACGAATTGCGCGAAGAAGTTATTCGCACCGTGTCGATTACCGGCGGTCATTTTGCTTCCAGCTTAGGCGTTGTCGAGCTGACGGTGGCTCTGCATCACGTTTTCAACACGCCTGAAGACAGGTTGATTTGGGACGTTGGTCATCAGGCCTATCCGCACAAAATTTTGACCGGACGGCGCGACCGTATTCTGACATTGCGCAAGGGCGGAGGTCTGTCGGGTTTTACCAAGCGCGACGAAAGCGAATACGACCCGTTTGGCACCGGCCATAGCTCGACCTCTATCTCCGCCGGTCTCGGCATGGCCGAGGCGTCCCGTTTGGCGGGCAAGGACAACCACGTCATTGCCGTCATCGGCGATGGTGCGATGAGCGCTGGCATGGCCTACGAGGCGATGAATAATGCCGGTGACATGGATGCGCGCCTCACCGTGATTTTGAACGATAACGATATGTCGATCGCCACGCCGGTCGGTGCGATGAGCACCTATTTGTCGAAGCTGATTTCCGGCAAGACTTACCTGTCGCTGCGCTCAATGGCGCAGGAAGTCGCCAAGAAATTCCCGCGGCAGTTGGAAGAAGCGGCAAAGCGCGCCGAGGAGTACGCCCGTGGCATTGTGGCGGGCGGCACGCTGTTTGAAGAATTGGGCTTTTATTATGTCGGTCCCATCGACGGTCACAACCTGGAACACCTGCTGCCGGTCCTCAAGAATATCCGTGATCACGGCGATCCGACGCCGGTATTGCTGCACGTAAAGACGAAAAAAGGGCAGGGCTATGCACCTGCCGAAGAAGCGCCGGATAAATACCACGGGGTCAGCAAGTTCAATATCATAACTGGCGAGCAGGTGAAGACGAAAGCCAATGCGCCGAGTTATACCAGCGTATTTGCCAAAGCCTTAATCGATGAAGCGTCGCGCGACGACAAGATCGTCGGCATTACAGCCGCCATGCCGTCCGGTACGGGGCTCGATAAGTTTGCCGAACTTTATCCCGAGCGGTGCTACGACGTGGGGATTGCCGAACAGCATGCCGTGACCTTTGCCGCCGGGATGGCCTGTGAAGGCTACAAGCCGTTTACCGCCATCTATTCCACCTTCTTGCAGCGCGCCTATGACCAGGTGGTGCACGATGTGGTTTTGCAAAAACTTCCGGTCCGTTTTGCCATTGATAGGGCCGGTTTTGTCGGTGCCGATGGGCCGACCCATGCGGGAAGTTTCGATGTCGGCTATTTAGCCAACCTACCGGGGATGGTGCTGATGGCGGCAGCCGATGAGGCTGAATTGTTCCATATGGTCGCAACGGCAGCGGCTTATGACGAAGGGCCCAGCGCCTTCCGTTATCCGCGCGGCGAGGGTGTCGGAATCGACCTGCCGGAGCAGGGGAAGGTTCTTGAGCTTGGTAAAGGCCGGGTGTTGCGTGAAGGTTCTTCCGTCGCGTTGCTGTCTTTTGGCACCCGCCTTCAGGAGTGCCTTTCCGCAGCTGATCAGTTAGCCGGGCACGGCTTTACGGCAACTGTGGCCGATGCCCGATTTGCCAAGCCTCTTGATGTCGAGCTGATCAAACGTTTGGCCGCAGAGCATGAGGTCCTCGTAACCATCGAGGAGGGGGCAAGCGGCGGTTTCGCCACCCAGGTCATGCATGCCCTTGTCCAGACCGGACTGCTGGATGGCGGTGTTAAATTCCGGCCCATGGTGATGAGCGACAAATTCCTTCAGCACGACGATATGACCAAACAATACGCCCAGGCCGGCCTCGATGCCGCCGGTATCGTTGGGACGGTTCTTGCGGCTCTCGGTAAGGAAGATTTGGTCGAAACTCCGGCCAGCGCTTAAAGCCCCCATGTCCAAACAAGTAAAAATGCGTCTCGACCAATTGCTGGTCGAGCGCGGGCTCGTGGAAAGCCGCAGTAAGGCTCAGGCCTTGGTCATGGCGGGTAAGGTCTATTCGGAAACCAAACGCCTGGATAAGGCGGGCCAACAAGTACCGGAAGACATCGCTCTGGAGATCAAGGGGCAGGAACACCCTTGGGTGTCGCGGGGCGGGCTCAAGCTGGTTAAAGGGCTGGAGGTTTTCGGAATCGATCCGGCGGGCAAGGTTTGTCTCGATGTCGGTGCTTCCACCGGCGGCTTCACCGACGTTTTGCTGACCCACGGAGCCGCCAAGGTCTATGCGGTTGATGTGGGGCAAGGTCAGCTTGCCTGGAAACTGCGCCAGGATGAGCGGGTCGTTGTCTTGGAAAAAACCAATGCCCGTTACCTGGACAACGAGCAAATTCCGGAACCTATCGATCTGATCGTGTGTGACGCCAGTTTTATCGGATTACGCACGGTTCTTCCGGCGCCTTTGACACTTGCCGCTCCGGGGGCTGGGCTGGTTGCTCTTATCAAACCTCAATTTGAGGTCGGGAAGGAGCGGGTCGGCAAGAAAGGCGTTGTCCGTGAGACGGCCTTGCATGATGAAGTCTGTGAAACGATCCGTTCCTGGCTTGCAAGCGTGAATGGTTGGACGGTACTCGGGGTCGCCGAAAGTCCGATCACCGGACCCGAGGGCAACAAAGAGTTCCTGATTGGTGGCCGATTCGAAGGGTAAGGCCTGCTCGCCATGGTGGTTTCGTTGAATTCACTTTTCCTAAAGTAGAGGCTTCCCCTAAACCATTTCCTCGTCTAGTATCCATGCTGCACCAGCGAAATGGAGTGTGGCGTGGGTCGACCAGAGGGTAAGCCAAAGCAACTAAAAACGTCAGAGGTAGTGCCGTTGCCGACAGCGGGACAGACCATCCAGGATCATGCCGTGAGGAACCTGACCCACGAACTCCGGACGGCTCTCAGTGTCATTATCGGCTTTTCGGAAACGATGCGGGGCGAACTTTACGGGCCGCTCGACAACGAACGCTATAAGGATTACGCCGAGGGCATCTATTATTCCGGTCGGCACCTTCTCGACCTGCTCAACGGATATACCGATTTTACCGCCTTGCTCGAAGGGCATCTCGAGCTGCGGGACGGCGAGGCGAACATTAATTTCTCGGTTGGCCGGATCATTCGAAATTTCACGCCTCGTGCGGAAAAAAACGGCGTCAAAATTTCCTGGCAAGAACTTGAAGAAGACCTCACCCTGATCATTGATCGTGTGCGTTTCAAACAAGTGGTGTCATCGGTTTTATTTCATGCCATCCAACGAGTCCCGAATAATGGAGAAATCGGCGTTCGTGCGAAACTCAACGATGGCGGATTGGCAATCAAGATACGTCACAGTGGAGCGGCGATGACCGAAGCTGAGATGAAGAGCGCCCTTAGTCAGCCGATTTCGACGGCCCCCAATTGGCTCTATCGCCGGGAGGAGAGCGCCGGGCTCGGTCTCTACATGGCGAAACAGATGACCGAGGCGTTGGGTGGGCGGTTTGCCATTGCCGGAAAACCCGGAAAGGGTACGATGGTCACTCTGTCCTTTCCGCCCGAAAAAGTGAGAATCTAAATTTAAGGCTCGTCTTCGGGGGCAACGGGAGTAAAAGCTTCCGTTACTAGGCTATCCAAGCTCCGCGGTTTGTTGTCTGCCGTATTGATGTAGACCCAGTTGGTTTCGGCGTTAGCCAACAGTTTTTGGTCAGTCTTGCGGATAAACTTGTACTTGCGTCGTGACGTGACTTTCTTGAAATCGGAAATCCAGGTAACCGCCTCGATTTCGTCTCCTTCAAATGCGGGCGACCGATAGTCCACATGGTGACTGCGAACGACCCATGCCGACCGGTTTTCTTCGTATGCCTTGCGGGTTAGGCCGACAGCATTTGAATGAAGCGTCGCGACATCCTGCATCCATTGAACGTAGACCACGTTATTGACATGGTCGTTGTCGTCGATGGCGCCCTTGGGAACGGTGAAGTTGTGGCGAAAAATGAGCATGGTTTTCCTTGATACTGCGCTGCTGTGTGAGCCTACCAAGGGGCTTTGCTGTCCCAAAGGACATTCTTTTTACTTCGCGTTAGCGTTGATTATGTTCCCTGTTTCTTCTATAAGAGCGGCAAATTAAATTAAGATAAATACAAAAAACAACATCGTTAACAGAACGCGAGCGTTATGAGATCTACTGGTGGTGGGACTGCTTCCCTATCAATGGGGCAGTTTATTTTGGTGCTTTCCCTCGTCGTCACCCTGCTTTCGGTTGGCGTGGTCGTTTTTCTTTCAAAATATGTTGAAGAAAAAGCGATCAGCGATATTGCTCTTAAAGAAGGACGGCAGACGTCGCAGTTGGTTTTCCAAGGCCTCTACTCCGTCATGGAACGCGGGTGGACCAAGGAAGATATTCTAAAAACCGTCGAACGTCTCAATGCGAGCTTGCCGGGTTTGAATATCAAGGTGTTTCGCGGTCCCCCGGTGATTCGGGAATTTGGCGATATTCCCGTTGAAAAGGCACTAAGGGAGCACGACCCGGTTATTCGAAAAGCGCTGAGCGACGGTAAGGAATCGATGCTGCTGGGCGATAAGGCCATCCGCTATCTCTATCCCATGGCGGTGGAGAAAAAATGCCAAAGGTGTCATGACGCCCAAGTTGGTGAAATCAACGGCGTCATCGATATCACCTATCCGGTGGAAGATTTAAAAGTTTCGCTGGGCTTCGTCATGAAGACCTTGGTCGGGACTTTCGCCGTCTTTCTCTTTGCTATTTTTGTTATTCTCTACTTCAAGCTGCGGTACTTTATCGCCCGACCGGTCAAGGAATTGGTCGCCGTCATGCAGGAAATCATTGCTGACGCCAATTTGAACCGGCGCGTCGAGGGGCGCCGCCTGCGTATCCGGGAATTGTCCAATCTGAGTGACTACTTCAACCGGCTGCTGACGACCATTCAGGAATATCAGCAGCAGCTCGAGGAGCTGACGTCGCGCGACCCGCTGACTAAGCTCTATAATCGTCGTAGCTTTGAAAAGTTCGTCGGAAGTGAAATCAGCCGGTCAAAACGGCACGGTCATGAATTCGCGGTTCTCTATTTCGATATCGATAGCTTCAAGCATATAAACGATAGCTACGGCCACCCCATTGGCGATTTGCTGCTTAAAGAGGTTGGTTTGTTGATGGCTCAGGAGTTGCGTAAAACCGACGTTCTGGCGCGGATCAGCGGTGACGAGTTCGCTATTCTCCTACCGGAAACCAGCATGAAAGGGGCGATCGACGTTGCTGAAAAAATTAGAACGACCATTAATAGTGAAAGCTTCCAATTGCCGGAAGGGTCGACGCGCGCACAAGTGAGTGCGGGGATCGCATTTTTCCCTGAGAATGGAGAAACGGTCGACAAACTGTCCATCGCCATGGAAGTGGCGATGTATAAGGCTAAAAGGCTTGGAAAAAACCGGATTTCAACCATTGAGGAATCGGAAGAAGAAGCGCTTCGTGAAACAATGAGCCAGGGGCGGGCTTTGCGCTTGGCTATCGATGAAGATCGCGTCGAGCCGTTTTTCCAACCCATTGTCGAAACCCATTCCGGTAAAACCTTTGCATACGAGGTGCTGGCCCGCATTCGCGAAGACAACGACCATGTTCCCGCTGGGAAATTTATCGAGGCCGCGGAAGAACTGGGGCTTTCCAACGAAATCGACGATCATATCTTTGCCAAGGGCCTGAAGGCTTTTGCCGAGATGAACAATCCGAATGCCAAGATTTTCTTCAACCTGTCACCGAAACGGATTGCCGACAAAGACAGGATGAACGGTATCTCGGATCAGGTTCGCCGGTTTGGTATAAGGCCGGATCAGGTGATTTTAGAAATTACCGAACGCGAGGCCTTGCCGAATATTGGGCAATTGATCGAGTTGGTCGACCGGATCCGGAGCGAAGGCTTTGCTTTTGCGATCGATGATTTTGGCAGTGGTTTTTCTTCATTTATCTATCTCAAGTACCTGACAGTTGACTACGTGAAGATTGAAGGCAGTTTCGTCCGCCATGCGGCAAACGACGAAAAAGACTGCATTATGGTTAGGCACATCCACAATATGGCGAACGAATTCGGCCTGAAAACGATTGGCGAATTCGTTGAGGATGAGGCGGCACTTGAGGTCTTGAAAGAAATCGGCGTCGACTTCTGTCAAGGCTACCATTTAGGGCGGCCGCAGCGGGCGATGGCGGCAGAGTAGGAAAGCCTAGGTTAGGCTTGCGGATTGCGGATCGCCTGGGCCGGACTTTCCATGCCGTCAATGACCACCCGTTCGTCGGACACCTTGGCGCGCCCTTCGGCGACCAGCTTTAATGCCAGCGGATAAATCTTGTGCTCTTCCGCCAGCACTCGTTTGGCAAGGTCGTCCGGAGTGTCGTTGCTATGAACGGGAACGGCGGCTTGGATGATGATCGGGCCGTCGTCCATGGCCGGCCGGACGAAGTGAACCGTGCAGCCGGAAAAGCGTGCTCCGAACTCGATAACGCGCTCGTGGATGTGGAGTCCCTTAAACGCCGGGAGTAAGGATGGGTGGATGTTGATCAGGCGGTCAGTCCATCGATTGACAAAGCCATCGGTCAGCAATCGCATGAAACCAGCCAGACAAATGAACTCGGCACCGGATTGTTCAATTGTTGCCTGAAGCGCCGCTTCGAAAGACTCGCGCCCGTCGAAATCCTTGTGATTGACGACCTGAGTTTTAATGCCGGCCTTCTGGGCCCGCTCCAAACCGTAGGCGCCGGGAACGTTCGAAATCACCTGAACGATGGTTGCCGGATAATCGGGGGCGGCGCTGGCGTCGATGAGAGCCTGGAGGTTCGATCCGCTTCCCGAGACCAGAACGCTGACTTTCAGCTTTTCCATCGATCGAGGCCTTTCAAAGCCACTTGAGGTTCGTCGCCGGTCCGGCCTTCCACCGTTCCGATGCGGGAAACCGTTTCGCCGTATTCCTGTAAAACAGCCTGAACGGCTTCCGCTCTATCGCTTTCTACCGCAATGACCATGCCGAGCCCGCAATTAAAGGTTCGGGCCATTTCCTCGGCAGCGACGTTGCCTTCCTTCATCAGCCATTGAAAGACGGGGGGGAGGTCCCAGGCTGCGCAGTCGATTGCGACCTTTACCGTGGTTGGGAGAACCCGCGGGATGTTTTCGTAAAGTCCGCCACCGGTGATGTGGGAAAATGCTTTAATCCCACCGCTCTTGTGCGCGGCCAAACAACTTTTCACGTAGATGCGGGTTGGAGCGAGCAGGGCTTCGCCCAGTTTCTTATCGGCATCGAATGGCGCTGGATCGCTGTAGGCAACACCCGAGGTTTCAACGATCTTGCGGACGAGCGAGTAACCGTTCGAGTGAATGCCGCTCGAAGCCAGCCCCAACAAGACGTCGCCCGGCGCTGCCGTATCGCCGGACAGCAATTGACTCCGTTCCACGGCGCCAACGGAGAAACCAGCCAAATCGTAGTGCCCTTCGTCGTACATTCCCGGCATTTCGGCCGTCTCGCCGCCGATCAAGGCGCAACCCGCCTGATTGCAGCCTTCGGCGATTCCGGCGACGATTGCCCGTCCGGCCTCCACAGTCAGTTTGCCGGTGGCGAAGTAATCAAGGAAAAACAAAGGCTCGGCCCCTTGGACCACCAAGTCGTTGACGCACATGGCGACCAGATCGATGCCGATCGTGTCGTGGGTATCGGCGGCCATGGCGACCATCAACTTGGTGCCGACGCCGTCGGTTCCAGAAACCAAAATCGGATCTTCGAAGCCGGCTGCCTTTAAGTCGAAGAGCGCGCCGAACCCGCCTAGGCCCGAAACCACGCCGGGGCGCGATGTGGATTTGGCAAGCGGTTTGATGGCTTCGACCAAATCATTTCCGGCATCGATATCGACACCGGCATCCTTGTAACTGAGGCCGGGTTTGTTCATGCTGACGTTAATCCCTTTTTCCGACGCGCCAACGTGCTAAATTACGTAAACAAATCGATAGCCCTTTTTTCGCCACCCTTGTCGCTCAAGGTGTGATGGGCCATCGGGGGTAAGTTTTTCGGGGCAGAGCATACTGTATCTTGAGCGGTTTTCAATGATCGAACCTTCCTATAAAGCGCCTTTTCGCACGGTGCTATTCGTCGTCCTCTTGGTTGCCGTTTGGGCAATGTCAGATAAGTCCTATGCAAATGAGGTTTTTACCGTGCAGGGGATCAAGGTGGACGTTACCGCTGAAACGGCGGCTAAAGCCCGAACGCAGGCATTGGCGCAGGGCGAGCGGATGGCGTTCGCCAAGTTGATTGAGCGGCTGACCATGCGAATCGACCGGGAGCTTTTGCCTGAGTTGTCGGCTGAGGAAATCAGTTCGTATATCCGGGATTTCGAGGTTGCCGACGAAAAAAATTCTCAAGTCCGCTATCTTGCATCTCTCAACTACACCTTCAAAGGCGATGAGGTTCGGTTCTTTTTGCAGGACCATCAAATTCCCTTTGCCGAAACCATGAGCAAGCCGGTTTTGGTGGTTCCGGTATACCGCAAGGCTGGCGTTCACCTGTTGTGGGAAGAGAATAACGGCTGGCGAGACGCCTGGGATGCGCTTCCGGTGACCACCGGATTGGTGCCGATGATCCTGCCGCTTGGCGACCTGGCCGACTTGGCGACCATCCGGGCGGAGCAAGCGATACAAGGGGACCTAACCCGCCTTGCCGCCCTCGCTAAGCGCTATGGCGCGACGGATTATTTGGTCGCCGAAGGGGCTTTTGCCATTAGTCCGGAAACGGGCCTGCCGCAATTGGAGGTGACCGTTACCCGATATGGCTCGGCCCAGTCTGAGCAGACGATGTTGCTTTCTTTCGCTGCTCAAGGAGAGGAAGGCGAAACGGGTCTTCTTCGAAGGGCCGCTTTTGAAGTGGCGGCGCAGGTCGAAGACCATTGGAAGCGCGACAATTTAATCCGGTTCGGCGAAGCCGCCGTAACCCCCATCGTCGTGCCTGTTCGGGGATTGGGGGATTGGATTGAGGTCCGTAAGCGCCTGTCATCGATTGCGGTCATCAAAGATACCGAACTGGTTTTGCTGTCCAGGCATGAGGCGCGCGTCAATCTGCATTATTTAGGCAGTCTTGCGCAGTTGGCGCTGGCGCTTGAGCAGGCCGACCTACGTTTGTGGGACAGTGGCGGTGTTTTTGTCCTTGAGCTGAATCGTGGGCAAGAGCAGGGGGGGGCGAGTGATCCTTCGCCGCAAACCGCACCGGTTGGTGAAAGCAGAGACGTGGGAAGCGGTCAAAACGGAGTGCCTCGTTGAACACGCTTTTACTCAGCAATATTCCCAACCTGATTACGCTGGCGCGAGTTCTCGCCGTCCCTTTGATTGTCTGGTTGATCCTAAACGATAAGCTCTTTGCCGCGTTTTGGGTTTTCTTTGCGGCCGGAGTGAGCGACGCGCTGGATGGGTTTATCGCCAAAAAGTATAACTGGCAAACCGTCTTAGGTGCTTTTCTCGATCCTTTAGCGGATAAAGCACTCCTGATGTCCGCCTATATAACGCTCGGATATAAGGATACGATTGCGACTTGGTTGGTTATTTTGGTCGTTTTCAGGGATTTGGTGATTATTGGTGGGGCGATGGTCTTTCAGGCGGTGACCCAGACATTGCAAATGGAACCGTTGATGATCAGCAAGGCCAATACGTTGGCCCAGATACTGCTCATCGGAGTTTTGTTAGGCGGATTGGGGTTGGGGCTTGAGGCTGAAACCGTCGCCGCGCAACAGATTCTGACATACATTGTTGCGGCGACTACAATCGCCTCCGGCGCTGCTTACGTCTACAAATGGGGGCGTAAGGCTTCTGATATGGAAAGGGACGGGCAATGACCGCGCGCCAGCGCTTGACATTTTGGCTTGCCGGACTCGCTATCGGTTTTTTTCTGCTTTACGTCTTGTCTGCCGTATTGCTGCCCTTTGTCGTCGGAATGGTGATCGCCTATTTCCTCGATCCGTTGGCCGATAAGTTGGAAGACCTTGGGCTGTCGCGAGGTTTAGCGACAGCGGTGCTGACGGCTGGTTTTTTCGCCGTTGTCATTGTGCTCCTGATGCTTCTGTTGCCTGTTCTCCAGGGGCAAATCATCGGTTTTGTCGACCGCTTGCCTGAGTATGCTGAAACGTTGCGTGAGTGGACGGCCCCCCTTGTTGAAAAAATTCAATTGAAACTGGCCGACACCGATGCTCAGAAACTTCAAGATAGCGTGGCGGGGTATGCCGGAAAGGCGTTTGATTGGGTCGCCACGGTGCTGGCTGGCGTATGGAGCGGCGGCATGGCTTTGGTCAATATCGTTTCGCTTATGTTTATTACGCCGTTGGTCACATTTTATCTGATCCGCGACTGGGACCGGATTGTCGCCAAGGTCGATGGATGGCTGCCTCGGGCGAACGCCAAGGTTATCCGGGAACAGGTCGCCCTGATTGATCAGACGCTTGCTGGCTTCATGCGGGGACAGGCGACCGTCTGCTTGGTTCTGGCCACTTATTACGGCACGTCCCTTTCGGTTATCGGGCTCGATTTCGGTTTGATTGTCGGTGTTGGGGCCGGGCTGATTTCTTTTATTCCCTATTTCGGGGCCATCGTTGGAGTGGGGACCGGTATCGGGATCGCTGTCTTTCAATTCGGTGACCCTCTGCACCTGGGTCTTGTCGCGGGTGTTTTTGCCATCGGGCAATTGGCCGAAGGCTACCTGCTAACGCCTAAACTGGTGGGAGAGCGGGTCGGCCTGCATCCGGTCTGGATAATATTCGCCCTGATGGCGGGCGGTGCTTTGTTCGGTTTCACCGGCGTTGTCCTTGCCGTTCCGGTTGCAGCCGTCATCGGCGTCGTTACCCGTTTCGCCCTTGAACGTTACATGGATAGCCCTCTGTATCACGGCACCGGTCCGCAAGGTGATGGCTCATGACCTCGGCGGTGCAGATGCCGCTGGAGTTCGAGCACCGTCCCTCTATGAGTGGCGAGGATTTCTTGGTGGCTGGCTGCAACCAGGAAGCGGTCGCCTGGATTGATCGTTGGCCGGGATGGGCCGGTCTGGCGCTCTATGGACCGGAGGGATGCGGTAAATCTCACCTCGCCAATGTGTTCGCCGAAAAAACCGGGGCGAAAATTGTCGATGGTGGAAAACTGCTTGATTTGAACCCCGATGCCATCTTGCAGGGCAATAAGGTCCTGGCAATTGACGGGGCCGATCAAATTCCTGACGGTCAAACGCTGTTTCATTTAATCAATACGCTCAAAGAAGAAGGTGGGAGCCTGCTGCTAACGGCTGTTAATGCGCCGGCTCGCTGGCAGGTGGTTCTTCCCGATTTGGCTTCCCGCCTCAATGCCATGCCAGCGGTGGAGATCGGCCCGCCGGACGACTTTTTAATGGAAGCTGTTCTGTTGAAACTTTTTTCCGATCGCCAATTGCAAGTGGACATCGAGGTCATCAAATACCTCGTGCTCCGCATGGAGCGGTCATTCGCCGCTGCACGGGCAATGGTCGCGGTTTTAGATGCGCAATCTTTGGCTGCTCGGAAAAACATCACGGTCCCTTTGGTTCGCTCCGTGTTGAATGAACGGGACCGAGCACAGGAAGAGGCATAGCAATGGATCTAGGGCTTAAAGGAAAGACGGCGATTGTTTGCGCGGCGAGTAAGGGGCTTGGGTACGGTTGCGCTAATTCCTTGGCGAGAGAGGGCGTAAATATTGTTATGGCGGCTCGAACCGAGGGTCCGCTCAAAGAGGCTGCTGCCAAGTTGGCCGATACGTATGGGGTAACGGTCGTGCCGGTTGCCGTCGATATTACGACCCCCGAAGGGCGGGCTGCCGTGCTTTCCCAATGCTCCGAGCCGGATATTCTGGTCAACAATGCAGGCGGTCCGCCACCGGGCGATTTCCGGGACTGGGAAAGGGACGACTGGATTGCCGCCCTGGACGCCAACATGTTGACGCCCATAGAGCTGATTAAGGCGACCGTCGACGGGATGATGGATCGCGGTTTCGGACGTATCGTCAATATCACCTCAGGCGCCGTGAAAGCGCCGATTGACGTGCTTGGGCTGTCCAATGGCGCGCGGACCGGATTGACGGGGTTTGTCGCCGGGCTTGCCCGCAAGACGGCGCGGGCCAATGTGACCATCAACAACCTGTTACCGGGGCCTTTTGAAACCGACCGTTTGAAGTCTGTTTTGTCGGCGTCTGCGGCGGCGGCAGGCAAGACTTTTGACGAAGTTAAGGAAGCAAGGATGGCGCAAAACCCGAGCGGACGTTTCGGTGACCCCGCGGAGTTTGGCGACGCCTGCGCTTATCTTTGTAGCGCCCAGGCAGGATATATCACCGGGCAGAACCTACTGCTCGATGGCGGTGCTTATCCGGGTACTTTTTAAAGGCGAAAGATCGGCGGCTTATCGTTGGCCCGAATTGTCCTTGTCGCCATATAGGATGTAATGGTCTTTACCCGCTTCCTTCACGGCGTACATGGCTTCGTCGGCGCAATGCATCAGGGTTTCCATGTCCCTGGCGTCTTCGGGGAAGAGCGCAATGCCAATCGACCCACTGACTGAAACGGTCTTGCTTTTTTCAATGAGAATTGGCTCGCGGAGAACGTTTAAAAGATTTTCGGCAATGGAAAAGATATCGTCGTGGCTATGAATTTCTTCCAATACGGCAACAAATTCATCCCCCCCGACCCGGGCGACGGTGTCGGTGCGCCGAAGACATTTCGGAATACGCCGGGCGACGGTTTTTAATACCTCATCCCCTGCTGCATGGCCCAGGCTATCGTTAATCGGTTTGAAGTCGTTCAGATCAATGTAGACAAGTGCCAGCATCAGGTTGCTGCGCTCTGCCCGTTTCAAAGCTTCGTCCAGGCGGTCATTCAGCAACAACCTGTTGGGAAGTCCCGTAAGACTGTCGTGATGGGCCATATGGAAAATGCGCTGTTCCTGTTCTTTTCGCAAAGTGATGTCGCGCACCACGCTGGTATAGGATTTGCGCCCGCCATGAGAGGCTTCCCGTAGCGATACTTCGACGGGAAATTCGTGACCGTCTTTACGTCGCCCAAGGGCCTCACCGCGTTCGGACAGGAAGAAATGGGTCTTTTCGTTGTTTTCTTCTGAAACGGTTTCTATTTCTTTCGGCGGCAGCATTAGGGATCGGATATTTTTCCCTATTGCTTCTTCCTTTCTGAAACCAAAAATCTTTTCAGCCGCGGGGTTGAAAGATTCAATCCGTCCTTCTTCGTCGAGCGTGATGATTCCGTCGGCGACGGTATTGAGGATTTCTTGCAGCCGGACTTCCCGGGCCCGGAGTGCTCGGGCCGCTTTAAGGTGACTGGTCATGTCCCGGGCCTCGACGATAAATTCTTTGCCGTCATCGGCCATCAAGGCGGTCACCCACATTTCAACTTCGACGACTTTTTTGTCTTTACCGACCAGCTTAAGGGAAATCATCTGGTCTTCTTCGGCAAAGACCTCAAGGCCCAACTCTGCGATTTCCGAGTAGTCTGCGTGGAAAAAAGAGGTGATATTGTTGCCAACGACGTCGATTGGGTCGTCGTACCCGAGCATTCTGAGCCCGTAACCGTTGATAAAAAGAATTTTAGCGCCGTCGCAAATGGCGGCCAAGTTGTGAACGTGCTCTAAAGGGCGGGCGATGGCCTGCCACGTGTCGTCGCTCAGTTCGGTCTCGACGAACTCCATTGCTGTGACCGTTGGCTGGTCCATACGTTGCTGCTATCCCACCAGTGTTTTTTGCACTTTGTAAAAACAAAAAATTGCGCTTAAAGTTTCTACTTCAACAAGAAATACAAAACTAAATCTGTAAAATCTAGCTGCGCTTCTCTATTAATTGGCTTTAATAGGCCTCTAAAGTTGCAGTGCTTTGTTGCTTTCAATCTGAGCGGAAAGTATTAGGTGAAATGGCCGCTTCTTACCCTGATCGGTAAGCCCGCCGATAAACCGGCAGGACACAAAATTGCCCCACCAAAAGAAACGGCTGCTGAATAGTGATTTACGGATTCGCCTGAAGAATTCAGCAATATCCAATCAAATTCTGTAACGCCTTAACGTGCTCGATTTTTCTTCCTGATTTTTGGGGAAGAGCAGGGCATGGCTTATTGCATTGAAATTATTTGCGTAAATCGGCATTAAACAATTAAATAATGTTAAATGAAAAATATATATGTAATTCTACTTGTTTTTTGTAGTGATTTCATAACAAACTTCTTATATTATAGTTATCGAATAAACATTGCCGGATTTCCGGTGTGTTTCCGTTGCCTGGTTTTGAAAAGTCGTCCGGGCGGCAGAGAGGTTTCTGTAGAACATTGGCGCTGGACAGCGAATTTGCGCCGCGAGGAGATTTTTTAAATGGTTCTGATGACGACCAGTATCGATAAGCTTCAGGAGAACGCGCAGCGCGCCAGTTCTCTGTTGAAGGCAATGAGCAATCAGCATCGCCTTTTGATTCTCTGCCAACTGATCCATGGGGAAAAATCGGTCGGTGAGTTGGAGGGTATTATTGGATTGAGCCAGTCGGCGCTTTCCCAGCATTTAGCGCGGCTGCGCAGGGATAACCTCGTGCAAACCCGGCGGTCGGCGCAAACAATATTTTACTCATTAAAAGGCGAAGAAGCCTCGGCGGTTATTCAAACTCTTTACGGGCTTTATTGCGCTAATTCCGGCAGCGTAACCGATGGACGCCCCAAAGCAGCCGCCAATATGTAGTAGTACGCTGGGTTTTCAGAGATTAAGAGATGACAAGAAAGGCCGCTCCTTTAGGGGCGGTCTTCTTCTATTTGGCGTGGGCGGATATAGGCGATGAGGGTGCCGCTGTGAATGGCGATATCCCGCCATTTGGCATCGCCCAGATCAATTACCGCCAGGGCCGCGGTTGGAAATTTCTGATAGAGCCGATTGAGCAGATCGACGTCGCCGAACGCCGCTAATTCGTTTGCCAGAATTTCGATGCCGGGGTTGTGGCCAACGACGAGAAGATTTTCCACATTTTCCGGCGTGCTGCGGATGCGTTTAAGGATGTGGGGGGCGGAAGCCAAATAAAGATCGTCGGCGACGATAATTTCTGGATCGCCATTGAGTTTAGCCAAAACCCGATCAAGCGTTTGTTGGGTGCGCTTGGCTGATGAGCAAAAAACGTAATCCGGTTCCCATCCTTCCTCGGCCATGACTTTTCCCATGGCAGGAGCCGCCTCGCGCCCGCGTTTGTTCAACGGCCGGTCAAAGTCGTCGAGGCCTGAGTCGTTCCAACTAGACTTGGCGTGGCGCAGCAGAAACAGGCGACGGCTCATATGTTCATCTCCCCCGAAGAAAAACCTTTCCACCCAACAAGGTAGCTACAAAAAAAGAAACATCCATGACATTTTTGTTTTTACCACTCCTGCTCATGACAGCAAGGTTGCAAGCGGATAGTATGACGGTTTGGTAGAGTGTCTACCTAATGTAAGTGGTATTTGAGGGTGGCGGGAAAAGAGATGACCGGTAATACAGTAGAAGAAAACGAAATGGAAAACGGTGCGGCGCTAACCTTCGAGTCCAGCGAGCGATTTATCAATCGCGAACTTTCCTGGCTGGCGTTCAATACGCGGGTGCTGGAGGAGGCGTCGAATCATCGGCATCCGTTGCTGGAAAGATTGCGGTTCCTCTCGATTTCGGCGGCCAACCTTGATGAATTCTATATGGTTCGCGTTGCGGGTCTTAAAGGGCAGGTAAAGGCCGGGGTCAAGTCGTTGAGCCAGGACGGGCTAACCGCCCAGCAACAGTTGAATGCAATCAAGGAATCGGCCCAGCATTTGATCGAAGGGCAGCAGGATGTCTGGCACCTTCTAAAAGGCGAATTACGTGATGCCGGAATCGAGGTTATCGGCGAGGATTCCCTGTCCGATGAGGATGTGGTGTGGCTCGACGATCATTTCATGCAGCATATTTTCCCGGTGTTGACTCCGCTGGCCATCGATCCGGCCCATCCCTTCCCGTTTATCCAGAATTTCGGATTTGCCTTGGCGCTCGAGCTGGAAGGCGTTTCGGAAGGCGATGCCGAAGAAGCCTTGATTCCGATTCCTCAGTTGCTCAACCGGATGATTCGCTTGCCGGAAAATGGTAGCTCGATCCGGTTCATCCCCGTTGAAAATGTTATCGGCCTGTTTATCGGGCGTTTGTTTCCAAACATAAAAACCAAGCTGGGCGGCCAGTTCCGAATTATCCGGGATTCAGAAATGGAAATCGATGAGGAAGCCGAAGACTTGGTGGTGACGTTTGAGTCCGCCTTGAAACAACGCAAACGCGGCCATGTCATCCGTATGACGGTAACTGGAGGGATGCCGGAAACCCTAAAGCAGACGATCATCGAAAACCTAGGGGTTGATGAGGAAGACGTTTTCGAACTTAACGGTATCCTCGGGTTGGCCGATGTGAAGGAAGTGATCGTCGACGACCGCCAGGATCTACTGTTTGAGCCGTTCCACGCCCGATTCCCCGAGCGTGTACGCGAATTCGGCGGCGACTGTTTTGCCGCCATCCGGCACAAAGAAATTATCGTCCATCACCCCTACGAGAGTTTCGACGTCGTGGTGCGGTTTATCCGGCAGGCCGCTTCGGACCCGGATGTGGTGGCGATCAAGCAGACCCTTTACCGGACAAGCGCCAACTCGCCGATTATCGCGGCGCTGGTTGAAGCGGCCGAGGCGGGCAAAAGCGTCACGGCCATGGTTGAGTTGAAAGCGCGTTTCGATGAGGAGGCAAACATCCGTTGGGCCCGCGATTTGGAACGCGCCGGGGTTCAGGTCGTCTATGGGTTCCTCGACAAAAAGACCCACGCGAAAATCAACATGGTTGTCCGGCGGGAAGGGCAAGAGTTGCGCACCTACGTGCACTACGGCACCGGCAACTATCATCCGATTACCGCGAAGATTTACACCGACTTGTCCTTCTTTACCTGCGACCCAGCCTTGGGGCGCGACGCGGCCCGAGCGTTCAATTTTATGACCGGTTACGCCAAACCCGAGAAACTGGAGAAGCTCCATATTGCTCCGATTTCCCTGAAGCAAAAATTGATTGAAGAAATCGAGAAGGAGGCCGCTCATGTCGAGGCGGGGCGGCCCGGTAATATTTGGGCTAAAATGAATTCGCTGGTCGATCCTCAGGTAATCGACGCCCTCTATAAAGCGTCGCAGGCTGGGGTGAAAATTGAACTGGTCATCCGTGGTATTTGTTGTCTGCGTCCGGGCATACCGGGTTTTTCCAACAACATAAGGGTGAAGAGCATCGTCGGACGGTTTTTGGAACACTCGAGGATCGTCTGTTTTGGAAACGGCAAAAAACTGCCGTCCAAAGACGCCAAGGTCTATATTTCTTCGGCTGATTGGATGCCGAGAAACTTGGACGGCCGGGTGGAGACGTTTGTTCCAATTGAAAACGATACCGTTCATCAGCAGGTTATGGACCAGATCATGGTCGCCAACCTAAAGGACCAAATGCAGTCCTGGGTTCTATTGCCGGATGGATCGTTTGAGCGGATTAACGCAACGGACGATGGTTTTTGCGCTCACACCTTCTTTATGACCAATCCGAGCCTTTCGGGCAGGGGAAGTGCGGTGAGCAAAGGCAAAATGCCGAAGCTCTCTTTGACCAAGGGATAATGAAGGAACGCAGTATGGAGGGCTCCCGCCCGAGGCAAATGGCGTTGGACGGCGGTATCGCCGTTCTCGATATCGGGTCCAACTCGGTGCGTATGGTCATCTACGACGGCTATGCTCGTGTTCCTTTTCCTCTGTTCAACGAAAAATTCGCCTGTGGATTGGGGCGGGGATTGGCGAAAACCGGAAAGTTGAGCCCGGAAGGCGTCGATTTGGCGAAGAAGGCGCTGACCCGGTTTTGCAAAATGGCCCGGTTTTTGGGTGTCGCGCGAACCGATCTTTTGGCGACGGCTGCGATGCGTGAAGCCGAGGACGGGCCGGATTTCGCCAAATGGATTGAAAACCTTTTTGAAACCAAGGTGACCGTTCTATCGGGCGATGATGAGGCGCGGTTGGCGGCTCATGGGGTCCTTTGCGGGGTTCCCGACGCCGATGGAATTGTCGGCGATTTAGGGGGCGGCAGCATGGATGTGGTCGCGCTTGAGCATGGCCGGTTTGGCAACTATGAAACTCTTCCCTTAGGTCACTTGAGGTTGCAAGAGGCAGCCGACGGCAATATGGAAAAGGCCGCCGCTTACATTGAGGGGCATTTGGAAAAACTAACTTGGCTTTCAGGCGCCCGGTCGCGGAATTTCTATATTGTCGGTGGGGCATGGCGATCCATCGCCCGGGTTTTCATGTTCCGCGCCATGTATCCGCTGTCGGTTATCGACAACTATACGGTCCCGAAGGACAAGGCGATCCGGCTGTTGAATGGAATTATCAAGGCCTCGCCTGATGAATTGTCTGCAATCCCGACAGTCGCCAAACGGCGAATTCCCTCGCTACCGCTGGTTTCTTTGGTCATGCGGCGGATTATTGAAATTGCCGAACCGGCTCACCTCGTCTTTTCCGGCTACTCCATGCGGGAAGGACAGTTCCTTAAAAGCCTGCCGGAAGACCTTCGTTACGAAGATCCGCTTTTGGCGGCTTGTTCGCGGCTGGTTGAGCAACGCGGGCGGTTTGAAGCGCACGGCCATGAAATGTTCGAATGGATGAGCCCCTTGTTCCCCGTGGAGAGCAAAGACGAGCGCCGGTTACGGCTGGCGACCTGCCTTTTGTCCGATATTTCCTGGTTCGAGCACCCTGATTTCCGCGCGGCGCACGCCTTTCAGCGGGTTCTCCATCTACCATTCGCCGGTTTGACGCATCGCGACCGGGCCATGTTGGCTTTTGCCATCGCCTTCCGCTACGACGGCGAGCCTAAGTTTTTCCAGGATACGGGAATTCAGGAACTGGTGGATGACGAAGGGTTGCGTCGCGCGAGGGCCTTGGGGGCTGCCTTGAGGCTGGCGAACACACTCAGCCACGGTGTTTCCGATCTGCTTCAGAAAACCACCATGACATTCGACGGCGGAGAGTTGGAGTTAACCCTACCGGATGATGGGATTCTGTTTTCCAGCGATCCCGTTCAGCGGCGCGTTCAAGCGTTGGTGAAGGCGTTGGATGGAAGCAAGGGAACCGTTATCGGCGGCTCGGTTTAGGTTTCAACCGGGACAAGCTGGACGCGCTTTCCTTTGAGCTGTAGGGCTAGCTCGCCCCGCATCAGCTTGAGAGCGTCTTTGCCGAACAATTCATTACGCCAACCGTGCAGGGCCGGGATGTCGGCCTTTTCACCGTCGGTCGCCAAGATGTCGATATCCGATGAAGAGGCGACCAGTTTGGCCGCGACATCATTGGCTTGGCATTTGACGCGCAACAACATTTTCAGGAACTCGGTTACCGGCCCGATATTGTTGGGCAGTTTAGGGCGGTCCGGCAGTGCCGGAAGTTGATCCTCCGGCACGGCCAAGCCACGTTTTACGGCTTCCAGGATGGCTTGACCCCCGCGCCCTTCGGCGAGTCCACGCCCCATGCCACGGATACGTAGCAGTTCTTCGACGGAGGTCGGGGCGCTGTGTGAAATTTCGACCAGGGCTTCGTCGCGCAAAATCCGATTGCGGGGCAGATTGCGCTGTTGGGCGTCGGCTTCACGCCATGCTGCCACTTCCTGGAGAATCGCCAGCATCCGCGGTTTAACGCCACGCCCCTTCTTGACGCGCTTCCAGGCGTCCTCCGGGCGCATTTCATAGGTATCGGCGTTGGTCAGGGTTTCCATTTCTTCTTTTACCCAGACCTCACGGTCGTTCTTTAGGAGCTTGGCGTGAAGTTTGTTGTAGACTTCTCTCAGATGAGTAACGTCGGAGATGGCGTATTTGAGTTGCTTGTTGGTCAGCGGACGGCGCGACCAGTCTGTAAACCGGGAGGATTTATCAATCCGGCCTTTGGTCAGTTTCGTCACCAAGGTTTCATACCCAGCCTGCTCGCCGAAGCCGCACACCATGGCGGCGACCTGAGTATCGTAAAGCGGCGCTGGGACTTCACCCATCAACTGGTAAAAAATTTCCAAATCCTGGCGTGCCGCATGAAAGACTTTGAGAATGTCCGGATTGCGCATCAGCTCAAGGAGACTATCGAGTTTGAGGTTGTTCGATAGAGGATCGATCGCGGCCTCGTCTTTAGGTCCGGCGACTTGGATAAGGCAAAGCTGAGGCCAATAGGTCTTTTCCCGCATGAATTCGGTGTCGACCGTAATGTATTCCGCCCCGGCCAGCCGGGCGCAGAAAGCCTCAAGATCTTTTGTTTTCGTAATCACGTTCATGGGGCGCGGGTATACACGGAAACGGCGGGTTTAGAAAGAGGATGCTGCGAAAAGCTTAACGCTGTTGTTTTTTAGCCTCTAAATGCATCACTTGCCTTGACAAAAGGGGCCCGAGGGTGTGGATATGCGCGCTTCGGTTTGTCCGAACTTTTCTAGAATAATTTGTTTGATCGCGCAAAGAGGCGAAACCCGTGTCCATGCATCCCTATCGTACGCACACCTGCAACGACATCCGTATCGATCATACCGGCGAGACTGTCCGTCTCTCTGGATGGATTCACCGTAAGCGGGACCACGGCAATTTGCTGTTTATCGACCTGCGCGATCACTATGGCCTGACCCAATGCGTCGTCGACATTTCGTCCGAGCATTTCCCGATCCTCGAAAAGGTGCGGCCTGAAAGTGTGCTAACCGTAACGGGCAAAGTGGTGAAGCGCACCGACGACACAATCAATTCCAACCTGGATACGGGTGAGGTTGAGGTCTATATCGACGAACTCAACGTGGAAGCGGAAGCGGATGTTCTGCCCATGCAGGTGGCGGGCGATGCCGAATTCCCGGAAGATATGCGGTTGCGGTACCGTTTCCTTGATTTGCGCCGCGAACAGGTGCGTAAAAACATGTTGCTACGCGCCAATGTGATTGCCGCCATGCGCGCCAACATGCTGAGCCAAGGGTTTACCGAGTACCAAACGCCGATTCTGACCGCTTCCTCGCCGGAAGGCGCGCGCGACTACCTGGTGCCGAGCCGCAATCATCCCGGTAAGTTCTACGCTTTGCCGCAGGCGCCGCAGCAGTTTAAGCAGCTGTTGATGGTTTCGGGCTTCGATAAATACTTCCAGATCGCCCCATGCTTCCGCGATGAAGACGCTCGGGCCGACCGGTCGCCGGGCGAGTTCTATCAGCTCGATTTGGAAATGGCCTACTGCACACAGGACGACGTGTTCGAGGTGGTGGAAAACGTCCTGCATGACGTGTTCACTCAGTTCAAGGGTGAAAAGGAAGTCTGCGCGAAACCGTTCCGCCGCATTCCGTTTGCCGAGTCCATGCTGAAATACGGTTCCGATAAGCCGGATTTGCGGAACCCGCTAATCATCAGCGATGTGACCGAGGCGTTCCGGGGGTCTAATTTCGGTCTGTTCGCCAATCTGATCGAAAAGAAAGGCGCTGTCGTCCGCGCCATTCCGGCAACGGGCGCTGCGGCCAAACCGCGCAGCTTCTTCGACAAACTCAACGATTGGGCGCGTGAAGAAGGGGCGGGCGGTCTTGGCTATATCGTGTTTAACGACGACGGCACCACCAAGGGGCCGATCGCCAAGAACCTGGATGAAGACCGGATCAACAAAATCCGTGAAGCCTCCGGCGTCAACAACGGCGATGCAGTGTTTTTCGCGGCTGGCTCTGAAGGCGACGCCGCCGAGTTTGCCGGAAAAGCCCGTGAGCGGCTGTGCGATGAGTTGGAACTGCGTGAAGAAAACGCTTTCCGGTTCTGCTGGATCGTCGATTACCCGATGTACGAGCTGGATAAAGACACCGGCAAGATCGACTTCAGCCATAACCCGTTCTCCATGCCCCAGGGCGGTATGGAAGCGCTGGAAACCAAAGACCCGCTCGATATTCTCGCTTTCCAGTACGACATCGTTTGCAACGGCGTCGAGCTGTCGTCCGGCGCAATCCGGAATCATCGCCCGGACATCATGGTCAAGGCTTTTGAGATTGCCGGTTACAGCGAAGAGGTGGTCGAGCAGGAATTCGGCGGCATGTACAATGCGTTCAAATTCGGCGCGCCGCCGCACGGCGGTTCCGCGCCGGGCGTTGACCGGATCGTCATGCTGTTGGCCGATGAGCCCAATATCCGTGAGGTTATTCTGTTCCCGATGAACCAGCAAGCCCAGGACCTGTTGATGCAGGCCCCGAATTCGGTGGATGAGCGGCAGCTGAAGGAACTCCACATCAAACTCAATCTTCCCAAGGTCAAGAAAAAGGCCGAGGGTGATGAGGGTAAAGACGCTTCCTGATTGCTGGAATATGAAGAATTAACGGCCTGCCGGAAAGGTGGGCCGTTTTTTTGTTCCTAGACAGACTGTCTGTGCAATCCATCACAGCCAGCAGTGCCTTAATTATCCATGATACGTCCCGGAGTTGGCCGCCAATTCTTTGGCGTTTTGAGTGGGGCAGATTCGTGAAGAGTCTGGTCTTTTGGGACTCTAATTCAAATATTTTAAGGGTTGTTAGAGGTTTATTAAGTAAGCCTTTGATTCAATAGACTCATTCTTGCGGGCCCGCACTCGTGAGCAGGGACTAGAATGGGAACCCTGGGGGACTAAAAAATGCCGAGATACCTGCCAATTCTATTGATTCCGTTTTTGTTGGGCGGCTGTGCGCTGCCGGTTCAGTTTCAGATTGCTTCCTTCGCGCTGGACGGTTTCCTTTATCTGACAACGGAAAAAAGCCTGACCGATCACGGAATATCCAAAGTGACAGGAAGAGACTGTGCCCTTCATCGGGTGGTAACCCGGGATGGGGATATCTGTGATGAGGTTCTGTCTGATGATACGGCGGTCGCCTTGGCGCCACCGACAAAAAACCAAATTGAAACTAAATCCTGGCAAAATGATCTCGGAGCGCCTTTGTCCGTTGTTGAATCGCCCGAGGATGACGTGACGGAAGTTGTCGATCTTTGGTCCAATGAAGTGCCGAAGCATTTGCTACCCGATGGATATGCCGAGGCTATTGTGCAAGTTGACCGTCGGAAAACGAATTACGTACCGGAAATTCCGTCGTTGAGGGACGTTCCGGATTTGGCTCCTGCAACGCCAGAAGTAGTCGATTTGTGGTCGAGTGAAGTGCCGGGGGACTTGTTGAGCGAAGCGGTTGAGCCGGATGGAGATGGCGAGCTGTACTTGGCAGAGATCAATCACCTTTATTGATTTGCAGTAGGAAGAGCCCGCTGAGGGGCGCAACTGAAGGGGGCTCCGGCCCCCTTTTTTTGATCGGCGTCTTGATGCCGGTTATGGCGGCGAGACGCTGGTTTTTAATATGGTCCGGCACTGCTGGAAATCATGGGCGCAGCCAATGCCGGATAGTTTGCTCGGTCACAATTCCCAAGGTTTGGAAATTACCGTTGAGGTGCGGTTGTTCAACAGCGTCGCCAAACACGCTGGGGAGGGCGGGGCGGTCCGCCGTTTGACGCTGCCTGCTGGCGGCCGGATCGGCGATGTGGTCAACGAACTTAAGATACCGAAGGATAAAGTGTTTCTTGCCTTGGTGAATGGGCGCGACGTGACGCCCGGGCTGGTTGGGGCTGAAATCCGCACCGGCCATGAATTGGAAGATGGAGATGTCGTCGCGCTCTCCGGTCCGGTGCCTTTTAGCTATGGTTACGGGGCGCCGGTGGTTTAGGTTTCATCGTCTCGAAGGCCGCCGAATCTCAGAAAGTAACTAGGGTGAGGTTCCGGTACCGGGCCGTCGGCGGTTTCGACAATTGATGATACGTGCTCTTCCGCCTTTCTTTCGACAAGCCTGTACAAATTGCGGCTTAGGGTGCGTGCGGCTTTTCCCGGCCAGCCTGCGGGTAGAAGCTCTTCCGGGAGCATGGGGTCTCGTAGAATCGCTTTTCGATATCCGTGCATCAAAAGGGTTCGGATTGAAAAGCAAAGCTCCGGTGATAGGCTGTCCCGTTCCGATAAAACGTTCCAGGTTGGGCGGAAGATATTTAGGAAATTCTCGTAGTCCTTTTCAAGACGGTCCAAGTCCCAGCATTGGCGAGTCGTTGCTTCCAGGTTGCTTTCTTCCAACCACTCGCTCGGTTGCCCTCTGACGATGAAGGGGGCGGTTTTTTGATCCGAGAATAAGGACTTGAGGCTGTTTTCATCGGGATTGGGATGCAGAAAAATGCCGGGTGTTAGTTGTCCAAATCCCATCCAGCTAAGGTCCCGCCTCAAGCTTTCTCGCTGGGACGCTTTTAAATTCCCCATCGAGGGGCAAACGACTGTCCAATAATTGTCCCACGCTGATGTTTGGGTCTTGTATATCCGCTCGTGTGCCGCCGTGAAGCGTCGTTGTCCGATGTCGGTGAGATGATAGTAACTCCGCCTGCCTATGGACCGCGCAACCAACCAGTCGTCTCCGGAAAGTCTGAGGACAGAGGTCCGCACGGCGCGCTCGGTAAAACCGAACGGCTTGAGAAGATCAATAACGCTGCCCAGCCAAGCTTCGCCACCGCGATGGGAAATGGCGTCCCCATAAACGGTGATGATGAGCGACTTTACCCTTGGGCTTAAAAGCTTAAGGAGGCGCTCGACGATTTCATCTTCCTTCTGCGTCATGGCGATATCTTACTTGCCCAATCCTCGAAGGCAATTAAATTGATCTTTAAAAAATGATACAAATTACATTGTGTAAAAAATAAAAGCGTGTCACTTTGTCGAAATAGAAATTATAATACATTGAAAAATAATAAAAATAATGTGTCGTTAATCTATGCGATATCGTTGCTTGCGAGATGTTTTCTGAAGCACCGATGCGCTGAGGAAGGGTGGCATGTCAGAGCAGCAATCGTTGGCGACCTACTGTTACAACTGCGTCTCAGGTCCCGATTTATTGAAGGTTACGGTTGAGAACGGCGTAGCGAAAGCCGTGGAGCCGGACCACAAAGCCATGGGGGTTCATCCCGCGCACGGGCGCCCCTGCATCAAGGCTTATGGTTTGGTGCAGAAAACGTACAATCCCCATCGGGTGACAACTCCGATGAAGCGAACCAACCCAAAGAAGGGGAAAGATCAGGATCCTGGGTTTGTGCCGATTTCCTGGGATGAGGCGTTAGATATCATCGCGGAAAAGCTGCGGGGCATCCGCGACCGTGGCCTGCTTGATGACCAGGGTTTGCCGCGTTTGGCGGCGACATTCGGCCATGGCGGAACCCCCGCCCACTATATGGGAACGTTACCCGCCTTTCTTTCCGCTTGGGGCCCCATCGACTACAGTTTTGGCTCCGGCCAAGGGGTCAAATGTGTTCATTCGGAGCATCTCTATGGTGAATTTTGGCACCGTGCCTTCACCGTCTGCGCTGATACGGTTTCAACCCGTTATATCGTATCCTTTGGCACCAATGTCGAAGTAACCGGTGGTGTCTGCGCCGTGCGCCGTCATGCGGATGCGCGAATTCGCGGTATTAAACGGGTTCAGGTCGAACCTCATATGTCTCCGACCGCAGCTTGTTCGGCCGAGTGGGTGCCGGTCAAGCCCAAGACCGATCCGGCCTTCATGCTGGCGATGGTTCATACCCTGCTTCATGAAGCAGAGCTTTCGCAACTCGACCTCCCCTTCCTCCGTGACCGGACGGCATCGCCCTATCTGGTGGGGCCAGAAGGCTGGTACCTCCGCGACCCGGAAAGCCGGAAGCCATTAATTTGGGACAAAAATACCCAATCCGCCGTTCCGTTCGATACGCAAGGGACACTCCCCGCGGTCACGGGGACTTACACCGTCGCCAAGGCGGTGACCCGGGGGGCGGACGATGAAATCGAATCTCATATAAATGTGGCGGGCCGTACGGCCTTCGACGAAATGGTCGAAGGCATGCGCCCCTTTTCTCCCGAATGGGCAAGCGAAATTTGTGATGTTCCGGCGGAAACCATCCGCCGTGTGGCGCTCGAATATCTGGACAATGCCTGTGTCGGCGAAACCATCGACATCAACGGCAAGACGCTTCCCTTCCGGCCGGTCGCAATCACGCTCGGTAAAACGGTCAATAATGGCTGGGGCGCCTTCGAATGCGTCTGGTCGCGAACCGTCCTCGCCATGCTTGTCGGCGCCCTTGAGGTGCCGGGCGGCACCTTGGGCACGACCATCCGAATCAATAAGCCGCATGAAAACCGGTTGCTGTCCGTCAAGCCGGGTGAGGACGGTTTCATGGCGTCGCGTTTCAACCCGACCGGCAAAGATACCTGGATTTCCGAGCCGACCGGACGGAACGCCCACAGGACGTTAATCCCCATCGTCGGGAACTCCCCTTGGAGTCAGGCGCTCGGGCCGACGCATTTGGCTTGGCTGTTCCTGCGGGAAACCCCGGAAGGCTGGCCGAAGCCATCGCAACCCGAAGTCTGGTTCGCTTACAGGACCAACCCGGCGATTTCGTTCTGGGAAACGGATAGCCTGTCCTCAACCATGGCGACGATGCCGTTTATTGTTGGATTCGCCTACACGATGGACGAAACCAATCACATGGCCGATGTGCTGCTGCCTGACGCCACAGATCTGGAAAGCACCCAATTAACTCGGATCGGCGGCACCAAATTCACCGAGCAGCACTGGCATCATCAGGGCGTTGCCCTGCGCCAGCCAATTGTCGAACCTCAAGGCGAAGCCCGCGACTTTTCATGGATATCCGCAGAACTGGCCAAGCGTGTCGGCCTGATTGAGGAATATACGGCGGCGCTCAACCGTGGCACTATCTGCGCGCCGCTTCAGGGCGAAGGTTACGATTACACTTTGGCTTCTGAAGATGTCCATGACGTTGACAAGGTTTGGGATTCCATTTGCAAGGCGACGACCGCCGAGCTGACGGAAGGTGAGGACGTCAAAGATCTCAAGTGGTTCAAGGAAAACGGCTGGTTTGTCGTTCCGTTTGATCGGGCGGATTGGTACCTGACCCCGACCATGGAAGAAATGGGACTGCGTTATGAATTGCCTTACCAAGAACGCCTGCTGCGAACTGGAAAAGAGCTGGAGCGTCGATTGCATGAAAAAGGCATTCATTGGTGGGACAAACAGCTGACCGAATATCAGGCCATCCCTGAGTGGCATGACGTGCCGGCTCACTGGACCGACTCCATCAAGGAGCTTGGCGGAGATCCGGACGACTATCCTTACTGGGCAATCACCACCAAAAGCATGCCTTATACGACAGGCAACAACGTTGGCATCCCCTTGATGAACGAAGCGGCGCAGAACCTGAGGGGGCATGGCGCGGTGACACTCAACGCCGACACAGGGCGGGAGCATGGACTTAAAAACGGTGACTGGGTTGAGGTGACCTCGCCCGTGGGATCGACGGTCGGCAAGGCGCAACTGGTGCAAGGCTGTCGCCCGGATACGGTGGTCATTCCCGGCCAGTACGCCCACTGGAAAACGCCCATCGCCAAGGACTTCAACTTCCCTTCATTGAACAAGATCGCGCCTTTGTCGGCCGTTTCTCTAGCATTGACCGATGCAACGGGGTCGGGGGCCGATGTGGTTCGGGTCAGTATCAAGAAAGTTGACGGCCCCGCTACGGCAGGAGGCGTCCAATGACTCGTTACGTAATGGTCGCCGACCTCCGCCGTTGCGTTGGCTGTCAAACCTGCACGGCCGCTTGCAAGGAAACCAACGGGACGCCGCCGGGGGTGCAATGGCGCAAAGTGCTCGATATTGAAGCCGGTCAGTTCCCGGATGTGAGCCGGGTCTTTGTGCCGAGCGGCTGTCAGCATTGTTCCAACCCACCTTGTATGGAGGTTTGTCCGTCAACGGCGACCGGGCAGCGCGATGACGGTCTCGTCACCATCGACTACGACCTTTGCATCGGATGCGCTTACTGCATTATGGCCTGTCCCTATGAGGCCCGCTACAAAGTCGATGAAACTGCCTTCGCCTACGGCGGCACCCCTACGGAGTCTGAGAAACTCAAAGCCAAGGAGTTTCCCATCGATGTCGCGACCAAATGCACCTTCTGTATCGACCGTATCGATGCGGGGATTGCGAAAGGTTTGGTGCCGGGGAAAGACCCGGAAGCGACTCCCATCTGCGTCCAGGGTTGTATTTCCGGTGCTCTGCGTTTCGGTGACATCGAAGACCCGGCCAGTGGCATTACTGAATTGCTTGAAGAAAACAAATGGTTCCGCATGCACGAGTACGAAGGAACCGAACCCGGATTCTACTATCTGTGGGACAAGGAGGCTCCCCTATGAGCGTGATGAAACAAATGGCGACGGCGCGGCGTCAGAATTACTGGGATTTAAGGGCGGCAGGAAACTTCATTGGCGGCGGCACAGGTGTCGGATTGATTGTTGCAGCCGCAGTCGCGTTGATGATGGGTGAAGGAAGCTACATGCCTTTGTTAATCGGTATGGCGAGCCTCTCTCTCGGTTTGTCCTTGGTTTGGCTGGAAATCGGCAAGCCTTGGCGGGCATTAAACGTTTTCTTTCATCCGCAGACATCCTGGATGACGCGCGAAGGGATTTTAGCTGGGCCGGTTCTGATTGTCGGCGGTTTGGCATTTTGGTTCCACAGTGTGCTTTTGACGGTTTTGGCTGCGGCTCTTGGCCTTGGCTTCCTTTATTGCCAGGCGCGCATTCTCAAGGCGTCGAGAGCCATACCGGCTTGGTCCAATAAAACCATCGTTCCACTCATTCTGTTTGCTGGGTTGACCGAAGGTATGGGGCTTTTTTTGGCGTTGTCCGAGCCGTCTCAGGCGTTCGTGTTGGCTGGGTTGGCCCTGGGCGTTCTATTTGAGGCGGTGCACCAAGGCTACCTCTTCAGCCTTAAGAAAAGAAAAGCGCCAGCGGCTTCTTTAGAGTGCTTGACTGGGCCGATGGCGAGTGGCGTTGTGCTTGCCAGAATTAGCGGTCTAGCGCTTTTGGCGGTTGGGAGCTCCGGGTATCCAACCGCCGTGATTGCCGGGGGTGTTTTGCTGATGGTGAGCGGTTGGACGTTTAAAGGGCTCCTGGTAACCCGAGCGGCCTATACGCGCGGAGCGGCAATCCCCTTTACGCCGACCAGAGGGCGAAGCCAGGCAAAAGCCGTCGGAGGCTTCTAATTGAAACTTTAAATGCGTAACCCGGCCAGGAAGGCCGGGTTTTCTTTTCTCTTAAGACCGTATCCGGTTAGACACCGCCGAAGCAGAGATATTTTGTCTCAATGAAATCATCAATCCCGTATTTGGAACCTTCGCGGCCCATGCCGGATTGTTTGATGCCGCCGAAGGGGGCGACTTCGGTTGAAATAATCCCTTCGTTGATCCCGACGATCCCGCATTCCAGGGCCTCGGCGACACGCCAGATGCGGCTCATGTCCCGGCTGTAAAAGTAGCTGGCCAGGCCGAACTCGGTAGCGTTGGCTTGTTCTATGACTTCCGCTTCGGACGAGAACTTGAACAAAGGAGCCACGGGACCGAAGGTTTCTTCGGAGGCCACGCGCATTTCGGTCGTCACGTCGGCCAAAATGGTCGGCTCGAAGAAGGTGCCGCCCAGGTCGTGCCGTTTACCGCCGCAGACGATGCGAGCCCCTTTTGAGGAAGCGTCTTCGATGTGGGCTTCAACCTTTTCGATCGCTGCCGGATTGATTAGGGGGCCTTGTTGGGTTTCTCCTTCAAGGCCGGGGCCGACCTTGAGCTTTGAGACGGCTTCGCCGAGCTTTTCGGCAAAAGCCTCGTAAACGCTGTCTTGGACAAAAATGCGGTTGGCGCAAACGCAGGTTTGTCCCGTGTTGCGGTACTTGGAAGCCATCGCTCCGGCCACAGCAGAATCAAGGTCTGCATCGTCGAATACGATAAAGGCCGCGTTGCCGCCTAGTTCGAGCGAGACCTTCTTTACCGTGTCGGCGCACTGGCGCATCAACAGTTTCCCAACCGCCGTCGAACCGGTGAAGCTCAGTTTGCGGACGATGGGATTGGAGGTTAGCTCTCCCCCGACATCGGCAGGGCGCGAGGTCGTGACCACATTAAACACACCCTTTGGAAAGCCTGCCCGTTCAGCCAACTCAGCCAGGGCCAGAGCGGACAGTGGCGTATCTTCGGCTGGTTTGACGACAACCGGACAACCGGCCGCTAGGGCGGGGGAGACTTTGCGGGTAATCATCGCAATGGGGAAGTTCCAAGGGGTGATCGCGGCCACCACGCCAACCGGCTGTTTGAGCACAATGATCCGCTTATCCGTTCCGTGGCCGGGGATGACATCGCCATAAATCCGTTTGGCTTCTTCAGCAAACCATTCGACAAACGAGGCGCCATACACCACTTCGCCGCGCGCTTCGGCTAACGGCTTTCCCTGTTCGGCGGTCATCAAGACGGCAAGGTCTTCACTGTTTTCCAAGATAAGCTCGTACCAGCGGCGCATCAGGTTTGTCCGTTCTTTAGCCGTGAGCGCGCGCCACGGCCCCCAGGCTTTTTCTGCGGCCTCGATGGCTTGCCGTGTTTCATCGGCTCCCATGTCCGGTACATTGGCGATATGGTGGCCGTTGGCCGGATTGCTGACCGGGTGGACCGCGCCGTTATCTGCGCTCAGCCATTCGCCCGCAATGTAGGCCTTTTCCTTCAACAGGTTTGTGTCTCTCAATTGCATCGGTAGGGCCGCTCCCAAATATTTGTTTCAATGGTTGCGGGAGCATCACACGGTGATGGAATTGAATGCAACCACCGAGACAAAAATATTCCTTGTGAAGGGGTTAAAGAGCCTGATCCAAATCTCGTAGCAAGTCGTCGACGGTTTCCAGGCCGATGGAGAGACGAATGACGTCGGGACCTGCGCCCGCGGTGATCTGTTGCTCTTCCGTCAATTGCCGGTGGGTCGTTGAGGCAGGGTGAATAATCAATGACCGGGTATCGCCGATATTGGCCAGATGCGAGAACAGGTTGACGCTTTCGACCACTTTGACGCCCGCCTCGAAGCCGCCTTTGACGCCGAAGGTGAAGACCGATCCCGGCCCCTTGGGCAAGTATTTTTGGGCGAGGTCGTAATAGGGGCTATCTTTAAGACCCGCATATGACACCCAGGCGACTGCCGGGTGATTGTCGAGGAACTCGGCAACCTTTTGCGCGTTGGCGATGTGGCGCTCCATGCGCAGCGGCAGGGTTTCGATGCCGGTGATGGTGTAAAACGCGTTGGTCGGGCTCATGGCGGGTCCGAAATCGCGTAGGCCCACGGTGCGAGCCTTCATGGTAAAGCCGAAATCGCCGAATGTTTCGTAAAAGGTTAGCCCGTGATAGGCGTCGTCCGGCTCGGTCATGGTCGGAAACTTACCGCCCTGCGTCCAATCGAAATGCCCGGATTCCACCAGTGCGCCGCCCATGGATGTGCCGTGGCCGGAAAGGAATTTGGTGGTCGAATGGG
>Ga0209475_10001309_pt1 | contig 32559 bp, 26 predicted proteins | sample tdDd471_FD_187128 | JGI IMG/M metagenome (GOLD analysis project Ga0209475, IMG submission 187128) | Marine sediment microbial communities from the Atlantic coast under amendment with organic carbon and nitrate - tdDd47.1 (SPAdes)... | ecosystem: Environmental > Aquatic > Marine > Coastal >... | reverse complement strand
TGATCCGACGGAACCAGAGACTCCAAAGTTACCATCTCAAGTTCTGTCTGCTGGGGAGTTGGCTTTTTTAACATAAAACATTGAATCAAAAGTCCCCGCATAAAGCGAGGACTTTGTCAGCAGTCTGGGCGGCGTTTCAATATGCCGCCGTTTTTTTATGGGAAGCGGCTGTCCTTTTTCTTTGCGCGCCTTGATTGCGTTGATAGGTTGTTGGGAACGAAAACAACGCTCGGTGGGGGGAAATGTACCGGGTTAATGAACGACTGAGGGCATTGAGGGCGGCAGCCGGTTTTAAGACGGCAAAGGAGTTTTCCGATACTTATGGCTTCGCTCAGCAGACTTATAGCGCGCATGAAAGAGGCGCGGAGGCTGGGGGACGGGGACTCAAAAGGGCCGTTGCCGAAATATATGCCTCCTGTCTGTCTGAAAAACTGCCTGGCGTGACGGTGGAGTGGCTGCTTTATGGTGAGGGAAAGTCTCCGCTGGAGATGCCTCCTGCCTCTTTCGTTCTGGATGGATTGTCTGAAGATGCGGTTCCCTATTTGTGTGGGGAGACAACTGGCCCATCGGCGAAGCAGAGAAAAGATGTCATTGTCGATGCGCTTTATCCAGGGAGACCCAACGCCGATATATGGGCCGTTGAAACCTCAGCAATGAATATGGACGGAGTTTTGCCCGGCGATCTGATCATTACCGATCTTGGATTATCGGTAAAAGACGGAGATATGGTTCTGGCTCAACAAACCGACCATAAGGCGACAAAGACTCAAACGCTTTTACGTCGCTATGCTCCGCCATTCCTTTTGGCACGCTCTACAGAACCCGGATTTGACAAGCCGGTGATTGTTGATGGGGAGAAGGTCATCATTCTTGCTGTTGTGGTTGGAAAGGTAGGATGGATGCGAAAACAACAAAAACGTCAATAAAAAACAACCAAAAAGAGTGTTTTTGAAGAAATGCAGTGCTGTATTGCCTTCTATGTAGTATAAGTGGACGAAATACACCTATGAGGGGATTTTGTCTATGTCCAGCAAAAGGCAGCGGCGGAAAGGGGCGCACCCTACGGACATTTACGTGGGGAATCGATTACGGAAACTAAGGATTCTGAAGGGAGTGAGCCAAAAAGACTTGGCGGGCCAATTGGGTATTTCTTTTCAGCAAATCCAAAAATACGAACGTGGGTCAAATCGGATAGGAGCCAGTCGTCTTTTGGCGCTGGGCTGTGCTTTGGAAACCCCCGTTTCCTACTTCTTCGCCGGTTTGGAAATGAAAACCGATCCGCACCCCGCCAATCTAGAAGTTGATCGAGAGACCCTTGAATTGGCGTCCTCACTGCATAAGACCAACCCGGCGATTGCCAGATCGGTTAAGGATCTTCTTAAAAAGCTGGAGGAGGTTCTTCCTTAGAGATATTCGTGGGACATGGCGCGCCCCTGTTCGGTGATGGTTGTTTTTTGAAACCCGGCGCCGAATATGGATCGTTTGATCCATCCTTTCTTTTCGCACTCTTCCAGTGTTCGTTCCAGAATGGTGCCCTTGATATCTTCGGCAATGGCGATGTCGCCCGACATGACGAGCAATTCAAGGAGGAGGCGTTGTTGAGGAAGGATATCGGTCATATGTTCGTTCTCTTTAATCCCAAATTCTTTTTCCGGCTTTCCACCGTTTCGGTAAACACTTGTGGGTTGCACGTTACCGTATTGTTATAATCTCAGAAAGAACTAAGTGGTTTCAGGGGATGCGGCAACAAGCCTTGAGAATAAACAATCTGAGTTGAGCTTGAACAGCTCCAGAATTGTCGTTTTCGTTGCCGCTACCTCTATCCCATTTTTGCCTCCACGCTGGCTATTTTATCCTCCAGACTTTGATCCTTATCGGTGCGTGTTGCCATTTTGATGATCGAAGTAACACGGGGGGCGCCTAATTTGTGCATCTCTTCGTGGCAGGCTTTGACCGCCGCCATGACGTCGTCCCATTCACCCTCGATATTGGTGCCGTAGGCATGCAGGGTATTTTTAACCCCACGGGCATCGAGAATTTTCTGACAGGCGGCCACATAGGGTGACAACGACACCCCGTCGACTTGGGGCACGACACATAAATCCATCAAAATTTTCATCGTTTGGTCTCCTGCAGAAGAGTTCCTTGAGGGGAGCGATAATAATAAGGTAGCCCAGACTATCAAAAATGCGCCATTTTCCGGGCGCAATAAGGCCTGTTCCCGCTCGCTTCTGTACGCCTAAAAATCGACGCACCGACGATAATTCAGGTTCATGGCATTGTAAATAAAGGGAAAATGGCGGACAGGGAGGGATTCGAACCCTCGATGGACTTCCGCCCATACTCCCTTAGCAGGGGAGCGCCTTCAGCCACTCGGCCACCTATCCGTCGGCGGTTTTAGTACCGGTCTGTGCTTTGGAAATCAAGTGGTTTACTTAAAGTCTCTTGGATTTTTTTAAGAGTTTATGGCCGACTTTTTGGTTTTATGGCTGGAGATGTCGACCGGTGTGGCAAGGTACTCCTTGAGTTTGTCCAGTTCTATGGGTCTGCTGAACAGGTAGCCCTGCGCGACCGAGCAGCCGCGCTCTCTCAAAAAGGAAAGCTGATCGTATGTTTCAACGCCTTCGGCGGTGACTTTCATGTCCATGCTGCGGGCCATGGCGACAATGGCATCGACAAGGCCGGCGGCCTCATCATCGAATGTGACGTCTTTGACGAAGGAGCGGTCGATCTTGAGCGTATCGAAGGGGAATCGCCGCAAGTAGCTGAGAGAAGAGTAGCCCGTGCCAAAGTCGTCGATTGACAGGTGAACCCCGAGGCGGCTGATCCGTTCCAAGATGGCTATGGTTTCCGGGGTTTCACTCATCAGTACGCGCTCGGTAACCTCCAGTTCCAGCGCCGAGGCTGGGGCGCCGGTGTTTTCCAAAAGTGAAGAGAGAGTATCGACGAAAGATTCCGAGACCAATTGCTGGGAAGAAATATTGACGGCGACTCGCAAGTCAGGGTGCCCAAGTTGCCTAAGTTCTAGAATTTTGTGGCAGGCTTCTGAAATGACCCATTCCCCGATTGGAATAACCAGACCGGTTTCTTCGGCCAGAGAGATAAACTTGTCCGGGTAGATGGTTCCGAATCCGGGGCGTTCCCACCGAATCAAGGCCTCAACTTCATGAACCTGTTCGGTTTCGAGGTCGATAATCGGCTGGTAGTGAAGGATCATTTCAGAACGCTCCAGCGCACCACGCAATTCATTTTCCATCTGAAGGCGCTCCAGCGCCAGATGGTTCATTGCCTGGGTGAAGAAGCGATAGCAATCGCGACCGTGGTCTTTGGCCCTGTTCATGGCGGTTTGTGCGTTGCTGAGCAAAATGTGCGGGTTGTCGCCGTCGTCCGGATAGACGGAAATACCGATGCTCACCGTGGTGACGAATTCATGGTCGGCAAACCGGAAAGGACACCTGAAAGCGTTGAGAATACGGTCGCCGACCCGTTCGGCTGCCCGGATGCTCTTAGCGTCTGGCAGGAGAACGACAAATTCGTCACCGCCGAATCGTGCAACGGTGTCTCCTTGGAATACGGAGTTCTGCAAGCGGTCCGCAGCTTCCTTGAGGAGGCTGTCGCCTGTGTTGTAGCCGAGGGTCTCATTGATGCTTTTAAGGCGGTCTAGGCCAATGAACATAACGGCGACCTTGCGGTCGTGCCACTGCGCCAAGCTGATAGAATTGGCCAAGCGGTCATGGAGTAGAACACGGTTTGGGAGACCGGAAAGTTCGTCGTAGTTGGCTTGGCGAAGCAGTCTTTCCTCATATGCTTTGCGGATGGAAATATCTTCCTTAACCGCCAGAAAATGAGTGATCACGCCATTTTCCGATTTTATCGGTGAAATAGAGGCGTATTCCCAATACTGTTCGCCGTTCTTCCTGCGTGAATATAATTCTCCACGCCAGTCGCTTCCGCTGGTGATGGTTTCCCAAAGCTCCTGGCTCTGTTCCTCGGAGGCCAGCATGGGGTCTAGAAACTGTATTTTTGTCCCGATGATTTCGTCGTAGGCGTAGCCGGTGGTTTCCTCGAATTTAGGGTTGACGTATTCAACGGTCATGTTGCGGTCGGTGATCACCACGGCGGCGGGACTTTGCTCGACCGCTTGGCTCAACTTGCGGCGTTGAACCAAGCTCTCGTCAAAAGACTTCAGTAAAGTGTTGGCGGTATGCACCAGTAGCGAAAATTCGTCGTGTTGATGCGCATGGGGGAGCGGCAATAAGGTAGTCGAGGGATTGGTTGTGGAAACGTTGAGAAACGAATCGATGATCTTCAACAGGGGCTTGGTGACCATGAGATAGAAAACGAAGGTCAGAATCAGGGCGAGTAAGGCGTTGCGCAAAAAACCGCTGATGATGATCAAAGAAGCACGATCGAAAAAGCTTGAGGCAATCAGGTAGGTATCGACCTTGACCAAAACCTTTCCAATGGGATCGGAGGCGGTTTTATGGGTAAGCGGCAAGACGAATTCTCGGTCTTCACCGAAGAAAAGAACCGAAAGCCAGTCGAGGTTGCCCTGAACCTGCGGTCGCTCTAGTGAAGTCAGCTGATTGCCAAAATCGTCAACGATCGTTGCTTTATAGATCGGGCGGTATTCAAAGAGGCCTTCGGCGACTTTGTCGGCGAGAACGTTATCCAACCCATAGACGGCTTGAGTTGCCGGTTCTTTTAGTGCGTTTAGAACCTGAAGAACGGTGCCGCCAATCTCTTCACGTTCTTTGAAAAGATCCGAAAAAATCTGAAAAGCGCTAAACAGAGCCCCTAGCGCCAGGGCGATAAGCACGGCGCTTCGGGCTTGTTTGTACGACAAGCGGTTCTTAAATTTGATATCCACTCAAACTTCCCGCAGACATCGGTGGCGAGTGGCCACTCCAATCCCCAATTGCATTTTCGTTGCCCGATCCGAAATAAATCCGGAGGGGGGCGAAACCCAAGCGCCAATTATGGCATTGTCGGGGAACGGAAGGCAACCACCTGACTCTAAATGAAAACGGTATATTTTCTGGATAATACAGCGCCATCCATGCAGGATGGGGCGACGTTATCCTAAGGTTCCATATTGTCGGGAGTGAAACGATTTCCAAGCCTTTTACCATTGAGGAACGCAAACGGTTTCGCAATTTGCTTGAACTGGCTAAATCAAGCCCCTTTGAGGGGGAGCGGAACAATGCCTTGGAGGCCGCCAAAAGGATGGCGGACCGTCATGGCATGAGCTTGGAAGAAGCTGCGGCAAACCAGCCTCCCATTCCAGAGCAGGTTCCTGAATACCCGAAAAAAAGCCATGAAGAATGGGTGCGAGAGCAAGAATTTATCCGCAATGCGAATCTCGACGAATATTCGCTTCGGATGGATAAATTGCGCCGTGATGAAGCGTTGAAGGCGGCCCGGCAGCGTGGTCTTGATGCGAAAGAAGAAGCAGCAAAGAAGCGCAACAAGACGTTTAGGGTGTCTCGAAGCCGTGCGCGGATGGACCCCCGCCGTCACGCCCGGGTTCTTTTGACGGAGACCTCCTTTCCGTTTAATGAAATAGCCGGTATTACGGGCCTTGATATCTACCAAGTTGTTGAAGAGAAATTGAAAATGAGAAAGGGGATGGAATGAGCATTGGCCGATTCGGTGCAGTCCTTCTTTTTTTGAGTTTTCTGTCCCCATGTCTTCAGGCGGCTGAGTTGGCAGGTCATCAGGCGGCCTATCGTTTGAGTCTATCCTCACGAAAAAACAGTGCTGAAATCGTTGATTTATCGGGCGTTTTGACCTCACGCTTGGAGCAAGTTTGCGATGGCTGGATTCTTGCTCAAAAAATGTCTCAGCGATTCGATAGCCCTTCGGCCGGAATTATTGTCAGCGAGAGCAGTTCGGCCGTTATGGAAGCCTTGGGTGGTGATGCCTACCGCTTCAATACCCGCCAAAAAAATGGTGCGGCGGTATTGGATGTTCGCGGTGAGGCGAAGAAAAATAAAGAGGGCGAAATAACCGCTCAATATACAAAGCCGCTAGCAAAGACGCTGTTGTTGCCGGAAAAAACCGTTTTTCCAATAACCCATACCCGCCTTTTAGTCGATGCGGCATTGTCTGGAGAGACATTGGTTAACCACCATGTTTTCGACGGTTTTGATGGCGCGTCTGGTTATTTCGTTACAACGGCAATCAACCGTCTTTCCAATGAATCCGAGTTTTCCGAAAGCTTTTCCCACCTTTTGAAAGGAGAGCGTTGGCACATGAGGATGGCCTACTTCCCAGGGCAAAAGGAGGCGTCGGCTCCGATCATGGAAATTTCGGTAATATTGCGGAGCAACGGTGTGGCCGAAAAAATTATTTTTGAGTATGAAAGGTTTGGCATTATGGCCGAACTGGACCGGGTTGAGGCCATTGCCAAACCGCTCTGTCAGTGATCTTAGTGCAAATAGAATCAAAAAATATGCTCTGTTTCCGTTGAATTTTACCGCGCTATTTCAATCTGTTACCATCGCGCCAACTGATATTGGGTGAGGATCCTCCCAGGCTTTTCAAAACGATGATGCGTTGCCGTTCTTTTGTTTTTGCCGCCCTGTTGGCAACCGTTCTATTTGTTTCGCCCGGTCACGCGGCGGAAAAGGCCGGTTTTGTCGGGATGCAGATTCAAGGGATGTCGGCACAGATTGCCGAAGCCATGGGGCGAGCCACGCCGGAGGGCGTGCTGGTTCGCGATGTTGCCTTGGGCGGACCAGCCGATAAGGCGGGCTTTAAGCGCGGTGATTTGATCGTTCAATTTAGCGGTAAAACGGTCAAGACCTTCGAGGATTTGGTTGGCGAAGTTAAAAAGCTTAAAGCTGACGATTCGGCAGAGGTCAAAGTTGTCAGGCATACCGGTGAAGTCGAGCTTACGCTGGTTACGGAAAAGTGGCCAAAATCCTGGAGAATTTCGAAAAATTCCTTTGCCACCATAGGAGCGGCCGGACTTACCTTAGCCTCCTTGACGGAAAAAGTACGTAAGCGGTTTGGTTTGCGCTGGGGATCGACAGGAGTGGTCGTCACGATCATTGACGCTTCGGTAGCCCCTAAAATTGACCTGAAGCGCGGCGAATTGATTCATCAGATTAACCAGGAGCCAGTTTGGGAGCCTCGCAAGGCTTCAGGTCTTATCTTTAAGGCCTTGAACGCCCAAAAGAAAACCGTCCTCCTTCTGGTCGAAGGGGTGGACGGTTTTCGTTACGTTATCCTGCCGCTTGCGATGGGCAGTAAAGGTGTGAAGTAGACCTTACTCGTGCATCATCGGGGGGTCTGGGTCATAGTCCCAGCCCTTTTCCGGTTCCGGATATTTTTTCAACCATTCAACTAACAGATCGACGTGCCCCTGTTCCTCTTCAGCGAACTCGGCGGCAATTTCTTTGGTCCGTTTGTCCGGAGTGGAAGAGGCGACGCTTGCATAGAACTGCTGGGCTTGGGTTTCCACCGAATGGGCAACTTTGAGGGCCTGAAAAGGCGTCATCATGTAATGAATGTCTTCGATAGGCGGAGCTTCGGGGCTTTCACCCGTTTCCGTGCCCCATTTAAAATCCCATGGTGCGATATGTGGCAACTCCATGTCCTTGGAAAGCTCTTCGACTTCAGCGGCGTGTTTGCGACCGTATTGGGCGAGTTGACGAAACAGCCCGGCAACTTCTGGGTTGTTATGAACTTCTAGGTTGTCGGCGATTTCCTCGTAACGTTCGGCGGCTTCGGTTTCGAGAGCCAAAGCATGAGCCAAAAGTTCTTCTGCCGTTTCAATCGTTTTCATTGCGGAATTTTCAGTAGACAAATTTACCCCCTCACTTGTGCTGCAAGCTCATTGTTCTTGATGGATAAATATCACGAGTACGGAACGGCTTGCGGCTTTCGCTGATTTTGTAACCTTACACCGTTCCGGTGACCCTGAAAAGAATAGTTGGGTTGGCAAACAATCGAAGCTATTCGTTGTTTTTTCGTGCCCCTTCAACTTTGGCCTCAAGCTGGTCGAGACCGATTGCTCCGGGTATGATTTCGTCGCCTATAATAAAGGCGGGTGTTCCCGATATTCCAAGGGATTGCCCGAGAATGAAATTCCTCTGCAAAGCCTGCTTAATTTCATCGGACTCTATATCTTTTTCGAGCTTGCCGGTGTCGAGCCCGATCTGTTGGGCAATCGCCATGATTTTGTCTTTGCTCAAGCCCCCTCTGGATTGCATCAAGCTGACATGCATCTCGAAGTACTTATCCTGCATTTTTGCTGCAAGAGCCGCTTTAGCGGCATAGACCGAGCTGTCACCGAGGATTGGGTATTCTTTGATAACGTACCGTAATTCCTTATCTTTCTTGACCAGTTCCATGACAGCCGGGAAGACGCGTTTGCAATAGCCGCAGTTGTAGTCGAAGAACTCAACCAACGATACATCACCTTCCGGGTTGCCCGCGACAGGCGTTAACGGGTCGTTGAAAATGGCGCTTTTATTTTCGGTTAAGGCCATTTTCTTTTGAAGTGCTTCGGCTTGTTCCCGACGTTTGCGAAGGGTGTCCAGCGCTTCCATGATGATTTCAGGGTTTTTCGTAAGAGTTTCGCGAATCAGTTCAATGACTTGTTCTTTTTCGCCTTCTGATAGGCTTTCTGTAGCCTGTGCGGTGGAAAGCATGGGGAGAGAAAAGAGCAGGCCGATAGCGAGACTTGTAATTATCTTGATCGTCTGAAGAGAACGCATAAAAGGAAAACCTTGTCCGATCGTGAATGAAGTGCGGGCATATTGGGGCAGGTCGGAGCGTTGGACAAGCCCGCTTGTAAACAATCGCCAAAGAGAGACCTACCGGGTCAACCGCAGGCTTGCGATATGCCCCCGTGTTGCCGGTTGGCTGCCCTCTATGGCAAGTCCGATAAATGTAACCTCGATACGTGTTTGGTCGTCTCCTGGCCATGCTTGGGCGTAAAGGGACCCGAGATCGACCGTTTCCTTACGCCATTTGTTGAGTCCGGCGGATCCGCTTCCCACTATGTACGCTGCGTGAGATTTTTTAACGATAATCCGGCCGCGAGGTGGTTCGGTAAAGGCCCATCCGATGCTGAGTAAGCGGTCATGAGGAGGGAAGGAGGCGCCTAAATTGGAAAACAGCTCACTTCCCCAGCTTCCGCTTTCTCTTGCTCCACCATGGAACCCGACGAGAATGCGCAGTGGATGGCTGTCGCCTAAAAACGGTCGCAGATACCATTCCCAGCTTAGATATGGAGATGAAAGCAGAGTGGCCTTTGTCCGCCTGACCAGACTGTATCCATCCTCACCGTTTATAAGGAAGAGGGCGTTCTTTCCAAACATCGGCTCGATGCCGAATTGATTTGTTGGTGCATCGTTTATAATCCAGGAGTCCCAATCAGTCCCTATAGGGCCGAGGACGGACAATTGTCCCTCTGGGCCGCTGACGGCCCGCGGTTGAGCGCAGGCAGCCAAAAGCGGCAGGGCTAATAACAGCAAGAAAGAAAAGCGGCTTTTCAACGTTGCCCTCTCTATTTCCAGCTTTCGACCTGTGCCTTAATATCCTGTAGGCGTAGCCACTCGCGAGAACCTCTGGGAAGAATTTGTTCGGCCTTGCCAATGTGGTGCAGCGCATCCGGCTTGAGGTGCAGAAGATAGGCTTCTTCGGCTAAGGCTAAGGCGCTTATTCCGATTTGCCCGTCCCTGCCTGCCGCAATGGCTAACTGCCGCCAGGCGAAAGGTGAATTAGGGTAGACGGCAAGAGACTTTTTCAAATTCTCGATGGCCGGTTTGAGAAGCGATGGGTCATTGAGTTCAATTTGCGCGCGTGCCAAATCGATCAACAGGAGCGGATTGTCGGGTAGGAGACGATTGGCCTGGGTATACGGTTCAAGGGCTTCCTTGATTTTACCGTTCTCAAACAGCATTTGCCCTTTCAACTCATAGAAATAAGGGTCGGTCGGAAAATCGGATATCAGACCGTTGATAAGTGGCAATGCTTTATCCAGCTTACGTTTCCGATAGTAAGCTATGGATCGTGCATAGCGGCTGATCAGGCTTGGGTCATCTTCTTTGTAAGTGCGAAGTGCGCGGTTGGCCGGATAGATGAATGCATCAAGCTTCGCGACCATGCGCTGATGTAGTTGTTCATATACCGGTGGTGTTTGGCGTTTTTCGTCCGCAGTCTTTTTTAGGTGTTCCTCAATTAGCCGAACCCGGTTCCTTGTGACTGGGTGGGTTCGCATATAGGGGTCTTGGCGATTGGCGCTTAACAATTCCTGATCTTCCAGGGTTCCCATGAAGTCCCTGAGTCCTTGGGCCGACTGGCCAGTAGAATCAAGAAAGCGCAAGGCCGCCGAATCTGCTGCGCTTTCCTGGGCCCGGCTATAGGAAAGAAAGGAGGCCATTCCTGCCTGATGGCCACCTGCGATGACCGCTGCGCCGACATCGCCGCGTCCCGCCAGCACCGCCGCGCCTCCTAAAACATAGCCGAGCAAAGCACTTGATTTGGCTTTGTCGATTGCATCACCGGTGCGCGCAAGATGCCCCCCGGCAATATGACCGATTTCGTGGGCCAAAACGCCGATGACTTCGTTGGCTGATTTGGATTTTTGTATCAGACCTGTATGAATGAAGATATTTAGCCCGCGGGCCACGAAAGCGTTGAGCGTATTGTCTTTGACTAAATGAATTTGTACTGAAGAGGGCGGAATGCCAGCCGCTTCCAACAGTGGCGCAGTATAAATTCGGATGGTATTTTCAATTTCCGCATCGCGGATGAACGACATTTGCTTGGCGTTCGCCTCGGTACGCGGTAGCGTCGCCATGGCAAGAGCCAGAAGGATCATCAACGAACTCGATAACAGGTTTATGCGTTTCATTCCATTCAGTGCCTTGAAATGGTTTTCGGTCGATAATGTCGTCCCGAAACATCATACGGTTCCGGCAACCGTTCGTCACGCTACTGCGCGCTTGCGCTGGCGTCAAATTGCATCAATTTTACTGGGCGCATCTCTTTTGTCCGCCTGCATGGGAAATGATGTCGAAAAAGGGCAGACGGGTTTTGTCGAAGGGTTTTACGGTGGCGTTGCCGCCGATGATCCTCGCGCCGCCCTGGTCGGCCGGGATGTGCTGACATCTGGGGGGACTGCGGCCGATGCGGCTGTTGCCATGTATTTCACCTTGGCCGTTACCTTGCCATCGTCGGCTGGCCTTGGCGGGGGAGGCGTTTGTCTCGTTCGGGATGCGAAAAACGGCATAACCGAAGCCATCGATTTTACGTCCAAGCCCGGTACGGGGCTTTTGGGTCCGAATCCTAGACCTGCCGCGGCTCCCGGCAATCCCCGCGGTTTTTACGCCCTCCATGCCAAATACGGTAGCTTGCGTTGGGAGCGCCTAGTCGCACCGGGAGAAAATTTTGCTCGTTTCGGGCATCAGGTCTCTCGAGCTTTCGTGACCGATTTGGCCGGTGTCTCCGATGCGCTTTTCAAGGATCGGTCCAGCCGCAATGTTTTTGCTAAAAAAGATGGGTCGGCGGCCGGTGAAGGAGATTTTGTTACCCAGATCAATCTTGCTGCGACTTTATCTCTAATTCGCAGCAAGGGCCCCGGACCACTTTATCAAGGCCCTCTGGCGCGCGCTTTCGTTGATGGAGCGTCGAGTGCTGGAGGCGGTCTAACGCTGGATGATATGCGCAAAACTTTGCCGCGCTGGCAAAAGACGCTAAGTGTCGATGTCAAAGGGTTTACCCGAAAAACCGCTCACTTTGCGCCCCCTCCAGCAGCGGCAGGACTGGTAGAAGCTCAATTGTTTTCGTTGCTTCAGCAAGATGGCCGTTACGAGGGAGCTGGAGTGGCTGAGCAAGCTCATACGATGGCGGATTCCCAAATGCGTGCTTTCGCCGACCGTGGCCGTTGGCTCTCGGATACCGGAAGTATTATTGGCATGCCTGAGGAGTTAACTGCGCCAGAGTACATTGAAAAGCTCGGTCAATCGTATGACAAAAATCGAAAAATTCCGGTAGCTGCCGTCAACGGTCATTTAACAGCACGGCAGGAAAATACGTCCGGTACCGGGTTTGTCGCCATTGATGATCGTGGTGGGGCGGTTGCCTGTGCTGTTACGATGAACAATCTTTTCGGTACGGGGCGTATCGCCGGCAATACGGGGATTCTCTTGGCAGCCCGTCCTGGAGCCAATGGTCGGGGGCCGATCTCTCTTGGTCCTGTAATGGTGGTTAATGATCATAGCAAAGAGCTGTTTTTTGCTGGGGCTGCTGCTGGCGGGGTGACGGCTGCGACGTCATTAAGCGATGTCTTGGCCGGTACGATTATTGAAGAAATGAACCTCAAAACTGCCATTGCCCGACCGAGGCTTCATCATAGCGGAATGCCGGATACGGTTTATTATGAGCCGAGCTACCCGGAAGCGGGTTTGACGGCTCTGAAGGAGAGGGGGCACCAAATTGTCGCTGCCCGAACGCTGGGGCGGGTTAATGCGGCCTTTTGTCCTGCTGGATTGCCGGGGAGCTCCGAGACCTGTGAAATTAGCACAGACCCCAGGGGCTTCGGTCTCGCGGTTAGCGCTAACGAAAACTAACCGGAGATCAAAGCTATGGCCTTGAAAGTATCCAGGCGCGGGATGGTGCCGCCCTTTATCGTTATGGATGTCATGCGGGCCGCTGCCGAAAAAGAAATGGCAGGGGGCGATGTTCTCCATTTGGAGGTCGGTCAGCCGAGCACGGCGGCACCCGCCAGGGTGATCGAAGCGGCCAAGCAGGCGCTGGATGCCGAAAAAATAGGTTACACGCTAGCCTTGGGACTTGAACCGCTGCGAGAGCGTATCGCACGTTATTATAAAGACTATTACAGTGTCGACCTCGCGCCGGCGCGTGTCGTCGTTACCACGGGATCTTCAAGTGGCTTCCTGCTTGCTTTTTTGAGTGCTTTCGAAGCGGGAGATAGGGTTGGGGTTTGCAGCCCTGGATATCCGGCCTATCGCAATATTTTAAAAGCGCTGGGACTTGTTCCTGTCGATATCCCGGTGACGGCATTGACGGATTTTCACCCCCGTCCCGAAACCATTGACGCCCTATCCGATCCTCTGGATGGTCTTTTGGTCGCCAGTCCTTCGAACCCGACGGGCAGCATGCTCTCGGCAGCGGAGTTGAAGCAACTCTGTTCTTTTTGTCGGGAACGGGGCATTCGATTTATCTCCGATGAGATTTATCATGGCATTACCTTTGGTGAAAAAGCCCATACGGCACTCGACTATGACGACGACGTGATCGTCATCAACAGTTTTTCTAAATACTTCAGTATGACCGGTTGGCGTCTCGGTTGGATGGTCGTGCCGGAAAATCTTTTGCGTTCCGTTGAGTGCCTTGCGCAAAACATGTTCATTTCTCCGCCAACGCTTTCTCAGTTTGCCGGGGTTGCCGCTTTCGATTGTATTGAGGAGTTGGATGCCAATGTTGCCCGCTACGCTCGAAATCGAGAGGTGCTTTTAAATGAATTGCCTAAGGCCGGATTTGATAAACTGGCTCCGGCCGATGGAGCTTTCTACCTGTATGCCGATGTGGGGCGGATGACCAACGATAGCCAGGATTTCTGTCAGCGCATGCTTGCTGAGACTGGCGTTGCGACGACCCCTGGTATTGATTTCGACCCCGAGCAGGGACATCGATTTATGCGGTTTTCTTTTGCCGGTGCGACGCAAGATATGGAAGACGCTGCCAAGCGGCTTATTGCCTGGAAACCCTAACGAAAAAAGGGCTCCAAACAGCGGAGCCCTTTTTTCGCATTTAATGGGAGGCGCCTTAGCTACGGCGTCGCCACCAGCCACCGCGTGACGGTTTTTTCTCAACGGTCTCTTCAGAGCCATCGGTCTTAACCACCGTAACCGGCTTTTCTTCAAACGGCACGATCGACTGTTCTGCTTCCAAAGGCTCTTTGGCGGAAGGCTCAACGATGACGGCTTCGGTTGATGGCGTATCGACCATAACAGCTTCTGTTGAAGGGGAGAGGGGAGATGCCGCATTTTCGGAATCTGATGGCTCATCCTTCTTCTTGCTCGTCCGGCGTCGGGGGCTGCGGCGTTTGGGCTTGTCATCTTTCGCCGCGTCTTTGGCTGATTCTGAAGTTTCTTCCGATGCCAGTTCTTCGTTTTTTTCAGTCTTGCCGTCGGTCTTTTTGCGTGTACGGCGACCGCGCTTGGGTTTTTCGTCAGCCTTTCCCTCATCCGAATTTACTTCTTCGGCAGTCTCGGATTCTTCAGCTTTTTTACGACCACGGCTGCGACGCTTGGGTTTTTCTTCGTCCGCTGCTGATATTACTTCGGCCTCTGACTGAGTTTCGGCAGTTTCCGAGGTGGTGTTTGTCTGGTCTTCGCCGGAAATGGCCGCGTCATCGGTCTGTAGAGGCTCGCTCTCGTCTTTCCGGCGGCGGCGTCCACCCCGTCTGCCTCTGCGGCGGCGGCGGCGCGGTTGATCATCGCTTTGCTCATCCGATTGTTCATCCGTCGAGGAGCTTTCTTCGTTGCTTTCCTCTTCCGTTTCGGAGCGGTTTTCGTTTGCTGAAGTCCGTTCGTCGTTGCGACGGCGGCGTCCCCGGCGGCGGCGGCGGCGGCGGTTGCCGTTTTCTTCGCGTTCGCCTTGGGTTTCTTCGTCTTCCTCCGTTTCTTCAGGCTCGTAGCCATCGACCCCAGCCTCGGGAACTACCGGAGCAACACCTTTTTCCTGCTGGTTTTTTTGCTTTAGCCTGTCGATGCGTAAGGCAGGCGGAATCAATTCGTCATCTGCTGCGATTTCGACCTTAAAATCGTAGCGGGCTTCGATTGACCCAAGGGCAACCCGCTTCTTATTGAGGATATAGAGCGCTACGTCAGAGGCGACGTAGACTGTCATTTCGCTGGTCCGGCGGCGAATACCTTCTTCTTCGATGGCGCGCAGAACGCTCAAGGCCGTGGATTCAATAGAACGGCGGACGCCGGTTCCCTCGCAATGCAGGCAAACCTCCGAACTGGTTTCCTGCAAACTCGGGCGCAGGCGCTGACGCGACAGTTCCAACAGGCCGAAAGGACTGATCCGGCCGATCTGGATGCGGGCGCGGTCTTGGCGCATAGCTTCCTTGAGGCGTCGCTCAACCGAATTTTGGTTCCGGTTGCCTTCCATGTCGATAAAATCAATGACGATCAACCCGGCGAGGTCACGCAACCTGAGCTGACGGGCGATTTCATCCGCCGCCTCAAGGTTGGTTTTGTGCGCGGTCTCTTCGATGTTACGCTCTCGGGTGGCTCTGCCCGAGTTTACGTCGATGGAAACCAGAGCTTCGGTCGGGTTGATAACGATATAGCCTCCCGATTTGAGTTGCACGGTCGGGCTATGCATGGCGTCGAGCTGGCCTTCCACCTGATAGCGATGGAAAAGCGGCATATTTTCGTCTTTGTAAGGCTGAACCTTTTTCGCGTGGCTGGGGATCAACATTTTCATGAAGTCCTTGGCCGCCCGGTAGCCGGAATCGCCTTCAACGACAATTTCCTCAATGTCGCGGCTGTAAAGGTCGCGAATGGACCGCTTGATCAAATTGGCTTCTTCATAAATCAAGCAGGGCGCTGTCGATTCGAGCGTTTGGCTGCGGATCGTATCCCACAGGCGAGTTAAATACTCATGGTCGCGTTTGATTTCGGCTTTCGAGCGTTCCGCACCAGCGGTTCGCACAATCATCGCCATGCCTTCGGCTAGATTGAGTTCGGCCAGGATGGTCTTCAGTCTGCGACGGTCCTTGGCGCTGGTGATTTTACGGGAAATGCCGCCGCCGCGTGCGGTGTTCGGCATCAAGACGCAGTGACGTCCTGCCAGCGAAATATAGGTGGTGAGGGCCGCGCCTTTATTGCCGCGCTCTTCCTTGACCACCTGAATCAACAAAATCTGACGTCGTTTGATGACTTCTTGAATTTTGTAGTTGCGGTGGGAAATAACCTTGCGTTGTTTCCCTGCTTCTTCGGCGATGTCCTCGCCACCCAGTTCCTCAACTTCCTTTTCTTCGCTTTCGACGGGTTCTGCATCGTCGTCATCGTCGTGTTTTTGTTCAGCCTTGATGGCTTCCCGGTCCTCGACTGGAATTTGGAAGTAGTCAGGGTGGATTTCGCTGAAGGGTAAAAAACCGTGCCGGTTTCCGCCGTATTCGACAAAGGCCGCTTGGAGGGATGGTTCGACCCTCGTGACCTTGGCTAAATAAATATTTCCCTTCAGTTGCCGCCTGCTGGCGGATTCGACATCGAATTCCTCTAGTTTATTTCCGCTGAGTACGACGACCCGGGTCTCCTCCTGGTGCGTCGCGTCGATAAGCATCCGTCTGGTTGCCATTGTAAAGTAAAACTCCAAGCACAGCCCTGTCCGCTCTCGATTTCGGGCGGGTGGTTGCTGTGTAATTTTCTCATGGAACCGGTGGCGCCAACGGGCATCCTCCCGGAGAATAGACTCCGGGCGATCACCCCCGTGAAGGGGGTGACGTTATGCGGATGGGCTGCCAATACCGGCATCGAAACTCCTCGATATATCGAGAATCACAAAACTTCCGAGCCGAAAAGTGCCGTATCGGAAGGACTTAAAAACATTTGCGTATGATAGGGGAAAACCTTGAGAATTCCACGGTTATTCGCCTTTTTGCGAATCATTCGACTCACTTCTACGCGGCGTTAACATAACGGTAGCTTTTTCTTTCCACAATCAACTTATTGCAAAAGTGACATTTGCATCCCTATTTGCCAGTTAATAGCGATAGGTTTTTGGGCCGAATTTAGTATGGTTTCTAATATGGATGGGTTGATCAACGCTCTCTTTCAGAGGCGCTTTTGGGGATTCCTCGGGGGGATTTGCGTCCTGGTTGCGGCCCTTTCCGTTTGTGTGGAGGATGCGCAGGCCAAACCGTCTGCGACGGGGGTCCGGATTGCCGAACATCCTGGCAAGACACGCTTTGTCATCGATCTATCTGAAAAAATTACCTATCGGATGTTCACTCTGCAAAATCCCTATCGTGTGGTGATTGATCTCCCCGAAATCGACTGGAAAGTCAGCAGTAAGGGGCTGCGGAGTAAACGTGGGGTTATTTCCAACTATCGTTATGGCTTGTTTATTCCAGGAACGTCGCGCTTGGTGATTGATGCGACCGGGCCTGTCGCGATCAAAAAAGCCTTTATTCTGCCGCCCTCGGGTAAAAAGGCTTATCGTTTTGTCGTCGATCTCTCTGCCACGAGTGTCGCCAGTTTCGTTAAGGATATGAAAGAGCGGAAATCCTCGGTAACGCCACCGGCGGCGGTTCAACCGGGACCGACATTTCCGAATATGAATGTCGCACCTAAGCCAAAACCCAAAAACGCCAAAAAAATTATTGTTATCGACCCTGGGCACGGGGGCGTCGATCCTGGCGCTATCAGTGTTTCCGGGCGCTATGAGAAGCACGTTACGCTTAAGGTGGCGCGAGAGATGAAGAAGTCTCTCGAATCCACAGGGCGCTATAAAGTTCGCCTGACCCGTGACCGGGATATCTTCATTCGATTAAGGGACCGGGTGGCCCGCGCCCGGCAAGCCAATGCTGATCTTTTCATCTCCGTTCATGCCGACACAATCAAAAACCGTAAAGTCCGTGGGGCGTCTGTCTATACACTTTCGGAGAAAGCGTCGGATAAGGAAGCGGCTGATCTGGCGGAACGCGAAAACAAAGCGGATGTTATCGCGGGGATAGACCTGACCCATGAAAGCCAGGAGGTCACCAATATTCTCATCGATTTGGCACAAAGGGAGACGATGAACCAGTCGGCCCGGTTTGCCGCCATGCTTGTCGATGAAATGAAAAACAAGGTCAAAGTCTTGCGACGGTCGCATCGGTTTGCCGGTTTCGCTGTTTTAAAAGCCCCCGACATTCCTTCCGTGCTCATCGAGTTGGGCTTCCTTTCCAATCACTACGACGACAAGAGCCTTCACAGCACAAAATATCAGCGGCGGATCGCTTCGAGCATTCAATCGGCGATCGATTCTTATTTCACCCGGTTGGCTAAATTGCAAAACCAATAACCTATGCCACTCTCCGGCCAATAAAATGCCCTATTTTATGACCATTGAGATAACGCCCCCTTGCTAAACGTAAGCGTTGGCTTAGAGTAGGCGCGAACCGATTAGAGAAACCCGGAAGAACGATACCTCCTGAATATGCTGAGATCACTTTTCGCATTGCTGAGCATTCTTCTCCTGCTGGCGTTGTGCGGCGCGGGCGGGGGGGTATACCTCTTCTGGAAGTATGGACAAGGGTTGCCCGACTATACCCAACTTGCCGACTACGACCCTGCCGTTATGACCCGCATTCATGCCGGTGACGGTCGTTTGCTCGCCGAATACGCGACGGAAAAACGGGTGTTTGTGCCGATCAAGGCGATGCCCCAACGGGTTATCCGGGCTTTTCTGTCGGCCGAAGATAAGAATTTCTATTATCACCCTGGAATCGATTTCAGCGGTGTTGTCCGCGCGGTTTTGGTCAATTTAAAGAATATCGGTAGCAACCGTCGTCCTGTTGGCGCATCGACCATTACCCAGCAGGTCGCCAAAAACTTTTTGCTGACCAACGAAGTTTCTATTGAGCGCAAAATCAAGGAAGCCATTCTTTCTTTTCGGATTGAGCGGGCATTCTCGAAGGACCGAATTCTAGAGTTATATCTCAACGAAATTTATCTCGGCTTTGGGTCGTATGGTGTTGCGGCGGCTGCCCTCAATTACTTCAACAAGTCTATGGATGAGTTGACGATTGCCGAGACGGCCTTTTTGGCGGCTCTGCCTAAAGCGCCCAACAACTATAACCCTCTAACGAAAACCAAAGCCGCTGTTGATCGACGCAATTGGGTGATCAGGCGGATGCTGGAGGATGGCGTTATCAAGCCCTCCGAAGCTGATAACGCCATGGATCAACCGTTGATCGTCGAGAAACGTAAGGAAGCTGAATTCGTTACGGCTGAATATTTTGCCGAGGAAGTGCGCAGGGAACTGGCTGAGCGATATGGTGAAAATGAGCTTTATACGGGAGGGCTGTCGGTACGTACGACCCTGTCGCCCAGGCTGCAAAAAATCGCTGATGAAGAACTGCGTAAAGGCCTGATTGCTTATGATCGTCGGCACGGTTGGCGGGGACCGATTGTGCATTTCGATACACCGGGTGACTGGCCGGGACGGCTCGCTCAGGTTGAAACGCCAAAAGGATTGGCCCCATGGAAAATGGCTGTCGTTATGCGCGTGTCATCCGGGGCCGCCGATATTGCCTTTGCCGATGGCCTAACCGGTACAATCCCCCTAGCTGAAGCCCGTTGGGCCCGGGAATGGCGCGAAGATCAGAAATTGGGCCCGCCAGTCCGTAAAGTTAGCGATGTGCTGGTCGAAGGCGACGTTGTGGCTGTTGAAACGGTGACCCATGCGCCACCGACCAAAAAGGGTAAGGATCCGAAACCTTATCCTGAAGGGACCTATGGGTTGCGTCAAATTCCGGCCATTCAGGGCGGTGTGATCGCCATGGACCCGCACACAGGCCGGGTTCTCGCTATGTCGGGCGGCTACGATTATGCCATGAGCCAGTTTAATCGGGCGACCCAGGCAGCACGCCAGCCGGGATCGGCTTTCAAGCCCTTCGTCTATCTGGCAGCGCTCGATTCCGGCTATACCCCCTCGACGCTGATTTTGGATGCGCCCTTTGTCATCGATCAGGGGCCGGGGCTGCCCAAATGGCGCCCCGCCAACTATACCAAAAAATTCTACGGCCCTAGCACCATGCGGTTGGGGATTGAGAAATCCCGCAACTTGATGACCGTCCGGTTGGCCCAAACCATCGGCATGGAGAAGGTTTCAGAATATGCGCAGCGTTTCGGCATCGTCGATCATTTGCCGCAGACTCTTTCTATGTCGTTGGGAGCCGGGGAGACGACGCTGCTGCGCCTGACCACGGCTTACGCCATGCTGGTTAACGGTGGTAAACGGATTGTGCCAACCCTGATCGACCGAATTCAGGACCGCAATGGCATTACCGTTTTCCGGCATGATACTCGTGATTGCGAGGGATGCCGGGCCGCCTTCTGGACCGATCAGTCGGTTCCGTTGTTGGAAGACGTACGAGAGCCTGTTACCGATCCGGCAAGCGCCTATCAGGTCGTCTCTATGCTTGAGGGTGTGGTCAAACGGGGAACCGGTCGGCGGATCGGTTGGCTGGGCATCCCGCTTGCCGGAAAAACGGGCACCACCAACAGCAGCTTCGATACTTGGTTTGTCGGGTTTAGCCCCGACCTTGCTGTCGGTGTTTTTGCCGGTTTCGATACGCCGCGTACGCTTGGGTCTCGGGAAACGGGCTCCAACGTTGCCGCACCGATTTTTAAAGGGTTTATGAAACGTGCGTTGGCCGATAAACCGGCCATTCCCTTCCGGATTCCTTCAGGCGTCCGTCTTGTGCGAGTTAATTCAAAAACCGGTCAATTAGCTCGACCAGGAGATAAAAATGTGATCCTTGAGCCTTTCAAACCTGGCCGGGTGCCCACCGGCGAAAGCCAAGTCATCCAGGGGCAGGGTTATAACCTTGTGCCAGCCGGTGAAGGGGTTCCTTCAACCGGTACGGGCGGTCTTTACTAGTATCGCCGAAGCGGCTAAAAGACCCGAAGAATCAAATCGAAAGAGGACGCTATGCGCGCAGAAATCGAGGCCTTGGCCGAAGAAATCAAGCAGTCGTTGGAACTGCTGAGGAGGCATCTTTGACTACGACCAAGCCGTTCGTAGACTAGATGAATTGAACCACCTCGCCGAGGATCCAGATCTGTGGAATAACTCGGCAAAGGCCCAAGATGTTATGCGTGAGCGAACCCGCCTTGATGGTGGGATCAAAGCGATCGACCGGGTCGAGCAGGGGCTTTCAGATAATCTTGAACTGATTGAAATGGGCGAAGCTGAAGAGGATGACGAAGTCGTCGCTGAGGCCGAAAACGCGCTTGCCGAATTGAAAGAATGGGCTGCTAAACAGGAAATTGAAACCCTACTTTCCGGTGAAGCCGACGCTAACGATTGCTATCTTGAGATTCACGCAGGAGCAGGGGGCACGGAAGCTCAGGACTGGGCTGAAATGTTGCGCCGTATGTATAGCCGTTGGGCCGACCGCAGAGGCTATAAAATTGAGATCATGGAAGAAAGTCCGGGTGAAGAAGCCGGGATCAAGTCGACCACCATGAAGGTTTCGGGCCACAATGCTTACGGTTGGCTTAAAACCGAAAGTGGCGTGCATCGACTTGTACGTATTTCGCCTTTCGATTCAAGTGCGCGGCGGCATACAAGCTTTACCTCAGTAGGAATTTACCCGGTGATCGATGAGAATATCGATATTGAGATCGAAGAGAAGGACGTTCGGGTGGATACCTATCGTGCGTCTGGTGCAGGCGGGCAGCACGTCAATAAGACAGACAGCGCCATCCGCCTGACCCATACGCCGACGGGAATCGTCGTGCAGTGTCAAAACGACCGTTCGCAACATAAAAACCGTGCTCAGGCGTGGTCTATGCTAAAGGCCCGGCTTTATGAGTTGGAGTTGCAAAGGCGTGAGGAAGAAGCTCAAGCCCAACATGAAGCAAAGACAGATATTGGCTGGGGTCATCAGATTCGGTCGTATGTCCTTCAACCCTATCAAATGATTAAGGATCTCCGGACAAATACGGAAACCAGCAACACTCAGGCTGTGTTGGATGGCGATTTGGACGACTTTATGGCTGCCGCTCTTGCTCAGCGCGTTGGTGGGGGCAGCGAAACGTAAGTTGGGGTTCGTTTGGGCCCATCCAAGCCCCACCAATGATGTTCGCTTACAGGTTTTTTGCCGCCTCAAGCACTTCCTCAACGTGCCCGGCGACTTTGACCTTGCGCCAGATTTTGGCGATTTTTCCTTCTTTGTCGATTAGGAAGGTCGTGCGCTCAACGCCCATGAACTTACGACCGTACATGCTTTTTTCTTTCCAAACGCCATAACCCTGGATGATTTCCAGTTCTTCATCCGAAATAAGCTTTGTCTTCAAGCCCTGTTTTTCGACGAACCGGTCATGGCTTTTTACGCTGTCCTTCGATACGCCAAAGACCACTGTATTGCAGTTTTCGAATTCGTCTATCGTTTCGCTGAAACCGATGGCTTCCTTCGTACAGCCTGATGTGTTGTCCTTCGGGTAAAAGAACAAAACGACGTTCATTCCTTTTTGAGAAGCCAGGGAGAGGGTTCCTCCCCCGTCTGTTGGCAAAGCGAAATCGGGAGCTGGGTCGTTGATTTTGAGGTCTGTCATTTTTTTATCCGGTGCTTTGCTTGATAATTGAAGAACGATAAAGAATTTTGGTCCAGACCTGAGGGAAATCAACCCAAAAATAATGCTCGCAAAGGGGGTGCTGTGGGGATATAACAAATTGAAGGGGAGGGGAGTTTTCGCAAGCAGTATATGTGCTGGGAGGCGAAATGCCCAAAAAGGTAAAATGCGAAGAGGCTCTACAAACAGCGTTACATCATCTTGAGCACGACCGACAGGGAATCGCCATGAGCGTTATAAGAATTTATGAGCGATGCCACCAAAAGCCGGACAATTCATGTGACTACAAAGGCAAAGACTGCGCCGTTCAGGACGTGATCAAGGGTCTGGATTGCATCAAGAAAGGCCGATAGCGTCGGCCTCTACAAAATTTCTTCCTTATTGAACTTGTTGCGTAAGCTCTCGGCGGGTCGTTCAATGAGTTCAACGAAGTGTCCATGGGCGCGTTGCGCGGTTTCATCCATGTGTTTCAATAGGTTGTCGAAATCTTTCGTTCCTGTTGCGCGGGCGAGTATTTCCTGAAGCGCAGGGGAGATTTCCTCTTCTCGTCCTTTATTGAAATAGCCTTCTATGGTTAACCGTAAAAGGCCCTGGATGGTTTGCCAAAGCTTCAGTGCTGAAAGTAATGATGCACCGGTTGTCGCTTCAATCAGCCCTTTCTCGGTGATTCGTCTCAAGGCGTCCGAGGTGTTTTGCGACAAGATATCTGGATGTTTTGCTGCGTGTTTCAATTGCAGGAACTGGGTGATGAATTCGATATCGATCAACCCGCCTCGCCGATGCTTGACTTCCCAAATAAACTTGGTGCCGTGCTCTTTTTCCATGCGTGTCCGCATATCTGCCACGGCAACGACTAGTTTTTCCGCATCTCGCTCTCGGGTCAGGACGTGTTCGACCACGCGTTCGATCTTTTCTTTTAGCGTGACAGGACCGGCAATAACTCGCGAGCGCGTCAGGGCCATGTGTTCCCAGGTCCATGCCGACTCGGCTTGATATTGGATAAAAGAGCTCATACTCGTGGCGATTGGGCCTGAATTTCCCGATGGCCTAAGGCGCATGTCTACCTCATAGAGCATGCCGTCTCCCATGGGGGCCGTGATGCCGTTGATAAGTCTCTGGCTTAGCCTTGCGAAGTATTGACTGGCGGTTAGCGGGCGGCGACCGTCCGACTGTGCCTCGCCATCTGCTGCGTCATATACGTAAATTAGGTCGAGGTCGGAGCTAGGGGTCATCTCCCGTCCGCCGAGTTTCCCCATGGCGATAATCGCCATTTCGCTTTCAGGAAGTTTTCCGTGGGTCTTGGCGAATTCATCTTCGATCCGGGGTTTTAGGCCGCCTAAGGCAATGTCGGCAATATTGCTGTAGGCCACTCCGGCGTTTTCTGCATCGATCAGGCTGCGAAGACTTTGCACGCCAACTTGAAATTTGCGGTCATTGGCCCAGCGGCGGACGATTTCGAGGTCATCTTGAAAATCCCGGGATTGATTGAACGCTTGTTGAAGCTCTTGTTTAAGCGTTTCCGGTCCGGGAGGTGCGGCAAAGAAGTCCGAGGTCAGGACACTTTCCAGCAAGGCGGAATGGCGGGATAGATGGGATGCCAGTTTCGGTGCGCCGCCCATTAACTCGGCCAACAGGCCAAGCAATTGGGGGTTGGATGTAAACATCGAGAAAAGCTGAACACCGCTCGGCAGATTGGCTAAAAATTCATCGAACTTGTTAAACGCCGCATCTGGGTCGGCCATTTTGGCGAGTGAGCCGAGCAAAACGGGCATCAACTCGGTTAGCATTTGCCGGGTTCGGGTCGAGCGGGTCGAGCGGTAGCGCCCGTGATGCCAGCCACGAATTGTCGTATCAACCGCCAAGGCATTCTTGAAACCCATTTTCTCAAGTGTTTTGAGAGTGTCGGGGTCCGGTTCTCCTCCGGTGAAAACCAAATTACCTTCAACCAACCCTGTGCCGCTCAAAGTGGGAGCTTCTTCGAAAAGCTCTACATAATGACCTTCGACCCGGCTTAGGTGGAAGAGCAGGTCTTTTTCAAAACTCTCGGCATCGTCGTATCCGAGAAACAGCGCCAGTCGCCGGATGTCTTGGTCGTTCTCTGGGATCGAGTGAGTCTGGTTGTCGTCGGTCATTTGGATGCGATGTTCAACGCAACGCAAAAAGTCATAAGATTGGGTCAGTTGATCCGCCGTTTCTTGGGTAATTCGACCGCATTTGGCAAGAGCGGTTAAGGCGTCGCGTGTTCTGATTTCCCTTAGACTAGGGTCGCGGCCGCCCCAGATCAGTTGTTGGGTCTGAGCATAAAACTCCACTTCGCGAATACCGCCACGTCCTAATTTAACGTTATGTCCGTTGACGGCGATTTGTGAGCCTCCCCGATGGGCGTTGATCTGGCGTTTTATGGAGTGAATATCCTGAATTGAGGCAAAGTCGAGATTCTTGCGCCAGATAAAGGGCCTGAGACGTTCAAGAAACCCTTCTCCCGCTTCGATATCGCCAGCGACAGGGCGCGCCTTGATCATGGCGGCGCGTTCCCAGTTCTGCCCGATGCTTTCGTAATAAAGCTCAGCCCCCATGATGGAAAGTGCGAGAGGGGTCGAGCCGGGATCGGGCCTCAAGCGCAGGTCAGTTCTGAAGACATAGCCGTCGACCGTTCGGTCGTCCATAGCCTTGACCATGTTGCGTGTTAGCCGAACGAATGTTTGCTGAAGGTCTTCCGGGCGGTCGGTTTGAATGATTTCATCGTCGTAAAGGACGATAATGTCGATATCACTGGAGTAGTTGAGTTCCCTCGCCCCGAGTTTGCCCATGCCAAGGATCACCAGCCCTGAACCGGTGAGTGGATCATTTTCATTTGGTAGTTTTATCTTGCCCGAACGGTCGGCTTGCCGAAGCAACGGGCGGCAGACCATGTCAAGCGCTTGTCCGGCGAAATCCGATAGGGTTTCGGTAATGGTCATCAATGGCCAGTGACGGGTTATATCGGCCAATGCTGTGGTTAAGGCTATCTTGCGTTTGGCGACCCGAAGGGCTACGGATACTTCAGTAAGTTCCGGGCATTGTTCGTCAAGTGTTGAAAGATCTTGTTTGATGGTCGCCAAGGCCGATTCGGGGCCTTCTGTTAACAAAAGGCAGCTAAAGGCAGGGAATTTTAATAAACATTGAGACAAAAACGGGCTATTGCCGAATATGGCGTCAAGCAGGGCTGGTCCCTCCGCACTCTCCAGGATTTCCAGGCCTTTGGAGGTGATGGAAGGCTCCGCTGAGTTGAGTGCGTCCCGCCAGTGCTCATGGTTAATTCGAGCCATCTCGGCGTCGCTGCTCGAAGGGAGTTGGCTTTGGCTAAAGAGTCGGTAAAATTCGGTCATTCTTTTCTTCGGTCCTTTTCCTGCGAACACTGCGCGAAGGGAAGGGCGGGGTCAAGATTGGTTTAGTCTTGGCGGCAAGTATTTGGAGAAACCAAAAAGGATGACTGGGTGATACGGCAAACGCTCCGCGCGCTTATACAAATTGTCGGCGGATTGGGAGCCGGTATGGCGATTGTGCTGGGGTATGCCGGTTGGAAGCTGTCCAGTGGTCCCATTACCCTGCCATTCCTCACCCCTTATATCGAAACGGCTCTTTCTCCTGAGGAAGCAGGTTTCAAGGTTACGATATCCGAAACGATTTTGACGTGGCAAGGATGGCGCCGGAATCTTGACGTGCGTTTGAAAGGCGCTCGTGTTCTGGATAGTGAGGGGGCATTGATCGCTGGCGTTCCCGAGCTTTCGCTTTCTGCCAGCGCGAGGGCCTTGTTAAAAGGTATTTTTGCACCGCGCGATATTGAACTGTTTTCTCCGCGTCTCCGTCTTGTTCGCAATGCCGATGGAGATATTACGGTCGGTTTTGGCGATGAGGCGGAAAAAGGCAAGGAAGCGGCTAGTGACGCTTTTAAGGCGATTTTGGAGAAGGTCGTCAATATGATGAGTTCGCCGCCCGACCCGGAAAAGCCACTGACTTATATCCGCCGCGTAAGTATCGTCAATGCAGACTTTGTCATTATTGATATCGGCTCGGGTCGCTCTTGGGTGGCGCCTAGCTCCGAGTTTTATATCCGCCGCGATAAAGAGGGGCTACATGCCGAGGCTTCGATGGCGTTGGATGTCGATGGTCAGTCGTTTCAGATGACCAGCGTGGCAAATTACGGAGCGGAAAACAAACGCGTTGATTTTGGGATTGATTTCAACCGGATTGTTCCAGCGGCCGTTGCCAAACTTATGCCAAATCTCTCTTCCTTGGCGGAGGTCAAGTTTCCTGTGGGGGGGACTGTCGCGGGTACTTTAACGACCGAATGGGGCTTGGACGAACTAACCTTCTCTCTGCATGGAGGAAAAGGAGAGTTGGGACTTCCTCACCCTGTGGAGCAGGTGCTTCAGGTGGATGAGGCGTTGTTCGATGGGCTTTACGACAGAGATACCGGAGAAATAACCGTCAACGAGTTTGCCCTTCTTCTCGCTGAAGGCACACAGGTTCAAGTGCCGGAGCCTATTGCTCATGCCATGCCGTTGCGCAGTGTTTCGGGAAGTTTATCATATCATCGTGCGGCGACCGGGCACTTGTCGTTACCCAAGTTGGTCTTTGATCTTGCCGGTCCACAGGCGGAATTGACGGCCCGTATTGATGGTATTGGTGGCGAGCTTTCCCTGGAAGCGAAGGGGACCTTGTCGGGGGTGCCGATGGACAGAGTGGCGGACTATTGGCCCAAAAGCATGGGGGAGGATGCCTGGCTTTGGGTAACAGAGAACCTTTCAGACGGTGAAATTTCTAAAGCCTACGCGGAAGTGTCAGCGAAGGTTGATGGCGAGGGAGAAGTTTCCATTACCCACTTAGCTGGCGAAATGGATGCTGAAGGAGTAACTGTCGACTATTTGCCCCCGATGCCCAAAGGGCGGGACGCAAAAGCCCATGCCGTTTTTGACACCAAGCGCTTCGATATTCAAATCCTCAATGGCAAGAGCAAAGGGCTGAGCGTCAAAGAGGGCTTCGTCAATATTCGCGACCTGGATAAGTATGACCAAACGGCCGAGATCAAGCTGTTGGTGGAAGGGCCGATTCAGGATGCATTGGAGTTAATTGATAGTGAACCTTTAGGGTTTGCCAGCGAGTTGGGCATTGATCCGAAACGGACGAGTGGCCGTGCATCGGCTGAGTTGAATTTGGCGTTCCTATTGATTGACGACTTGAGGTTTGATCAGGTCGATGTTTCAGCGCGTGCCGAGTTGCGTGACGTCGCAATTCAAGATGTTATTTTGGGACTCGGTATCAGCAAGGGCAAAATGACCCTTAACGCTGATCGAGAGAAGATGGACATTGGCGGGGTGAGCACAATCGGAACGATTCCCGTGGCCTTACGCTGGCGTGAGAACTTTAGTTCTAATGCACCGTTTGTTTCCCGCTATTCGCTCCATGGTGAGGTCGACCAAAAGCAATTAACAAATGAGTTGAAGCTGGACTTTCCTCCATTTTCAGGCGGATACCTTAACGGTGTAACGGCCGCAGACGTTATCGTTACGCGCTTCAAGGGAGACAAGGCCAAGATGACGGCTGCGCTCGATCTTGCAGAAACGGATTTGGCATTGCCTCTATTTAAATGGCGCAAAGAGAAGAGGGCGCCAGGTAAGGCAAAGGTGGAAATTTCCATCGAAAACGGCGTGGTCAGGAGAGTCGATCATTTCGATGTTAAAACCGAGAAATTGACGGCGGATGGGCGTATCGTTCTTAAACCAAATGGTGATGGGCTGAAGGAAGTTCGCCTCAACCAACTGAAAAAGGGCCGGACTTCGGTTCGGGGGGTTGTCGTTCCCGATGGAAAAGGCGGCTGGGATGTTGATTTGGATGGTGAAGGACTGGACCTGACACCAGTACGGCGCTCTCTATTCGATGCTCAGAAAGGGGCGCTCGCCAAAATGGGCGATACGAAAATGCCGCCACTGCTTTTTTCTTTCAGTTTAGGGAACGTTTGGCTCGGTCCGGAACGATTATTGAAGCAGGCGACGGGGGCTTTTGCCTATGATGGCAATGTTTGGCGCTCGGCGGTGCTGCAAGGAACTGTCGGGCAGGGGAAAACGGTTCGGCTTCTTATCCAGCCTTCTGGCGACAAACGGACCCTGCTGATTACGTCAGATGATGCCGGCGCCAGTCTTAATGTACTTGATCTGATGGATAATATGACAGGGGGTGAGTTGGAGCTTACCGGCACGTTCGATGATACTTTGCCTAATTCACCCCTAACGGGGCGGTTAAACGTAAGTGACTTCCGGGTAACGAGAATGCCTGTTCTTGCCCATTTGGTTTCTTTGATTGGCTTAACCGGTATTTTAGAGGCAATAGGGGGGGAAGGCTTATCCTTCAATACATTAGATGCTCCTTTTCAGCATAATCACGGAGTGCTGGAGCTCAATGACGCCAGGGCCAACGGAACGTCTTTGGGGCTCACTGCGTCTGGCAAAATTTATACGGATGCCGAATTCATTGACCTAAAAGGAACGATTGTCCCCGCTTATTTGGTTAATAGCTTCTTAGGCAAAATTCCTTTGATTGGTGGTCTCTTCAGTGGCGGTGAGGAAGGTGGCGGAATGTTTGCTGCCAATTATCAAGTTACTGGAGCCTTGACCAAGCCGGTCGCAAAGGTCGATCCTTTGACGGCGTTAGCCCCCAGTTTCTTGCGGAATATTTTTAGGGGCGCTGATGTCTTACCGCCAGCGTATGAGGGCGATATCGACCTGCCGAGTTATCATGTGGAGTAGGAGTGGCCGTGAACGATAGACCCGATCTTGACCTATCGGCTTTGAAAAAGAAGCTTCTCGAAGAAAAACAACTTCTTCTGACCGATGAGGAAAACACCAAGCAAGACCGTGCCGCCGTAGAGCTGGATCAGACGACTGTCGGCCGGTTATCCCGGATGGACGCCATGCAGGTTCAGGCCATGGCTGTGGAAACCGAACGGCGTCGGGTCATCGAGCTAGAGCGGATTGAAGCAGCCTTAACCCGGATGGCGGAAGGAGACTACGGTTTCTGTATCGCTTGCGATGCGGAAATTCCACCCAAACGCCTGGATTTCGATCCGGCTACTCCCCTCTGTGTCAATTGTGCTGAGAAGAGCCAGCATTAGGGTCAGGACTCATTACTCGGACGCAGAATGGATTAGATTAGTGGACCTGACCCTAGCACCGACTATTCCGCTTTTACGAGAGCGTGGCGCTTCTTGCCTGCTGATAGCTTGATCACGTTCTGATCGTTCAGGTCAGACAGAGAAATAGTTTTGGTTTCGGCCTCGATTTTAATGTCGTTGAGCTTTGCGCCGCCTCCCTTGATCAGTCGACGAGCTTCGCCGCCCGAACTGGCCAAGCCTGCTTTTTGGAACAAGGTAAAGGCAGGGATACCCTCCCCCAATTCGGCTTTAGGAACGGCTATGGTCGGCAGATCATCGCCCAATGCGCCTTCTTCAAAGGTTTTGCGCGCCGTTTCGGCTGCGGCTTTTGCAGCATCCTCTCCGCGGCAAAGCTTCGTCGCTTCGTTGGCCAGGCGTTTTTTTACCTCGTTCATTTCAGAACCTTCGGCCTTTTCCAATTCGGCGATTTCGTCCAGTGGAAGGTCGGTGAATAAGCGTAGAAAACGGCCCACATCGGCGTCTTCCGTATTGCGCCAGTACTGCCAGTATTCGTAGGGGCTGAGCATTTCTTCGTTGAGCCAAACGGCGCCATCGGCGGTTTTGCCCATTTTGGTGCCCGAGGCTGTCGTCATCAGGGGGACCGTCAGTCCGTATGCCTGTTTTCCATCAACCCGCCGGGTCAATTCAACGCCGTTGATGATGTTTCCCCACTGATCCGACCCGCCCATCTGGAGAACGCAGTTATGACGGCGGTTTAGTTCCAGGAAGTCGTAGCCCTGGAGGATCATGTAGTTAAACTCAAGAAAGGTCAGCGGTTGTTCCCGGTCGAGCCGCAACTTGACGGAATCGAAGGCCAACATGCGGTTGATGGTGAAATGAGGGCCGTAGTCGCGCAGAAAATCAATGTAGTTGATACCTTTTAGCCAATCGTCGTTATTGACCATAACCGCATCCGTCGGGCCGTCGCCGAAGGTCAGAAATTTTGCGAAAACCTTCTTAATTCCGGCCATGTTTTCGGCGATCAACTGATCGGTCAGCATTTTGCGCGACTCATCCTTGCCTGAAGGATCGCCAATTTTAGTTGTGCCGCCCCCCATCAACACGATCGGCTTATGACCGGTCTGCTGGAAGAGGCGCAGTAGCATGATCGGCACCATGGACCCCACATGCAAGCTGGGTGCGGTGCAGTCAAACCCGATATAGGCGGTCAAGGGGCCTTGGGAGGCTAGTTCATCGAGGGCTTCCAGGTCGGTACACTGATGAAGAAAGCCGCGTTCGACGACGGCGCGCACAAAATCTGATTTATAGGTGGTCATGGGGCGTCCCGGCCTTGCATGATGGAGTTCGGATTCATCAACATGTCCGGGAGTCGCCCGAACGGCGCTCTCGTTAGCACAATCATTGCGACGGCACAACGCGGTAAGCTAAGGATCAATGGGAAGCCAAGACTTGAAAACCTGCATCGGCCTGATGAGCGGCACGTCAATCGACGGTATCGATATCGCCTTACTTACGACGGACGGTGAAAGTATTTGCCGCCCAGGACCTTGGGCGTCTTACGGCTATAGCGAAGAAGAGCGTCAAATTATCGCGGCGGCTTTAGGGTACTCGACCGTTGATGCTAAAGCCGAAGAAATGGTCACGGTTTGTCATGCGAAGGCCGTGACGCGGTTTTTAGAAGAAAATAGTATTGAGCGCTCGTCGGTAGATATTATCGGTTTTCACGGCCAAACGATTTTTCATGATCCGAAAAATGGGTTAACCGTTCAACTTGGTAACGGTGAGCAACTGGCCCGAGAAACCGGCTTCGATGTGGTGTTCGATTTTCGCAGCGCCGATGTGGCGGCAGGTGGAGAGGGGGCGCCGTTTGCCCCGCTATACCACGCTGCTCTCGCAGCGGAGTTGGCTCGGCCTCTGGCTGTACTCAATCTCGGCGGTGTCGGAAATGTGACTTGGTTGGGAAAAGAGGACGGCGAAATTTTGGCTTTCGATACGGGACCGGCCAGCGCTCTGCTTGATGATTGGTGCCGGAAAAAAATAGGTGAAAGTTGTGACCGCGATGGAAAACTGGCCTATTCGGGACAAGTCGACGCGCTGCGTCTAACCGACCTTTTAGGCCACGAATATTTTCGTAAGCCTGTGCCAAAATCTCTGGATCGGGATGACTTTACCGATTGGGTGGAACCGATCCTTGAAGGGCTTTCCGATGCCGATGGGGCGGCTTTGCTTACGGCGTTCACTGCCGGAGCGGTCGGGAGGGCTCTGGAGCATTTACCGATTGCGCCGGAGCGCTGGTTGGTTTGTGGCGGCGGGCGTCATAACCCGGCGATGATGGAGGCTTTGCGCCTAGCCCTTGAGGTGTCTGTCGAGCCGGTTGAAGCCGTGGGGTGGCAAGGAGACGCGCTGGAAGCGCAAGCCTTTGCATATTTAGCCGTTCGCAGTATTAAGGGGCTTCCATTGAGCCTACCCGGAACAACCGGGGTTAAGGCGCCACAAACTGGCGGGCGTTTAGCCCGGCATTTATCTTAAAAGCGGGGCGTTAATGTACGTGGTGATTTGTAACTTCCCTATGGGGAAAGCCATTGTCGATTATATGGATCACACGGATATCGAGCTGGATGAAACAACGGTGTTCCATCTTGATGGGATTCTTCTTGAGCGTGAAATTAAGCAAAAGGTTTTAGAGTTGAACGACCTTGAACGGGATGTCGTGAAACATCTCGATTATTACATTTCGGCCATTCTTGCCGAAGATCTCGATAAGGTTGGCAATTGGGAGAAAAATTCTCCGGAGGCGACCGTCTATTGTGTTTTTGAAATGAGCCCCACCCAATGGAAAGTTCTAACCGAGGGAAAAGAGGTGAATTTGACGGAACAGAAGGCAGCTATAGAGACGGCTTTCCGTCTGTAGAGAATAAAAAAACAGCGGCCATGGCCGCTGCCAGACCATTGACAAACCCCGTCATTTTTTTGGCGGGGTTTTTCTTTTTGTATTTCGGAGCGGTTTTAATTGCGGTTGAGAAGTGTTCCCGCTCTCAAGCGAGGCTTGGTTTTGTGTTGGGGGCGATT
>Ga0209475_10001307_pt1 | contig 32584 bp, 29 predicted proteins | sample tdDd471_FD_187128 | JGI IMG/M metagenome (GOLD analysis project Ga0209475, IMG submission 187128) | Marine sediment microbial communities from the Atlantic coast under amendment with organic carbon and nitrate - tdDd47.1 (SPAdes)... | ecosystem: Environmental > Aquatic > Marine > Coastal >... | reverse complement strand
CCCGCCGACACCGGCACCGGCCACGTGAGGAGATGCCGCCGGTTCAACCGCGGCACCTGACCAGGCGGCCCGCCTCGCCATCCGCCCGCCGGACGACTTCTTCAACGGAATCGACCCATTGCGGACACTGACCAAAAGAGAATCGATGGTGGGTCTGGAAGTTAGACTCCAACGATGCAAGCTATAGTGGTTACCCTAGGAAGCTGGGGTTGTTTTTCAGTCAGCTACCGCCTGTTCAGGAGATAGCCGTGCCCATACCCGGTATGTCCGATGAAAAGCGTCTTGAGGCCGCAGAGTCCCAACGGGCGGAAATGGAGCGATTGGCGGCCCGTCTCCGGGAAATCATCATTGCGCAGCCGCCAAGAGAACTTCTCGGATACATTTACAGTCAGTTAACACTTGCAGCGATTTATCGATCAGAATCTACTGATGGTGAGGCAACCGACGAGGCCAACAGCTTCAAGTCCCTCGTCGATGAGATGCAATTCGTTCTTGAATATGTTCATGCCGCACTAGCATCGACACCGGAGCAAGAAACTGGGTCACTTGACGAGAGCGCATGCGCCGAACTGTTCCAAAGCGCAGAAAAGCTGAAAACCCTGTCGATGCTTCAGGCAATGATCACGTCAGTCGGGACCGAAGATGGCCCCTTCGGGGCCGATACGGCTGATATTGAGTTCAGAGCAAAATCGAAGTGGATATTACTCCGCGGAAACCGGCACGAGGTGTTAGAAGGCGAATTCTACGCTTTTGTATTAGAGCCGCACGATGCCATTCTCCGAGACACTTATGGCATGAGCGCGGTCGATATTGCTGCTGGCTTCCAGGCCGCGGCGAACGCCTCGCGATCCGGATATGCAGACGCCATTGAAGAAATGCATCAACAGATAGAGAGCGCCCATACATTTGCTGAGAAACACGGCAAGGACCTGAATGAGGTCATGCCAGGTTGGGCGGAAGAGAATCCGGGTAGGATGGAAGCCGCTGGCTACGCTGCCGTCGATATGTTCCGCGGCGGCATCTGCAATTTGAGCCGGCACACGTCTCTTCCGGCGACCCTTTTGGAAGATCTATCATATGAGCGAGGTGAAGAAACCGACTTTTATGCCGAAGGCCCATATGCCGGAACACCGTTCCGCACGCTACCTGCTCGCAAAAGGCCGCTAATCAAGCTCGGCGATGACTACTACGCGGTTGATCGGGCGTTTATCAGAGACGCCGGTTACCGCGCGTTACTTCATAATCTTCTACAACGCCGCCCCGACTACAAAACCGAGTTCAACACCCGGCAGAAGGAAATGAGCGAGGCGGCCTTTTTTAGAATATTCGATAGCCAGCTTCGCGGAGCTACCGTCAATCAGGAGGTCTGGTATAGAGACCCTGCCACCCGGCAGTGGGTAGAGAATGACACGCTGGTCCGGATCGACGACGTACTCTTTCTTGTCGAAGCCAAGGCGGGGGCCGCCGCAACGATCGCCTCGCCGGCTACAGATTTCCCGCGGCATGTGCAGTCTGTGCAGGATTTGGTTCTCAAGGCATATGCTCAATGCCGGAGATTCTTTGAGTACCTCGCCTCCACGGAGGAAGTACCGATCTTTCGCAGGGAGAACGACAGATATGTCGAGTGCGACCGCATCCGCTTGGCTGATTATCGCGCCCTTTTTCCAATAGGATTGACTGTCGAATCGTTCTCGCCGTTCTCGACGATGTGTAAAGAGCTGTCAGACATAGCCCCGATCCTAGGAAAGCATGGATTCCTTTCGCTATCGATCGACGATCTATTCGTGCTGAAGCGCCTCCTGCCGACAATGGGTGAGATGGCTCATTATTTCGAAGTTCGGCAAGCGATTGCTGGAATGAAAGGGGTTCATCTTTTCGACGAGTTCGATCATCTCGGGGCTTACATTCGAAAGAATCGGTTTGATCAGGACATCCAAGGACAAAACGCCGAGAAAAACCCGACTTTTCTTATTTGGGATGGAATGGATGGTATAATAAACGACTACTTTTCTAACCCCGATTGGGAAAGCGTACCGGTTCCCCGGCAGACGTATCCTTCGGAATTGCTCGACTTGCTCACCGCCCTTGACAGATCGAGATTGGCCGGATGGCTCCGCGCGGAGAGTCACTTACGGAATTTTGGAGAGGACGGCAGAAACGATATTGAAGTAATACTGTCGAAATGTCGTGACTCATTGAGGGATCACGATGACCGGTATTTTATGTTCGACAGTGATCCGCTGCTATTTATCTGGTTGCACAAGAAAAACACGTTACTGGAACGCCAAGCAGTGGTTCGAAAGGCCCAGGCGGCAGCCCTTGCTTCAAATTCCACTCGTTTGGTGGGAGTAATAGCTTTTGCTGATCCGGATTCCGGATACGAAAGGGCGGAGTACTTTCATGTCGATGTTCCCACCATTCGAACACCTGGGAATTCTGCGATCTATGTTGACGCAGAGCGCATGCGCACTCGTCGTGTGCCTAAAACCGTTGCAACATCGACAATGGGCAAAGTGCCAACTCGAAAAATCGGACGGAATGAACGCTGCTGGTGCGGTAGCGGCCTCAAGTACAAAAAGTGTCATGGCCGTTAGGCGACACCGTACACTGAGCGCCCCATGCCTGATTAAATGGCCGCTCCCCACCCAGTCCGGCCCTCCACCCAAGACCCGCCACCCCGCTCCCGCAAATTCCAGTCCCCGCCGGCGCCGCGCTCGGCTAGGCTCGCTTCCGCCACCTGAACGGGAGCTCTCCCGGCCATGCCGAACTACAAGCAGATCCACAACGCCGAGGACCTCCGCCGGGCGGCGGCGCGCTACCTGCCGAAGCCGGTGTTCGACTTCATCGACGGCGGCGCCGAGGACGAGGTCGCGCTGCGCAACAACCGCGCGGTGTTCGAGCGCGTGCGGTTCCGGCCGCGCACCATGGCGGACGTGTCGACCCGCAGCCTCGCCACCACCCTGCTCGGCCAGCCCTCGGCCGCGCCGATCGCCATCGCGCCGATGGGCGGGCTGTCGAACTTCGCGCCCGACGCCGAGCTGGCGATGGCGCGCGCCTGCGCGGCCGCCGGCATCCCGTACTGCCTCAGCACCGCCGCCGGCATCTCGATCGAGGATCTGCGCGCCGCCGTGCCGGACGCCCGGCTGTGGTACCAGCTCTACGTCTTCAAGGACGACCGGGTGAACGAGGGCGTCGTGCGGCGCGCCCAGGAGGCCGGCTACGAGGCGCTGATGGTCACCACCGACACCCATGTCGGGCCGAAGCGCGAGCGCGACCGCCGCAACGGCTTCACGCTGACCCTGGAGCGCACGCCGCGCAACGTCGCCCGGGTGCTGGCCCGGCCGCGCTGGGTGTGGGACGTGCTGATCCGCGCCGGGCTGCCGAGCATGCCGAACCTGGCGCCCTATGCGCCGGAGGTCGTCGACAGCCTGTCGGCCACCAGGTACTTCATCGAGAACCGCCGCTACGCCTTCGACTACGACCACCTGCGGGCGATGCGGAAGCTCTGGAAGGGCAAGCTGCTGGTCAAGGGCGTGCTGCGCCCGGACGAGGCGGTGCGGATCATGGAGTGCGGCGGCGACGGGGTCGTCCTGTCGAACCATGGCGGGCGCAACCTGGAGAGCTCGGCGGCGCCGCTGGAGATGCTGCCGGAGGTGGCCGAAGCCGTCGGCAAGAAGATGCACGTGCTGATCGACAGCGGCTTCCGGCGCGGCACCGACGTGGTCAAGGCGCTGGCGCTCGGGGCCGAGGGGGTGCTGATGGGCCGGCCGGCGGCGTTCGCAGCGGCCGCCGGCGGCGAGGCCGGGGTGGCGCACCTGATCGGGCTGATGAAGGACGAGATCGACCGTACCCTCGGCTATCTCGGCTGCACCGCGGTCGACCAGATCGAGCGCGACCACGTGCTGATCGACCACGCCTTCCCGGGCCGCAACGCGCCGGGGCTCTGAATCGGGGCCGTGGGCCGCAGTCAGCGCCGCTCGGCGAAGAAGTCCTTCAGCAACGCGCCCGCTGCGGTCTCCTCGACCCCGCCGACCACCTCGGGCCGGTGGTGGCAGGTCGGCTGCTCGAACACCCGGGAGCCGTGCTCGACGCCGCCGCCCTTGGGATCGTAGGCGCCGAACACCAGCCGGCGGATGCGGGCGTGGGCGATCGCCTGGGCGCACATCGCGCACGGCTCCAGGGTGACGTACAGGTCGCAGTCGATCAGCCGGGGCGCGCCGAGTTCGCGCGCCGCCGCCCGGATCGCCAGCATCTCGGCATGCGCCGTCGGGTCGCGGTCGGTCTCGACCCGGTTGCCGGCCTCGGCCAGCACCCGGCCCGTGGGGACATGCACCACCACCGCGCCGACCGGCACCTCGCCGGCCTCGGCCGCCTCGCGCGCCGCCGCCAGTGCCCGCGCCATGTATCCCGATCCCGCCATGGCGCGGGCATACGCCGTCGCACGGCGATTGTCACGCCGGGCCGCGCAGGCTACACCGCATCGCCATGGCCCCTCGATCCAAACCGCCCCGCCGCACGCCCACCGACCTCGCCCCGCTGTTCGAGGAGAGCCGCGGCCCCGAGCGCATCGCCAAGCGCCTGGCGCGCGCCGGCCTGTGCTCGCGCCGCGACGCCGAGCGCTGGGTCGCCGACGGCCGGGTCCAGGTCGACGGCACGGTACTGACCTCGCCGGCGGTCAACGTCGACGACGCCAGCGTCATCCTGGTCGACGACAAGCCGTTGCCGGTCATCGAGCCGCCGCGGCTCTGGCGCTACCACAAGCCGGCCGGGCTGGTGACCAGCAACCGCGACCCCGAGGGCCGGCCGACGGTGTTCGAGAAGCTGCCGAAGGACCTGCCGCGGGTGGTGACGGTCGGCCGCCTCGACCTGGATTCCGAGGGCCTGCTGCTGCTGACCAACGACGGTGCGCTGGCCCGTTACCTGGAGCTGCCGGCGACCGGCTGGGTGCGCCGCTATCGGGTGCGGGTGTTCGGTCCGCTCGACGAGGGCCGGCTGGCGAACCTGAGGAAGGGCGTCACGGTCGACGGCGTCGAGTACGGGCCGATCGAGGTGACCATCGACAAGGCGTCGCGCACCAACTCCTGGCTGACCGTCGGCCTGCGCGAGGGCAAGAACCGCGAGATCCGCCGGGTCATGGAGCACCTCGGGCTCACCGTCAGCCGGCTGATCCGGATCACCTACGGCCCGTTCCAGCTCGGCGACGTCCAGCCGGGCGCGGTCGAGGAGGTCAAGCGCCGGGTGCTGAAGGACCAGCTCGGCCTCGAGAAGGGCGACGACAGCGGCTACGCCAAGGCCAAGCCGAAGCGGACCGGCACGCCGCCGCCGTCGCGCAAGCCGGCGTCTCGCTCCGGGGCCAAGCCGGGAGGCAGCCGGTCGGGCAAGCCGGGCGGCAACCAGCCGACCAAGCCCGGAACCTTGAAGTTGAAGCCGAAACCCGCCGGTGGGGATGCTCCCGGCCCACGCAGCAATGGGGGGAGTGCCGGTGCGGATCGTCGCCGGAAAGCACCGCGGGGCTAAGCTCACCGCGCCGGAAGGGCTGGAAGTCCGGCCGACTTCGGAGCGGGCGCGCGAGGCGCTGTTCAACATCCTGGAGGGCGGCCGGTTCGGCCTGACCCTGCGCGGCGCGCGGGTGCTCGACCTGTTCGCCGGCTCCGGCGCGCTCGGGCTGGAGGCCCTGTCGCGCGGCGCCGCCCAGGTGGTGTTCGTGGAGAACGGGTCGGCCGCCCTGGCCGCCCTGCGCGCCAACATCGCCAAGCTGCGGGCCGCCGGCCTGACCCAGATCCGCGAGACCGACGCCACCCGGTTCCTGGAACGCAGCCCGATGCCGGCCGACCTGGTGCTGATGGACCCGCCCTACGGCTCCGGCCTGTGGGCCGAGGCGCTCGACACCATCACCCGCGGCGGCTGGGTCGGACCGGAGACGGTGATCGCGGTCGAGGTCGGCAAGAAGGAGAAGGTGGCGGCCCCGGCCGGCTACACCCTGGTCGACGACCGCCGCTATGGGGCCGCCCGGCTGATTCTGCTGCAGAAGGCGCCGGCCGAGGGCTGACCGCCGGCCCGCACCTCTCGGGTCAGCGCCCCTCCATGCCGGCGTGCGCCTTCTCGAAGTCCCAGACCTGCTGGAAGCCCATGGCCCTGGAGAATTCCATGAAGTCGGCCAGCGGTGCGGTCACGCCGGTCGAGGCGCCGGTCTGCTTCAGGGTGCCGTAGACCGAGTCCAGGGCCGCGCCCATGGCGAGGAAGCCGACCGCCGGGAAGATCGCGATCTGGTAGCCCAGCGCGATGTACTCGTCGGCGCTCAGCACCGGGGTCTTGCCGCCCTCGACCACGTTGACCAGCAGCGGCAGGTCGAAGCTGCGGCCGATCTTCTCCATCTCCTCGACGGTCTCGGGCGATTCCACGAACAGGATGTCGGCGCCGGCCTCGGCGAACGCCTCGGCCCGGCGCAGCGCCTCGTCGAGGCCGTGGGCGGTGCGGGCGTCGGTGCGGGCGACGATCAGGAAGTCGCGGCTGTCGCGGGACTCGGCGGCGACCTTGATCTTGGCGGCGGCCTGCTCGATCGGGATCACCCGGCGGCCGGGCGTGTGACCGCACTTCTTCGGGAATTCCTGGTCCTCGAGCTGGATCGCGGCGGCGCCGGCGGCCTCGTAGCCGCGGACCGTGTGCTCGACGTTCAGCAGCCCGCCATAGCCGGTGTCGCCGTCGGCGAACAGCGGGGTCGTCGCCAGCCCGGCGAAGGTGCGGACCCGCTCGACCATGTCGCGGTACGAGGCCAGGCCCGCGTCCGGCAGCCCGAGATGCGAGGCGACGGTGCCGTAGCCGGTCATGTACAGGCACTCGAACCCCATGCGGTCGGCCAGCCGCAGCGAGATGCCGTCGAACACGCCGGGCGCGGTCAGCAGCTTGCCGGGGCGCAGCTTGTCACGCAGGGATGCCATGGGGTTCCTCCGGGTCGGTGTCGTCGTCCGCCCGGAGAGTGGCACAGGTCCTGCGGCTGTGTCCCTCACCGAGCATAGGTCCCGGATCGCCGCTGGCGCGCCGTCCGGGATGAGGGTGGTTAGAGCGTCCCCCCCCCGCTCACCTCATCCCGGCCGGACCCTCGACTCGGTCGAGGGGCAGAGCCGGGACCTATCGGCCAGACCCGGAAGAGTCGTCCTGGCCTTGCCTTAAGACGTCCATGCCCGTTTCGATCCGACCCTGCGTGTACATCCTCGCGTCTCGACCCCGGGGTACGCTCTACGTCGGGGTCGCTCGCGACCTCCTCCGTCGGATGCACACGCACCGGACGCAGCCGTCGGGCTTCTGCGCCCGCTACGGTGTGATCAGGCTGGTGTGGTTCGGCCCGTATGCCGGGATGGCGGAAGCGATCGAGCAGGAGAAACGCATGAAGCGCTGGCGCCGGCGGTGGAAGATCGAACTGATCGAAGCGACGAACCCTGAGTGGCTGGACTTGTACGTGCAGGACGAAGGGGCGGTGCTCGCACTGGGCCCCGGCTCGGACCGGCTTCGCCGTTCCGGCCAGGATGAGGATTGAGAGAGCAATGCAAACCTCCCTCATCCCGGACGCCGCGCGAGCGGCGATCCGGGACCTACGCGCTGAGACCCGAAAGCCGTGAAGCGGGGCCTCGAAGGATCAGAAATCCGTGCAGCGGCCCTTGTGCTCCCAGTCGCCGAAGCGGGTTGGCTCGGGGCCGGCGTAGCCGCCGCGCTCGGGCGGCAGGTCGGCGGCGGCGGCGCGCGGGTCCAGGCGCGGCGGGATCGCGACTGGCCTGGCGGCGGCCTCGGGCGACACCGTGTCTGCCTTCGACTGCGGGGTGCGGACGTCGCGGAACGGGCTGCGCGGCTGGCTCATGACCACAGCATATAGGCCGGCGGCGCGGCGGCCGCCAGTCCTTGAACGCGGCCGCCGGGCGGGCCATTTCTGCGATGTTCCCGGGATTCCTCGGACAACGGAGACATGAACACTTTCCGCACCGGACTTCTGCTGGCCGCGCTGGTCGCCCTGTTCGGCGTCGCCGGCTACGCCATGGGCGGCGAGGGCGGCATGCTGATCGCGCTCGCGATCGCCGTCGCCATGAACTTCTTCGCCTACTGGAACGCCGACTCGATCGTGCTGCGGATGTACGGCGCGCGGGAGATCAAGCGCGCCGACCTGCCGTGGTTCCACGACATGATCGCCCAGCTGGCGCAGCGCGCCGAGCTGCCGATGCCGCGGGTCTACCTGATCGACCAGGACCAGCCGAACGCCTTCGCCACCGGCCGCAACCCGGAGAACGCCGCGGTCGCCGCCACCACCGGGCTGCTGCGCCGTCTGAGCCCCGAGGAGGCCGCCGGCGTCATGGCGCACGAGCTGGCGCACGTGAAGAACCGCGACACCCTGATCATGACGATCACCGCGACCATTGCCGGTGCCATGTCGATGCTCGCCAACTTCGCGATGTTCTCGGCGATGTTCGGCGGTGGGAACGACCGCAACAACCCGCTCGGCGGCATCGGCGTGCTGCTGATGGCGATCGTCGCGCCGCTGGCGGCCACGGTCGTACAGCTGGCGATCAGCCGGACCCGCGAGTACGGGGCCGACGCGCTCGGCGCGCAGATCTGCGGCCGGCCGCTGTGGCTGGCGTCGGCGCTGGAGCGGCTGGAGACCGCCGCCCACCGGATCGACAACGACGCCGCCGAGGCCAACCCGGCGACCGCGCACCTGTTCATCGTCAACCCGCTGCACGCCCGCTCGCTCGGCTCGCTGTTCTCCACCCACCCGCCGATGCAGGAGCGCATCGCCCGGCTGCGGGCGATGGCCGGCGAGCCGGATTCGCGGCCCGGTCCTTGGGGTTAACGAGAGGGCTTGAGGACCGCGGCGGCGCGTGGTCAAACGGCGCCACTATGGCCGATACCCGAACCGCTCCCGAAGCCAAGGTCTCCGCGTCGCGCAGCGTCGCGTTCGACCTGTTGCGCGGCGTCCTCGCCAAGCGCACCCCCCTGGACGAGGCGCTGGCCGCCCATGACGGGCTGGCCAAGCTGCCGGACCGCGACCGCGGGTTCGCCCGGCTGCTGGTCGCCACCACCCTGCGCCGGCTCGGCCATGTCGACCGGCTGATCGACAAGTGCCTGGACAAGCCGCTGCCGACCAAGGCGGCGGTGGTCCGCGACATCCTGCGGCTGGCGGCCACCGAGCTGCTGGTACTCGGCGTGGCGCCGCATGCCGCGGTCGACAGCGCGGTGACCCTGGTCCGCTCGCGCGGGTTCGAGGCGTTCGTGAAGCTGACCAACGCGGTGCTGCGCCGGCTCGACCGCGAGGGCCGCGGCGAGATCATCAATCTGCCGGCGCTGGCCGCCCTGCCGGACTGGCTGGCCGACGGCTGGCGGTCGGCCTATGGCGAGGCCACGGCCGAGACGATGGCGGCCGCCGGCTTCGTCGAGCCGCCGCTCGACATCTCGGTGAAGTCGGATCCCGAGGGCTGGGCCCAGAAGCTCGGCGCCAAGGTGCTGCCGACCGGCACCCTGCGTCGCGGCTTCGATGGCCGGGTCGAGGCGCTGCCGGGATTCGCCGAGGGCGCCTGGTGGGTGCAGGACATGGCCGCCGCCGTGCCGGCCCGGCTGCTCGGCCCGGTCGCCGGCCGGCGGGTCGTCGACCTGTGCGCGGCCCCCGGCGGCAAGACCGCCCAGCTGGTCGCCGCCGGCGCCCAGGTGCTGGCGGTCGACCGCTCGAAGCCGCGCCTGCAGCGCCTGGAGCGCAACCTCGGTCGCCTCGGTCTGGCCGCCCCGACGCGGGTCGCCGACGCCGCCGAGATGAGCCTGGAGAAGCCGGTCGACGCGATCCTGCTGGATGCCCCGTGCTCGGCCACCGGCACGATCCGCCGCCATCCCGACATCCCGTGGCTCAAGCATCCCGACGATCCGGTGAAGCTCGCCGCCCTGCAGGACCGGCTGATCGCCAACGCGGTACGCCTGCTCGCCCCGGGCGGGACCCTGGTGTTCTGCACCTGCTCGCTGGAGCCGGTCGAGGGGCCGGAGCGGGTGGCGGCGGCGCTGGAGTCGAATCCGGGGCTGCGGCGCGAGCCGATTCGGCCGGACGAGGTCGGCGGGCTGGCCGAGCTGATCACCGCCGACGGCGACCTGCGCAGCCGGCCCGACCAGCTCGCGAACCTCGGCGGCATCGACGGGTTCTATGCCTGCCGCCTCGTCCGATCCCGAGAGTAGGATCACCGCCGCTTGAAGCCGTCCGAGCAACCTGATAACGACCGGTCCATGTCCCGCGACATCCTGATTGCTCCCTCGATCCTGTCCGCCGACTTCGCGCGGCTGGGCGAGGAGGTCCGCGCCGTCGACGCCGCCGGCGCCGACTGGATCCACATCGACGTCATGGACGGGCACTTCGTCCCGAACCTGACGATCGGCCCGGCGGTGGTGCAGGCCCTGCGCCCGCACACCGAGCGTACCTTCGACGTGCACCTGATGATCTCGCCGGTCGATCCGTTCGTGGCGGCGTTCGTCGAGGCCGGGGCCGAGGTGGTGACCGTGCACCCGGAGGCCGGGCCGCACGTCCACCGCACGCTGCAGCTCATCCGCTCGCTCGGTGCCAAGGCCGGAGTGGCCCTGAACCCGGGAACCCCGGTCGAGGCGCTCGACAACCTGATGGACCTGGTCGACCTGATCCTGGTGATGACGGTCAACCCGGGCTTCGGCGGCCAGGCCTTCATCGAGAGCCAGCTCGCCAAGATCGCCGCCGCTCGGGCCCGGATCGAGGCGACCGGGCGCGACATCCGCCTGCAGGTCGACGGCGGCGTCAGCGTCGAGACCGCGCCGCGGGTCGCCGCGGCCGGCGCGGACGTCCTGGTGGCCGGCACCGCCACTTTCCGCGGCGGACCGTCGGCCTACGCCGACAACATCGCCCGTCTCAAGGCAGCGGCCCGGCAGAAGGCATCGGCATGACCGGAGACGGCGGTATCGGCCGGCGGCTCCGCGAGGCCTGGTACGCGTCTCCCCTGCACGCCTGGCGGATCGGGGGCGAGGCGCCCCAGGGCCTGGCGGTCGCCCTGACCGATCCCTGGCCGGGCGACGCCGACTCCGGCCGCGAGATCCTGGAAGGCGCGTTCCCGGTCGCCGGGCAGCTGGTTCATGTCGGGGCCGACCCCTGGCGCAATGCCGGGCTGACCGACGGGGCCGCCGAGGTCCTGCACCGCTTCGAGTGGCTGCGCGACCTGCGCGACCTGGGCGGCGACGCCGCCCGCCGCAAGGCCCGCGACCTGGTCGGCGGCTGGATCGAGAGCTTCGACCGCTGGGACCGGCTGGCCTGGCGGTCCGACGTGCTGGCGGCCCGCCTGGCGTCCTGGGTGGCGACCTTCGGGTTCTTCGCGGAATCGGCGGAGGAGGGCTTCCAGCAGGCGGTGCTCGCCAGCCTCGCCCGTCAGCACCGGCACCTGCTCGGCGCGCTGTCGAGCGGGCCGGGCGGGATCGCCCGCATCGAGGCGCTGCGCGGGGCGATCGCCGCCAGCGTCGCGCTCGGCCAGGACGGAGACCGGCTGCAGGCCCTGCTCGACCGGCTGGAAGCCGCCCTGCGCGACCAGGTGCTGACCGACGGCGGCCACCGGGCGCGCTCGCCGCGGGTCCAGATGGCGGTGCTGGCATGCCTGGTGGATTCGCGGGCGGCGCTGCGGGCGGCCGGGCGGGAGTCGACCGGCGGGCTCGACGACGCGATCGGGCGGATGACCGGCGTGCTGCGGATGCTGCGGCACGGCGACGGCGGCCTGGCGCTGTTCAACGGCGCCACCGAGGGCGCGGTGTGGCGGATCGACTCGCTGCTGGCGCGTACCGAGTCGAAAGTGCGGGCGGTGGCGTCGGCGCCGGACACCGGGTTCGAGCGGCTGTCGGCCGGGCGGGCGGTGGCGATCATGGACACCGGCGTCCCGACCGAGGAGGAGGGCCTGGTGCATGCCGGCACGCTGTCCTTCGAGCTGTCGGTCGGCAAGGAGCGCCTGATCGTCAACTGCGGGGCGGCGCCGGCCGATCCGCGCTGGGAAGGCGCGCTGCGGGCGACGGCGGCGCACTCGACCCTGATCATCGACGATACCAACTCGACCGAGATCGACGCGCGCGGCGCGATCGGCCGCTCCCCGAGCCGGGTCCGGGTCGAGCGCTGGGAGGCCGACGGCGCGGTCTGGGTCGAGGCCGAGCACGACGGCTACGCCGAGAGCCACGGCGTCTCGCACCGGCGCCGGCTGTACATGGCGGCCGGCGGCGACGACCTGCGCGGCGAGGACGTCCTGACCTATTCCGGCGGGCCGGGCGTGCGGCCGGCCGAGGCGGTCATCCGGTTCCACCTGCACCCGCGGGTCGCGGCCTCGGTCGTGCAGAACGGGGGGGCGGCGTTGCTGCGCACGACCTCCGGTGCCGGCTGGCGGCTGCGCTCGGCCGGCGGCGCGCTGCAGCTGCACGAGAGCGTGTATTTCGGCGACCGCGGGATCCTGCAGCGCTGCCGGCAGCTGGTGCTGACCGTGCCGGCCGGCGCGGTCCGCGACGACGGGACGCTCACCATCAAGTGGGCGTTGCGGCGCGAGGACCGGCGTGCCGCGTAGCGTGCGCCGGCGCTGATCCCTATCTACCGTCCGGCCACTTCGGTATAAGCGCGATCATGGTCGACCTACCCGCCCTCGCGGCGCCAGCCCTGGCGTTCCTGCTCGCCTGTCTCGGGACCCGCGTGCTGGTCGGCGTGCTCACCCGGCGGGCGATCCTGGACCGGCCGAACGAGCGCTCCAGCCACAGCGTGCCGGTGCCGCGCGGCGGTGGCCTGGCGGTGGTCGCGGCGGTCGCGGCCGGTTGGATCTGGCTGCTGGCGGTCGACGGGGCGGGCGACGGCGCGGGCGGGGCCGATCTCTGGCGCCGGCTGGTGCCGCTGGCGGCGGCCCTGGCGCTCGGCGCGATCTCGTTCGTCGACGACCTGCGCAGCCTCGGCGCCGGGGTCCGGCTCGGCGTGCAGGCGCTGGCGGTCGCCGCCGGGCTGTGGGCGCTCGACGGCCGCGGGGCGCTGGCGGCGGTGGCGCCGGCCTGGATCGACCTGCCGCTGACCGCGCTCGGCTGGCTGTGGTTCGTCAACCTGTACAACTTCATGGACGGCATCGACGGCATCACCGGCACCGAGACGGTGTCGATCGGGGTCGGGCTGGCCGGGCTCGCCTTCCTCGGCATCGCGCCGGCAGAGGTCGCGCCGGCCGCGGCGCTGCTGGTGGCCGCCGCCGTCGGCTTCCTGGTGTGGAACTGGCACCCGGCGCGGATCTTCCTCGGCGACGTCGGCAGCGTGCCGCTCGGCTATCTGCTCGGCTTCCTGCTGGTCGGGCTGGCCGGAACCGGGATCGTCGGGCTGGTCGCGGCCCTGCTGCTGCCGCTGGTCTACGTGGTCGACGCCACCCTGACGCTGGGCCGGCGCGTCGCCCGCGGCGAGAACCCGGCGCAGGCGCACCGCGAGCACGTCTACCAGCGCGCGGTGATCGCCGGCGCCAGCCATTCCGCGGTGTGCCTGCGGATCGCGGTGGCGAACGCCGCCCTGGTGGCGCTCGCCTGGTTCGCCGCCCCGCACGAGCCGCTGATCGCCTTGCCCGTCGGCGCGGTGGTGGTGGTCCTGCTGTTCGTGGCGCTGCGGCCGGCGCCGGCGCCGCGCCGGGTGAAGCGGGCATGAAGGTCCTGCTGACCGGCGCCAACGGCTATGTCGGGCGGGCCGCCAGGCTGGCGCTGGAGGGCGCCGGCCACCAGGTGATCGCGGCGGTCCGGTCGCTCGACCGGCTGCCGGCGCATCGCCGGACCGGCGCGCTGGCGGTCGGCGACGTCGATGCCGGGACCGGCTGGGATGCGGCGCTCGAGGGCGTCGAGGCGGTGCTGCACACGGTGTCGCCGCCGTTGAGCGAGGGCGACGAGGCGACCCGGCGGGCCGAGGCCCGGAGGGTCATCGTCGAGGGCACGGGCCGGCTGGTCGAGCGGGCGCGGGCCGCCGGCGTGCGCCGGTTCGTCTACGTCAGCTCGGTCAAGGCGATGGGCGAGGAGTCCGGCGCCGCCCCGCTGACCGAGACCGACGAGCCGCACCCGAGGGACGCCTATGCCGAGGCCAAGCTGGCCGCCGAGCGGCTGGTGCTGGCCGACGCGCCGGGGCCGATCGTGGTGCGCTGCCCGGCGGTCTACGGCCGGGCCAGCGGCGGCAACGTCCGGCAGATGATCGAGTTCCTCCGGCGCGCCCCGGCGGTGCTGCCGCTCGGCTACGGCGGCAACCGGCGCTCGTTCATCCATCGCGACAACCTGGTGTCGGCGCTGGTCCGCTGCGTCGAGGCGCCCGATGGCGTCGCCGGGACCTTCCTGGTGTCGGACGGCGAGGCGGTCTCGACGGCCGAGCTGGTCCGGCGGGTGCTGCGGGCGCTGGAGCGCCGGGCCCTGGTGCTGCCGGTGCCGCGGGCGGTGCTGTCGGCCCTGGTCTCGGCCCGGCTCGGCCCGGAGGCCGCACGCCGGCTGGTGCAGTCCTACGCGGTCGACGACCGGGCGATCCGCGCCGCCCTCGGCTGGGCGCCGCCGCTCGATCCGGAGCGGGCGATGGCGGACGCCGTGGCCCCGGGGCCGGACCCATGCCTGTGAGCGTGTCGAGCGCCGGTGGTGTCGTGGGTCCCGGCTCCATCCCGCCGAAGGCGGTCCGGTCCGGGATGACGACAGGAGAGGGAAGCCGCGTCCCGGTGTATTCTCCCCGCCGTCATCCCGGACTTGATCCGGGACCCACCCGCCGCTCCGCGTTCATTCGGAGGAGACAGCCGTGACCGGACGGGCGTTTCGACGATCGGCCGCGATCCTGGGTCACGACGTCGTCATGGCGGCGGTCTCGTTCCTGCTGTCGCTGTACCTGCGGCTGGGCGAAGGCATCTGGTGGTGGCCGCGGCAGGTGGTCGAGACCGGGTTGGTGGCCTTCACCCTGACCGCGCTGGCGGTGCTGCTGGTGGTCCGGCTCGACACCGCGGTGTGGCGCTACACCTCGATCGGCGACCTGGTGCGGATCGTGCGGGCCGTGGTGTTCATCCTGGCCGGCTTCCTGGTCGTGCAGTTCGCGCTGACCCGGCTCGACGACTTCCCGCGCTCGTTCCTGGTGATCGAGGCGTTCGTGCTGACGGTGCTGCTGGCCGCCCCGCGCTTCGCCTACCGGCTGCTCAAGGACGGCACCCTGTCGGCGCTGCTCGAACGCGACGCCCAGTCCCGGATCCCGGTGCTGCTGGTCGGTGCCGGCGACGGGGCCGACCTGTTCATCCGCGAGATGGCGCGCGGCGGCGAGGCGACCTACCGGGTGGTCGGCATCGTCGACGACCGCGACGCCCGCACCGGCCGGCAGATCCGCGGCGTGCGGGTGATGGGCGGGCTCGACGACCTGGCTGCCGTGGTCGAGCGGCTGACCGGCAACGGCCTGCGCCCGCAGCGCCTGGTGCTGACCCGTTCGCGCATGGACGGCGCCACCGTGCGCCGGCTGTTCGAGCAGGGTGACGCGCTCGGCATCCCGGTCAGCCGGATGCCGCGGGTCGGCGCCCTGGAGGCGGCCGACGGCGGCGCCGTCACGCTTCGGCCGATCAACGTCGAGGACGTGCTGGGCCGGCCGCAGGCGACCCTGGACCGCGACGCCATGCGGGCGCTGATCGCCGGTCGCCGGGTGCTGGTGACCGGCGCCGGCGGCACCATCGGCTCGGAGCTGGTACGCCAGGTCGCCGGCTTCGGGCCGGCGGCGCTGACCCTGGTCGACAGCTCGGAATACGCGCTCTACCTGATCGACCGCGAGATGGGCGAGGGGTTCCCGGAGCTTGAGCGCCGGGCAATGATCGGCGACGTGCGCGACCGGGCGCGGGTCGCCGAGGTCATGCGCCTCGCCGCGCCCGAGATCGTGTTCCACGCCGCCGCCCTGAAGCACGTGCCGCTGATGGAGGCCAACGTCGACGACGCGGTGCTGACCAACGCCGTCGGCAGCCGGATCGTCGCTGACGCCGCCCGCGATGCCGGGGTGCGGGCGGTGGTGCTGATCTCGACCGACAAGGCGGTCAACCCGACCAACGTGATGGGTGCCACCAAGCGGCTGGCCGAGGCCTACGCCCAGGCGCTCGACCTCGCGGACGGCAGCTCCACCCGGTTCGTGACCACCCGGTTCGGCAACGTGCTGGGCTCGACCGGCTCGGTGGTGCCGCTGTTCCAGCGCCAGCTCGAGAAGGGCGGGCCGCTGACCGTCACCCACCCGGAGATGACCCGTTACTTCATGACCGTGCGCGAGGCGGTCGAGCTGGTGCTGCAGGCCGCCGCCCTGGAGGTCGCGACCGAGGGCGGGCGCGGCGGCATCACCGTGCTCGACATGGGCGAGCCGGTGAAGATCGTCGACTTGGCGCGCCAGATGATCCGGCTGGCCGGGCTGGTGCCGGACGAGGACGTGCGGATCGAGTTCACCGGCCTGCGTCCCGGCGAGAAGCTGTACGAGGAGCTGTTCCACGACGCCGAGGCGCTGGAGCCGACCCCCGTGCCGGCGCTGCGCCGCGCCCGGCCGCGTACCACCGACATCGCCCTGATGGCCCGCGGCCTGGACGAGCTGGAGGCGGCGGCGCGCGACCGCGACACCGCGGCGACCCTGCGCATCCTGTCGAAGCTGGTCCCCGAGTACGCCCCGCCCGCCGAGGCGCCGCCGGCGCGCGCGACCGGGGATTGAGGCAACCGTCCGGCGACGGAGCGGCGGGTGGGTCCCGGATCGCTCGCTTCGCGACCGTCCGGGATGAGGTTGTAGTGGGGAGTGTTCAATAGTCCTCATCCCGGCCAAGCGCAGCGCGAGCCGGGACCCACCTAGCGACGGCGCTCGCCCCCTTGCCACCCACTGCGGCCAGTCGCAGACTCGCCCTGCCATACCAGGGAGGAAGCCGATGAAGGCGGTGGTGCTGCGGGCGGCCGAGGATCTGCGGGTCGAGCCGCGCGAGGAGCGGGCGCTCGGCCCCGGCGAGGTGCGGGTGAAGGTCGAGTCCGGCGGCATCTGCGGCTCCGACCTGCACTATTTCCACCACTACCGGATGGGCGACTTCCCGGTGCGCGAGCCGTTCGTGCTCGGCCACGAGGCCGCCGGGACGATCGCCGAGACCGGCCCCGGCGTGACCCGGGTGGCGGTCGGCGACCGGGTGGCGATCAACCCGAGCCATCCCTGCGGCCAGTGCGAGTTCTGCCGGTCCGATCGCGAGAACCTGTGCGGCGACATGATCTTCCTCGGCTCGTCGCGGCGGTTCCCGCACGCCCAGGGCCTGTTCGCCGAGAGCTTCGCGACCCACGAGCGGCAGTGCGTGAAGGTGCCGGCCGACACCCCGGCCCGGGTCGCGGCCCTGGCCGAGCCGCTGTCGGTGGTGCTGCACGCCCTGTCCCACGCCGGTCCGCTGCTCGGCCGCAAGCTGCTGGTCACCGGCGCCGGGCCGATCGGCTCGTTGACCCTGATGATGGCGCGGTTCGCCGGGGCGGCGGCGGTCGAGATCACCGACGTGACGCCGGAGCCGTTGAAGGTCGCGGAAGCGCTCGGCGCCGACCGCGCCCACGACGTGGCGGCGAACCCGGGCAGCCTCGCCGACCCGGCGCATCCGCGCGGCCGGTTCGACGTCGCGGTCGAGTGCTCCGGCCACCCGGCGGCCCTGGCGACCTGCCTGCAACAGCTGGCGCCGGGAGGCACCATCGTGCAGGTCGGCATGTACGCCAACACCCAGGTCACGGTGCCGATGGACCAGGTGATGGTCAAGGAACTGACCCTGAAGAGCTCGATGCGGTTCGCCCGCGAGTTCCCGGTGGCGGTCGACCTGCTGGCCGGCGGCCGCCTGAACGTCAGCCCGGTGCTGTCCCACGAGTTCGCCGCGGCCGACGCCATGGAGGCGTTCCGCACGGCGAGCGACCGGCGCCGGTCGATGAAGGTGCATCTGCGGTTCTGAGGCGGCTGTGGACGTCGCCACTCGTGGCCGTGCCTTGCGCGATGCGCCGAGGATGACTGTGTGGGGACAGTTCAGCAGCATACAAGAGTCGTTTCCGGGGAGCGTCGTGGCAAGAATCGTTCACCGAAATCGAGAAGTCAGGCAATTGCCCATGCAGCTATCGAACAACGCAACTCGGTTTGCGTGGTTGGCGTTCTTTGTAGTTGGAGCATGCAACGCGGCGGCCAGCACCCAGGAGCTGATCCACGAAGGGCCAAGCCTCTTCGACGAGCCAACCGCATATTTCACCAGTTTTGGCTCGTCGTCGGGAACGCTGAAGATTCACTGCTTCTCGGTGCAGCATGTGGTCGACATCAAATACGAACGCCTCGATTTCTTCCGGCATGACCGTTTGATGAGCGGCGCACACAGGTTGGTAGCGCGACACGCCGGGGGCCAGCTCTACAGATTTGTCGTGGAACCCGATCCGCAGTTTCAGTGCGTGGGCAGTGGTCCCGACTTCCAAAGCAGCACGGGCGTCCCGTGAGGCCGTGACGGAGCCAGCGCTCGAGGGGGGCATTCTGTTCATTTTCTGTCGACCTTAGGTGCAGCACGTCGAACGGCCGGCTGAACGTCGGCCCGTTGCTGTCCCACGAGTTCGCCGCGGCCGATGCCATGGAGGCGTTTCGCACGGCCAGCGACCGGCGGCGGTCGATGAAGGTGCATCTGCGGTTCTGAGGGGAGGCTCATGGCGGCGCTCTCCTTCCTGACGTCATTCCGGACCGGGCCGCCACAGGCGGGACGGAGCCGGAACCCACCGGCCGCCTCGTCATCGGCAACTGCCGGCGCCCGTCACTTCGTGGGTTCCGGATGCGTTCCCTCGACTGTGTCGACGGTTCGCTCCGGAATGACGTCAGATTGGGGAGGGCGTGCGCCCCCCTACCGCCCCGCCGCCCTTCGCTGGAACTCTCCCGGCGTCACCTGGAAGGCGTGCCGGAACGCCGCCACGAAGGCGCTGGTTCCCGCATACCCGGTCTCGAACGCCACGTCGGTCACGGTGCCGCCGGCCAGCAGCCGCTCGGCGGCGACGGTCAGGCCGAGGATCCGCCGCCAGTCGCGGTAGCTGAGGCCGGTCTCGGCCTGAACCCGGCGGCGCAGGGTGCGGGCGGACACGCCCAGGCGCTCGGCCCAGTCCTCCAGGCTGGTGTCCTCGGCCGGATCGGCCTGCACCGCGTCGGCGATGGCGGCGAGGCCGGGGTCCTTGGGTGCTGCCAGGCGGATGTGCACGCCCGGTGCCGGGCGCACCAGGGCGAGCGCCGCGCCGGCCACCGTCGACCACGCCCTGTCGAGCCGGTCGCTGTCGTAGGTCTCGGCCAGCCAGGTCACCATGTCGGCCAGCGGCGTGCCCTGCTCGACCGCGGTCGGCGCGTCCGGCAGCGCGTCGGCGGCACCCGACCGGACATACAGGCTGCGCATCAGCCGCTCCTCGGGGGCGAGGCTGCGGTGCGGGGTGCCGGCTGGCAGCCATAGCACGCTGCCGCGCGGCACCAGCCAGACCTTGTCGGGGGTCTCGACCCGCATCACCCGGGCGAGGGTCAGGGCGAGCTGGCCGCGGCGGTGGCGGTGCCACGGCACGCTGGCGCCGGGCGCGAAGCTGGCGGCATGACCGATCACCGCCGCGTCGCTCTCGACATGGCCGCTGACCGGGTCGCGCTGGCCCGTCTTGTCCTCTTCCTTGTGTCCGCTCGGCGACATCCGCTGTCCGCTGGTCCGGTATCGGTCTTGCCCGTTCGCGCGTAGTCTAGCAGGCGTTGGAGGGAGTGAGACCATGACGGCTGCTGCTGCCCGCATCGGGGATTCGGCACTCGCCGCGCGCCTCGGCCGCGAGCTCGAGGGCGAGGTGCTGTTCGACGCGTTCTCGCGCGGCCGCTACTCGACGGACGCCTCGATCTACCAGGTCGAGCCGATCGGCGTGGTGGTCCCGAAGACCGAGCAGGACCTGCGGGTCGCCATCCAGATCGCCGCCGACGAGGGCATTCCGGTGCTGCCGCGCGGCGGCGGCACCTCGCAGTGCGGCCAGACCGTCAACACCGCGCTGGTGCTCGATTGCACCAAGTTCCTGAACGGCGTCGTCGACTACGACGAGGAGAGCCAGGAAGTGACGGTCCAGCCGGGCATCGTGCTCGACCACCTGAACGCCTGGCTGAAGCCGAAGGGACGGCTGTTCCCGGTCGACGTCTCGACCGCGTCGCGCGCCACCATCGGCGGCATGACCGCCAACAACTCGTGCGGCGGCCGGTCGATCCACTACGGCATCATGGTCGACAACGTCGAGGCGATCGACGCGATCCTGATGGATGGCACCGAGGCGAATTTCGGCACCGTCCCCGGCAATATCGGCGAGCTTACCGGGCCGGCGCGTTACCGCGACCTGGTGCAGACGATCCGCGCCATCGCCGACCGCGAGACCGCCGAGATCGACGCCCGCATCCCCAAGCTGATGCGCAAGGTCGGCGGCTACAACCTGGACCGCGTGGTCGCCCGCGACGGCCGCGGCGGCCACAACATGGCGTCGCTGCTGGTCGGCTCGGAAGGCACCTTGGCGCTGTCGCGGCGCATCCGGCTGAAGACCCACGCGATCCCCAAGCACCGGGTGATGGGCGTCTGCCACTTCCCGACGTTCTGGGACGCGATGGACTCGGCACGCCATCTCGTCACCCTGCAGCCCTACGCGGTCGAGCTGATCGACCGGACGATGGTCGACCTGGCGCGCGAGATCGCCATGTTCCGGCCGATCGTCGACCGCTTCGTGCGCGGCGAGCCGCAGGCCCTGCTGGTGGTCGAGTTCGCCGGCGACGAGCGCGACCCGCTGCTGCGCCGGCTCGCCGATTTGGAAGCCATGATGGGCGACCTCGGCTTCCCCGACGCCGTGGTGCGGGCCGAGGACGCGGCGTTCCAGGCGCAGATCACCGAGGTCCGGACCTCCGGCCTGAACATCATGATGTCGATGAAGGGCGACGGGAAACCGGTGTCGTTCATCGAGGACTGCGCGGTGCCGCTGGAGGACCTGGCGGAGTACACCGACCGCCTCACCCAGGTGTTCCACAGGCACGGCACCGAGGGTACCTGGTACGCCCACGCCAGCGTCGGCACCCTGCACGTCCGGCCGGTCCTGAACATGAAGGACGGCACCGACGTGAAGAAGATGCGGGCGATCGCCGAAGAGGCGTTCGCCATGGTGCGCGAGTACAAGGGCTCGCACTCCGGCGAGCACGGCGACGGCATCGTGCGCTCGGAGTTCCACCGCGAGATGTTCGGCGACCGCGTCGTCGACGCCTTCGGCGAGGTGAAGCGGGCGTTCGACCCGCGCGGCCTGATGAACCCCGGCCGCATCGTCGACCCGCCGAAGATGGACGACCGCACGCTGTTCCGCTACGGCCCGGACTACAAGCCGGCGAACCCGGCGACCCGGTTCGACTGGTCGGCCTGGGGCGGGCTCTCGGGCGCGGTCGAGATGTGCAACAACAACGGCACCTGCCGCAAGCGCAACCCGGCGGTGATGTGCCCGAGCTTCCGGGTGACCGGCGACGAGCAGCATGTCACCCGCGGCCGCGCCAACACCCTGCGTCTCGCGCTCTCCGGCCAGCTCGGACCCGAGGGGTTGACCGACCCTTCGATGAAGGCGTCGCTCGACCTGTGCGTCGGCTGCAAGGGCTGCCGGCGCGAGTGCCCGACCGGCGTCGACATGGCCAAGATGAAGACCGAGGTGCTGGGCCAGTACGTCAGGCGCCATGGGTTGTCGCTGAAGGACAGGCTGATCGCCACCCTGCCGCGCTGGGCCGAAGCGGCGTCGCGCTTCCACTACCTGGCCAATTTGCGCGACGCGGTGCCGGGCCTGCCCTGGCTGTCGCAGATGCTGATGGGCTTCGCGCGCGAGCGCAGCCTGCCGGCGTTCGCGGCCGATCCGTTCCGCGCCTCCGAGGTGCCGCAGCGCGCGGTCGCCGACGGCCGCGAGGTCGTGCTGTTCGCCGATACCTTCAACAGCTACTTCGAGCCGGAGAACCTGCGGGCCGCGGTGCGGGTGCTGGACGCCGCCGGCTACACGGTCCACGTGGTCGATCCGTCCGAGAGCGGCGAGGGGCGGCGCCTGTGCTGCGGGCGGACCTACCTGGCCAGCGGGCTGATCGAGCAGGCGGAGGCGGAGATGCGTAACCTGGTCGCCGCCCTGGCGCCCTATGCCGAGCGCGGCGTGCCGATCGTCGGGCTGGAACCGTCCTGCCTGTTCACCCTGAACGACGAGCTGCCGTCATTGCTGCGCGACGCCGCCGGCGCGGTGCCGGCGCAGGCCATGCTGTTCGAGGCGTTCCTGGCGCGCGAGGCCAAGGCCGGGCGACTGGACTCACTCAAGCTGAAGCCGATCGCCGACAAGGCGCTGGTGCACGGCCACTGCCACCAGAAGGCGTTCGCCGCCATGGGCGACGTGACCGCGGCGCTGAAGCTGATCCCGGGGCTCGAGGTCTCGGTGATCGAGTCGAGCTGCTGCGGCATGGCCGGCGCCTTCGGCTACGAGGCCGAGCACTACGAGGTCTCGATGAAGATGGCCGAGCTCAGCCTGCTGCCGGCGGTCCGCCAGGCCGAACCCGGTACCCTGCTGGTCGCCGACGGCACCAGCTGCCGCCACCAGATCCACGACGGCGCCGGACGCGAGGCGGAGCACGTCGCCGTGGTACTGGCGCGGAGCCTGGCGTCGTGACCGGCCCCCGAGGCGGCGGCTCAGGTCGCCGGGACGTAGGACAGGTAGGAGAACATGCCGGCCTCCATGTGGTAGAGGTTGTGGCAGTGGTAGGCCCAGTTCCCCGGGTTGTCGGCGTCGAACGCGATCATGACGTTCGACATCGGCGGCACCAGGACGGTGTCGCGGACCGCGCCGTCGACCGGCAGGCCGCCGATCTCGATGACCTGGAAGACGTGCCCGTGCAGGTGCATCGGGTGCGACATGCCGGTGTCGTTCTTGATCCGCACGGCGGTGCGCTGTCCGGTGGTGACCACCAGCGGCTTGTTCCGCGGGTACGGCGCGCCGTCGATGATCCAGACATAGCGCTGCATGTTGCCGGTCAGGGAGGAGGTCAGCTCCGCACCGATCGGCCGCGGCGGCAGCGGCGCCAAGGTGACCAGCCGCGCTTCCAGCTCCACGCCCATGGCGCCCGCCGCCTTGTCGGCGTTGTCGGAGACCTTGGCGACCGACGCGCCGGGGGCGGCCAGGATCAGGCCGGTGCGGGCGGTGTCGCCCTCGCGCTGGGCGAGGATCGGCACGGCCGCTCCGGCCGGGACGTCGACCAGCAGGTCGAGGCGCTGGGCGATCGAGATCGGGAACACGGTGTCGTCGATCGGCACGACCGGCTCGCCGTCGACCGCGATCAGCCGGGCGGTCCGGCCGCCGGCGGATATGTGGAAGTTGGTCGACGCGCCGCCGTTGATGATGCGGACCCGGACCTTGGCGTTCGCCTCGACCTTGACGACCTCGGGGTCCTTCAGGGTCCGGGAGTTCGCCAGGTAGGCGTCGTAGTCGACGTCGTTCAGGTCGGGCTTCGACGGATCCATCTTGCCGCCCATCTTCATCTTCTCGTCGGCGGCCATCTTCATGCTCTCGGCCATGCTGTGGGCATGGCCCTTCATGGACGCGTCGTGGTGATGCTCCATCGACATCATGCCGCCGAGCCGGAGCGTCTTGAGGATCTCGTAGGGGTCCTTGAAGGTGAGGTCCTCGAGGAACAGCACGACCTCCTGCAGGTCGCCGAGCGGATCGTCCGGATCCTCGAGGATCAGCGGCATTGCCAGGCCGAGCTGCTCCTGCAGGCCGAAATGCGAGTGCATCCAGTAGGTGCCGGCCTGGACCAGCGGGAAGTCGTACTCGGCGGACTCGCCCGGCTTGATCGCCGGTGCCGAGATCCCCGGCACGCCGTCCTGCGACGGCGGCAGGATCAGGCCGTGCCAGTGGATCAGGGTGTCTTCCGAGAGCTTGTTGGTCAGGCGGACCGCGAAGTCGTCGCCCTTCTTCAACCGAAGGCCGTCCATGCCTTGCGGCCCGTTGATTGCCATGCGCTTGACCAGCTTGCCGCCGACCTCGATCTCTCGCGTCGTGGCTTCGAGCTGGATCTTCGGCTTGCGGGCGAAGGCGCCGGTCGGCAATCCGGTCAGGGCGGTGGTGGCGGCGATGCCGGTCAGGACGCTTCGACGCGTCGTGAAGCCGTTGGTCATCGGTCGGCCCTCCCTCGATCGCTTTCCCGCGACCGCAACGTGCATCTCCCCTCCCGGAAGGGTAGCCGAACCCGGGACAGGTGGCAAAAACCGCCGGCTTCCGCCGGTCGTACCGTTCTCAGAAAACACGAAAGGTAGGCAACGCCATGAGCGGACATCGTGCCGGCCCGCATTTCCTGCAGATCCCCGGTCCCTCGAACGTGCCGGGCCGGATCCTGCGCGCCATCGAGCGGCCGACCATCGACCACCGCGGACCGGAGTTCCAGGCGCTCGCCAAGGAGGTCCTGGAGAAGGTCAAGCCGGTGTTCAAGACCAAGAACCCGGTGATCATCTTCCCGTCCTCGGGTACCGGGGCGTGGGAGGCGGCGCTGGTCAACACCATGTCGCCGGGCGACACGGTGCTGATGTACGAGACCGGACAGTTCTCGACCCTGTGGTCGGAGCTGGCGACCCGCATCGGCCTGAAGCCCGAGGTGATCACCGGCGACTGGCGCCACGGGGTCGACGCCGCCGCCATCGAGGACCGGCTGAGCAAGGACAAGGATCACAAGATCCGGGCGGTCTGTGTGGTCCACAACGAGACCTCGACCGGCGTGACCTCGCGGATCGCCGAGGTCCGCAAGGCGATCGACGCCGCCGGGCACCCGGCGCTGTTCATGGTCGACACCATCTCGGGCCTGGCCTCGGCCGACTTCCGGCACGACGAGTGGGGGATCGACGTCACCGTCACCGGCTCGCAGAAGGGGCTGATGCTGCCGCCGGGCCTGGGCTTCAACGCGCTGTCGCCGAAGGCGATCGAGGCGTCGAAGTCGGCGAAGATGACCCGCTCCTACTGGGACTGGGGCTCGCAACTCGGCCAGAACCCGTCCGGCAACTTCCCTTACACCCCGGCCACCAACCTGCTCTACGGCCTCAAGGAGGCCTGCGACATGCTGATGGAGGAGGGGCTGGACAACGTGTTCGCCCGGCACGAGCGGCACGCCGAGGCGACCCGCCGGGCGGTACGCGCCTGGGGGCTGGAGATCCAGTGCCTGGAGCCGAAGGAGTACTCGCCGGTGCTGACCGGCGTGGTGATGCCGGACGGCCACGACGCCGACGCGGTGCGCAAGGTGATCCTGGAGAAGTTCGACATGTCGCTCGGCGCCGGGCTCGGCAAGGTGAAGGGCAGGATGTTCCGGATCGGCCACCTCGGCGACTTCAACGACCTGATGCTGGCCGGCACGCTGGCCGGCTGCGAGATGGGCCTGCGGATCGCCGGCGTGCCGATCAAGCCGGGCGGCGTGCAGGCGGCGATGGACTACCTGTCGGGCAACGCCTGAGGGGCGGGCGCCCGTCGTCGGGTGGGTTCCGGATCAGTCCCGCTTGGGCGGGCCTGTCCGGAATGACGACGTGTGGTGAGGGTGCAACTCCTCCTCCGTCATTCCGGACGGACGCGCCGCCCCGGAGCGGCCGAGCCGGAACCCACGGAGCGCCGGACCCGACCTCAATCCACGATGAACAGCGTCGCGCCCTTCTCGGTCACCGAGCGGTGCGGCGAGTCGCCCTGATCGGAGACCTGGTAGCTCATGCCCGGCGTCAGGGTGAACTTGCGGCCGTCCTTCAACTCCGACACCAGCTCGCCGGCGACGACGTAGAGGATGTGGCCGCGGTCGCACCAGTGGTCGGCGACGTAGCCCGGCGAGTAGGTGACCTGGCGCACCCGGATGTCGCCGATGTCGAGGGTGCGCCATTCGGCGGTCCCGCTGTCGCCGGGATGGATGGTCGGCTCGACCGTCGACCAGTCGGTGACGGTGAAGGGCAGGGCTGGGATCTTCATGACGGCACCCGGGTTGCGGCGATGATTCCGGACGGTAGCGCCGCGCTCAGCCGCCGGCCAGCCACAGTGCTGCCGCCACGATGCAGGCGCTGCCGGACAGCACCGCCGCCAGCACGTTGCGCCGGCTCAGCCACCACACCCCGAGGGTCACGGCGACGGCCGCCAGCCGGATCGCCAGGGGAATGCCGGCCAGCGAGCCGGTCGGCAGGGCGACCAGCCGGACCACCAGGGCCGCCAGCAGGGCGTAGGAGGTCAGCGTGAACCAGCGCACCACCGGGCCTTCGGGGTCGACGCGCCCGACCAGCACGGCCCCCAAAGCCCGCCACACGAAGGTCGCGGCCGCCGCCGCCAGCAGCACCGCGTAGCCGGCGTGTTCGCCGCCGCTCATGACCCGGACCGAAGACGGTCGCCGAACAGGAAGGCGCCGGTGCCGCCGAGCACGCCGGCCAGCAGCATCGAGGCCTCCGGCAGCACCGCGTGGATCGGCGGGCACAGGACAACACCGAGCGCGACCGCCAGCAGCACCTGCCGGTTCCGCGATTCGGCCAGCAGCACCATGAAGAAGGCGGCGTTCATGAACAGCAGCCCGAGCGCCAGCGGCTTCGGCAGGGCGGCCGCCCCCAGCCAGCCGGCGAACGCGGCGAGGGCGGCGGCGGCGATGCAGGTCAACGTGAAGGCGGTGTGGAAGGCGAGCCGCTCGCGGGGGTCGCGCGGGGCGCTGGGACGCATCACGAAGGCCCAGCTCGTCGCCGACATCAGATGCGCCTGCAGCAGCCGCGAGAGCAGGCCGCCGGCCCGGAAGGTCGGCAGCAGGGCGACCGCCATCGGGAAGAACCGCATGCTGGTCAGCGCCGCGGCCAGCGCGATCGCGACCAGGTCGGCGCCGGCGGCGTGAAGCTCGGCCGCCACCACCTGGGCCGGCAGCGCCCAGACCACGACCGGGGCCATCACCGCCTCCCAGGCCGCGAAGCCGATGTCGTGGGCGAGCGCGCCGAAGCCGGCCATCCCGCCGCTGACCAGCAGCAACGGAACCCCCGCGGCGGTGCGCAGGCCGGCGATGGCGGCGGAACGGGTGTCGACTTCGGGCACGTGGGCTCTCCTGGCTCGCGGCCGGGGCAAGACCCCGGACTGCCGGTTCAGGCTGCGTCGATCGCCCGTTGATAGGCCGGCCGGGCGGACAGGCGCTCGACATAGGCCTCGACATGCGGCTTGTCCGCGAGATCGGCCTTGAGCCGCCTGGCCGCGATGCAGGCGTGGCCGGTCATGATGTCGGCAGCGGAGAAGCCGCCCGCCAGATACTCCCTGCCGTCGGCCAGATGCGCCTCGACCGCCGCCAGCATGCGGTTGAGCAGCTTGGTGGCCCGTGCCACGTTTTCGGCGTTGCGGCGCTCCGGCGGCAGGAACAGCGTCTCGACCACGATCACGTTGACCTGCGGCATCATCATGCCCTCGGCGTAATGCAGCCACTGCAGGTAGGTCGGGAAGTCGGGCGAGCCGACCGCCGGACACAGACGGCCGTCACCGTAGCGGGCGAGCACATACTCGACGATCGCGCCGCTCTCGTAGACCGTGACATTGCCGTCCTCGAGTGCCGGCACCCGCCCCATGGGATGCAGCTTCAGATACTCCGGCGAGCGCATGGCCGGGTCACCGAGCTTGTAGACCTGGAGCTCGTAGGGCAGGCCGAGTTCCTCGAACAGCCACACGACGCGGACGGAGCGGGAGTTCGGAGCGTGGTGGATCTTCATGGGTGGTGTCGCCTTTCTGCGGTGTCGCCGTTCAGCCTGCCGGGGAGGTGCACGGACGCTCAAGCGGTTTCCGTGCCCGGCCGACCGGCGATCGATGCTATTTTGTATGCAATCCTTCTACGGTAACGGTTGTCGACAGGCGCCCGCATCCGCAAAATGCCTGCGCCGCAGAGACCGGCCGTGCAGCGGGAGAGAGTGACGATGGACGAGAAGCGCCTGATCGAGGTCGAGGACCTCCGGATCCACTTCCCGCTGGAGGACCGGACGGTCAAGGCCGTGGACGGCGTGTCCTGGCACATCGACAAGGGCGAGACGCTGGCGGTGGTCGGCGAGTCCGGCTCCGGCAAGTCGGTGACGGCCATGGGCCTGATGCGGCTGACCGACAACGCCGGCGGCCGGATCCCGAGCGGCACGATCAACTTCCGCAAGCCGGACGGCAGCGTCATCGACATCGTGAAGCAGACCCCCGAGCAGATGCGCTCGATCCGCGGCAACGACATCTCGATGATCTTCCAGGAGCCGATGACCTCGCTGAACCCGGTGTTCACGGTCGGCTTCCAGATCGCCGAGGCGATCATGCTGCACCAGGGCAAGTCGGAGGACGAGGCCCTCAAGCAGGCGCTCGAGATGCTGAAGCTGGTCCGGATTCCCGAGCCGGAGAAGCAGCTCTCGCAGTACCCGCACCAGCTCTCCGGCGGCATGCGCCAGCGCGTGATGATCGCGATGGCGCTGTCGTGCCGGCCGAGCCTGCTGATCGCCGACGAGCCGACCACCGCGCTCGACGTGACGATCCAGGCGCAGATCCTCGATCTCATCAAGATGCTGCAGAACGAGATCGGCATGTCGGTGATGTTCATCACCCACGACATGGGCGTGGTCGCCGAGGTCGCCGACCGCGTTGTCGTCATGCTGCGCGGCAAGAAGGTCGAGGAGGGGCCGGCCGAGCAGATCTTCAACCACCCGCAGCACCCGTACACCCGGGCCCTGCTGGACGCCGTGCCGCGGCTCGGCTCGATGCGCGGCCACAAGCTGCCGATGAAGTTCGCCAACGTCGACGTCAAGCGTGCCGAGGGCGAGGAGATCAAGGAGACCGGCGGCGAGCAGGAAGCCGAGCTCGAGATCAAGGACACCGTGCGGCGCGACGCACCGCCGCTGCTGACGGTGAAGGGGCTGACCACGCGCTTCGACATCCGGGCCGGCGTGTTCGGCCGGGCCACCGGTCGGATCCACGCGGTGGAGAACGTGTCCTTCGACCTGCAGCCGGGCGAGACGCTGGCCATGGTCGGCGAGTCCGGCTGCGGCAAGTCGACGACCGGCCGCAGCATCATCCGTCTGGTCGAGCCGACCCGCGGCTCGGTGGTGTTCGAGGGACGGGAGATCGTCGGGCTCTCGGCCGGCGAGATGCGGCCGCTGCGGCGCGACATGCAGATGATCTTCCAGGACCCGTTCGCGTCGCTCAATCCGCGCATGACGGCGGGCGCGGCGATCGCCGAGCCGATGATCGTGCACGGCCTGGCCCGCGGCAAGGAGGCCGAGGACCGGGTGCTGGCGCTGCTGCGTCGGGTCGGCCTCGACGAAGAGCATGCCAGCCGCTACCCGCACGAGTTCTCCGGCGGTCAGCGCCAACGCCTGTGCATCGCCCGGGCGCTCGGCCTGAACCCGAAGCTGATCATCGCCGACGAGGCGGTGTCGGCCCTCGACGTGTCGATCCAGGCCCAGGTCGTCAACCTGATGATGGAGCTGCAGGAGGAACTGGGGCTCGCCTACCTGTTCATCAGCCACGACATGGCGGTGGTCGAGCGCATCGCCCACCGGGTGGCGGTGATGTATCTCGGCGAGATCGTCGAGATCGGGCCGCGCCAGGCGGTGTTCGAGGATCCGCAGCACCCGTACACCCGCAAGCTGATGGCGGCGGTGCCGATCGCCGACCCGGGCAAGCGCAAGACCGAGCTGCGGCTGATGACCGACGAGATTCCCAGTCCGCTGAAGCCGGTCGGCTACGAACCGCCGGCGCGGCACTACCGCGAGGCTTCGCCCGGACACTTCGTGCAGGAGACGCTGGCGACGGCAGTCGCCGCGGAGTAGTCGTGGAGGAGCGGTGAATCAGGCCCTCGGGTTTCGTTCGTCCATCGCCGATCCTGGATTGGCAGGATTGTACGATCTCTGGCTTGACCTGTGCCGGGAGCTCGGGCGCCTGCCCAACCGTCAGGAGATCGACCCGCTCGATCTCCCAGCCGGTGTGCTGCCGGCGATGCTGGTCCTCGAACGCGAAGCGTCGGGGCGCTTCCGCTGCCGGCTGGCGGGGACTCTGCTGACCCAAATGCATGGATACGAGCCGACCGGCCGGTATCTGGACGAAGTGATGCCGCCGGCTGCCGCGGCTTTTCGGCGCCGGATGTACGAACGCGTGCTGCAGGAGCGGCGGGCGGCGTTCTGCCGTATCCGCTTTTCGGTTCCCGGTCGGGAATTCATCGCCAGCGACCGCCTCTACGTGCCGGCCCGCGACGAGATCTCCGACCGACCGACAGTGCTGTTCTCCGCCCAGAGCTTCCTCTCCGCGGCCGAGGTGTCCGGAGAGCCCGACGAACATGGGCTCTACGAGTTGCGCTACGACGACCCGATGGCCGATTAGGGTCCGGTCCGTCCGTTCGGCCGATCCGTACCCGGCGGCCGGCGGACCGGAAACGAAAAGGGCCCCGCAAGCGGGGCCCTTTCCCGAAGTCTCGGATGGATCGCCGCTACTGCGAGCGTAGCTTGGGATCCAGCATGTCGCGGACGGCGTCGCCGAACAGGTTGAACCCGAACACCGCAAGGGTGATCGCGAGCCCCGGGAAGATAGCGACCCAGGGCGCGCTCTCGGCGTACTCCTCGGCACCGCCCTGCAGCATCAGGCCCCAGGCCGGCGTCGGTTCCTGCACCCCGAGGCCGAGATAGGACAGCGAGGCCTCCAGCAGGATCGCCTGGCCGACGAACGCGGTGATCATGATCAGGAACGGCGCCATGACGTTCGGCACCATGTGCCGGAGGATGATCCGCAGATGGCTGTAGCCGATCGACCTCGCGGCATCGACGTACGGCATCTCGCGCACCGACAGCGCGCTCGACCGCACGACGCGGGCGCACCGCGGGATGAACGGGATGGTGATCGCCACGATCACCTTGTCGACGCCGGTTCCGAAGATCGCGACCATGGCCAGCGCCATGATGATCAGCGGAAACGACATGAAGATGTCCATGATCCGCTGGAACACCAGGTCGATCATGCCGCCGAAATAGGCGCTGCCGACACCCAGCACGAGGCCGGCACCGGCTCCCACGACACTCGACACGAAGCCGACGAACAGGGCGGTCCGGGCGCCGTAGACGATGCGCGAGAACACGTCCCGGCCGAGCTGGTCGCTGCCGAGCCAGAAATCGGCACCGGGCGGTACCGTGAAGTTGCCGTAGTCGATCGCGGTCGGGTCGTACGGGGCGATGACGTCGGCGAACAAGGCCATGATGATCATGACGAGCACGATCACGCCGCCGGCGGCGCCGAGCGGCTGCCGCCGGGCCATGCGCTTGACCGCCTGCCAGGCCGTCCGACGGGGGGCGACATCCACCCTGGTGTCGGCCCCGAGCTCCGAGGTTGCCATCCTGCCTCTCCCCGTCAGCTGTAGCGGATGCGTGGGTCGAGCCACGCGTAGAACAGGTCGACGATGAAGTTCGTGAACATGAAGATCAGGGCCACCAGCATCACCAGAGCCTGTGTCATCGTGTAGTCGTGGTTGCCCACCGACTCCACGAACAGCTTCCCGAGGCCGTTCAGGTTGAACACCTGCTCGGTCACCACGAGTCCGCCCATGAGGAATGCGAACTCGATGCCGATGACGGTGACGACCGGCAGCATGGCGTTCTTCAGGGCATGGCGGTTGACGATCACGTGCTCGACCAGGCCCTTGGCCCGGGCCGTGCGCACGTAGTCCTCCCGCAGCACCTCCAGCATCGCCGACCGGGTCATGCGGGTCGCGACGGCGGAGTAGCGGTATCCGGTGGCCAGGGCCGGCCAGATCAGCATCGCCATGTTCTCGGCCGGGTCGACCCAGACCGGAACGTAGTTGATGGGGGGCATCCACGGCTCGCCGTACATCGCCTGGCTGCCGATCAGCAGGCCGAGGATGATGAGGATGCCGAGCCAGAACGACGGCATCGCGATCCCGGCGATCGAGAACGCCCGGACGACATAGTCGATCCAGGTGTTGCGGAACGCTGCCGACAGGATCCCCATCGGGATCGCGATGATGACGGAGAACACGGTCGCCATGAGGGCGATCTGCAGCGAGACCTGAAAACGCACGGCGACCTCGGAGACGATCGGCTGACCGGTCCACATCGAGGTGCCGAAGTCGCCGACGAGGAATCCGCCGGCCCAGGTCGCGAACTGCCATAAGATCGGGTCGTTGAGCCCGAGCTCCTGCTGGCAGAGCGTCAGGGCTTCGGGGTCGAAGGTAGCGCCGGTGCCGGCGAGGCGGAGCTCGCACACGTCACCGGGAATCAGCCGCATCAGGAAGAAGACGAGCAGGGCCGCCCCGAACAGGGTCGGAATCATCAGAACGACGCGCTTGACGATGTATTGGTGCATTGGCGACGGCCTTCGGTAAGGGAAGGTCGAGAAGCGGCGTCACCATCGCCCGCCGCAAACGGGCGGCGGGCGATGGATCGGTCCGGATGGGCCTTACTGGTCGAGCCAGACCTCAGCGAGCGTCTGGTTCAGGTAGTGGCTGGGGCTGATGTTCCAGCCCTTGACGTAGGACCGGTGCGGAATGATCCGGTACCACCACAGCGTGATGAAGTCGTAC
>Ga0209475_10001305_pt1 | contig 32601 bp, 20 predicted proteins | sample tdDd471_FD_187128 | JGI IMG/M metagenome (GOLD analysis project Ga0209475, IMG submission 187128) | Marine sediment microbial communities from the Atlantic coast under amendment with organic carbon and nitrate - tdDd47.1 (SPAdes)... | ecosystem: Environmental > Aquatic > Marine > Coastal >... | reverse complement strand
GGCGGCTTCTTCGGCCTTGGGGGCTTCAGGAGCGGCTTCTTCGGCCTTGTCTGCTTTGGGAGCAGCTTCTTCGGCCCGGGGACCACGATCGTCCCTGTCCCGGTGTGAACCACGATCAAAACCTTCATCCCGGCCGCCACGGCCTTTGGTGCCACGGAAATCTACCCGGGCGTACTGGCTTTCGGGGCTGGTGGTCTTCATGGTGGTGAAGGTCTCGTCTTCGGCTGCCTTGAACTCTTCAGGTTTGACCGCATCCCGCAGTTTGATGGTCATGAATTTCATTACGGGTTCGAGCATTTTGAAGGTACGTTCAATTTCGGCCACGACTTTCGGCGATCCACCATACTGCAGCAGTCCGTAACGACCCGAGGTATTTTTCATAATCTCGTAGGTCATCTGGCGCACGCCCCAGTTTTCCATTTTGGTGATGATGCCTTCACGATCCTTGATCACGCCCTTGATACGGTCGATAATGGTATCGACAGCGGCGTCCTCAAGGTCTGGACGAATGATGAATACGGTCTCGTATTCACGGTAATAGATTACCTCTGCCATGGTATTCTCCTTTCGGCTTACAGCCCGCGATGCGTTGTTGCCCGCGAGCAAGGTAGACCACGACCATCAGATGGACTTTTCTGCCACAAAATGGAACCTAATGCAAGAAATTGCTGCACTTTTTTCCCTTAACCGGTCATTTTTTCCATGCTGTCTGCAATAAAAAACGGACCGGTAAAACCGGTCCGTGGATATCAAAGGCAACAGAGTATTACGCTGCCGGTGGCCGGGGGGCTTTCCGGACATGTTCGTTGTGCCATATCTCCTGCACAATCACCAGGGCAAAAGTAATGCCCCCGGCGATAAACATGGCGATAACACCAATATACAGCAAGTCGAACAGGGCCAGAATCAAAAAGGAAAAGATGAAAAAGTCCCGGCGGCCCACAAACTTGATGTAGTACATGATTTTGCCGAACAGGGTTTTTTCTTCCGGGGCGGCAGCTTCTGCGGATTCATCCGCTGCATCGGCGGCGGGTTCATCGAAAAACCAGGTATAGGCAAAAACATCGCCGGTATCGGTGTACTTGAGCAAATACCGGTAAATGAAAAAGTTGTAGGTGCACAGCATCAGCACCGTCAGCAGCGACAGCACCCAGTACCAGTCCCAGTGCCCCGGGAAGGCCCCAAGGCCACGGCTGAGGCCCACGCCCATACCCATGGCGAAAAAGATATTGGTGACGTCATCGCTCAGGGTGTCGATCCACTGACCCCAGTAGGAACCCTGATAGGTAAGGCGGGCGATTTCGCCGTCCACATTGTCGCAGATGGTGGAGCACTGATACAGGAAGGCTCCCAGCAGCATGGCCCAGTAGCCGCCCACCGCCGCAAAGATACCGCCAGCAAGGCCCAACAGCAGGGCCGCCAGGGTGACATGCCACGGACGTACCCGGGCAGGCAGTCGCAGCAGGCGTTTGGTAATGGAAAGGCTGACATCGCGGCTCATGAGATAGCAGATAACGCCGTCAACATCCAGGGGCTTCTTTACCGAGGCAAACAGCAGCTTTTCCGCCACCTTTGCGTCGCCCTCGCTGTGAATATCCACGGCGTGAAAGCCGCTGTCATCCACCACATACTCGGCACCCTGATGCCCGTTGAGCACTTCATCCAAAGGCCGGGAGCTGCGAACCGCCTGAGGCTCCACAAAGGCGGCCAGGGTTTCACCGCCCTTAGTCATGGCGATGGAGGCAAAGGTGTCTTCCTCGGGAATATCCACATAGGCAAGCACGTCGGGCAGCAGCCCGGGATGCATGGACAGCGACGCCCGGGTCACAAAGCATACGCCCTTGGGCAATTGCAGCGCAGGCAACAGGGCCGGGTCTTTGGTGCCCTTGATGCGCACATGGACATCGCAGCCAAGGCGTTCTTCAACGTCCTTGTACATGGTTTCGAGCTGATCGGTATCAGTGCCCACAAGGTACAGCCGGGCAATACCCGCATCGCACATCTGGCGCACCAGACGGGTCAGGACTGTTAGTCCCGCCACCCGGCGGCTGGCCAGGGCCGGATCATCCACCAGAATTACTGCTGACAGTACGGAAGGTCGTACAGACATAGCGATTACCAGGGTATGTTGGGAAGAATTTCGGCGGTCACTTTTTCGATATCCTCGGGGAAATCGATTTCACGCCAGGGAAGTCCTTCCGTGGGAACGTAACCTACCCATTCCTGCACAAGCAGGTCCTTGAGTACGTCTTCATATTCATCGTCAAGGCGACCCGCTTCAATGGCCTCGGTCAGCATGCGACCATAGACTCCGGCGGTTTCGCGACACATTTTAAGGAAGCCCAGGCCTTCGCCCACGGCGTCGTATCCTTCGCCGGTGAGCTTCCGGGCGTTTTCCAGCACCCGACCCTCTTTGGCCGCCACCAGCATTTCCTCGCCGGATGTATCGTAACTGGGGTCCAGCAGATAGGCGTTGCGGATGGGGCTTTCGATGAGATTTTTCAAAAGGTCCGGATGGAACACAACGTCGGCGTCCATGAACACCAGATCATCGGTGAAATGTTCGTGGGCAAGCTGCACCGACAGGATATTTCCCCGGCGGTACTGATCGTTAACCACATACTGAATCGCCACGCCGTTGCGCTCGTTACCCAGATGAGCCATTATTTTTTCGTGGGAAAAACCCACCACCATCACCACTTCGGTAATTCCCAGATCCGCAAAGATCTCGAAATAGCGATCAATGATCTTTTTTCCCTGAAGTTCCACAAAACACTTGGGGTTGTCTTGTCCTGCCGGGCCCAGACGACGTCCAACGCCAGCGGCTAAAACGATGATTTTCATATCTGCTACCTCCACGGGACTGTATTACCCGTATATGTTCGCAGTGTCAACAGAACGTTAACCGCGTCACAAAAGCACTGTGGCGTCATCCGGCGCAACACCCGATGACCCCCACCGGTTTCAGCGACGGCTTTTACGCATGGGAGCCATGTGGATGGCCTCGCCATGCACTGCCTTTGCAGCCTCCATGACTAATTCACCCAGGGTGGGATGGGCATGCACCGTGTCGCCGATATCCCCGGCGGTCAGTTTTTTGCGAATGGCGACTCCAAGACCGCCGATCATTACCGAGGCTTCGTGCCCAACCACAAGGGCACCCAGCAGGGTGTCATCCTTGGGGTCGGCAATGAGTTTGATGAATCCTTCGGGAGTGCCTCCGGCAATGGCTTTGCCGTTGCCGCCGTAAGGCATCTTGCCCACTTTTACCGCAATGCCCTGCTCTTTGGCCTGATGTTCCTGCAATCCCGCCATGGCGATTTCCGGAGTGGTAAAGGTCACCGCCGGGATAACATCCACCGTGGGCATGTTGGCGTCGGGCTTGCCGGAAATATATGCAGCAGCGATTTCTCCCTGAGCGCTGGCCCGGTGGGCCAGATAGGGCGTACCGGTGACATCGCCGATGGCGTAAATGTTGCCAACGCTGGTTTTCATGGTGTCGTCAATGGTAATGAAACCCCGTTCATCAAGGGCCACGCCCGCTGCGTCCAGGCCAATATCATTGCTGCGGGGGCGACGGCCAACGGTCACCATAACCTGCTGCGCCTCAATGGTCTTTTCGCCCTTGGGGGTTTCCACGGTCACTGCCAGACCATTGTCGGTTTCTTCAAAACCAAGGGCCTTTGAGCCCGTAAGAATGTCAATGCCCAGCTTGCGCAGATTGCGGCCCACCCAGCGTATGGCTTCGGGGTCTGCGCCCGCAAGAATCTGGGGCAGTAGTTCCACCACCGTCACCTTTGTGCCCAGCATGGCGTACATCTGTCCAAGCTCCATACCGATGTATCCGCCGCCGATCACCAGCAGGGTGTCGGGCACGGCATCGTAGGAAAGAGCATGGGTGGAATGACCAATGCGGTCGTGACTAAAGGGGAAGGTGGGAATTTCCAAAGGTTCGCTGCCCGTGGCCACGATGGCGTGGGAAAACTCGATGGTTTCCTCACCGCCGTCGGCAAGGGTTACGGCACAGGCGTTTGGTCCGGTAAACACGCCACGGCCCATCACCAGTTTTACGCCCCAGGCCTTCAGCAGCTTGCGCACGCCGTCGGTAAGGGTTTTTACGGTATCGTTTTTAAATGTTTGGGTCTGTTCCCAGTCCAGCTCCACCTCGCCGGTTTTGATGCCGGTGACCGGGCCGTGATGTTTTAAATGATGCAGGTTTTCGCCCACATGAATAAGCGCTTTTGAAGGAATACAGCCGACGTTCAGACACACGCCGCCCACATTGTTTTCTTCCACTACGGTAACGGCTGCGCCCAGTTGGGCCAGACGAATGGCTGCCACATATCCGCCGGGACCGCCGCCCAGCACCAGCACGTGTTGTTCCCGAGTCATAATCAACTCCTTAAACTGAGGTTGCACCTGTGGTCGCATGGTTGTATGCATGGTGTATGTTCATATATGTCAATGCCCCGCATCCACGGGGAGGTTACTGCCGCTATTTTCCGGGGGAAAGGTTCATGTAGGGATCTGCAAAATAGGATCCAAAGAATCCGTTGGGACGCCCGGTATCACCGTAAATGGTGCCGTTGCCAATGTCCACGGTGCCTTCGAAGCTTCCGCCCACATACATCCGGCCAAAGTCATCGGCGCTTATGGTATAAGCAAACTGCTCGGCGCTTTCGTTGCCCCAGAGTATGGCCCAATAGAACCCGGTACTTGTTGAGTATGAGGCCACGAACACGTCTCTTTCGCCGGACGGCGTCATGTTTTCCATGTTCACCATCATGGGACCGCCAAGATATCCGGCAAGAAAGACTCGCCCAAAAGCATTTACGGCGCAGCCGTTGTAGCCGTCATCCCCGGTGGAGCCTTCGTCGTCATACCACAACACCTCGCCGTCGATCTCTCTGAAGGAAGCAACCCAGGGATCGGTGCCGCCCGTTGAATTGACTTCGCCGTCAAAGGGGCTTTTGTTGGCATAGGCCCCGCAGGCAATGATGTCGTTGTCCCCGGCCACGGCAATGCCCCGAAGGCTGTCGGTTCCGTTGGCGTTGAGGGTTTTTACCCAGCCGACTCCATCCTGATTGTCATTTCTGACCGCAATAATAAAAATGTCTTCACTCAGGGCGTTGGGAAGCACTGTATCCTTAAAGGAAGGTGCGCCGGTATACTGACCGCCAACCGCCAGATACCCGGTCATGGTTATATCAATTGCCGTGGCCTCCTGCACGCCATCTTCCGATGCGATGTCATTTACCCAAAAACCTTCACCATCGTCATGCAGGGCGGCCACAAAGGCTCCCTGTGAGGTGGAGCTGATATCGGAAATAAACTCGCCGAAATCCATGGCGCCGCTAAAGGCCCCCACAACATACACATCACCAAAATTCGATACATACATATCATTGATGCGCTGATTGTCGGCGCTGTCGCCCCATGATTTCGCCCATATCACAGAGCCGGTATCATTGAGGCGTATCAAAAAGGCGTCCTGCCCACCCTGGTTGGTCAGTTGTTGATTGCCACCGGGATTAAAATCGCTGGTAAACCAGCCGCCCACATAGGCTTCCCCGTCATCACCGTCCACATCAATACAGGTCGCCATCTGATCCCCGGCTGCGGCATAGGCAACGGCATAGCGCAATGCGCCCTGAGGCGTATAACTTGCCACAAATACATTTTTGTTGTCGCCGCCGCTCTTTTCACCGTTGCCAAGATCAATGACACCATTGAAATGACCGGTAATGTACACGTTGTATTCGTCATCCAGTGCGCTGTCTGTTACTACCGCACCGCCGTTTTCATGGTTTGGGGCAAGGCCCATGGACCATAAGTGCGCCGGAGCCTGCATGCAGGTACCGTAGAAACACACTTCAGAATCGGTTTCTGCATTGCTGTCGTCGCAATCTTCCCGCTCGTTTATGGGATAGCATCCGTTACAGCAGAAATCCTCTGTAAAGCAGGTGCAGGGGCCGGATTGTTCTTCCTCTTCCGCTTCGTCTTCCAGTTCAATCTCCTGCTCCGGCTCCAGCTCCGGTTCAGGGTCTGCGATATCGGCCTCGGTTTCCACAAGGTCGGTATCGCCATCGGTTTCCGGCAGTTCCGTTTCCATTTCCGGCAGACCTTCTTCTGTGTCACCATCGACAACGATATCAACATCGGGATCGGTATCCATGGTATCTGCATCGCCATCAACGACAACATCGTCGTCTCCGTCAACCGGAGGACTGTCGCAGCGTCCGGCAACCGGATTGCACAAACCCGTATCGCAATCGGTTACGTCGTTCCAGGCTCCCTGGTTGCAAAACTGCAGGGTGTCGCCAATACACTGGTAGGTGCCGCCGGTGCAGGGGGCATCGGTGCACGTGCCGCTGGTGCATAGCAGACCGTTATCGCACATGTCGCCGTTGGGACGGCAGGGTTGATCAAGACCACCGGCATGCACACAGAGTTCATTAATACAGTATATGCCCGGCAGACAACCGCCGCTGTCATCGCAGGGTTCCCCCTGGTGTCCGACACCGGGCACCGAAATACAGGACACCACCAATAGTCCGGCCACAAGCAGGGGCAGAAGAGACTTCATTAAAGCTCCTCGATAACTCAATATACTGCGCTAAAACCAACTAACGATGCATGCAGCGCATACCTCGTCACTCCATCCTTTTCTTGTACGCTATTGGCTACATAATAGCAAGTTGGGATGTGGCAATTTTCCTGTGTCCTGTCCGGATGTCAGACAACATTGACCCGGGGACACCTGATGGTCTATAGTTGCCCAAACAGTCAACATTCAGAACCTGCGGAGCAGTCATGAAACAGTGGTCTATTGTCATCTGGAGTATCTTTGTCCTTTTCACCCTTGCCTGCGGCAGCGACAGTGACACGGAACAGCCATTGGCCCCGGCGGCCATGGACGAGGCCGGGCATTATTCCGTGGGTGTGCATACCGCCACCATGACCGATACCCAACGGGGACGGGATCTGACGGTGCGTTTTTGGTATCCTGCTGAAAACTCTGCCGAAGTGGCTACCCAAAACGATACTGGCTTTCCCATTGAGCAGCTTGTGCAAAACACGGATCAACGGGCGCAGTACGCCACCTGGCTACAGGATGCACCGCAGGGCGGTCCCACCGCAACGGTGTATGCCGCCATTGACGCCCCGATGGCAAACATGGATGCCGCTGTTCCGCTGATTATGTTTTCCCACTGCATGAACTGCATCGGTTTTTCCACCACCACCCTGGCCCGGCGGCTGGCAAGCCACGGTTTTGCCGTGGTGGCCCCGGATCATACCGGCGGCACCATGTTTGAGCGCGGCCCCATGGACACCGCGTTTCTGGAAACCCGGGCCGCAGACATCAGCTTTGTGATCGATACCCTGCTGGCGGGCACCTCCGAGGCCATTCCCGAAGGATTGCGGGGACATATCGACGCTGACCGCATTGGCATGTATGGCCACAGCTTTGGTGCCACCACCACCGGCAAGGTGCTGTCCACCGATGACCGGGTCAAAGCCGGAGCCGCCCTGGCCGCTCCCATGGAAAACCCGGCCCTGCAAGGCGTGAACATGGAAGACATTGCAGAACCCCTGCTGTTTTTCGTGGCCACGGAAGACAACATGATCAGCTATCTGGGCAACGGCTTTATTGACGAAAACGTGGAAGAGGCCAATCCGCCGGTATACCGCGTAACCGTGACCGACGCCGGACACATGAGCTTTACCGACATCTGCGGTGTGGCGGACACTATGGTGGACGGCTGTGTTGAAACCGTGCGGCAGCTTCCTCCCTACGACCCCTTCACCTATATAAGCATGGACACTGCCCGGGACATTGCCATGTCCTATCTCACCGCCTTTATGTACGCCTATGTTTTACAAGAGCAGCGGGGACTGGACTACCTTGAGGAAAATCATTTCCCGGATCATGTGGACCTGTATTCCCGGCTACAGTAGGCTGACGCTGTAATAATCCCGAAATAAGGGTGCAAAAAAGGGGAAAAAGGAAATCCTTTTTCCCCGTTGCTGGCACGCGGCGCAGCCACGTATTCCATCGCCGTTGTGCGGACGGCGTGAGGAATCAGTTACAAGCGGAATTTCCGCTGTTGTGCAAAGGGTGTATAGGTCAATTCACGGGTATAGCCCTCGTCCTTTTGCACGATCTGGGGGAACACCAGACCCCGGCCCAAAGGAGCATCCTTGGTGCGCTCCTCGATTTGTGGACGAAGATCATCGGTGTAACAATAGGTTTCCCGCAGGTCAATGGCCCCGGCCTTGTCACCGGCGGCCTTGAGATTACCCACCATAGCCAGCATTTCCGTGACTACCGGCATCAGGGTTTCCATATTAAGATGATAGCGGGTGCAGCCGTCTTCTTCCCTACGAAGAATGACGCCCTTTTTATCGAAGTAATGCCACATCATGTTCCGGGCCCGGGTATGGGCCTGGGCAGGTTCGAACTTCAGCGACATAAGCATGGACAGCAGCATGGAGTAATGGCTGGCTTCCGCCATTTCCGGGCTGAGGATGCCCTTTTGAGCCAGTTCATCAGAGGCCCACATGCCAAAGAGTTCGGCTCGGGCTTCTTCCAGGGCGCTGTATTCGGCTTCCAGATAATCCCGGGGTTCGCCCTGATGATCCGGGTCCTGCTTGCCGGTGGTGTGGCCGATTTCGTGCAGGGCGCTATGGATTTGTCCGGCGTCGAACAGCCGGTCGCCGTGCTTCGCAACCACATCGGCGGCAAGGAACTCGCCGCTGATCATGGAGCCGGTGATGCTGTGGACCGCGCGGCCGGTATTGCTGTACACCATGTTCACGGTGCCCACGTTTTTACCCACCCATTCATCGTTGGGCAGGGACTGGGCAATGGTGGTCATGGGGCCGGTGACATAATCGCCGGTCCAGTTCACCACGTCCACAAACTTCAGCTTGGGCAGGGTTTCGGGGTTGATTTCCGTGCGGCGGTGGGTCCAGGGGGCGTTGGCCTCCAGATACGGCACCGATTCAATAAGCTGCTTGAGAAGCTCATCAGCCTTGGAATCTTTTACCGTCACCGCGGCGGCGGCGGAACCCTTGGCGTTTTTCCATGCGTCTGTGTACACCTCAATGGCGGTGCTGATAATAATATCAACCGGGCTGTTGTGGCGTACCCACAGGTAATCCGCCAGACGACGGGCCTCGGCGCTGCCGGTGGTCATTTCTTCGATTTTGGCGTCCAGATAAATCTGGAAGCCGGGGTCATCGCTCAGCTCCCGGGCCTTGCCCAGGTGTTCGATGGCTTTGCGGCACTGGTCGACATAGCGCTCTTCATTAAAGAGCACCCGGGCTGCGCCTTTTTCGTCCCGCACCACCGAGGTATTTACCAGACGGGCATTGGGGCCCAGGGCGTCCAGTTCTTCCTCGCTGAGATCCTGGGGATAAAAGTTGGCCTTGTCCGACAGGGCTACCGCCTCGAACATAAAGGGGGCAACCGCCTGAAATGCATCGGCAATACCCGCCTGTTTCGCCAGCTCTTCCACAGCGGCGCGGTCAGCATCCAGAAGATGGTTCTTCCGGGGCAACAGCGACCAGGGACTGTTCTGGAGATTCAGCATGGCGTGATAGTTTTCCAGCGCCGTTTTAACGTCACCGTCGGCATGTTCCATCAGGGTTTCCGATACCTTGCGGATACCCTCGGTTTCACCAAAGAACTGATCCCGGAATACGGGGTTCATCAGCTCGGCGGCAGCGGCAAGATGCCCCACCATCTGCACCTGTGAATCGGTGAGGTGTTCGAGGTTTACATCCACCGTGGCGATACCAGCCTTGCGGGAAGGCTCATCCGACTGCTTATATGGGATAAATTGGGGAGTTGTGCGGCTCATAGATTACTTCCTTTCATGTGTCACATCGGTTCGATGCACGCCGGTCAGTATGCTCCAACAAAAACAAAATTGCAAACGAAAACCGGATATCCCGGGCAAGGTTCAGGACGATAAAAGGGAGGATAAATCCTTATTGAAGTTTTGCATTATGTATGGCTATCAGTATACTGTGTGGGTCGGAAACCATTGACGCGTATAAGCGGTTATTGGCACCGGGTGCCTGCGGTGCCTCCGGTCTCAATGTAATCAAAGGAGCGAAGTTCATGTATAAGCAGTATTGTTCACTTATTCTTGCCTGCTGTTTGTTGCTTGCCGCAGGTTTTGCCCACGCCGATGACTCGCCCTGGAAGCTGGTATTTGAAACGGAAATGGCCCAGCAGGGGGACACCCTTCTGGTAGTTGGTAGCGGTGGCCCCACCCAGATGGTGGCCTTTGGTACGGAGAAAAACAACCAGGGCAGCAGCGAGCCCAAGCTTGTCTTTACCACCAACGGCGCCACCTTTGGCAACGTTGCCCCGCCGCCCCATCCCAATATGCCCTGGATGCCCATGAACTTTTTCAGTGGTATCGCTTTTCCCACAGACCGCATTGGCTATGCCGCAAGCCCTCTGGGCAGCGTATTTAAAAGCACCGATGGTGGTCGCAACTGGGACATCACCGCTCTGGCGGCGGATGCCTCCACCACAACCATTTTTTGCCTTGACGAACTGACCTGCTGGGCCACCGCCGGAGACAGCAAGATTTATCGCACCGCCGACGGCGGCACGGTGTGGAATGTTGCCACGGTTCCCGCCAGCACTGAGTATCTGCTTTCCGTGGTGTTTTTCGTGGACGCCTCCACCGGTTTCGCAGCTGGACACGAGCAGGTTACCCAGACAGACAGCGAAGGCAATGAAACCGTGACAGGCGTGCGCAACGGCTATGTGGCCAAAACCACCGACGGCGGCGCAAACTGGACCCTGGTGCGGGAAGGCGACGACTTCGTCATTACCGAGATCTTTATGTTTGACGCCAATAACGGCTATATGGGAGGCCACGAAATGGATGGCCGTCAGAACACCCATGGTCACGCCTACATAACCTCCGACGGTGGTGCATCCCTCAATACCATTGTTGGCGAAGGCAAAATTGCGGCCACCGGCGTTGGTGACGCTCCTTTCTTTATGGTGGCGGGCATGAGCTTTGCCGATCAGAACGAAGGCTGGATTGTGGTCAATTACGGCGATGCGGACAATGATCTTTCCAGTTTTCCTGTGTATTATCACACCACCGACGGCGGCAACAGCTTTGAAATCGTCATGGATGAGGTGGGCGGCCAGCACAATATTTTCGATGTGGAACACTGCGGCCCCAACTGTGCATGGGCCGTGGGCAGCGGCATGCGGGTTTTCCGTCTGGGCGACCCGGTTGTGCCCGACGGCGACGTTGACGATGTTGACGGCGACAGCGACACCACTATCAACCCCGACGGCGATGTTGAAGAAATTCCCCCCGGCGCACCGGGCACCGAATGCTACAACCCCGGGGATATGACTCTGCCCTATTGCAACGAAGCCATGGGAGCCACCGACTGCCTGTTCAACGACGACATGAGCTACTGCTCCTATCCCTGCAACGTTGGCGCACAATGCGGCGACCCGTACCACAGCTGCTGCAAACAGGTAACCGTTGCGGACCAGAGCCAGGGCTATTGCTTCTGGGACATGTCTATCTGCAACAGCAGCGATCCCTATGAATTCTCCGTGGCCGAAGGTGGCAAGCTGGGTGACGACTGCCTGCTGCCGGGGCAAAGCGGCGACCTGCCTGCCTGCGGCGAATCCTGGGGAGCAACGATCTGCATCGGCGGTCCTGACGGTAATTTCTGCAGCCGCCCCTGCAACGATGGCAGCGAATGCCCCAACAGCAATTGCTGCGCCGATCTGGGTGCAGGATCCTACTGCGTATACGGCGGTTCCCTGATCCTGCAAATGTGCCCGGAATTGACCCCGGATGGTGACGATGAAGCCATTGAAATTGAACAGACGGAAGATGACACCAACGGCGGCAATGACGGAGCCGGTGCTTCCGATGGCGGTGGTTGCGCCACCGGCGGCATGCTGTCGTTTATATTGTTGACTCTTGGTATGGTGGTTATTCGCCGCCGCCGTTAGGTAAATGTCTATTTGGCGTTTATACCCAAACGTGCTATAGTGCACGGGTTAAAATAATATTCAGGCCAACGGTTGGTCCGATAAGGAGTATATCATGCGAGCAGAAGACAGACGCAGGCACCCGCGCATAGATGTTAACATACGCGTGCGGATACAATACAACGACACCAGTGTGACTCTGAACACCGGAAACATCAGCCGTTATGGTTTCCTGCTTATTACCGATACTCCTTTAGGTATGGGAGAGCAATTGTCCTTTACCCTTACCGTGCCCGACAGCGATTATAGCATTTCGGGACGCGGGCAGGTCATGTGGCGTCAGGTTCCCAAAGAGGCCGGTGACGAAGGCAGCATGGGGATCAAGTTTGTTGAGATGACCCCGGAAGACACGGAATTCTGGGCAAAATACGTTGAAACCATCCGGCTCAGTTATCTTACCGAGGAACTTCTCGACGCCGGTGATGAACCCCGTGCCGTTTCTCCCCAACAGGGAGAGGCCACCGCAGCCTGGGTGCTGCCGGTACGGGACATCAACGAAATGCGGCGTCTGTACAACAGTGTTTCCGCCCGGGAATCCATGCGGGTCCGCATCGGCAAAACCATCGAACCCGCAGAAGACATCCGCCTGGTCTTTCATCATCCCTGGACCGGTAGTGAATACGCGCTGCGCTGCACTGCCGCCGATCCCGGTGACACGGAACTGAGCAGTGGCGAATCCATGGTCCGGGTAACGGACTTTGACGAGACCGAAAAAATGCAGCTGTTCTTGTTTGCGGAAACCGGGTTCGTGGTTCCCTGCGACATCAAAAAACCGGTTACGCTGGCTGTCATTGAAGAGCTCTCCCGGGTTGAACGCCGTATCCGCCGTGATCCCCTTGACGGACCGGGACACCTGACGGCGGCTTTGATGGCCAACTTCCTTGGTCGCATTGAAATCGCAAAAGACTATCTTGAGGGTGCAAAAACCCTTAAGCAGCAGATTCACGCGGAAATCTGGACAGTACTGCCGGAACAGTGAGCCGACAGAGACTGTCTGGCAAAACGATCGGGTGGTGGGACACATGGCACACATACTGGTGGTAGATAGCGATCCTTTAATGCGGAATGTTGCACGGGAATTGTTTACAAAGGATGACCACAGCGTCACCTGCGTGGATACATCCCAGGAAGCGATTGCCGGTATCCGGGACCAGCGTCCGGATGTTATCTTGCTGGACATGCACAGCAATACCGCAGATGGCACAGATCAAAACCTTGAAAAAACATTGCGGGAAGATACGGCTCTGCGGAATATTCCCATATTGCTTATCACCGGCGTATACCGCGATATCGACAACCAGTTGGGAAGCGGGCTCAGTGGCGGGCGTGATTTTTTAACCAAGCCCTTTGACACCCGGGAACTGCGGGCCCGGACCTACGCCCTGCTGAAACTTACCTCGTCGGTTGAAACACTGATGACTGACCTGGAAAAAAACGAAGCAACGCCCAGAGAAGAATACTGGCGTATGAGCATCACCGATCCCCTTACCGGTGCATACAACAAAGATTACTTTATGCACCGCTTTGGCATCGAGCTGGACCGCAGCCGCCGCACCGGTGAAGTCATGGGCCTGATGGCCATAGATATTCCCAACATCAACGACATTAACCTTGAGCTGGGAAGCGAAGCCGGGGATTCCATTTTACGGCATCTGGCGGAAACAATCCGCCGCAGGCTTCGGTATACCGATATCCTCAGCCGTTATGCAGGCAACGAATTTATGGCTCTGTTGTTCAATATTCAACCCACGGTGCTGCCCCGTATTGCCCGGGGTATCCGCCAGACCATTGGCGACAATACGCCGTTGTGGGGAGACGGAACCGTGGATATTGACGCAGCCATCGGCGGGACCGTGATACACCCCAACGACCCCGATCCCTCACGGGTATTGATCTCCCGCACACGCCATGCCCTTGGTGCCGCCCGGGACGAAGCCTCCGGGGTGGTGGTGCAGACGCTGCCCGGGGAACTGGTGCGCGAGGATGAGGATGACTCTGCGGATTAGCGGTAATCCGGCAACCGGAGGAAAAGGAAGTACGACATGTCCATAGATATCCATTTTCTCGGCACTGGCACCTGTGCCTTGCGGCCCGGTAATGCCTCGGCCTGCTATGTGGTTAACATCGACAACACTCCCATTGTCATGGAACTGGGCAACGGAGCGCTGTACCGCCTGTTGCAGGCGGGATACGATTACCGCAGCCTGCAATGGCTGCTTGCCACCCATGCCCATCCTGATCACATTTCCGATATCATGATGCTCTTTGTCAGCCTGCTGTATACGCCGGATTTCAAACGCAGTGACGATCTTCACATTGCGGCGCCGGCTTCGGTGTTCGAGTACCTCGATACCCTGCAACGCTTTTACAGTAACGCTTTCAGCCCAACGGAATTCCGGGTTAACCGCAGGGTGCTGCGTCCCCGGGATATAATTGCTACCGATACATTCACCCTGACCGCCTTTGGCATGAATCATTTTGTGGACGCATTGGGCTTTCGTATCGAAAGCCAGGGCGTGACCATTGCCTTCAGCGGAGACACCGACGAATGCCGGGACATTGACAAACTTTGCAAAGACGCCGATGTGGCTATACTTGACGCTTCCTTCCTGCATGCGGAAAAAGCGCCGGGGCATCTGTCGGTGCGACAATGCGGCGAAATTGCCGCCCGCTGCAATGTGGGAACCCTGGTTCTCAGTCACCGCAACCCCCAGGTAACCGGAGATAAAGCCGAAGCCGAAGTCCGGGATGCCGGATTTGAAGGCACAATCTGCATACCCGATGACGGACATCGTATGATCCTGACATGAATATCAAATACAATCATCACCAGTTCAACGGTCAGATGCCCCCGGTGAATCACGGCAAAGGCCGCATCGCCCGGATACGGCATTTTTTCAGCCATCAGATTTGGCTCATCGACACCAGCGAGCGGGGCCGTATGGCCCGGTGGGGTATCACCCTGCTGCGGCTTTTGGTCATGCTTTTCAAGCGAGCCAACGGTGACAATCTTTCCACCCGGGCCTATGCCCTGACCGCTGTCACGGTGCTTTCTCTGGTGCCGCTTTTGGCGGTGATTCTTGTGGCCGCCCGGGGCGTGGGTATGTGGCAATGGCTTAAGGTGGCCGCCATCGAGCCTGCCATCACCGAACTTGGCCATATGGAAGAGTTTATCCGGCAGGTGCTGACCTACGTTGAAAACACCCAGTTCGCCAGCCTGGGCATTGTGGGTATCGCTCTGCTGTTCTACACCAGCATCAGCCTGCTGTCCCAGATCGAAAAGTCCTTTAACCATGTGTGGGGCGTCAAAAAAATGCGCAATCCCATACGCAGGCTGACGGACTACACCTCTATCCTTATTTTCTCTCCGCTGTTTATCGCGGCAGCTGCTTATTTCCAGATACTGTCATCCTCCTACATGTCACAGCTTATCCCGGAATGGTGGTCCAGTGGCGGCATTGGTAATTTCTTTTCTAAGCTGGCCAGCTATGTACTGATGTGGCTGGGGTTCAGTTTCCTGTTTTTGGTTATGCCCCATCGCCGTATTCCGGTGGTGCCCGCCATTGGCGCAGGTATTGTCACCGGTACGGTGTACCGCCTCACCCTGTGGATATACGTTGCCGGTCAGGTGGGCGTGGCAAAGTACAGCGCCTTGTACGCCGGTCTGGCGGCATTGCCCCTCACCGTTGTGTGGCTGTATTTTTCATGGGTTATCACTCTGCTGGGCTGCGAACTGGCTTATGCCCTGCATCACTTTAGCACCTATGCCCAGGAGCAGGATCAGAAAAGCTGGAGCCGCGCCGGTTCCGAGCAGCTTGCTCTGCGGGTTTTGTTTGAAGCGGTCTACCGTTTTGAAAAGCAACTGGCACCGCCCACGGTGGATGAAATGGCCACCCGCTGGGGCCTGCCGGACAACGGCCTTGCCAATATGGTGGGAGCCCTGGTGGAGTGCGGTCTGGTGCGGGAAACCAGCGATGGCGGCGGCCTGCTGCCTGCCATGCCGCCGGAGCATCTTACCGTGGGAGAAGCCCGCAGCCGTCTGGCGCATCTTGGGACCGCACCGGTTCCCCAAAAGGATACTCACTGGATGCTCATGCAGGATGCCATCAGCAAATCCCGGGAGGGCGTTACCATGAACGACCTGCTGGAGGATGTGCTGACCCGGTCAGCTCCGCCGTCTGCGGACAAACCCGCTTCCGATTAATTCGAATCGGTCAGGGGATCTGTCACAACCGCAGTGCCGGTCTGCACAAAGCTGTCGAAAAATTCCTGCATCTGCGCACGGTTGGCAACGCCCTGACTGCCGCTGCTGAACAAAATATGATGGCTGGCGTCGGGATACTGGAACACACCCTTTCCGCCGTCATACGGAGCAGAAACCTCAGACAGGCCCTCCAGTGGTTTGACCACCGGTTGCACCTGATCCATGCCCGCATATATCGCCAGGGTCTCGGTAAAGGCTGCGGGAATAACCTCGTCACCAATGGACTGGGTGAGCATAAATTGCAGGCTTCCTTCCGCCTGCCGCTGGATTAGCCGGGGCACAAAGGTGATGGGGTCACCTGAATCAAAAATGGTCTGCGCCGCCACGGAGAACTGCCAGACATGGTACTCCGGCACAATGGTGGTCAGGCCGTAGTCCTTCATAAAGGTTTCGATAAACAGCATCAGGCCGCCGCCGCCCACGTTGAGCATGGCCACATCCACCGCATCGGAAAGCGCCACGGTGGCGGCTCCCACAATGGAACCCAGGCTGTGGCTACAGTAGCCAATGGCATCGGGATCAAAGTCGCTGGCTCTGTCACCGCCCAACGGCAGCAAATCGAAGAGCCCGTCCTCCAGAGCCTGTAAAATATACACCTGCTCCAAAGAGGCCTGTTTAAAACTGCCCACTGCTTTTCCCGGGAAGGAAATGTCAATGAACTCCAACGGCGGCATGCCTACTTCCCGGGTGCCGTGGAAGGGAAAATCGATCACGATGGAGGCAACACCTTTTTCCGCCAGCGGTCCAACCAGACGGTGTACATCTTCCTTTTTGCTGTAAATGCCGTGCTGCAGCATGGCTACCGGCATGGGAGGCTCGGTGTCTTTGGGATAAAACAGGAAGAACTCCAGGTCGTTGGTGCCGTTTTGCAGCGGGCGGTGATTTTCATCAAACATAAAGCTGTAATAGGGGTCTTCGCCTTTGAAACTCTTGGCATCGTTATGCCGGAATTCCGGCACGGTAATGTGGCCGATGGCAACATGCGCCACATGGGTCTGATCGATGGAGGGCATCCGGGGAAACTCCGCAGGATACTCTGACGGGGCGTAAATGTTGGGCGTGCCATCATCGTCAAAATCAAAGTCCGGGGGTTGCAATGTGCTTTGGTGCAGCAAGGTGTCGGTGATATAGCGCATTTCATCGGGAGCCGTCTGGGTGGTGATATCAAAGGCCATCACCAGATCGTCGGTGTCAACCAGAGGCAACTGCGGCAGCATGTCCCACAGATACTGCATACGCCGGGCCTCATCGCTTCGGGCCTGCCCGCCCTCGGCTTCGGTATCAACGGGAACAATGCCCCGCAGCATACGGAAATGTTCAGACGACATGGGCGTGTGTCCGCCTGTGGAACGCAGATTCCGGGTCACAAACACGGCGTAATCCGTGCCGGGATCAAGCAGCCGTTGGGGTTGCAGGGTGACGTACCAGAAGGCGTGGATGTCGGGGTCGTCTGGGTTTTCGCCAAAATCGATGGCTTCCCGCACCGCTGCCCTAAAGGGCACCGGCTGTCCAAAGTCGTCGCTGTCCTCGTCAATATTGATAATGTACACCGCGCCCCCGGCAAGGAGGGTATCCGCAGGATCTTCGGGAAACACAGAGGCGTCTATTTCTTCACCGGTTTCAAAAATAATGGGGGCAAAGGTGCTGAAGCCGTCAAGCTTTGACATATCAAGGGCATAGCGGTCCGGGCTGACCACCGCCAGGCCGATGTCAATGCTTCGGGTATTGACCACGGAACGGGTAGGGGGTACCGGCTCGTTGATGCGCAGTCGTTTGCCCGTGGGCGTGCTGCTGTCTTCCACCGTAAAGGCGTTCCAGGGGAAGGGCGTGATATTGTGCAGCCAGGGCTTGGTTACCGGCTCCTCGCCGTGATAGCTGAAGGGTAGTTCAAAACAGGTTTCTCCTGGGGGGCAGGGATCTGCGAGCTCTTCTGCTTCCGCTTCTTCTTCGCTTTCCAGCTCCTCTGACTCGGCATCACCGTCGGCAACGGGAAGCTGAGTATCATCGTTGCTGTCACAGGATGCCATCAGGCTGCAACAGAAACATGCCAGCACAAGATATACGATTACACGTTTACGCATGAATGCTCTCCGGAATTCTAAAACACCACAACAGGGGTAGACATACAAATCATGCGTCAAATTGACGCGAAATGCAATCAGCAGGTTGCCTCATTGAACTATTAAATGTTAGAATGCCCCCATGCAGGTGAAGTGGACGAGACAACATGAGCAGGGAAATCTCGCGGCGCACGCGGAATTTGAATCCACCGAAGAATTGCGTGGGGCATGGGAGCGCCATCTGGTAAGCAGGCAACTGGTGCTGCACGGTGATGAACCGGACGTGCTGGAATCCGGTGACACGGTGCCCATAACCCTGGAGCTTGCCCCGGGCATCACCATTACCGTTACCGGTACTGTCATGCGCCACCGGGCCCTTGCCTCCGGCGGCATTGACTGGCTGTTTGATCTCACGGATCTGGAGGACACCGGGCTGGAGTCCATCCGCCAAATGGCGGGACTACCCGCAGAGCCGCTTCATCTGAGCATAGCGGCCTCACCGCCACCACCACCGGAAGAACTCGACGCTCTGATAGAATCCTATGGACGGGAAGAAACTGACCACATTGTGGAGTTGCTCAGCCGCCTGCAATCAGTGGAGTTGCGAAGCCATCTGGCATCCCTGACCGCAGTGGTCAAGGCTCTGGTTGCCCGGGGCGATATTGCGGAAGCTGCCCGTCTGCTGGAGGCACTGGGGCGATACGCCGAGCGATCAAGCGCGGCCCGGGCCGTGGTTACCATGGCGCTGGAAGATTGTCTGGATTGTTTTGCCGCCGATGACCTGCGGGACATGGCCCTGCTTTCGCCCTACGAAGAACGGGTTCGTTATGTTCTGGCCCTTGCGGCCATTGGACCGGCGGTAAGCGCTCATCTGCTGGAAGTGCTGCGCCGCGCCGATGATCGTCCCAGCCGTGAGGCGGTGATAGATGCGCTGCAACGCTTTGGTGCACCGGCAAACCGCCTCATCATTGCGGAGTTGCAAAAAAAACATCTGTCTCTGGAATGGTATTATCTGCGCAACCTGGTGCTGCTTGCAGGACGCCTGCGCATGAAGGACGCCCTGCACTATGTGCGGCTGGCCATGGAAAACAAATATCCCCCGGTACGATCCGAGGCTCTGCGCACCCTGGTGATTCTTGAAGGACGCAACGCAGCCGGAGCCATCACCGCCGGGCTTTCTGACAAAGACCACCGTGTGGTGATAACCTCGGTGCGGCTTTTTGCAACCCTGCACATGCTTACCGATTCCGCCCGTGCGTTTTTCCTTGCCATGCTGGACCGCGCCGGTATTGATGAAGATGATATTGAACACGATTTGCTCATAGAAATACTTCGGGTTATCGCCGCCTTTGACGGTGACGGCAGCTGGGAAAAGCCGCTGCTGAATCTGCTGGATGTGGTGCCGGGCCCAACGGTGCGGGATCGTATTTTTCGAAAACGGGACACCCGCCCCATTGGCGCCATAGTGGCCCTGGCCAATGCCATTGGCGCCACCGGAGGCCTTCGTTCTCTTGCCATGATCACCGGCCGCCTGATTTGGGAAACCGACCCCGCCGCCCGCAGGGCGCTGCGCGGAGCTCTTGACCGCATCGCCCGCCGCCGGGCAGGATTACCGCTGTAACAGGACGTACCCATGACATCATCAACGCCTTTCTCCTTTGTCTCCTACAATGTTCACGCCGGGTTCGATGCAGACTTCTCATTCGACCCCCATCGTATCGCCCGGGTGCTGACCGGGTTGCCGTGGCATGTGGCATTTTTGCAGGAGGTGGATATACACACCAAACGCAGTCACAACACCGATCTGGCGCAATTGTGGGCAACCCTTACCGGCTCTGCCGCAGTGTTTGAACGGGCCATGGAATACGAAGGCGGCGACTACGGCATTGCGGTGCTTTCCCGCTTGCCGGTGCTGCAAACAAAGCGCATAGATCTGGCTATTGAAGGGGCCATGGAACCCCGCCTTGCCCTTGCGGTGCAGATAGACACCGCCGCCGGAGCGCTGTGGGTGGTGAGTGTGCATTTGGGTTTGGACGCTGAAGAACGCAAACAGCAGTTTCCGCTTTTGGCCCGTGCCCTTGCAAAGCTGGATGGTTCTGTGGTGCTGGGAGGCGACTTCAACACCGGCAGCAGTACCGAATCGCAACCCCTGACTGAAGCCGGGTTTATGGAGGCGGACAACCAGTCGCCAACCTATCCCAGTTCTGATCCCGCTGATCGCATTGATCGTTTTTTTGTAAAGGGCTCCATTGATGTGCGGGCCTGCGGTATTGCCCAACTGGACCCGGAGGCATCGGATCATCTGCCCCTGGTGCTTATGAGCGATTATTCCACTGCAATCACCGGCGCGGGGTAATTTACCCCCAGCCGCAGGCCAAAACGTCGGGCCACATACAGTCGCCGCCGCCAGGGGGTGTGTATCAGGGACGCGGGTAAACGCCGCAGCTCCGGCACATACCGGGCGGTATAGCGCCCGGAGGCATCGAGTTTTCGCGCTGCGGCCAACGGTTGTAACTGCCATGGCGTCTTTTTGGGAAGCCCGGCGTCTTCTCCGCCAATGCTCATCCAGTGCAAAAGATTGCTTGCAGGATCGTAATCCGTCAGGCAGCGGGCAAAGTGACGGCAACCCACCCGCCAGTCCACCCCGGCGATACGCACCAGGAAAAACGCCACAATCTGCCGCAGGCTGTGGGGTATCCACCCGGTGGTCATCAGCTGCCGCATGGCGGCATCAACAATGGGAATGCCTGTCTGGCCGTGCATCCAGGCTCCGGCACGCAAAAGTTGCAGCGGTTCATGAACCATGTTCAGGGGATCATCCACCGTCATAATCTCTGCCAGTTCGTCCCGCAGAGCTGCGCGACTGGCAAGGCGCATGGCGCAAAAATCCCGCATGGCAAGCGCTGAAATCACACTGCCTACGCATTGTCCCTTGTACTCTGTAAGGCTGGTGCCCGCCTGTGCGCTAAGGCTGCGCCCCAGCATGGTCAAAGGAAGAGCGCCCCAGGAAATAAAGGGAGACGCTGTACTGGTATGCGTGCGTTGATCGTCAAGGCGCTGATCGGCATAGAGAAAAATACGGTTTTTTAAAAAGTCCAGCCAGAGTTTGTGGGCAGCCGGTTCTCCTCCCGCAGGAATCTGTTCTTCATCAAGGCCAAACACGGCTGGTTCCGGCAATCCGGCGACCTGCCGCATGTCAGCGGGATATGGGAAAGCGTTGGGTGTCCGCCGGGGAGCGGGCTTTCGCACCGCTGTCCAGGCCCGCCAGTAGCGATTCCAAACGGCATAAGGTTTGCCTTTGGGGTCCACAACTGCATCTGGTGACAGGTAAGAGCCCTGCTCAAAGCTGCGCACCGCAAATCCCATGGCAACCAGCTTGTTGTATACCCGCAGTTCATCAGCCATTGCCCGGGGATCGTTGTGGCGGCAAAAGTACACGCCATCGGCCTGGGCATATTCAAGAACCCGCACAAGCTCAAACAGGGGGTCTCCGTGGCGTACCACAAGACCGCAGTCGCGGCGTTCCAGCTCCGCCGAAAGCCCTGCTACCATGGAAGCATAGTGCCTGCGGCGGGGCAGAGACCACTGCTCCCGGTCGTCGCAGAAGCGTTCCAGCACCACCATGGGGATAACGGCATCTGCGTCTTTCAGGGCTCCCAGCAATGCCGGGTTATCCCGTACCCGAAGATCATGGCGCATCCACACAATCAGCTTCATGCCAGATCCTCCCGGGGCATATCCAGCATATCCGCCCGACGGGCAAAGCGGCGAAGCACCGCATTACGCACATCGCTGCACTGCTCAAAGCGCTCTGTGCGTATATCGACTACCGGGGGAAAGAGCCGGGCAGCATCCCCCGGTGAGAACGAAACATCCTCGCTCATCCAGTATGGTCGGGCATCCTGCCAGTCCTCCACCAGCAATCCCGGGGAAGGAGTTGCGCTGGTGTGCAGCCGGTCTGCGGGATACATCGCCTCCATCCTGGTCTGCATGGCCTGGCTTGCGGCTAACTGCGCGGTGTTTCCATGGGGATATCCTGCAGCGGCTTCTCCCATAAAAATCTGTTGTGGCTCCAAAGCGGCAACGCGCTTTACCAAGGTAGCGATGGAGGCGTACAAAAAGCGTGCATGCACATTGCGAAGAGTTTCCTGCAATCCCCACAGGCGACACACCCGAAAATCAAGCAGGGGCAAGGGCACCATGCATTCCATATCCGCTTCACGGCTTTGCCACAACAGCAGATGTACTATATGACCTTCCGCATCGGCCCGCGCATCGGCAATCACCGGCGCAGAGGCCGCCAGCTCCCATCCGTTGACAATGGCCAGAACCACGGGTTTCATTTGCCTGCCACCTCGGCTTTTTGTTCAGCGGGCATATCCCGGGCAACGGATACGGGGCTCAGCACCCAGGGTTCTTCTTCCAGCCGGTCCGCCTGACCGCAGAAGGTCATGAACTTCAGGTAGGTGTCGCCGGGCTCAATACGCTGTACCGGTATGTACCCGAAGCGTTTTAGCTCGATGCTGCCGTCTGCTTTTTGACCCAGGCTGAAATCAAAGGTGCCGAACTCGTTGTTCAGGTTTACGGTTCCCACGGGGCCCCGGGCAAGGCGGAAGCCTTCGGGGGGCACGATGGTAACGGTGTCGTTGAGCATGTAGGGCTGCTTGATGAACATGGGATAGCTGCGGGACAGCGTATGGATATAGCGCTTGCCAAGCATGGCGGCGTAAAAGGGCCGCCGCAATTCCCATCCATCGGGAGAGCGCCGGGCAACCCTGGCCACGTCAAAGGTATAGCTTATAACCAGCGGTTTGTTCGCATCCTCAAGATTTGACAGGGTCAGTTCCCGCAGAACCGCACCTTTGAATACGGAGTTGATGGCCTGCTGGAAAATCTTGTGTTGCCGCTCCGGGGTGTTGACCCGCAATTTCTCGCGGTAGAAACGGGATTCGTACCCGAAAATCTCTTCTTTTCCCACTGCGGTGGCGTTGCCGCTGTTGTCCATAACAACACGCATGGTGGAATTGCGCCGCTGCTCCAGTGCTGGTGCGGGTTGGGGAACCGTCACCCATGAAAGCTTCTTTGTGCCCGGGGGCGTAATCAGCAGGCCTTTGCCGTTCTCCAGAATGGGAGAAAATTCATTGGCCAGCGCAAAGGTGGAGCCGCCGTCCATCCAGATAAAGTCTTTGGGGTTGCCGGTGCCTGCGGGGTCTGCCGCAAGCAGGGTATGGGTCAGCAGGTTGAGACGATCACCGTCGATGTTGCGGGTTTTCAAAATTGAAGGCTGCACATACACCCGCCAGTTTTTGACTTTCATGATATTCAGCGCCGCCGTCATCAGGCTCAGCCGGTCGCCGCGCCGTTGCAGCAGTACATGAGCCGCCTGTGTCGCGCCCTGAGCTTCTTCCACCGCATCGCAGACCGCCCGGTACATCCGCCGCACCTGAGATGAGGGTGTGCCTTTGCCGCGATGTTTTTTCACAAACTGCCGGATTTCCCGGCTGGGTCGTGAACGCCCTTGATTGCGTTCCCAGGCCGCAGCAATGATATCCTCGTAGCGCAGGGGATAATACATATGGGTAAGGGGCATGATTTCCGTGGCCGGAGGCATCCGGGGTTCCGGGGTGTAGCCCGGCAGGTCGTTGTAACGCCACTCCCATTCGGTGTAGCCGTCCCGCTTTGCCTGTGCCGGGGGATGCTGTTTCAATGCAGGCGAGTCCGTGGGCAGCCACGAGAGTTTTACCGGGGAATCATCGGGCATCCACACCTTGAGGTGACTGCGGTAGGTGGGTGTGTGGGGCGTGATGAAGTAAAAGAACATGTCGGCAAATTCCGGGATAGCGGTCTCCGGGCCGGTGTACATTACATAGTCCTGCTCCACAAAATCACCCACGCTCAGACGGGGAAAGGCCACGGTGTTTTTACCGTTCACCGCATGGGGGCGGATTTCCGTGCCGTCGGGTTGCAGAGCCCGCAGTTGATAGATAACGCCTTTGGGCGCTTTGAATTCAGTGTAGTGCTCCACCGCCCGCTGGCTGAGGAGATGCACAATGGTATGGACTCGTTCAACACGGCTGCCGCCTTCCATGAAGCGCACCAGATATTCATCCAGCACGCTGACCACGGCGGCCTGATATTCTTCTTCCCGGGCCTGATAATCGGCGATCACCGCCAGCCCGTCGGCAGCGGAATCGGCAAATTCCTGCCTGCCCTGCCACAGGTACAGATTGCGTCGAAGATCCAGACGGGTAGGGTCTTTCTCAAGTTGTTTCTGAAGATAGGCTTCAAATGCCGTAGGATCGGACTGGAACGCCCGTACCGTAGACTCCCATTCCCGGGCCAGTTCCGGGCCGCCGGGCAGAGAGCTGAACCATGCGATGTCTTTGAGGGCTTCTTCAAAACGTCCGGCGCTGATCAGCAGCATCATGTTGCTGTGCCGCAGATTTACGTCGCCGGGGAACAGGGTCAGCACCTCTTTGACAAGCGCCCGGGCCTTTTCCAGCTTGCCTTCACGCTCAAACAAATCCAGCCGTCCGGTTTCGTCTTCTGAAAGCTCAAGCTGCCGTTCAAAAAGCATACGAGCATCCGCCAGACGGAATTCATCCGCCCGCTGTGCAAGAAGATCCTGCACCGCCCGGGGGTTCAAGGGGTCAAGCTCTGCCAGTTTTTCCAGCGTGGCCTTACGTTCCGCCGCCCAGCGGTTGTTGTCGTACAGCAATAGCGATGCACGCAGCACCCGCAGATTGTCCGGCGCCATGACTTGCAAAGACTCCAGCAGGGTTGCGGCTTCCTGGCGTTGGTTGTTTTCCATGGCTTCAAAATAGCGGGCAAGCAACCCCACAAAGTGACGCCCGTCGGACACGGTCATCATGGATTCGTTGACTTTTCGGGCCTGGCGTTTGGCAAGGCTGGCGGGCAGGGCCGGATCATGCATCCAGGCATCCCGCAGCAGCGCCAGTCCACCGGCCCATTTGGGGGCCATCTTTGCCGCTTTTTCCAGCAACACACGGCTTTTGTGGTTGCGGTCAAACAGAACGCTGTGTATCAGGGCGACTTCCGCCCGGCGCACCGGATCCCGGGGATAGGTTTTCAGCGCCTTTTGAATCAGGTCATCCGCCGGATGCCGCAGAGCAATGACATCCACATCTCCGGCCTTGGGAAGCTGCGGGGGCTGTGCCGCAAAGTTGGCAAAGGTTTCCAGCGGACGGCCATTGCCATCGGTGACAAACATGTTGGGACGGCTGTCCCGGGCCGACAGCGCCATGGTGCGCATGATGCGATGGGTTCCCGCATCCAGCCGCAGTCGCACCGAAGACACCCCGGCGTCAAAGCCGGTATAGGTGTTGTGGTGCAGGATTCGTTTGCCATCCACCTGCAGCATGCATTCCGCTCCGTGGCGCAGGGTTATCAGCACCTCACCGGCTTTTTTCAGGGTCAGGAACGTGGCGTCGGTCACCAGCCCCGGGCTTCGAAAAAAATCGCCCTTGTCCGCAATAGGCCGTTTGGCAGCGTTAACCTCAAAGAGCTTAACGGTTTTGCCGTCAATGTTGTACTGCTGCTTCAGTTTTATTGCCGCCTGCATGGGCAGGGCGGGTTTGTGCAGATTATAATGGGGATACATGCCCACGGGCTGGGAGATAATCCAGGCGTGTACCAGTCCCTGTGCTTTGCGCACTGCCAGTGCGCCGATGGGATCGTCGGTACGCAGGGTCAGGTCATAGCGGATTTCCTGCACCATATACCGCAGACCCGCCGGGATATCTTCCTGCTTCAATGTGGCGTCACACCAGGCGCTGATGTCCTTCCAGCGTTTGGAACTGATGTCGAACAGCACATAGCGGTGAATCACTCCGGCGGCAAACAGGCCGTGCAGCCCCCGGGGGTCCGCCGCAACCAGTTGCGAGGCCGCCTGCCAGATGCCATCGATATCACCGGTATCAAGGCCGGTCAGCACTTCCGCCAAAAGCAAGGGCACGCTACGAACGCTTTGCGGCAGGGCTTCTGCGTCCCGCGTGATGGCTTCAGCGGTTTTGAAAGGATCGTAATCTGCCATCAGATGATACCATGCCAGCCGCTGATCCGGGCTCATGTGATTGTCCCCGGGCAGTTGCAGGGCGTCTTTCTCGCTGCCTGCGGTGGCGACCTTTTGATAAAAACTCACCCGGGTGGTGGCGCAGCCGCTCATAAGAACGACCAGCAGCATCGTCAGGCTGATATACAGGATGTGACGCTTATTCATGGCCCACCTCCAGATACTGGTTGCGTAAAAATGCGGCCTTTTCCAGATACTCCCTGAATGCCGGATAGTCCTCCGGCTCCACCCGGAACACGGTAATGGAGAAGTTCGTCTCGCAGACCGCTGCGGTGTTCAGCTCCGGATTGCCGGGACGACACTGCAAATCAAATGTACCGAAGTCGCTTTTCAAATGCTGCGGTTCCGGCAATCGCTGTACCGTGTAGCCCGGTGGCAGCTTGAATGATTTAACCCCTTTCAGACTAAAGGGGAAGCGCAATTCCTGGGGCGTGGTGCGGGTCGACAGCGATCCGAAGCGGCTGACAAAGTCAACGCCGGTCATGCTTACCGGCAGCAGCAGCCGGGAATCCTGCCGGATAATATAGTTGTTCATATCCACCGTAGAGTCGATGTACACCGGCTTTGATTCATCATCGATGTTTTCAATGGTGGTGTTCACCAGCCGGGAGCCAGGATACAGGTTGTTGAACATTTTTTCGATGATGCTGTTTTGTTTGGCGCGATCCTGCAACTGTGCCCGGGCATCACCGGCCCACACGCCACGGTATTCGCTGCGCCACTGCAACGTGGCTTTGTCCGGCTCGGTCACCGTCAGGGTGCCGGCGGAACTGCGGAGATTATCAGTGGCTGTCCCCATGGGGGTTGAGGCCATGCGCACACCGTCGGGCTCCACAATGGCCACCTGGGCAGCCTGATCCTGCCAGGGAAGGGTGTTCGTGTCGTGGAAACGCACCGTGCCGTCAAGGTAGAGATCATACTTTGGTATATACACGATGGCGTGATTAAACATGGCAAGGCTTGCGGGCTCCGGAGAAAGATACCCCAGGTTCCGGGTGCGGATCAGCACCAGCTCGCCGTGGATGCCGATCTCCTTGAGCATGGCGATAAGCAGGGTGGCCTTGTCCTTGCAATCGCCCCAGCCCCGCTCGAAAATCTCGTTGGCCTGATAGGGTTTGAAGCTGTGAATGCCCAGCTCTATGGCGATGTATTTGATTTCGTTGCTCACAAAACGATACAGGGCCTCCACCTGTTTGCGTGGCTCTAAAATACCGGCGGTGATTTCCTTCACCTTTTTGCGTACCCGGGGCCCGGCGGTGAACTGGTCCTTGATAAGGTTGCGGTACCACTTCATGAATGCGCCCCAGTCTTCCCAGGTGCTGACATGCAGCGGGTCGCCCACTTCCGCCATACCCACCATGTTGGGCTCCGACTTGATGCGGGGCAGGTCTTCGCCACGCCAGGCATACACCGTGTCCGGGCCGGTGACGGAAATGGCGGGCTGGGGGCAGAACAGGGGATTGCTGTAATGGATCACCCGGCTTGTGGGGGCGATGAGGGTGTAGCGGAACTGCTGCACCGGTACCCTTTTGTTGGCGATTATCAGATCGCCGAAGTAATCGTGGAAAATATTGTCCGCCCCGGTGTCGTGCATTTCCATCTGCACTTCCACAACGTCTCCAACCTTGACGTTTTCTGCGGTCACCGCAAAGACCCACATGTCGTAGGGCGTACCGCCACCGCCACCGGCGGGAAAACGGTTGGAGGGCAGCGGGCTGATCTCGCCTTCACCGGGGCGCAGGATGCGGGCCTTCTTTAGCTGCACTTCCTGCCGTCCGCCGTGGTAGGCCTGCCACACATAGCGCCAGTTCTGCTTGCCCTGCTCGTTGAGAATCCGGTACACAATCTGCCGGTAGGTGGAGGACAGGCCGTTTTCAAAGACCTTGACAATTCGCTGCTCCAAAAGCACCTGTACTTCGATGTTCGGGTCTGTTGGCGGCGGATTGGTTGCCGCCAGGGCCACGGCATCTTCTATGTAGGGCCGGGCGTAGTTGTCCCGGCGTTCCAGAATCGCCAGCCGCTCTTTAAGCTCCGGGTCCTGTGGACGCACCAGCAGTTCCCGCTTCCACAATGCGATGGCGGCGTCGGTGTTGCCGTGCAGGGATTCGAAGCGGGCAAATGCATCCAAAAACCAGGGGCTGTCGGGCACAATGTTCTGAATACGATTAAACAAAGCCCGGGCCTGATCTTCATAGCCCATACCCGCAAGCAGCTCCGCCTTGGTGCGCAGATGCTCGATGTTGTAAGGCTCCAGCTTTAGCAGCCGCTCGGTAAAATTCAGCGATTGCGCTGCGTGGTACAGCCCCAGATGGTGCTGCTGCAACCATTCCAGATTGCCGCCGTCCTGATCCCAGGTCGCCCACTGCTCCCGCAGCCGCAGGGCCTCGTGGCCAAAGCGCAGACCTTCCGCAACGGAAATAAGGCTTCGCAGAAGTCGCCGGTTGCGGGGCGCTTGTTGGTGCAGTGCCTTGAGCCGCCGGTAGGTCTGGGCCGGATGGGTGAGCCCGCCCAGATAATCCAGATACATCAGTTCGATATCGCCGTTGTCCGGATGCCGCAGTTTGGCCTCCCGCACAATGTGCACCGCCCGCTGGCTGGCCCCGGTCTTTTCCAGCTCCGGCACAAAGCGCTGCACCAGCACCGGGTTATGGGGGTCCAGCAGATAGGCGTCTTCCAGCGCTTCGCTGCGCACCTTGGGCTCGTCGGTTATCCGGGCCCACAACAGCAGCATTTCCTGGGTGGGGAAGGGCACCATGGCCGCGGCCCGGGCAAGAGCGTCTTCCGCCACATGCTGCTGACGATCAAAGTTTTTCACCATGTGCAGCACCCGGGCCTGGGTCACCAGGGCCGCTACTTCGGCGTTCGCGCCTTTGGCGGTTTCCACCCGCCGGGCCGCAATGCGGGCTGGATGGGGCAGCGATGAGGCCTGGGGCAGATTATAGCGCACCGGCAGCCCGCGCATGGCCGCCCGTTTTACGATTTGCGGATCACCGCTGATGGTCACGCCCCTTGGCAACGCCAGTTTTTTCAAGCCCGTAAGCCGGGCACCAAGGCCAAAGTAACTGCCGCCGTCACCCCCGACCTTAAACAAAAGCAGGTTATCGCCCCGGCGCAGTCGCAGGGGAATGCTCTCGGCTTCCTCGCCAAGCTCCCGCTTGTCCAGAAACTCGTAGACCATGTCCCCGTTGAGCCAGACCCGCAGGGATTCGGCAAAGGACAGGGCCAGCCGCACCGTGGTGTTTTTCCGGGCGCTTACCGCTACCGCAAGGTACCCGGTGACTTTGTCCTGGGGGTACATCAGGCGGTTAAAGGGAATCCAGCCGATGCCGGTGAATTCCTTTGGCAGGGGACGCCAGCGCACTTCCCGGAGTTTGCCCGGCATGGAGCCGCCGGGCACAAAGGTTTTTTCCGGCTCATAGACTTCTTCCATGCCCGCGCTTCCCTCGTTGTCAAAGGGGCCCGCCACATAGCCGGTGTCGATGAATCCCAGCCGGGCCGCAAGGGCGGCGGCGTCATCGTATTTTCCCGCCTGCCGCAGAAGATGCAGCCGGGTCCACAGCAGCCGCTCGTGCAACCACAGGGGTTTGGGTGCCAGGTCTGCCAGTTTTTGAAACAGGGTGTCCAGACTCTGAGGGTCGCTGAGGTTTTCCTCCAGCTCCTCCATGTTGGAAATCAACAGCCAGCGGGCCAGAGGGTCGGTTTCCTTTTCAAACTGCCCCACCAGTTCCTGCAGCCGCAGATCCCAGGATGCGGCAATGGCGGCATCATCGGCCCGCAGGGTGGCGGGCAGAAGAGCTATAAACAGCAGCATGGCCAAAAGCCATGTTTGTTTCATGTGTACGCGGAAAATTTTGTGCATCTTTTCCTCCTTGTAACCGTATACTCTATCCCATTACAACCACGGCGGCAAGTGACATAACAGCCCGGCGGCCCCGCATATTCCATTAATACCATTAATGTAAGCGCCGCCGCCTGCCACTGCAACCACCCGCCTCCGGTCCTGTATTATATTGGATGTCAAACGCTCCGACACACGGAACCTGCCCGTGTCACTCCCCGACTCCCCGCCCTTTTCTCACATGGTTATAACCAGCTTTCCCCGGGCGTGCCCTTCTTCAAGATACCTGACCGCCTCGGGCGTCTCTGCAAGGGGATAGCGCCGTTCGATCACCGGGGTCACATCGCCCGCCGCAACAAGCTGAAGTATGAACGCAAGGTCGTTTGTGTTCGGTTTCGTTTCCCCAATGTGACCGATTTTTTTGCCCCCGGTCATGGAAATCCACATGCTCAGAAACATGTTTTTGAAAAGGCGGGTCAGGGAGGAAAATCCGGTCACAACACACGTTCCCTTTGGTTTCAATGCACGATTGAAATCCAAAACCGAACGATTGCCCACATTATCAAGAATCAGATCATAGCGCTGCCCGTTTGTGGTGAAATCTTCCCGGGTGTAATCTATGACATGATCCGCGCCAATGGAACGCACCATATCCAGTTTTCCCGTGCTGCATACCCCGGTTACTTCCGCGCCCAATGCTTTGGCAATCTGGACCGCAAAGGTGCCCACGCCGCCAGAGGCCCCGTTAATCAGCACTTTTTGTCCCAGCTGATTTTTTCCCTTGTCCCGAAGCCCCTGCAACGCAGTGACCGCCGCAGTGGGTATGGCCGCTGCTTCATCGAATGTCATACCCGGGGGTTTTAGGGCAAATGCGGCCTTTTCATGAATACAGACATACTCGGCAAAACCGCCAAACCCGCACAGGCTCAGATCTCCGACGATTTCATCTCCCGGCTGAAACCGGGTAATGTTTTCCCCGACCGATTCAACCCGTCCCGCTATATCAATCCCCAGAATGTTCTTTTTGGGCTTTAGAACGCCATAGCCCAGCCGGACGAAAAACGGGGCACCTCTCATGAAATGCCAGTCAAAAGGATTTACCGCTGTGGCATGAATGTGTATCAGCATCTCCCCGTCGCCAGGGGTCGGCTTTGGGATATCTTCAAGCCTGAAAACGTCAGGGGAACCATAATTATGGTACACGATTGCTTTCATTCGAAAATCTCCTTATGTAACCGCCGGGTTTCAGAAACAGGTAATGGCACATGCTAGCATATTTTCATTGATATCACCAGCCATGCCCCCGACCTTGCATTATATGGGGTTTTGCATACAATGGAGCGCCGGAACAACGCGACTTTTTTTGCATTTGCGAGGACAGCATGCGTAATAAAATACTGTTGAGCATCGCCCTGTGTGTGGCCCTTTCCGCCGTTGCCTGCAGCCCCCGGGGCCTTGTGGTGCGTTATAACAAGGCTGAATATATAGGGAAATCCCACACCGCCACCATGCCGGTGCCAACGCCCCGGCACCCGGAAAACACCGAAGGCTGGTGGCTGTTCAGCTCCCAGGAAGATCTGGCGGTGTGGGTGTATACGGAAAAACTGCTGGGCTGGCCTGCGCTTAAAAGCCGCTGGGTCATGGTGCTCAGCGACGAAGAGCCCGCCACAAAAGACGAAACCGCCTGGGGCGATATATGGAATCATTCCGGTGCCTTATCAGCGCTGCTGCTGAAAACCATCACCCATCACAACGGCAAGATCGGCTATGTGGGCAAGGCCACGCGCACACAAAAGGGCGACACCACCCTGGAAACCACGCCGGTGATTTTTGCCAAGGCCAACCGGGCGGGCAATACCCTCTTTGTGGCGGGGCATCTCATGTGCAGAAAAGACAAGGATATTCCGCTGTTTATGTGCATGATCAACGGCACGGCCACCAATCCTTTACAGGATGAAAACGCCACCATCGAGGATTTTTACGCCAGTGAATCCGCCACCCAAAGCCTGCATGAACTGGAAGCCCTGCTCATGGATTTTACCCCGCAACCCATTGTTTATTATTAGACGATAAGCAGCATAAAAGGGGTGTTATTGCGGCAATAAGATAAAATGCGCTCGGGAACTTGTCGGGAAAAAGAGGTCGATTCCTCGGGACGCGATTTCGATTTCACGGGGCACAAGTGCCGATTTTTTGCTATATATCGTTTTTATATAGATAATAGGCCATTTTTGGCTGCGTCATTTCCCGAGGCGGGCCCGTGAAACAGCAAATTTTGACCCTTCGCGGCCC
>Ga0209475_10001303_pt1 | contig 32637 bp, 32 predicted proteins | sample tdDd471_FD_187128 | JGI IMG/M metagenome (GOLD analysis project Ga0209475, IMG submission 187128) | Marine sediment microbial communities from the Atlantic coast under amendment with organic carbon and nitrate - tdDd47.1 (SPAdes)... | ecosystem: Environmental > Aquatic > Marine > Coastal >... | reverse complement strand
TTTGATAATAGCCCTCAGCCAGTTCATTCCAAGGAATCGTCTCGCTTAATTTAACCCAACGGTTATTTTTATCCATTTCTGAAATAAAAGGCCAGTCAAATTCTTCAATGGTCATTTGTTTGGGGTCTTTATATCGGATCATAAGTGCACGCTTTTTGATGGTGTTACTGGATTATTTGTGCACTATTATATCATCAATGATACTTTATCTTAAATAAAATCAAACACTTGTATTTTCTGAGCAGACTCTAAATAAATTATATGAGAGCAATTCAATGGTTAAACAAAACTACATTGCCATTATAACGACAAATCCTGCGGAAATTAGTGAAGCAATTCGTTTACGTTATTATCTCTATAAAAATCGTGAAGAACCGGAAACGGTGAAACAGGCCCCTCCTAAAAAGCGCAATTCCAAAAATGCCAAACCTCGTACAAGAAGAATCAGCTATGGTGATGGGTTTGACAAACATAGTAGTCATATTATTGTAAAAGATACGCAAAACGACATTATCGTTGCCAGCCTGCGTGTTATGGACGCATTTGCCGCCTTTGAATTGGGGGGATTTTTTTCCGAAGCGGAATTTGATTTAGGACGGGTACTAAATTCAGCTTATTTAGCAGAAATTTCTCAAGTCGCTTTTCATCCGGAGCATCAAAATCGAGAAGTATTTCATGCCTTATGGGATAAAACTAATGAACATTGCCGTGAAAAACGGATTGACCGCGCAATTTTAAATTTAGCCATTCCCACTTCCGATAAGACTCAGGAAGTGCGACAAGTTGTTAATCACACAACATCCAAAAAATATACGGATCAACAGTTTAAAGTGACCCCATATCAATCATTGCCGTCAATGGATGTAGTAAAACTGCACTCGGAAGCTCAGTTCGTTTTGAGCTCCTGTCTGGAAAACGGTGCTAAGGTTTGCGGTGAAGCCTTCTGGAACAAAGAATTAAGAACCGCTGATTTAATTTTGCAAGTATATGGTTTCAATAAAGAGGAAAAGCATTTGACTCAAAATGTTGCATAGTAACTACTCAGACTATTCATCTTTTGCTCCATAACGGTAGGTGGAGAACTATTGTGAACAAAAAGCTAAACTAATTTTGTAATCGATTTATTCATTACTAGCATCGAGAACGATATTGATGAGCTGTTGATCAAGATAATAGCCATGCTCAGCTAGGCGATTTAGGAGTGGAGCAACTGATTGAATCAACCCTGCTTGTTTTGCTTTAATGAGAACATAAAGGCTGCCAATACAAATCAAACCTTCTCGATTAGCTACTTTTCTACCCGTTTTTTCATCAATTAAAGCAGTCGCATTTAGTTCTTTGGCAAAGGTAATGGCTTCAGCCTCACCCGGATCTAAAATCTGGCTTAATAAACGGCAGTATTCATCATTATTGACCTTTTTTTCATTAATCCATTTATGTTTAAGTGCCTGCTGAATTGCACTGGAGTGAGCTTTAGATAAATCATGCAGACATTCGTGGATGACGGCAGGTGGAACAATGACTTGCTCAAATAGTTCATTTAAGATAGGAAAGAGTTCCATTATCGCTATTGCGATTAAAGGGCTGGTGTCAGCGACGACCAGATTAATAGAGCCTTTTGGGGTCAAAGTTGTTTTAACTCATTCTTCAATTGATCGGCATCCCCTAAAACGCTCAAACCGACACAGCCTAACATCTTGATGAATTCATCGGTTTTGACACCCGCATAACGAGCGGCTTTGTTTAAAGTAAGAATTTCTTCTTCATACATTTTTATCGCTAGTGCCTTATGAACACCTAACTCGATAAGCTGCTCATTAAAAGGAATATTAACGGTTAATGGTTTACCATTGCGGGAAATAACACTGATAACACCTGCATCTGCCTCGTGAGTATAGTCACCAATCTTTTCTCTTAGATCTCTTATTCCAAAATATTGCATTATTTCACTCCATCAATAATGTGTAATCAAATGATAGTACATTATTGCTGAGGCTAAAAGTGGAATAAATATGCACATATTGATTACTTTGAATTGCTGCTATGAGGAAATATGCAGTGAAACAGATTTTACGATCTATACGCTCGGCAATTGCTCCTGCATTGCCCTATCCATTGCCATCCATGGTCTAGTCACATTTTCCGGACTACGCTCCCCGTTCAATACGTCTTATGTTGAATCAAAATCTAAAGTTGTGATCAGCTACCTATAAAAATTTTTAGAGTGAATTAAGTTTTGAAGGTTTAGTGTTAAAATATGGTACCCAAGACCATAATATATAGACCTCAATGCGAATTTTACACACGTCGGACTGGCACATAGGCCGCCAGTTCCACCATTTTTCTTTACTGGACGATCAATGTTATATTCTGGAGCAGCTGGTTGATATTGCTGCAGAATATAAACCCGATGTCATTTTAATAGCCGGTGATATCTATGATCGTGCCATCCCTCCAGCCAATGCCGTTGAATTATTGGATGATATTATTCATCGTTTAAATTCGGAACTTGGCATTCCATTAATTCTAATTGCCGGAAATCACGATAGTGGTCAACGCTTGGCATTTGGTGCTCGGCAATTGTCCCAGTCAGGGGTTTATATTTGTGGTTTATTGGAAAAACAACCACAAGCTATTGTATTAAATGATCAATATGGTGAAGTGGCTTTTTATGCATTGCCCTATGCCGATCCGGCCATGGTCCGGGATGTGCTTGAATGTGATGTCCGCAGTTTTGACGCGGCGACCGAGCTATTGACGGGGAAAATTTTAGAAGACAATCAACCTAACCGTCGTTGTGTCTTGCTTAGCCATTGTTTTTTAGATGGTGCTGAGATCTGCGAATCGGAGCGACCATTATCGGTGGGTGGCGCGGAGCAGGTTTCGGTCCATCATTTTAAATCCTTTGATTACGTGGCCTTAGGACATTTACATGCTCCCCAATACCGGTCAAAGGAGACCATTCGCTACTCGGGTTCTCTTTTAAAATATTCGTTTTCAGAAGAAAAGCATCAAAAATCTATTACCTTGGTAGATATGCATGAATCGGGTAAATGTACGATTGAGCTTATTCCATTAAAAGCTAAGCGAGATATGCGGATTATCGAAGGATATTTACAGGAAATTTTAACGAATGCACAAGATGATCCCAATGATGAAGATTATCTATTGATCCGATTGCTGGATAAGCATGCCATATTGGATGTGATGGGAAAATTACGAGCAGTTTATCCGAATGTTTTGCATATAGAGAGACCGGCATTAATGCAGGGCGGCGAACGGCAAAATAATAGTCGAGAGCATTTGAGCCGTGGTGAAATACCGCTGTTTAAGGACTTTTTTCTGCAAATGACCGGAGATCAAATGACATCGGAAAGTGAAAGTTTGGTGGCCGGTTTAATCGATAGCATTCATCAAGAGGAACAATAATGTTACCTCTAGAACTCAGCATGACTGCCTTTGGTCCATTTCCCAAGCAACAAACCATAGATTTTACAGCACTTGGAAATAATCCTCTGTTTTTAATTAATGGGCCTACCGGAGCGGGCAAAACCACTATACTGGATGCCATTTGCTATGTTCTTTATGGGGAAACCACCGGTAATGAACGTGATGGGCGTGATATGCGTTGCGACTATGCTGAAGCAGAACAATTAACAGAAATTGAATTAACTTTTGAACTGGCTTCCCGTCGTTATCGAATCTATCGCAAACCGGAGCAATTGCGACCAAAATCTCGTGGTGAAGGGTTTACCTCGGAAAAAGCTGAAGCAAGAATATGGCGGATCGGCAAAGACCAAGATGAACTGTTGGCGTCACAAAAAATTGCTGATGTAAACCGAGAAGTAAATCAACTTACTGGACTAAGTGCGCAACAGTTTCGTCAAGTCATGGTATTACCTCAAGGGAAGTTTCGTGAGCTTCTGCTGGCACCTTCGGAAGAACGGGAAAAAATCTTTCGGCAACTTTTTCAAACCCATGTCTATAGTCGTTTGCAGGATAAATTGCGCGACCAGGCTAAGCAGTTAAGTGATACCGTTGAGACTCATAAGCATAAAATTGATGCTTTGTTGGGTTCTTTAAAAATGGAATCCATCGAGCAATTGCAACAGACCGTTAGTCTTGAGAAAGAAACCTTAACGGCAAAACAGGCTGAGCAGCTTGCTGCTGATAAACAATGGGACATCGCACAAATTGCCTTAAATGAAGCCATGTTGCTGGATAAATCGTTTCAGGATTTAAACTTGGCTAGACAGCAGTGGCAAAACATTGAAGCTCGCCAGGAAGAAATTCATACCCTGCAAATAAAATTGCAACGAGGTCAACAAGCACAATCTATCGAAAATGTTTATCTGGAATTGAAGCGTCAGCAAGATGGACAAAATGAAATTAGGCGACAATTAATCATTCAAACGGATAAATTAGACGATGCTATACAACAAAAAGAAACTGCCTCAAATAACTTTAAACAAATTAATCAGCAGGCTGAATCACTAGATAAGCTAAAACAGCATTTACATCAACTGCGCTCCTTTCAACAACAGCATGAGGCAATACTGCAAACAGAGGCGAATTTTCGACAACTAAATAGCGAGCTAGAAGGATTACAATTACAGCTGCAACAAGGCTTGCAATTCAGTCAACAATTAACCAAGCAACGGCAACAAAAGGAAACGCAACGGCTCACTATTTTAGAAGCCATCGAGCCATTAGCTCAAGCCTTGCTTCATATGGAAAAATTGCAGCAAAAGCGTAGTGCTCTAAACAAATACCATGAGCTGCAAAAACAACAGGAAAATATTCAAAAGCAGTTTCTTAAAGCTAATGAAAAACTTCAAACCCATGAACAACAGCTACAACAACAGCAACGCCAATTTAAGCTGTATCAACAGTTATGGCATAATGGTCAGGCGGCTATTCTAGCAGAACAATTAAAAGACGGAATTCCTTGTCCGGTGTGTGGAAGTAAGCAGCACCCACATCCAGCGGATAGCCAAGAAAGCATTCCTAGTGAACAAGAATTAAACCAACTTGAACTGACTATTACGCAATCAATGGCCGAACGCGAAAAGGTTAAAGCCGTGGTCGAAAAGCTATCAGCCGAACTAGGCCATAATAAGCAGAGCTTAGGGGAACTCAACGATGAGTATACTTTTAACGCCGAGAACACCGATATAGGAGAATTACAACAGCAGCTTAAAAATTTACAGGGACAAATAGATGAGATGGAAAAACAAAGAGGTCTGTTACCTGATGCCGAACAGATCAATGAATTGATACAACGAGAAGAGCAGAGTTTATTAAAGTCACAAGAACTGCAGCAAGCTGTTAATGAAAAACAAACTCATTATTCCGTAACCCAAAACCAGTTGAGCAGTTATCGGTCCGAATTACCGGAACAATATGGAGATTCGGAACGTGTAAATGCTGACTTAGCAAACACGCAGAGTCAAATTGAAAACCTTGAACAACAGCTAAAAGTTATTACAGAACAATATCAACGGGCAGAAAAAGATCATAGTGCCGTGAAGGCTGAATTTGCCTTATTGCAAAACCAATACGAGAAAATTGAACAGGAGCTTAAGCATACTCAAAAAGTCTGGGATGATAAGTTACAGGCGAGTCCTTTTAGCAAACAGCAGGAATTTTTGAATAGTCGCATTGTGGTGTCAGAAATAAATGCTTTAATGGAAGAGATTAATACCTATCAGGAAAGACGAAACGCAGCTCATAAGGCATTAGCGGACCAGCAGCAATTGTTGGATGGGCAAAATCCTCCCGACCTGGAACAATTAAAACAACAAGAACAGAGTTGCAGGACTGCTAAAGAGCAAGCAGCCAAAAACTATCATCTGAGCTTTAATCAATTAAAACATTATCAAGGCCATTGGGACAGTATTCTAGAGTTTGAAAAGAAACGGAAACAGGGAGAATCGGAGTACCAATTAATTGGCTATCTGGCTCAAATCAGCAATGGTAAAAATGTCCATAATTTAAGCCTGCAACGCTTTGTTCTGAGTGTTCTATTGGATGATGTGCTGATCGAGGCAGGGCTACGCCTTAGCCAAATGAGTAAAGGGCGATATCGACTTGTGCGAAAGGAGGATGTGGGAGATAGGCGCACCAAATCAGGTTTGGAGTTGGAAGTTGAAGATGCCTATACCGGTAAACTTCGTCCGGTTGCTACTTTATCCGGCGGTGAAAGTTTTATGGCTGCTTTATCCTTGGCATTAGGATTGTCGGATGTGGTTCAAGCCTATGCTGGTGGAATTCGCTTAGACACCCTGTTTGTCGATGAAGGTTTTGGTAGTTTGGACCCGGAATCCCTTGATCTGGCGATTAATACCTTAATTGATTTGCAACGCTCAGGACGTATGGTCGGTATTATTTCTCATGTTCCCGAGTTAAAAGAACGAATTGATATTCGACTCGATCTGAGTATGGATAAAGAGGGGAGCCGGGTGGCAATTGTCCTTCCATAAGCCAATACAATTTTCCAGATAGAAAATGAACAGACCGACTGAAGGTAAACTTATTGAAAAATAAAGAATATTTTGCTACATTTGGTTTAAGCCTTATTTAAATCCTGGGGGGGACGTCTAAATACATAATAATAATGATAAGTATACGCTTTCGAGTTTTCATACTGGCAACTGTCACTATTCTTGCTGTGATAGCTGCTTTTTACGTGGAATATCGAAGTATTCAAGATAATTTAAGGCTCACGCAAAACATTCTATCCTCTCTGGATGATGTCCGTTATCTTTCCAATTTAATCCATCCTTTGCAAAAGGAACGTGGTTTGACCGGTGGGAATATTAACGGTCAGAATAATGCAAACAAAGAATTGATGGATGAACAACGTGTTCAGACCGAGTCCATTTGGAAACAGTATGCTAGCGTTGAATTATTAAATGATCTTCGCTTTCAACAGGATTTCTTGGGGCAGCTTCAAGTATTACGAAAAAAGATTGATGGCGGACATTCTTCCTGGTTAGAAATCCGAGAGTTTTATACTTCTGCAGTTAATAAATTATTAAAGCAAATGGTGGTCAATGTTGCCGCCACAGGTTATGCCAAAGATATCTCTTATGAGTTGCAGGCACTACCTTATTTGGCCATAGCCCGAGAAAGCTTGGGATTAATCCGCGCCACTCTTTATCGAAGTTATTTTCAAAAAGAAATTTCACCAACCGAACATCAATATTTAAGCCTTAGATATGGTTCGTTTAGAGACAACCTTGAGATGTTTGAAGCAGTAGCTCAGGCTCATTTTCGCCAAACCAACGATGGTTTTTGGAATAAAAATATTCATACTGATGAATTTAACAACGTAATTCGACAAATTGAATTGGTGATGAAAGAGCAAGCTAATCTCAATGTTGGCTCGCCTTCACTATGGTGGGGAGAATCGACGCATGTAATCGATAATATGAAAGCTTTAGAAAATGCAATTTTAAACCAGATTAAACGTCATACTGCTGTTAATATTGCCTATTTTAAAAATCGTTTACATTGGTATAGTCTGTTTTCGTTAATGGTATTCGGGGCTATTATTTTATTGACCTTATTTACGGTAATTCGGATCCTCAAGGCTTTGTCTATTTTGATCTCTTCTTTGGAAGTAGTCGAACAAACCCAAAATTTTGGTTTTCGGATTAAATCTCAAGGTCAGGATGAGTTTGGTAAACTTTCGTTATCGATTAATAGTCTACTTAGTTACACGGATAAGATTATTAAAGATAAGGAATTTCTTGCGACTACGGATTTATTGACGGGTTTAAAGAACCGTCGCAGTTTTATGATGCTGGCCAACAAGGAATTGAATCGTTGCGAACGATATCAAACGCCAGTATCCCTAATTTTTTGTGATATCGACTTTTTTAAGTCTGTTAATGATCGCTTTGGACACGCCTTCGGAGATGATGTTATCCGTGATTTTGCCAAACTTTTAAACGAAAATATCCGTAATCATGATTGTTTGGCACGTTGGGGAGGGGAAGAGTTTGTTATTTTGGTGGTTAATTCCAGTCAGGAGTCCGCTAATCAATTAGCGGAGAAATTACGCCAAAAAATCATTGCCCATATTTTTGGCTCGAATTTAGCGGTAACCGGTAGTTTTGGGGTCGCAGAAAGAAAGGAAAAAGAATCATTTGACGACTTATGTGAGCGTGCAGATCAGGCTGTATATCGGGCTAAAAGTAGTGGCCGGAATAAGGTTTGTGTCGCTAAAGTTTAACAAAGCAAATAAAAGACTAGCTTTCTAATCGAGTTAAATCGGTTGATGTTCAAGCTGTTTCGAGGTGAGTAATTGGGAAAATTCTTCTTCACTGATTGGTCGACTGTATAAAAAGCCCTGTACTTCTTCACATTTTGCTTCTTCCATAAATAATCTTTGATGTTGGGTTTCTACTCCTTCGGCTATTAATTTTAATTGTAAACTTTTTCCGAGTGCTATAATGGCATTTACGATTGCTTTGCTATTTTCATCATGAGGTATGTCTTTAACGAATGAACGATCAATTTTTAATTTATTGATTGGTAAAAGTTTCAGATAACTTAAAGATGAATAACCAGTGCCAAAATCGTCAATAGCAAGACTGATGCCTATTTCTTTCAATTTCTCCAAGGTTTTTATTGCTGATTTTGGCTGTTGCATGACGAAATTTTCAGTGACTTCTAACTCAATGCAATGGGCAGGAATGTCATTTTTATGGATAATATTTTTAGTTTTTTCAATGATATCACTATGTTGAATTTGGTCTCCGGCAATATTTATCCCTAGTCTCTCTAGTATTAAACCTTTATCCCGCCATGTTTTTAGTTGTTTGCAGGCGGTTTCAAGAACCCATTCACCAAGGGGAATGATCAACCCAGTGGATTCGGCTAAAGGAATAAAACGATCTGGTGTAACAAATCCCAACTCTGGGCTATTCCAACGAACCAAGGCCTCTGCACCAGCCAACTTTCCAGTTAAAGTATTGTATTGGGGTTGATAATAAAGTAAAAATTGTTTTAATTTTATAGCTTTTCGTAACTGATTTTCTAGTTGCAAACGTTCTAATGCTTGCGAAGTTAGCTCGGTTGTATAAAAACAATAACTGCCCTTTTGTTTTTCCTTTGCCCGGTACATTGCTGCATCAGCATTCGTCACTATAGAAACGACATCAATACCGTCATCAGGATATATACTTACTCCTATGCTGGCACCGACGTGCAGTTCATTACCATCAATTTCAACTGGTTGTTTAAAGTCCGCGTGGATTTTACCGACGATTGAGGCCACGTCTTCTACATTTTCGATATCCTCAAGAATTAAGATAAACTCATCTCCACCAATTCGGGCGACCGTATCTTGTTCTCTTAAAAGTAAATTTAAATTCTGTCCAACTTTTTGAATGACTTTATCACCTATAGGGTGTCCTAAACCGTCATTTATGGTTTTGAAGTTGTCTAAATCAATAAAAAGAATTGCCAGTTTAGAATCATCTCGGTGAGCTCTTTGCATAGCATGTTCTAGGCGTGCATTGAATAAACGTCTATTCGGTAACTGAGTTAAAGGGTCATGGTGAGCTAAGAATTCCGCACGTTGCTGACTTTCTTTTAGCGAGCTAATATCGTTTATAATTGCTATATAATTAATGGTCTTTTGATCAAATTCGTCTTTAACCGAATTAATAGTCAGCCAAGCTGGATAAACATCACCATTTTTTCGGCGATTCCAAATTTCACCTTGCCAGTGCCCTACTTCCTTTATGGAACTCCATATATTTTGATAGAAGAAACTATCATGTTTGTCTGAACGCCACATTCTAGGATTTTTTCCGATAATGTCGGCTTCAGAATAACCGCTTATGGAATAAAATGCTGGATTGGCTCCTATTACTTTGGCCTGTAAATCGGTGATAATTAATCCTTCGGTGGTATTGTCAAATACTGTTGCGGCTTGATTTAACTTGATTTCAAGCGTTTTACGATGGGTGATATCTAAATTAGTTGAACGAACGCAAGTCTGTTTGCCATTATTGTCAAATACCGGCATACATATGTGATTAATCCATACGATTTTGCCATCTTTTGCACGCAAACGGATATCAAAACTTTCCGGAACTCCGCCGTCATTAATATGGTGTACATGATTTGACCAGAGCTCCCTATCATTTTCATAAATTAGTTGATTCATCAAGCTTGGTTCATTATAAAAATCAGCTGGTTGATAGCCTGTTATATTGGCACAGGAAGGCGAAACATATGTGTAGGTTCCGTCTATTTGGCGTAGATAGATAAACTCCTGAGCCATATCAGCAATGGCTCGGAACTGATGGTTGGTTTTTTTTAAACTGATTCGTAATGATATTAGGTGACCCACCAGTGAACCAACGACGATCCCGACCAAAGTAGGAACTATATAGTTATGGATATCAAATCTATTATAAACGAAATAACTTTGTATACTGGCAGCACTCCAGAGACAGGCAATTCCAATCCCAATAGATATTAGATAAAAGCGTAATTGATTAACATTGGAATGCACCTTAATAAATCCCCGCCCGGAATAATTACCAAATAATGAGGTGATAGGTAAATTTAACTATCATTGAATTTTAAAATAATTAAATTTTCAGCTAGTGTTAACTTTATACTTTAATTTCAAATATTTGTCTATTTTTGTTCTTTGTTTTTATTTAATTTCAAATGATTTAAGCATTAGTTTCTTCAATGGAATAAAGATGATGATTTATGTGAATTTTACAAAAATTATTAAGTTGTTCTGAGCTTGTGAGCTGATACCGATTAATAAATTTGAGGCTAGCTAGATGGTGGCCGAATGAATAAGCTTGGAAGAAAATTACGTTTTCTTGTTGTTGGATGCTGCTTTTGATGCGACCTTATAAGCAAGATTTCCCCAATAGTTCATTTCATCTACATTTTCCAAAGTTTCTTCAGGCGCCTGATAGTAAGACATTTTCATTTCTTTTCCATTTTTCCTATAGATAAAGGGAGAGAGATTTTTGTGAATAAACTCATGTTCAGTATCTTTATCAGCTTTAAGATAAAGTACATTGTCAGCGATTAAACCAAACATAAGTCCTTCTAAAAATATTCCATATCCGCCAAACATCGCTTTAGCATAGACGGGTCCCATAGATTGCATTAGATCAACCACATATGCGGCAAATTCTTTTTGTTGTTTGCTTAAGGGCATTTTCAGATAAGCTAAAAATAACATCAATACATAGCATAGCAAAAATTAAACAAATATATAAATAATGCGTACAAAATATTTTTACATCCATATAGACATTGTTTCGAGCAAAATAATGTCAGAATTCATCCAGTCACTTATTTTAAAGATACCGGTCATTTTGACGGAAAATTAACTGTTATTTTTTTAACTATTGATATACATTGAGCATCCAAGAGGGGCCTGTCTAAACTGTCAGGAAATATCTTAACGGTAGCTCAATGGCAAACACTAATAACGTATCCAATTCTTTTAGCAATGAAAACCGAAAGGTAGTGGTTTCACTTATCCTGGGTTACGACCTGCTACATCATCAGGATATTAAATCTGCTTTTTTTGCAAATTTGTGCAAACAATCCCATGGTAGTTTACCGAAATTGACACGAGGCTGCTGGGATATTGTATTGGTTTTATGTGAAGCTCATCTAACCAATACCAGTAATGTTGTAACAGATGTTTGCACTATGTCTTGTCTTTCTGAATCGACGACTAGGCGTTCCCTTAAAAAACTGCAAAAACTGGAAATTATTGAGCGTTATGATGACCTCAATGATCGTCGTCGTCAGTTTGTTTCTCTTACCCCCAGCTATAAAGAGTTGGTCAATCAATTTGTCAATAAATGCGCTCAGGATTTTAAAGAACTGATTGAGTTAAACGATAAACGGGAGCGTATTAGAGCAATTGAATCATGGTTGAGGGCTGAAACCAGACTGCAACTGGTGGTGGATTCAGTTCCCGCTTTGATCTCTTATATCGATTCTGGACACCGTTATGTTTTCAACAATAGCAAATATTTAGAATGGTTTGGTGATGAAATTAAAAATCTTACCGGCAAACATATACGTAGTGTTATTGGAGAGGCAACCTATAAGGCCATGCTTCCTTATATAAGGAAAGCATTAGGGGGAGAGGCGCTCAGGTTTGAGTTAGAGCTTCTATTACATAAAAAACAACAATCTCGTGATGTATTAGTCAATTATATTCCTGATATTGATGACACTGGAAAGGTTCTTGGCTTTATTGAACATATTATTGATATTACAGGACAAAAAAAAGTTACATAAGGAGATAGCAGTCATCTTGGCGCTAAAATGACTATTAAATTTCTGCATATTTATATAGATTATAGCGCATTAGAGTCCATGAAATTGGATGCCAACTATTTAATAAGCCTGCTAAGTAGATATGAAAAAGATCGAATCTTGAATTATCAACTAGTAGTTAGTTTAAGGGCTAAGGATAGTTTTTTTGGGGAGAGAGTTAGAAATTATTTAAAATGAGTTAATCCGTATAGAGGGAAAATAATGCAACCAATAGATACTAAGGTTGGAGACAAAATTGTTCCTTTTCGCAACCCGAAAATTCACAGTAAAAAACAAAATTCACCAATTCAAAGTTTCGATAAGCAAGCGATAATTGAATCGTTACAAAAGCCATACTATTTATTTGACTTTAAAGAATGGGCCGAGTTATCAAAAAAAGATCCGGAACTATTTGAACAGCGCCGCAAGCAGGTAATTGGGGAATTTATTGACCAATGTCGGGAAAACAATAAAAAAAGAATAGCAGGGCTGCAATGGCGAATTGAACAAGAACGTAGATTATCGTCTTCGTCAATGGGGACTTGTATTCGACTCTATAATATGATGTGGGAACAAGTACTAGGGGATAATGGAATGCTTGAGAATTTAAAAACTCTTTCAAATAGGAGCCTTGGTTAATTTATTTGCCCAATAAAGATTATCGAGGCGGGTTGGTGCGATATTGGATTAATGGGGTCAATAATTTGCAGGTTTGAAAAGCCGTTTGATGAATACAATTCTTTCCAATCGCTAGTATTACGAAAATACCATGGGGCCGGTTCACAAAATTCAGTACTGAAACCGTCCCATGAGCCCTGTTGCCAACCGGATTTATCTGTTTTAACCATTTTAGGGTGAAGTGTTTGAATAATAAAATAACCCTGATTATTTAATAAGCCGTGGCTGTTGTTAAATATCGCTTCAACAGATTCTTGACCCAATAAGGAAAAATTACAAACCAATAGGTCAAATTTTTCTTTTAGATTGTCATAATTGAGCTCACTATAGGGCAAACATTTAAAACGTCCTTTGTTTTGCTTGCTCGCATATTCTATAAATTCGGGCATTATATCGATTCCCAAGGTATCGATATCGACTTTTTGCAGCTCTCTTACCAACCATCCCTCGCCACAACCGATATCTAACACGGATTTAGGCTTTTTAGTTAAAATCGTATCTACAACGACTTTATTGGTGACCAAACGGCGGCTTTCAATTTCGCTTCGTTCAATAGCTTTAATCCAGGGACGTGTATTTTTTTTCCAGGAGTCTATTATTTTTTTATCAATTAGTTTGTCCAATTGCTAATCCTTCGTTTCTTTAGTTTCTTATAAAGTGATTAAACAATATACCAAGTTATAGAATTAGATTTCGATTAAGGTTAAGCCTTTAAATAAAAAATTAGTCGTGTAGGATTTTTCCTACAAAATTTTCTTGTCAATAATGAAATTTTTCATTTGCTAACTTTATTGCTTTGTAATTATCTCTTCTTTTAAAATTTTAATAAAGTAGGTCAAATAATTGTTTTATATAAACACTTATCCACTTTTAATAAAACATACTAAAACACTGGGAAATGGCGGTCTTTTTCTTTTCAAAATTGTCAATAGTTAAAATTTAAAAATTTTTTAAGGTGTTGAAAAATAAGGATTTGAAGTTATTTTTAAGAGATTGAACAAATTCTAAGCAATTTGTAATAAAACAAATGATATCACTACTTTGAACAAGGATAGGGTGAGTTATTCACAAACTTATCCACAGTTTTTGTGGATAACGAAGAAGATTAAAAATTTAGTTCAGCCAGTCGCTGCCGCTAGCAAATTTATTTTTTAAAAAACGGCCATGTGTCAATAATGCTTCGGTATCTTGTTTGTGGATGTCAATCAGAATCTCTTTCATTTCATTGTCGAGTAGATCCAAACAAATTAATCGTTTCTACAATACTACAACCCGGTTGAGAAACTTTTTTCTTAAGTTCCTTGCAATAGGCTTAAATACTTGGTATGGGTAAACCAGGCTAAATCATAGTTAGCCTGGTTATTGACGATCTTTTCTACCGACATATTCAAACTGCAGATCGATTCCAGTCTGTTTTTTATGTCTCCCAAGATTGGTTTGAGATCTTTAAGCTCGGAACCGGAAAGTACCTTTAATTGCGACGAGACATCGCTTTGTCCACCTTCATCCTCTCCACAGCCCCACAGGAATAGGCTGATAAAAATTAGCAGAAGATATTGCAAATGTCTTATTTGATTTTTCTTCATTGATTGCTATAAACGTACTTCATTGCTGTTTTCGAGTTGGACGGTCGCAGTCTCCTGAGTTGCCTCTTCTTTGCGGATTCGATCTAAATAGGTTTTGGACTTATCAATTTCCGAGGTTAGACTATTAACTGTTTGCTTCATATTTTCCAGTGCTTTGACTTTGTAATCGGACATCATGTCCATGGTGGCGTAAATATCAGCAAAAGCAGCTTTGAGCTTGTCTATTTCGACGGTAGAGCTGGCTGCTTGTTTACCAATTTCTGTAGCTTGTTGTTTTAGCATACCGGCGGTTCCGGCAATCATATCGCTAGTGGTTTTATTTAAGGCGGTAACCTGATCCAATACCAATTTCTGATTGGTTAGGGCCTGCGCTACCATGACCGCAGTTCGAAGCGCTGATATGGTTGTGGTGCTGGCTCTATCCACGCCCTTAATTAATTCCAGATTATTTTTGCGGATCATATCCAGAGCCATATAGCCCTGAACGCTAACAGCCAATTGGGTTAATAGGTCCTGAACTTTTTGGCGCACATAAAACAGCATCTCCTCTTTTACCACGCGAGCCTTTTCCGGGCTTTGTGATTCAATCTCTGCTATACGTTTTTCCAAAGCCGTGTCGATCTCTTTTCCGACATAAGCATACTGCTCCAACATTCCCATGGTTTCCCACAGTCGTGTTTTTTCCATTTCGATGGCGGCATTATCTTTGCGTAGTTCGTCTTGACCGTTATATAAAGATTCGACAATTTTATTAATATGGCTTTGTGCTGATTGATACTGTAAGAAATAATTATGTAATTTATTTCCCCAGGGGATAAATCCGAATAATTTACGAGGGGCTAAGAGGTCCCCCTGACGAGATGGATCGAGCTCCTCCGCTGTTTTACGCAAATCAATTAATGCCGAACCAACCATCGAACCATCGTCAAACAAACCTTCATTCATTGTTTCAACAGGACGGTCCAACATCCGGTTGGACATACTGGAAGCCTGACGAATTTCAGCACTGCCTAAATTATGAATAGCGCTAACTTTTTCTTTAAATTGTTCGCTATTAACATCAACATTAACCACAATATCGATAAAATCGTTAACTTTTTGATCCAGTTGCTGACGTTGTTCGTCACTTACCGGAACCATATTGGCGGCCTCTTCCTGAGCTACTGGAGCCACTGGGGCCGGCGGTACCAATAGCGATTGGTCGGGAGGCGTTAAAGTTTCTGTGTCAGCCATATAATATCTCCTAAATATTTTTGCCGTATCTTGCTTCGAGCAATTGAATCATATTTTTAATACTCATAGCTAGGTGCGTCAATTACATTCACCAAAGTAGCAGGAACGGATAAGTTTTTACTTTTAACAAAATTCTTAAATGGTATTGGCCTGAGACTCTTTTTGTGCGATAGCACTATTATTTAAGACATATGAGGCAATGGACAAATACATAGCCGAGCTATTGAATTTTCGAATATTGTTTTCGATTAATATTTCGGCAATCGGTTTCCAGGAAGCAATTACCATTGGTGTGAAAAATGGTTGAAATGATTTTTTAAGGTTTAAATCTTGTTTGATTTTTTCTGAGCCAGATAGACCTTTGGCCAGTTCGACATTCATACTGCTGAACTGTTCAGATGCTGACATATAGATGGCTGCATCGACCCCCACAATTAATATAAAGGTTAATATGGGCGCAAAAATGCGTCTTAACATAAATTACTTCCCCAGAATTTGTTATTTTTGCAAGTGCTTTTTTAACCTACAGCTTAGCCCAAATTTATACAAATTTCATATTCTGGCAGTAAAATATGACGAAATTATTTAAAAAATAAGATATCCATAACAATTTATAGAAATTGTCCGCATATGTTGCTTATCGATAGCTCTGAGTAATACACAGCAACAAAAGGCGCGCATAATATGTCCTCTGGTTTTTGTGTGTAGGTGGATAATCTTGATTTCTGAAAGTAGGGCAGTTATTCTTGATTAAAGCTAGAAAAATCGGCAGCCAGGGAGAATAATAAATGAGTATTTTATCCAAAATTCCAAAAACGTTTGAAAAACATGCCCATATTGCCAAGAAAATTGATTTGACTTGGGATAGCCCTGAAGCAGTGGCTTATATTGAAAAATTACTGATTTCGGATCGCGCCGAGCTTAGGGAAGGTTTCGACTTTGAAGTGTGGCAGGAATTAGATCAATTATTATCAGAGTCCCAGTTTCAGAGGGTCACGGATGAAGTGTCGCAATCTCAAAATAATAATGATGCCTTCAAACGTGATTAAATAATATATTTTTGCAGCGGGCTTAAGAGCCCGCGGTAAATATATTCGAGTCATCGAATACCTTCCTAATTGTTAATATCCTCGTCTAGAACCAGTTTTGAACACTGCTCGTAAATAAGTGATTATTCTATTCGCTTTTCTAACGCGATTTCCCGCTAGTTCAGCATTATGCTCTAACTAAAAACTATTTAAAAAAGAAAAACTTTTCTTTGGTCAAACTGACATCCTTTAAAATAATAGATGTTGTATCTTTAAACGACGCTGTTGCAATTTGAAACTCATGTTTGATGCCCGTATTGACACAATAATCATAACAATCTAAAAACATGTGTTTCATATTGCAATGATTGCCAATTCCCATGGGATAATAAAATACTTCTAAAACAATAGCATAGATATTAAATTTGCTTGGCAAGGTTATTGCTATATTGAAGTTTTAATATATTGCAATTTTATTAAGTATGGATATGTAATGAGTAAAGTTAGGCAAAATTTCACAAAAATTTTAGATGGATTATCTTTTCAACATGTATCAAATAACCTTGGGCTTGTAGAGAAAGTAAATGTATTAAGCGATTCAGTTGTTTTTAGTAAAAGTAATCAAAATGTCGTACAGATACCGGTTAAAAATAAATCTGCCCGAGTTGCTATGTTGTGTAACGGTTGTTCGGGAGAAAATGCATTAAATTATTTAATTGACCATGCTAAAGATTCAACAATTGATATTTTATGTCATGGTGAGCACAAAGATAATTTGTGTGATTGCTATAAAGATGCAAGACAACAACTGATTGAAAATAATATGGATGTTAGGATCTTGGATTTTATCAATGCCTCCTATTCCGATATCAAACAATTTCTTTTAAATCAGACTGCTTTGAAGTTCCTTGTTGCAGATTATGACGATAAGGTGTTGAAAAACTTCCTCAAACAAAACCATGTCAATTATCCAATTGTGTTGATTGGCAGCTAGTTATTTCAGTTCTTACCCGTAATTCTCACCCAAAAAAAATTAGGATGGATTTTTATGAATGATAGTGTTTTACCTATTTCAGAATCAAAAGAGGAAATAAAACCGAAAGCAAAAACCATAAAAAAAACGACCAAGCAAATTATCAAGTCTAGAATGGCTTCTGCAGCCATTTTTATTTTTGCAGGCTTATTTATGACCTACAATGAGCCGACGATAGAAATAGCCTGGGTTACTTCGATATTACTACTGACCGTATATCTTTTTGCTTTTGAAGTGGTTGATGTAGATGTGGCAGCGGTTTCAGTCATGGTTTTACTAGGATTAAGTAATTTATTGGCTCCCTATATGGGGTTGCAACAGGGACTCGTTGATCCAAATCGGCTGTTTGATGGATTTTCAAGTAATGCGGTTATTTCGATTATTGCGGTGATGATCATCGGTGCCGGACTCGATAAAACCGGCATTATGGGTAAGGTTTCAACTTTTATTCTCAGCGTTGGGGGAACCAAGGAACAAAAAATAATCCCTATTATATCCGGAACAGTAGGGATTATTTCATCATTTATGCAAAATGTCGGTGCTGCGGCATTGTTCCTTCCGGTTGTTTCACGTATATCGGCCAGAGCAAACATTCCCATGTCTCGTTTATTAATGCCGATGGGATTTTGTGCCATCTTAGGTGGAACGGTCACTATGGTAGGCTCATCTCCCCTAATTTTATTAAATGATTTGATCCTAACGTCGAATACGGCTTTGCCGGTTGAACATAAGATGGAAACATTCGGTTTGTTCTCCGTCACACCCATTGGTTTAGTACTCATTTTAACGGGAATTATATATTTTGTGGTGGCTGGTAAGTTTGTTTTACCTGCGACAAAAAGTGAAAGCCAAACCAGTGCCTCAAGTACCATGGCTTATTTTAACAAGCTTTATGGTATCGAGACGGGATTGTTTGAAATTGTTGTCAAAGATACCAGTCCCCTCATTGGACAATTGTTGGGAGAGCTGGAAACTAAATACAGAGTTCGCGCCATTGGTGTTAAAAAAAGTGGTCGAGCCAGTATGGTCGGTGAAGGAGCCATGGCCTATGACACAAAGATTGAAGCCGGCATGATCTTAGGGATTGTCGCCGCAGAAAATGAGCTTATGACGTTTGTGGAAGGCCAAGGTTTGAAACAACGAACGGAAATGCGCAGCTTTGCAGAGTCCCTTTCACCCGCTAAAGCCGGTATAGCCGAAGTTGTTATTCCGCCTAGCTCTGATCTGATCGGTAAAAGTGCCAGAGATGTCTGGCTAAGAAAGAGCTATGGTTTTAGTATGATCGCTTTACACCGGGATGGTGAAACTCTACGCCAGGGTAACAATATTCGAGCTTTACCATTTCAAAGCGGCGATACCTTGGTTGGGCATGTTCCCTGGACAAACTTGGCTAGAATGGAAAAAGATCCAAATTTTGTTGTTGTAACAACCGAATTTCCTCATGAAGAATTGAGACCGAAAAAACTTGGTTGGGCGGGTTTGTTCTTTTCTATCGCATTATTTTTAGTACTGTTTACCGATATCCGTTTATCTATAGCCTTGTTAACAGGGGCGGTAGGAATGATACTTTCCGGGGTATTGAAGATTGATGAGGCTTATCAAGCAGTATCCTGGAAAACGGTATTTTTATTAGCAAGTTTAATTCCGTTAGGATTGGCTGTTGAAAGTTCCGGAACGGCGAAATGGATTGCCGAACAAACTATCGGATTGGTGGGGGAAATGCCGATTTGGATTATCCAACTGGCGGTGGCAATTCTTGCTACTTTTTTTACCTTGGTTATGTCTAATGTTGGAGCTACCGTGCTGCTTGTTCCCTTGGCTGTCAATATAGCCATAGGAGTCGGAGCTGATCCTGCCGTATTTGCTTTAACGGTCGCTATCGCAACATCTAATTCTTTTTTAATACCTACCCATCAGGTGAATGCATTAATTATGGGACCTGCCGGATATAGGGTAGTGGACTTCATGAGAGCTGGTGGAGTCATGACGCTATTATTTTTGGTGGTTATGATTAGTACTATGAATCTGATTTTTTAGTTGTTAATAGCAATATATTTGCTGTCACCAAGGAGCCTACCCAGTGGTTCTCTCTTCAGGCTCCTTGTTCCTTTGGTCCTTGCCAATCAATTGGTATGGTATTTTTTATTAATCCCATCAGTCTAGGCTAAATGGTATTGGTAAGAAAGGCTATTCCAGGTTGTAAAAATGGGCATCTGTTGCCGATTTTATGTCTATGCAAGGACATTTTTTAAATAGAGTTAAAAAATATGAACAAAATTTATTGGATGTTTTGGAGTGTCGTTTCTTTAATAATGGCTATTCCGAGAAGCGTAAATGCTTCTGAAGTTTCACCCTTGGAATCTATCGATCTAACGAGTAGTTTTATCGGTATTGCTTCCATAATATTATTTCTTATCGCCTATATTTTTGTTATGGCGGAGGAGTTTACCCATCTTCGAAAATCAAAACCGGTTATTTTAGTCGCTGGTGTAATATGGGGAATGATTGGCTTTTATGCTTCTCGTCACGGATTGTCAGACGTTGTAGAACAATCTATTAGACATAACTTGCTTGAATATGCGGAATTAATGCTTTTTCTATTAGTCGCCATGACCTATATAAATGCATTGGAAGAACGACGAGTTTTTGATGCACTTAGGTCTTGGTTAATACGAAAGGGGTTTAGTTTTCGACAATTATTTTGGCTGACGGGATTTTTAGCATTTTTTATTTCGCCTATAGCTGATAATTTGACAACTGCTCTTTTAATGTGTGCTGTAGTTTTAGCCGTTGGGGGAACCAACACTCGATTTATCTCATTAGCTTGTATCAATATTGTAGTGGCTGCAAATGCCGGGGGCGCGTTTAGTCCTTTTGGTGATATAACCACCTTAATGGTGTGGCAAAAAGGTGTAGTTGGATTTTTTGGATTCTTTTCACTATTTATTCCTTCTTTAGTGAATTTTGTTGTTCCTGCACTCATCATGAATTTTGCCATTCCAAATGAAAAACCTCACTCAAGTGATGAGCTGGTTGCTATGAAACGGGGAGCAAAAAGAATTATAGGTCTGTTTCTATTAACCATTATTACCGCCGTATGTTTTCATAACTTCTTGGATTTGCCGCCTGCTATCGGAATGTTAACCGGCCTTAGTTATCTTCAAATTCACGGATTTTACCTTAAAAAAACCGTATTTAAATGTAGAAATGCTGAATCAAAAAATGATCCGAATAGTGGTCAAATAGGCGATGTAACCCCGTTTGACGTATTTGTTCCAGTGGCACGAGCTGAATGGGATACCCTATTTTTCTTTTATGGCGTGGTAATGTGTGTAGGAGGTTTAGGGTTTTTGGGCTATTTATCCATGGCTTCAGAACTGATGTATACACAATGGGGAGCAACGGCCGCCAATATCGCAGTCGGTTTGTTATCTGCCATTGTTGATAATATTCCGGTTATGTTTGCCGTGCTTACGATGAATCCGGATATGTCTTTGGGACAATGGTTATTGGTCACGCTAACGGCAGGTGTTGGTGGTTCATTATTATCCATCGGTTCTGCTGCGGGTGTGGCATTGATGGGGCAAGCCAGAGAGCATTATACTTTTTTTGGGCATTTAAAGTGGGCACCCGTAATTGCACTTGGCTATGTGGCAAGTATTTTAGTGCATATGTGGTTGAATAGTGCACAGTTTAGCTAACAGCTGTGTTATATTTTAATCATAATTGATACCTTTTTTGCATATATACCTAAACAAATATGGAATTCCAAGCAGTTTGGGTATAAACACTTGTTGCCTTATGTTATGAATATCCAATTTAAACAAGTTAGCCTACAGCGTAAAATTACCCTTGCCTACCTAATTTTAGTCTTTAGTTCTGCGTTATTAGGCGTGGTGGCTTATTCAGATCTGCTATTTCTTGAACAGCAATTGATGGAAGGTGAAGTTATTGCCGACTTAAAGGCAAATGTTCTGGAAATGCGTCGAGAGGAAAAAAATATATTCTTGTATTCGGAGCAAAAACAGCTCGAAAATATACAAGAATATATTCAAGCCTCGTTGACTATATTAAATAAAAATAATAATTTAATTAAATCCTTAACAAAATCTAATAGCACAAATGTTTTATTGCAATTTCTAGATCGCTATCAAAATTTGTTCAAAACTTGGGAAATGGCTGATAACACAAAAAGAATGGTTATTGCCGAGAAAATTCGTGAAATTGGCCATGAAATTTCCCTTATCGTTCAGTCTTTAAGTATACAAGAACGTTCACTACTGCGAGGAGCGGTACAAAAATCACAGCTTATACTCTTAGTCTCAGTATTGTTAATCGGACTATCGATATATTTAGTTGGACGCCAGCTTAAAAAAGTTGTCGTTACGCCCATAAAGGAACTTGAAAAGCGCCTTAAACCAATTGCGGAGGGGCGTTTTAAACGGCTTTCCCCTCCTTCAGCAGATAGAGAGTTTATTACCTTTACGGAAGCATTTAATCGGATGTTGAAGGAGTTGGAGATTCGTCAAAAAGCCATGTTGCAATCGGAAAAGCTCGCATCTTTAGGCATTTTAGCCTCGGGTGTAGCGCATGAGTTAAACAATCCTTTATCCAATATATCCTCATCATGTCAATTATTGATTGAAGAGCTGAATGATGCAGATGAAGAGCAATTGTACGTTTGGCTTAATCAAATCGATAGTGAAACTGAACGAGGAAAATCGATAGTAAAAACGTTATTAAATTTCGGTAGTCAAAGAACATTTCAAAAAATGCCGTTGAATTTGCTGAAACATATAAACAAAACCAAGCTAATACTACAGAAACTGATTACCCAGCATAATGCGAGCTTAACTGTAAATATTGCCGATGACATTACAATATTTGCAGATCAACAAAGAATCCAACAGCTTATTATCAATATTATTCAAAATGCATTATTGGCAACTAAAGATAGAATTGTCATAGAAATAGCTGCCAAATATTGTCATCGTTGTATAACGGCAATAGAAAACAGCGCTGAGATTGTTGGAAATTTAGAATGTATGATAGAAAGCGATAGTAGATATGTTGAAATTTGTATAACAGATAGTGGGCCGGGTATTCCTGATAGCATCATATCGAAAATTTTCGATCCGTTTTTTACTACTCGGGAACCGGGAAGGGGAGTTGGATTGGGATTATATATTGTCAAAGAAATTGTCACCGAACACAACGGTTGCCTTGCCGTATTTTCCGGAGCCGAGTCTGGTACAAAAGTCACCATAATCTTACCTGAAAATGAGGTTTCCTGTAATGAATAAACGTCTACCTCAGAAACCGAAGATATTAGTTGTTGATGATGAGGTAGCGGCAGCTGATAATTTAGCTTACGTTTGTCGTAAAGAGGGATATGATGTAGAAACCAAAACCTCAGGGCATGAAGCTATTAGCATTTTAAATCAACAAACCTTTGATGTGGTTCTGACTGATTTAAAAATGGAAAATATCGATGGCATGGCGGTGTTAAACACATCGAAAAAGATTCATCCCGATTCTGAAGTTATTATGGTTACCGGACATGCAACTCTGGATTCTGCTGTCGAGGCGATGAAAGCCGGTGCATTCCATTATATTGCCAAACCCTACCGACTTGACGAGGTTCGAGAACTTGTTCGTAAAGCGTTAGAGATAGTACAGCTTAAAAAGGAAAACCAGTCGTTAAAACAACAATTGGCAGATAATCATAATGCTACGGATATCGTCACCAATAATTCCGTAATGCAGCGCATTCTTGAAATGGCCAAGCAGATCTCTCCAACAGATACCAATGTTTTGATTAGTGGTGAAAGTGGTACGGGAAAAGAGTTATTAGCCAAGTATATCCATCAAAAAAGCTCCCGAAATTCAAAAATATTTCAAGCCATAAATTGCGGTGCATTTCAAGAAGAGCTCTTGGCTAATGAACTCTTCGGACATGAGAAGGGAGCTTTTACCGGAGCAACTGAGGCCAAGGCAGGTCTTATTGAAGCAGCAGAGGGAGGAACGGTTTTTCTTGATGAAATTGCTGAAATGTCATTAGCTATGCAGGTTAAATTGTTAAGGATGATACAAGAAAGGGAAATTCAACGATTGGGTTCAACCAAAACGATACCCGTCAATGTAAGATTGATTGCCGCAACGCATCAAGATTTAAAGGAACAAGTTGCCAAGGGGAGTTTTCGACACGATCTATTTTATCGACTTGATGTTGTTGGATTACATCTTCCGCCATTGGCGGAAAGAAAAGAAGACATTCCATCTTTAATCACGCATTTTTTAAGAAAGCATTCTTTAAAAATGAATAAAAACGTTTACCAAATTGATAATGAGGCACTACAGCTGCTACATAACTATGACTTCCCAGGAAATATTCGGGAACTTGAAAATATTATAGAGCGAGGAGTGGCTCTGTGTAAAAAACAGATATTATGTTCCGATGACTTGCCTCGTGCTATTAATAGCCGAATGATACATGTTATAAGGGAAACAAAGGATAAGTTACCTACTTTGGCCGAGCGAGAAATTGAATACATTCATTATGTTTTAAATCAATGTGACCAAAATCGAACCAAGGCAGCAAAAGTTCTTGGTATTGATAGGGTATCATTATGGAGAAAACTAAAAGCCCATAATATGGAAACTTAATATAAGTATACTGGTTCAATGAAAGTATTGGAACTTGAGCTGGCAGGTTTGATATTCTTTTCAATCAAACCTGCTGATTTGGAAAATATTTATTATTTAGTAGAGGAATTTGAGTTACCCATATTCCAAAGTATACTTTGATCACTCCCCATAATTGTTGCTCTCAGTGCACTTTGCAATTTCCGACTGTTATACTAGGGATAGCAGATATTTTTATATTTTCTAAAATGAAGGCAAGTTAATATTGCCTCACATAATTATTAAAATATCAAATAATATAGGAGCAATGATTTTACTAGGTTATAATAACGAGCTTTTTGGTTTGTCACTCAAATTCTAATCAATTTTATCAAGAGAATACGTTAGCGAATGTTTTTAAACCAATTTTATATTGAAGATAATGGTGTTATTTCCATTAGCCCTGAACAGGCCAGCCTTTTTGCCAAAGAGATAGCTGGGGATTTCAATCCTATTCATAATCCGGATTCAAAACGTTTTTGTGTTCCAGGTGACCTATTGTTTTCTCTGGTACTAAGTAAATACGGACTAGGACAAAAAATGTGTTTTAGTTTTACCGGATTGGTGGGTAAAGATATAGCGCTTATATTTCCTGATTTTGATGAAGATAAATTAGATATCAGTGATGAAAAAGGTAAAGCTTACCTGAACGTAGAACGGCATGGCGATATCAATCATGATCAGCAATTGATTGAATCTCTGGCACGTGATTATGTGGCTTTCTCCGGCCACAACTATCCCCATATATTAGTACCTTTGATGGCAGGACATAATGTTATGATCAACCCTGATCGGCCCTTGGTTATATATGAAAAAATGTCAGTGGAATTTGAGCATCTCAACTTTTCAGCGGTTTCTCTTAAAATTTCTGATAGTACTTTGGAAGTTAATGGCAAACGTGGAGTGGCGCACATCTATTTCGATATTTTTTCATCTACCCAGGAAAAAGTGGGCAAAGGGTTTAAAAAGCTATTATTGAGTGGTTTAAGAGAGTACGATGCTGAAGCCGTCGAAGGTATGAATACATTGTATGAAACCTGGAAAAAAGAATATCCGCGCACATAAAATAGTTAATAAATCGTAACATGATCAGTTTTTCCGAGTTTTCCCTACGCCGTGGCAGTAAACTATTAGTTGAAAATGTTAGCTTAACCATTCATAAGCAACAAAAAGTCGGAATTACCGGAGCCAATGGTTGCGGTAAATCCAGTCTGTTTTCCGCTATGCGTGGGGAGTTGCATGCCGATAATGGAGAACTGCAAATGCCTCCTAATATCATTATCGCTCATGTATTACAGGAAACTCCTGCCTTGCCCCAAGCTGCGATAGATTATGTTATGCAGGGGGATCATGAATGGGCGCAGATTCAATCGGCTATAACCCAAGCGGAACAACTGCAGGCCAATGAAAAATTGGCCAAGCTATATGCTCAGCTAGAAGCTATTGACGGTTATTCAGCCTCCACTCGAGCTGCTAAGCTGATGAGTGGATTGGGCTTTCCTGTTGCAGACATGCAACGACCGGTAAAAGAATTTTCCGGTGGTTGGCGAATGCGCCTCAATCTGGGGCGTGCTCTAATGTGTCGATCAGACCTGTTATTACTGGATGAACCGACAAATCACCTGGATCTCGATACGGTTTTCTGGTTAGAAGATTGGTTAAAAAATTATCCCGGTACCTTGATGCTCATCTCTCATGATCGTGACTTTCTCGATAGTATAACGACTCATATCCTGCATGTGGAAAATCAACATATCGATTTATATTCCGGAAATTATTCATTTTTTGAGAAGGCCCGTCATGAGAAAAGGGTATTACAACAAAGTGCCTTTGAAAAACAGCAAACAGAAATAAAGCATCTGCAGCAGTTTATCGATCGGTTTAGAGCAAAGGCAACTAAAGCCCGTCAAGTTCAATCCCGAATTAAATCATTGCAAAAAATGCAGCAGATTGCAGCAGTGCATGAACATTCACTGTTTAAGTTTCAATTTAAAGCCGTGAAACGGATGCCTAATCCGGTCTTGCAAATGGAAAATATTCAGCTTGGTTATGATGAGCAGGTTATTTTGAAACAGATTCAATTTAATCTCTACCCGGGAGCTAGAATTGGATTATTAGGACATAACGGTGCCGGGAAATCGACCTTTATTAAATTTTTAGCCGGCCAATTAAAACCACTTGCAGGCAAGTTGGTCATTCCTGATGACTTAAAAATAGGTTATTTTGCCCAACATCAGTTAGAACAATTAAATGATCACGATACTCCACTAGAATTTATTCAACGTCTGGATAAGTCTGCTACAGAACAATCGTTGCGAGACTTTTTAGGTAGTTTTGGTTTTTCCAAGTCGATGGTAGAAAGTAAAATCGAACCTTTTTCCGGTGGAGAAAAGTCGCGTTTAGTTTTAGCTGTACTGGTATATCAAGCTCCATCATTATTGTTAATGGATGAACCAACTAATCACCTGGATTTACATATGCGTGATGCTATAAGTTTTGCGTTGCAAGAATACCAGGGCGCTATGGTTGTGGTATCTCACGATCGCCATTTACTAAATAGTATTACCGATGAATTTTACTTGGTGAGCGAAGGCAAGGTAGAGCTTTTTAAAGGAGATTTAAAAGATTATCGTGATTATTTAGGAGAGCAATTAGCCATACAAAAACAGCAATTGCAAAGTGAAGCTCCGGATAAACAACATAGCGCCCAAAATAAAAAAGAACAACGTCGACAAGCTGCGGAAAGAAGACAGCAACTACAGCCTCTAACCAAAAAATTAAAACAATTGGAAAAAGATTTGGAAAGTCTCTCTAATGAAAAAGATGACTTAGAAAATAAGCTTGCTCAAAGTGATATATATGAAGGACAGAAAAAAGAAGAATTAAAGGCTTTACTAGCTCGACAAGCGGAAAATAGTCGTTCCCTGGAAGAAACAGAGGAGTTATGGCTGGAAGTTAGTGAACAATTGGAAGAGCTATCAGGTTAAAAGAGTTTTAAAGGAAAAGTCTGATAAAAATATCCGAAAAATCCTACAAAAAATTCAGAATTTCCCGACAGACAAATCTTTTGAGCTATTTTATGATGTATCCAACAACTATCAATATAAGAATAAAGGGGAATATCATGAATATTTTTAAAGTATTAATTATGTCCAGTTTATTACTGTTTTTTGTTTTGCCTAATGTTTTATGGCGGAAACTTTCGAGTTATCTTTACGAAAGAGATCCTGAATTATTTAGTATGTTAGGATGATAGATTAAAAAAAATATAGAAAAGAGAAATCCTGTGAAAAATAATATTTTAATAACCGGTGTAAGTCGAGGATTGGGACATGGTTTGGCCGACTACTACCTTGAGCAAGGTTATCATGTCTATGCGCTTAATCGTAACCTACCGACCGAGTTTGCGAAACATGATGACTTTCATTTTGTGTCGGTGGATTTTGCACAGCCGGAAGGAATTTCTGAAGCCTTGGAGAAGTTATTAAGTGGCGTAGAAGAGTTGCAATTGGTTATTCTTAATGCTGGGATTCTAAATACTATCAAAGATCTTAGCGCAACGTCTATGAATGAAGTCCAGCAGGTAATGCAAATTAATGTTTGGGCCAATAAAGTGCTTATTGACCAATTGTGTAGCTCGAGGCGAAAAGTTAATCAGATAGTGGGAATTTCCTCTGGTGCTTCACAGTCAGGAACTCGAGGTTGGAATGCCTATGCCTTGTCTAAAGCGACTTTAAATATGTTGATTGGATTATACTCACAGGAATTTAAAAACACTCATTTTTCCGCTTTGGCACCGGGGCTGGTGGATACTGAAATGCAGGAATATATCTGTGATCTACTGTTTAACGAAAATTATCCAATTGTTGAACGCTTGAAGCAAGCCAAAGGGACTGATGTTATGCCAAGTGGAAAAGAGTTGGCTCCGCGATTGGATACAACTTTTAAAAAGCTTCTCGATATGCCCAGTGGAAGCTATGCAGATATTAGAGAAATATAGAATAAGTTTTTATCATTATAAGAAACAAGGCTCTGGAGTTTATTGATAATGTTATTGGATCTTTTTAAAACAAAACCTGTTTTGGACGAAGAGTCGGTACAATGGCTAATTGACGTATATGCCTGGGCTCTTAATAATTTTGACGCTGAGATTTTTTATCAGCACACCCAATTAGTACTTCCCAGTAATGAATTTTTCCCAGGTAGAGCAGATTCTCATTATGCGATGGCGAGTTTGATTTTTGATAAGGTTAAACAATATGCTCATATGCAACACTGGCCTTGTCAGCTAATCGAACAATCGCAATGCCAATTAAACTATGTTCCCCAAATTGCAATAGAAGGTGCTCCGAGAAGAATCGAGCAAAACCTTCAAGAAAATCCTGTAAGTGCGGTCAATAGCGATCAACATTTGATTATTCAATATGATGCCAATCAAGTCAGAAATCCGGAAGCGATTATTGCTACCTTTGCCCATAACTTGGCACACTATTTAGGAACCATGGCTGAGCAAAACCCTCCCGGAGTCGAAGAAAACTGGCCGCAAATGGCCGAGGTTTTGGGAGTCTTTATGGGGTTCGGTGTTATTTTTGCCAATAGTGCCTTTAATTTTAAAAACATTACTTGTGGCAGTTGCAGCGGGCCGGCAACTAATAGAAATAGTTTTTTATCGCAATATGACATTACCTATGCTTTGGCAATTTTTACCACTTTAAAAGAAATCCCTAATAAACAGGTTCTTAGCTATTTAAAAAGTTCATTAAAGCCATTTTTTAAGAAAGCCATGAAAGAGTTAAAAAATAACTCCGAAAAGCTTGATATTTTAAGGAAAATCGATAAGAATAGTTCCAAGTGGGGCGATTAAGGGAACAATAGTTTTCTTTAATTTGTTTTTTTACTATATAAAAATAACTCAAATATTTGGTAAATGGCTTTACTTAGGTACAATCAAGATAAAGTTAATTATATTATTTGGGGCATATTTTAAAGTAAAATTTTATAGATAATAAGGTAATATTGCACTAAGGTTTTTGCGTTCCATCCGGTATTTTCCAAGTAAATCTCTGACGGTTTTCCAGGTAAATTGCCCAAGTTCTAAGTGTAATTTAACAACAAGTATCAAATAATAAGAGGTAATTTATTATGGCGACAGGTACCGTTAAGTGGTTCAATGAAGCAAAAGGTTTTGGATTTATATCACCTGAAGATGGCGGCGCTGATGTCTTCGTACATTTCACAGCGATTGCAGCGGAAGGATTTCGCAGTTTAAATGAAGGTCAAAAAGTCAGCTACGAAGTTGAAAATGGCCCCAAAGGCCCTCAGGCTTCTAATGTTTCAGCGGTTTAATAACTGCTAAACATTACTGAAACATAAAAAAAAACCTGCATCAGCAGGTTTTTTTTATGCATAAACAATAATAATAGGAATAAATTATGTCCAATGTGTCAATTTTATTAGGAAAACAAAAACGTCCCGTATGGACTCCTGAGCTGGACGCCATGGAAATGATCCAAGAACCTATGCAAGAAATCCCTTTGCTCGGCTTCATTACTGCGGGACAGCCAATAGAGCGGGTTGAGCAAAATGAATTGGTTACGGTTCCTACTAATATGGTAAAGCGTAACTCATATGCCTTAAAGGTTAGAGGGCATTCCATGATTGACGACAATATCCAAGATGGTGATATTGTTATCATAGAAAAAACCGAATCAGCTTCGGAAGGTCAGTCGGTTGTATGTCTTATTAATGATGAGACAGTAACTTTAAAAAAGTTCTATGTTGAGAAAGAAGGTATTCGTTTACAACCGGCCAACCCTGATATGGCTCCCATTTATTTAAAAAATGAGGAAGTGCAAATTATCGGAGTGGTCTCTGGAGTGGTTAGAAAATTTGAATAAAGTCTCACCCGTTCCCGTTTAATATTTCGGGGAGTCTTGCTCTCCCCTCATCTTTTACTAATATTCATATACCTGCATCTTGTTTGATTATTCCATTCGATATTCAAAAAAAGCTAAATATTTGCGTCTTAGCGTGTCTGCCTTGAAAGGCATTGAAGTTGTTGTGCCTATCCGTATAAATAAAAATAGAGCACTCTTAATGGCCAAAAAGTTGGTTCGGGACAAAGAAGCCTGGTTAAAAAAGACCCTAAAACGCCTAAATTTTGATTCCACAACAACTCCTTTGGCATGTATAGACTTGCCGCAAACATTAAATTTAAAAGCAATTCAACAACCTTTAAACTTGGTTTATATTGCTCAAAAAACGTCAACAGCGGTAGTTAATAGAGAAAATGACACCATTAAGGTCAGGGGAATTATAAGTGAGCGAATAATCCTTCTCAAAGCTTTAGAAAATTATTTGAAAGCATTGGCAAAGGACTATTTTGGTTATCGGTTGGACTACTATTCTCAGAAATATCAACTCAACTATAACCGTTTAACGATTCGGGGACAAAAAACTCGTTGGGGAAGCTGTTCTTCCAAGAAAAATATAAGCTTAAATTACAAGCTATTGTTTATTGAGAAGGAGTTGGCGAATTATGTTATTTTGCATGAGTTGGCTCATACCAAACATTTAAATCATTCTGTTTTGTTTTGGGAAACTTTAGAGGAAATTTGTCCCAATGCCAAGTTGTTGGATAAACAACTCTATGATTCGACAGCAGACATTCCTGAATGGGTTATCCGATTGAGAAGTTAAGTCCGGCTTGATTGGGTCAATTAGTGCCAGTATTTACGGGTTGCAAGCCATAGCATTAAGGTTAGAGAAAGGGCCCCAGTTAAAATCAAAAAGTGCATTTCAAAATGGTTTGAAAAAGTCGTTAAGGTTGAACTGATGGCCGTTAGCTCAAATGGATCAGCTTCTTGGATCATTGCCCGTGTTCCGGTAAATAAAAATACCAAAGGAATTGGCATCAAAAACAGTATTAATTTTTCAATGGCACGCATTTTGTCTGTTTTACGTCTATCGTATTTGTTATCCATTTCCCACCCAATTGAACATCTAGAAATTTAAATTAATTATTATAGTACTCGGACATTACTTATTTATGACATTTTTCAGGATTTATTTTAAGAAACTATTATTAAAATAATTAGAATCACATCACGTTTTTAAAAATAAAATTCAATAGTTTTATTTTTAAAAACGCGCGATTATATAGGAAACTTTTAATAAAGGCTAGTTTTAATTAAAAAATATTGTCGTCTTCGTCGGATAATAATGAAGTTTGCAATGATTTACGTGCGGACTTACGTCTTAGAAGTTTATTTTGAGCGGCCGGAGGGAGTTCTGTAAATAAGATTATATGTTTTTCAGTCAATAAATCGACTAAATCTTCCAAAACACGGACCAATTCAAAATCCGATTGATTTAGATAGACTTGATCCTCGTTTTCTTCGGTAAACTTTTTTAAAAAAGCGATAATTTGAGGATTGTCATTGCTTAAGAATTCCTGTTCATCATACTGCTTTTCGTCATGCAGGGTTGTTATTTTAGAATCCGTATTTCTAGTTACAAAAGGCATATGGAGACCTTGTCCATCAATTTAAAAACTAATTAAACTATACATCATTATAAAAAAAATAACAGTACAAGATAAACTTATTGATTAATTATTGATGAAGTTACATCTGATAATGTCGAAGACCTACGAGTTTATTGTAGATATAGGTATACTTTGCTATGGTTTTTAAGTCGTCAATTTAGTTACCAATTTGGTGGCATAAAATATTTTTCTAGCATATTTAATTTATATTTATTGTTAATTCGGTCACAAATATCACTTTTTAGCTAAAAATTGACAAAAAAAAACCGAAAAATCTGAGCAATTCGCTGTACCTTTCAATAAATAATAGCTAGAATGAATGTTCGGACAACACGATAAAATTGTGTTTTTTAAAGGTAATACTACTCATTATTTACGAACAACCTCTGAATTAAAAAAATTGAAAATAAAAATGAAAAAGACTCGATTGTTACCGAGCCTGGCCTTACCGTTAGCGCTGCTAATGGGGGAGAGTCAAGCCATCACGCTGCATGAAGTGATAGAGCATGCGGTATTGAACAA
>Ga0209475_10001301_pt1 | contig 32664 bp, 28 predicted proteins | sample tdDd471_FD_187128 | JGI IMG/M metagenome (GOLD analysis project Ga0209475, IMG submission 187128) | Marine sediment microbial communities from the Atlantic coast under amendment with organic carbon and nitrate - tdDd47.1 (SPAdes)... | ecosystem: Environmental > Aquatic > Marine > Coastal >... | reverse complement strand
AATGGCTCAAAATTCGTTCATTGAATTTTATGCGCGGGCGAACCTTTATTAACAAATTTGTGATTATCGATGAAGCACAAAACCTGACACCAAAACAGATGAAAACTTTGATTACACGCGCCGGTCCAGGCACCAAAATGATCTGCCTCGGCAATGTCGCACAGATAGACACGCCTTATCTGACCGAGTCGAGTTCTGGATTAACTTACGTTGTCGATCACTTTAAAAACTGGCAGTACGGCGGGCACATCAAACTACATCGTGGTGAGCGTTCGCGTCTGGCGGATTTTGCGTCCGACAATTTATAACGTGTTAGCGCTTTTGTGTGAGTAAAGGTTGGTTTTTAAGATTGTGGTGAGCCAGTATTGCTAAGCAATCAATAACAAACAGGCCATTGGTGAAGGTGAAACCAGCGGCTGTTTACCCTGGTTTCATGCACGAGTTTTAATCATCTGATTCGTCTTGTGGCGATTTAGCGTCATCAATTGCATTAATGACTGCTACCACCAACGTCGCTAAAGGGATCGCAAAAAATACGCCCCAAAACCCCCATATACCACCGAAAAATAAAATCGCGGCGATTATCGCAACCGGATGCAAATTATTTGCTTCCGAAAATAGTAGCGGTACTAGCACGTTACCATCGAGTGCCTGGATTATCAGATAGGTAATCACTAAATAGGCAAAAGTCTCATTCGGCCCCCACTGAATAATTCCGACTAGTGCGACCGGAATGGTCACTAGCGTGGCACCAATGTAGGGGATCAGAACCGAAAACCCCACTAACACGCCCAGCAACAATGCATAATTTAAACCGAAAATCATAAAAGCAATGTAACTGGCGATGCCTACGATAAATATCTCCGAGACTTTACCGCGGGCATAAGCGCCTATCTGGCCATCAACCTCAAGCCAGACACGGGTTGATAATTCGCGTTCGCTTGGCAACCACCGTAAAAACCACACCAGAATCTTTTCTTTGTCTTTCAATAAGAAAAAGACAAGCAAGGGTACCAAGATCATGTAGATCAGTACCGATACGATGTTTTTAAATGACGCCAGAGAAAACGAAACTAAAACATCACCCAGATTGCCGAAGCCACCGCCGAGTTGCGCAATGGTAGTTTCGATACTTTCTCTGGTAACAAATTCGGGATATTTTTCTGGCAACTTCATCAACATATTTTTAATCTGAGTTGCCATTGCCGGTAAATCACTAAACAGGGTTTCAAGCTGCTGCCCCGCCAGCGGAATAATACCGATAATAATTGTTAAGCTAATGGTGACAAAGCCGAGAAAAACCACAATGACCGATGGTAATCGCGGTAAACCGCGGCGTTCCATTGCGGACACAGCCCATTCAAGAATATACGCAATCACGATAGCGACCAGCAGAGGCGTAATAATCGGGCCGATTAACCAAATCCCGAGAAAAATGAATAGCAGAATGACGGCTAGAATCACCGCTTGAGGATTTGAAAAATTCCGTCTAAACCATCGCACAAACAGCTTGGTCATGGAAACACCTTTATTATTTTTTAATTATCCAGTACAGATAGAGATTGCCGGCTGTTTCTATCTGAAGCTCATGATCAGTCATCGCAATATAGGCCTTAAAATCTCGCTCAGAAGCCGGATCAGTCACTTTCACAAAAACCACCTCGCCCGGTTTGGCCTGATTTAGCGCCTGCTTCATCTTCAAAAGTGGCAATGGGCATCTCAGATCCCTCGCATCCACTTCATAATTGGCCTGAAGGGTCGTATTTTGTGATAAAGGCTTGTTTTCTGGGTTTAGCATAAATGTTAGACTGGAAAAAAATGACTGCTATAGGGAACTAATGATACTCAATGCTTTCCTATTAGCAACTAATTTATCTAAATGAAGTAAAGCGAGAGACAGTTTTTGAATAAGTTAATCATTGTACTCATTGCCGGAATTTATCAATTTGCCGCAACCGCCACGGCCGCTGAGTTGCCAGATATTGGCAGCAGCTCGTCACAAGTATTCAGCCTGGTGCAAGAACAAGCGCTCGGCGACGATTATATGCGACAGCTTCGTGCAATAGCACCAATTGTCAATGACGCCGAAATCAACGATTACATCCAGCACCTCGGCTTTAAATTGGTCGAAAACAATCTGGCTGCGCAAGATCGAAAGTTTTCGTTCTTCGTTATCCGTGATTCAGCAATCAACGCATTTGCCCTGCCTGGCGGTTATATCGGCATTCATACCGGACTGATCATGAAAAGCGAGACGGAAAGTGAACTGGCTTCGGTTGTTGGCCATGAAATCGCCCACGTTACCCAACGCCATCTGGCGCGCCGCATAGAATTACAGAATCAATTAACCATTCCGTCCTTAGCGGCCTTCGCCGCTGCCATTTTAATTGCCTCCCAAGCCAAGAATTCGCAAACCGGCGTCGGTGCTCTTATGGGCGCACAAGGACTCGCGCAGCAGGCAATCATTAATCACACACGCTCTAACGAAGCCGAAGCCGATCGTATCGGTATTTCGACTATGTATCAGGCCGGATTTGACCCAAAAGGTGCAATCACTTTCTTTGAGAAAATGCAGGAGAATTCTCGTTATTATTCAAATGCCTTTGAGTTTTTAAGAACTCACCCGCTCTCTCGTTCACGAATTACCGACGCGCGTTTAAGAGCCCAGGAGTACCCTAATCGACGAGTGCAAGATCCATTAAGATACGAGCTAATCAAAGAAAAGATCAAAGCCTTGTCTGCTGAGGTCAATCCGGTCACGATACAACGATTTGAGTCTCAGTTTAAGGACGACCAATTCAAGACACCCGCCCAGTTGTATGGCTATGCTATTTTTATGATTCGGGCAAAAAAATATGATATCGCTGAAAAACTATTAAAAAGCTTACGTTTCTCCGATAGTAAACAACCCAGTTACGCAATTGCATTAGCGCAACTGGATATCGAAAGAAAATCGCCTAAAAACTCGATCGATACGATTACAAGATTTCTAGCCCAATCACCGGGTAATCAGGCGCTCGTCGAAACACTGGCAGAGCTCTATATTGCGGACAGTAATTACCTGAAAGCGCGAGAGCTACTACTCGAAAATATTCACATGACTGAGTACGCCCCCTACATGCTCAAGTTATTGTCAGAAGCGCAGGATGGTTCAGGATTTAAATCGGAAGTCTTTGAAACCGAAGGTAACTTTTTGTTGGCCATGGGTGATTTGGGTGGCGCACGAATTCAGTTTGAACAAGCATTAAATGTTCATACCGATGACCCTTACGCGCGAGCGCGCATCAATTCACAGATTAACCGTATCAGAGAATACATCAGGCAACGTTCGTTGCGCCGTTAAGCTTGCCGATCTAATTCACCGACTCCCTGCTTTTAGACTAGAATAAGCTAAAAAGTGGGGTTTTAATTTTTTGTTTCCAGCCCACTCAAGTCACCCTTTTCTATACCGATACGACTAATATCGATCACTACTCCCACAATATAGGATTGTATTATGGGCAATATTATTTCCACCGGAGCGCTTAATTCTTTTAGGCCATCTAATCAAACGCTCACTCATCAACCATTAAGCCCCGCTAAGCTTCAGCAAACCGGCCAACCTTCAAGTGTGGCCAGCCACACGCTTGAAACTGACAGTCTTGAATCACACATTGCACAATACAAAGCACAATCCATTACCTATCAGTTGTTAAAAGCGATTGCCGCTCAAGTAGCTAATAAAGACAAGGTAGTGCAACAAAAGCCGGAATTGGCATATTTTGCGCAATCTTTGAAGAAAAGCATTCAATTAACGTTTGAAACTAGCGCGTGGCGAGATCAAACATCAATCCATGCGGCCTTCGACTATTCAGTAGAGCAGCGCGCCGAGTTGACGATTAGTGATTTATCGCTACCAGTGGGAATTGAATTTGATTTTGATTTTGAATTTGAAACCGAGACTCAATTTAGTTTTACGATAACATCAGCTGGTGGCGACGCGGAAGCGCAACATTCTGATCCGCTAATCATTAATCTGAACAACACCGGTTTTGCCTTTGCTCAAAATCAAACGATCAGATTTGATCTCGATGCCGATGGCCAACTTGATGAAATTAGCCAATTAAGCGCTGATAATTATTTTCTTGCACTGGATATTAATCAAAATGGCGTCATTGACAATGGCAGAGAATTATTTGGTGATCTTAATGGTAGTGAAAACGGTTTTATCGAATTGGCCAGATATGATGATGACCGAAACGGGCAGATAGACGCTAATGATCGAATCTTTCAGGCTTTACTACTGTCTAACTTATCGACTCTCGAGACCCCTTCACTCACATATTTAGCCGATACCAACATAACAAGCCTGGCTACAAACTACACTACAACACAACAGGCTTTTACGGGTGATAATCACATGATCGCCCAATCCTCCTATCAAAGAAAAGATGGTAGTTTGGGTCAGATAGGTGATTTTCTGCTTAGGTTGAAGTAGCTTGTGTCTGGCAGCCAGGCACATGTTGCCCGAATAGCTAAACAAACAGGTCAATTCCAACCACCGTATCCAGCTCTTGCCTGACCAGAATATCTTCATTGGATTGGTATTGTTGCGCGGGTGACTGGCGGTTTAATGGTAGGTTAGACGAGACGGTATTAGTTTGACTATTTAGCTGGCTGATCTGGTTTGAAGAAGGCGTCAGTCTGAATAAGCGTGTGTCGCGAACCTTTGCAGACTTTTCCGTTGCAGTTTGCTCAGCGACATTCGCATTAGCAAAACTCCGTCCAGACGAATTATTCGTGCTAGTAAGATTCCCATAGGATTGAATGAGCGGATTGATCTGCGGCATTTATTAACTATCAGGTATTAGGCTTTTTGACCAGGCTATCTTTAAACACGCAGCTTACGACGCCTCTCCCGTTTGAGTATAGCTTAAATTTTAGCCCTTTTCTTTTCGGCGACTTTATTTCGCAAATAGGCAGGTTGGAGCTTCTCAGGCGATAGCAGGTCTTGCGCGAGATATTTTTGCTTGGCAATCACTAAACCGGCTGCCGCTCGTGGGAATTTATTGTCGATTAATTCAACCGCTTCAAGACCCTTTTCGCAAAATATTTCATGATACGCGGACCAGCCACTGCCTATCTTAACAAAATCATCGCGTCCGAATTGCTCAAGTGCCGAAAAATCGATTGCATCCGGCGCGATGACCTGCTCATTGATAAGCGGCTCGAATTGTCCTTCTTCACCTCTTTTATATAGCGCGTAATAGACTTCATTCATGCGCGCATCGATAGCAGCCAGACAATAGGTTTTATCGCTCAATTCAAAAGCTTGCTGTGCCAGACTTTCCAGGCTAGACACTGCGATCGTTGGTATATTTGCGCCATATGCCAATCCTTGTGCGACGCTGACCCCAATGCGGATCCCGGTAAACGCGCCAGGGCCTACATGGCAGGCGAGCGCATCTAATTGATTTAGTCTTAATGACGCGTCCGTTAAAAGCTTTTCAACCAGCGGCAACAGCAAACTGGCATGTTGGCGCGGCGCGACCTGATAAGATTCGGTTATCTCATTGTCATTTAATAGAGCGACAGAGCAGGCTTCAGTCGAGGCATCAATACAAAGAATTTTTGTCATCATGTTTTCGCTTAATTTTTCGCAGAAATTATATCAGTCAAGAACTGGTTCACCAATTCGGGGTCTCGCGTACGTTTCATATCGGGCAGCGAATTAATAAATATTTCACCGTAATTTTTACCAACGAGCCTTGGGTCGCAAATGCATACCACCCCACGATCGGTTACGCTTCGAATGAGGCGACCACAGCCCTGTTTTAATGACAGAACAGCTTCGGGAATTTGCAAATCAAAAAATGGGTTACCGCCAGCCCTTTTGCATTGGTTAATTTTTGCATTCAATATGGGGTCGTCTGGGGAAGCAAATGGAAGTTTGTCGATAACCACCAGGATCAAGTTATCGCCACTTACATCGACACCTTCCCAAAAACTTCCAGTAGCGAGCAATACGGAAGACGGCGTTTTTTGAAATCGCTCCAGAAGATCTGCTTTGCTTCCCTCGCCTTGCACCAGACATTCAAATGTATCTAACTCCCGCAGTGCTTCCGCACCGGCCTTGAGCGCCCGATGACTGGTAAATAATACAAAAGCTCGCCCCTGGCTCATATGTAGTAATGGCACTATCGCTTCAATCACTTTCTGGGTGTGTTGCGGAGAACGCGTAGAAGGCAAAGAACGTGGCACATAAAGCAAGGACTGTTCGGCGTAGTTAAAAGACGAAGGCAAGTCGAGCGTCTCAATGTCTTGCCACCCTAGCGATTGAATAAAATGCTCAAAACGGTTATTGACGCTCAGTGTCGCGGAAGTCATTATCCAGCTGGATTGGTTATAGCGCTCACGACTTTGTTGAAATAACGAGGCAACATTCAGCGGAGTGGTATTTAAACGAAAGCCACTTTTCATTGTTTCAAACCAGTTAATTCGAGCAGCGTCCTGGTTTATTGCCTGTTGAAATTGTGTGATGGTATGACGAAAACCTATCAGTCGATCAAAGCAGGATTCTAATACTTTAGTTCTTGTAGAATTAACTTTAACTATTTCATATAGATTATTGATTTTGTTTGCTAATTCTTCTAAAGCCGACGTGTACCTTGAATGAGGTTTCCATTCGTCACGCGTATCATATTCTGGTAGCGCCAGGCGAAATTCCTTAGCCTCTTTTGCCAGTCGTTGTGCCTCTAACATCAGGTCTCGACTGTCTGTTACCTCAGTTCGGTATTCGAGTTCAACTTCACGACATAATTCATTAATTTGTCGGCTTGATAGCGAATCGCCGTAAAATTGATAAGCCGTTTTGGGTAGGTGATGGGCTTCATCGATAATAAAAACGTCGGTATCGGGTAATAACTCACCAAACCCATCTTCTTTTAAAACAAGATCAGCTAATAACAAGTGATGATTGACGATAAGCACTTTGGCCTTACGCGCTCTTTCTCTAGCCGCCGCGAGATAACATTTCTCAATAAAAGGGCAATCCTGGCCCAGGCAATTTTCGGCGGTGCTGGTCACATAGGGAATCACGGGCGAATCTTCCGGGAGTGGCGATAATTCGGCCAAATCACCTGAATCGGTTTTATCCCGCCAGAGATTCACCATGGATAAATGTTTAACCGTGGTTGGATCGGGTAATCGCCCGGATGCGAGTGTCGACTCCAGTCGATAGTCGCAAAGATAATTATTGCGCCCTTTTAATAATGCAGTGGGCGGCGAAATTTCAAGGATTTTGAGCAACGCCGGTAAATCACGCTTAAACAACTGGTCCTGCAAGTTCTTAGTGCCGGTAGACACCACCACTTGCTTCTCAGACATTAGAGCCGGCGCCAGGTAGGCAAAAGTCTTGCCTACCCCCGTACCTGCTTCAACAACCAGATTCTCGCCCGATTGAATAGCCTTATTAACGGCGACGGCCATGGTTTGTTGTTCTTTGCGCGCTTTGAAATTATCTTTGGCTTTAGCAAATGGACCATTATTGCCCAGCAGATCATTAATCTGCGATTCTGTGATTTTCAAGATTCGAGCGCCCAGACAAGTTCACCTATTGCTTTATATTTAGCGACTGTCATTGACCCGCGTTTGTCTTTCGGGGCGTCAGCCAGTTCTTTTTCGATAATTTGTCGGCTAACCCGATAAATTTGAGTCGGTTGGTAATCAGCATCGTATATAACCATCAATAATGAATCCCAGGCACCGTCGAGACTTAGTTGTCCAAGTTTTTGACGTGCTTTGCCCCCTTTAAAAATTACTCGACCTTTGATAAGGAATTTTTCACCCCCCTCGCCCGGTTGCACAGCATCGACGCCGTTTTCACCGTCTAGCTTCTGCAGATGCAACTTATCAATCGCATCAAACCTCGCTAATTCTGCAGTGACGGGCAATGCCTGACCAGTCGTGTTACGGTAATCAGCCGCCACGTGTCGGGTCTGTTCTATTAACAGAGAAATGTCGTAAGTATCTTTGGTGGGCGTATCGCTCAAAATAAAAACACACTGGATAGCTTTTAAGAGCATCGGATTATAGCCCGATGCTCGAAGATTTTATAGACTCAGTCAGATACTGATGTTGATATGTGAGCCAACCGACTTTTTACCCTTTTCATCGTAGACAGGATCGGTTTCCGCTTTTATCGCCTTAGCCTCTTTCGCCGTCTGTTTGTGAACTGGCGTTTTGTGTTTTTTCTGGTGGCCCTGTTTTTGCTTGTTAGCGTCCTGTTTGACGGCATTGGCGGTTTCAGTTGCGTCCACCTTAACTCGGCTTTCAGTACCAGTCGCCTTTTTGACACTGGTTTCACTGGCACCGGTTTTAGTCATAGTCCCTAAATTAATCATATTATTAATCGTTTTGTTTCACTGGCAATGAGTTTAATTGCCGTTTTACGACCCTCTTTAGACTTAGATTACTGCAAGATTTTGCTGCACTAATGATTATATCGGCTACAATTTGACCAAGTTTACTTAAGTTGTTGATTATTTTAAATCTATTTTGCAATCTGCTGCGAATTTTGGTTTAGTTGCTATACTCTAAACACAGACTCATGGAAACGATAACCTGTTTGGCTTTTTGTTAAAGGTTCCATTCTCAACATCCTCTTAACTAAGGACCCAACTGAAAAATGGATATCCACGAAAATCAGATAAAAAAAATAAAAAACTCCAGCAAAAAGGTTAAATACCTGCCCAGTGAAATTTGTTTGCTACCAATTAGCGAACGCCCATTTTTCCCGCCGCAAACCTTACCCATTTTAATGAACGAAGAAAGTTGGCGAGATACCATTGAACACATCAATGACGAACATAACAACATCACCGGTCTGGTCCTGGTTAAGAACCCGTTACCTGAAAACGCTAAGCCGGATGAATTTTTCAACGTTGGCACACTGGTTAAAATACATCATCCAGTATTGTCATCGGGCAAAGTCCAGTTTATCGCCGAAGGTTTACAAAGATTTCGAATTAAAAAGTGGATCAGAAAAGAGCCACCTTTTCTGGTCGAAGTGGAATACCCGAACGAACCTAAATACAGCGAAACCGACGAGCTAAAAGCTTATGCCGTCGCCATTATTAACACCTTAAAAGAACTCGTCCCCTTAAATCCGCTTTACAGCGAGGAACTCAAATTTTTCCTCAATCGCTTTGATCCAAACGAGCCTTCTCAATTAAGTGATTTTGCTGCGAGCGTTACCACAGCAACACGCGATGCCTTACAAGAAGTTCTAGAAACCGTTCATTTAAAAAGAAGAATGGAAAAAGTTCTGGTTCTGATTAAACGCGAACTTGAAGTTGCTCAACTTCAAAAAGACATCCATGACCAGGTCGAGGAAACGTTGAGCGAACATCAAAGACGTTTTTTCCTCAAGGAACAATTAAAAGCCATCCAAAAAGAACTCGGAATTGCCAAAGACGATAAAACCGCGGATATGGAACGGTTTGAGAAAAATATCCGCGATAAGATTTTACCCGACACGGCCAAAGTGAAATTTTATGAAGAACTCGACAAACTGGCTATTCTCGAATCGGGTTCTCCCGAATATGCGGTGACACGAAATTATCTGGAGGTCTTTTCAAAATTACCATGGGGCGTGTACACCAAAGATAATCTAAAACTTCGTTCGGCTAAAAATGCCCTCGATAGAGAACATGCCGGCCTTAAAGATGTCAAACAGCGTATCATCGAGTTTCTGGCGGTCGCGGCCTTAAAAGGTGAACTGTCCGGGTCAATCTTGCTATTAGTGGGACCACCTGGCGTCGGTAAAACATCTATTGGCCGCTCTATTGCCAATGCGCTCAAACGACAGTTTTTCCGTTTTTCCGTAGGTGGCATGCGAGACGAAGCAGAAATAAAAGGTCATCGCAGAACCTATATTGGTGCGATGCCCGGAAAAATTGTGCAGGCGTTGAATGAAACGGGTTCATCTAATCCCGTGATCATGCTTGATGAAATCGATAAGATAGGCTCAAGTTATCAAGGCGATCCTTCGTCTGCTTTGCTCGAAGTGTTAGATCCAGAACAAAATAATCAATTCCTTGATCATTATCTGGATGCCCGTTGTGATTTGTCCAAAGTACTATTTATTTGTACCGCAAACCAGCTAGACACCATTCCAAGACCACTACTCGATAGAATGGAGGTCATACGTTTAAGTGGCTATATTCTGGAAGAAAAAGTTCAGATAGCTACGCAACATCTGTGGCCGAAGCAGCTCAGGCTAGCCAACCTGACGGCTTCACAAATCAAGTTGTCGGAAACTGCATTAAAAGCGCTAATCGACGGATATGCCCGCGAAGCTGGGGTCAGAAGTCTGGATAAACTGTTGGCTAAAATTATTCGTAAATGCGCCGTGGATATCGTAAACGGTAAAGTCAAACGCATGACGATTACACGTAAAAACCTGCCCGAGTTCCTCGGGACGCCTCTTTTCACTAAAGAATCTCGCTTGCAAGGTGTCGGAATTGTCACGGGACTGGCCTGGACCTCGCTCGGCGGCGCAACTCTTAGTATTGAAGCCGCCCGAATTCACGGCAGTTCACGAGGATTTAAACTTACCGGTCAATTGGGCAATGTAATGAAAGAGTCGGCCGACATTGCTTACAGCTACATTGCCTCCCACTTAGATAATTATGGCGCCAAACCCGACAGCCTCGACCAGCAATATATCCATTTACACGTTCCCGAAGGTGCGACACCGAAAGACGGGCCGAGCGCTGGCATTACCATGGCTAGTGCACTTTTGTCATTGGTGCTCAACAAACGTGTTAAAGCGCGATTTGCGATGACCGGCGAGTTAACCCTAAGCGGCGCGGTATTAGCCGTCGGCGGTATCCGAGAAAAAGTTATCGCAGCTAAAAGAGAAGGGATTAATAATCTTATTTTGCCAAAAGCCGTTGAAGGGCGTTACATCAAATTACCAAAGCATATCAAGGAAGGGTTAAAGGTCAATTTTGTCAGTCAATTTGATGAAGTCTATAAACTATTATTCTAGCCTTTTGCGTGCTCGGTGATCTTAAAGTAATATCCCGGTTATAAGCGCCGGGATTTATTGATCGGTCAATATCTGTGACTCGACAAGCCTCGCCATCATCTGAATATGGGCGGGCGAATCGTTGAGCGCTGCGACGTATTCGAAAGATTCACCGCCGGCCTCTAGGAAAATCTCTTTATTTTCCATTGCGACTTCTTCTAAAGTCTCAAGGCAATCACAGGAAAAGCCAGGGGTTACCAACACCACATTTTTTGTTCCTTCAGTGGGTAGCTGCGCCATGCGTTGGTCCAGATAAGGTGTCAACCACTCTTCCCTGCCGACTCTCGACTGAAAAGCCATTTCCCATTCCGTTTCAGATAATTCAAGTGTGGCAGCTAATTTCTTGGCCGTGACTTCGCTTTGAGCTAAATAGGGATCACCTTGTTTAACATAACGTTTCGGGATCCCGTGGAACGACATGACCAGCTTTGCGCCAGCGCGCATCTTGGGCCGAATAGAGTCAGCAAGTGCTTGAATATAGTGAGTATCATCATGATAATCATTAATCACGCGATAACGATTTTCAGCAAAGGACTTTAGACGGGCCAACTGGTCGGTGACCGGGGCTGTCGTGGTAAATGAGAATTGCGGATATAACGGCAACACAATCACCTCATCTGCTCCCCAATCTTCAAGTTCACTGGCCGCCGCTTCAATTGACGGCGACCCGTAAGTCATTCCTAGTGCAACTTTAAAGTGGTGTTGATCAGACTCATCGAGCAATTGTTGAAGCTTAGATTGCTGGCTTTTACTGTAGACCATCAATGGCGAGCCTGAATCCAACCAGATCTTCTGATAATTTTTAGCCACTCTGGCGGGTCTAAAGGTCAGAATAATGCCATAAAGAACGGGAATCCAAATAAGCCGCGGCGCGTCGACGACGCGTTTATCACTTAAGAATTCTTTTAAAAACTGGCGTACGGCGCCCGTCGTTGGATTGGCTGGCGTCCCCAGGTTAACTAGCAAGACGCCGTATTTTTTTTTAGACATACAAGGAAAGGTTCGACAATTATCCGTTTAGTGCGCTAAAAATTGCAGCTTTAATCTCGTCCAGGCTACCGACACCGGGTACCGTTACATACTGCGGTGCTTTGTCACCACCTTGCTTAGCCCAATTGGAATAATAATCGACTAACGGGCGAGTCTGGTCATGATAAACATTTAAGCGATCTTTAACCGTCGCTTCGGAATCATCGGGACGTTGCACAAGATCTTCACCCGTAACATCATCTTTGCCTTCAATTTTTGGGGCATTGTATTGAATATGATAGGTTCGACCAGATCCGGGGTGTACTCGGCGACCACTGAGTCGTTTGATGATTTCTTCATCGGCAACGTCAATTTCGACTACAAAATCAACATCGATGCCGTTTTCTTTCATTGCATCTGCTTGAGGAATGGTTCTTGGAAAGCCATCGAGTAGGTAACCATTTTCGCAATCGGCTTCGGCTACTCGCTCTTTCACTAGACCAATAATAATGTCATCAGAAACTAATTTGCCAGCATCCATAACCGCCTTAGCCTGTAATCCAAGCGGCGTTCCGGCTTTGACTGCTGCCCTTAACATATCACCAGTTGAAATCTGCGGAATATTATATTTTTCTATTATAAACTGAGCTTGTGTTCCTTTTCCCGCGCCTGGCGCTCCAAGAAGGATGATACGCATTCTAGTCTCCGAAAGATTGCTGTCATTGTAATAAGGCTGTCATTATAGACAGCTACCGCATGAGTTCAAACCTAAATATCACCTTTTATTGATCTGGGTAATAGATAGCGACAGTTAAATCACTCTGGACGGTTAGATGGCTTGATAACTTCTGGTTATTATCGAATCAGCGCGACTTATTGACAATTTCAGAGACTAATGCGACATTTGCGGTTCATTTCTTTCATGGAGAGCAGTCCAATGAACAATACAAGCACCGATATTGTTGTTATCAGCTTCGCTGATAATTTGCTCTTTGTGACCCCATATGACTTCAAATAAATAACCCAAGTCTATTTCACAATTGTCACAGATTGACTGATTGAGATTGAATCAGAATAAAGCGTTTCGAGCCTGTTCGATCTAACAAGCGATTTTCATCGTGATTAAACAGAGTTATACGCTTGTCGTGACGGTCAAATCAGTCTTTCAATCACACAGAGCAACGGATTTAACGCCTATACATTCGCTATAGGAGTCGGTAAAACACTCAGCACTACAGGTGTCATTTAAGACCGGTACGCCTGATGGCTGTAAAATGGAATAAATTATGGATGCAATTAAACAACCTAATCCGGGATTCATTCGCCTTTTTAAACTCGCGATTAAGGGAGACAACCAACAAGACTATACCTCAGGGTCCATCGGACAAGCTGCGTTTTTACTGGCAGTCCCTATGGTGTTAGAAATGGTCATGGAATCTATTTTTGCGGTAACAGATATATTTTTTGTCTCGGGGCTAGGCTCGAAAGCTGTCGCAGTTGTCGGCCTGACCGAAGCAGTGATCACCCTGCTTTACGCTGTCGCCATTGGCCTGAGCATGGCAGTCACAGCGATGATAGCGCGTCGCGTCGGTGAAAAAGATATTGAGTCCGCCAAATTAGTCGCCATGCAAACGCTCTATGTTGGAATGGCAGTGGCCTTACTTGTCGCGTGCATCGGCATTGCGTTTGCGGAGGAAATTCTAGTCGCCATGGGGGCTGATGATGAAGTCAAAACCATGGGAAAGAATTACACGAGTGTAATGCTAGGTGGCTCGATCACTATTTTATATCTGTTCCTGATTAACGCCATCTTTCGTGGTGCAGGCGACGCTGCGATTGCGATGCGATCGCTGTGGCTTGCAAATGGTATCAATATTGTCCTTGATCCTTTACTGATTTATGGCATCGGCCCTTTTCCAGAAATGGGCGTCGAAGGCGCGGCTGTTGCAACTACCATAGGACGTGGGATTGGCGTTTGTTACCAGTTGTACCATCTTTTCGGTTCGAGTAGCCGAATTACGCTGGATTCTAGACACTTAGGGTTTAATTGGGATATTTGTCGTCGACTATTGCGCGTATCAGTCGGCGGAGTGTTCCAGTTTTTAATCGCGACGGCTAGCTGGATTGCTTTAGTGCGAATCATTTCAACCTATGGCAGTGCCGCTATAGCCGGATACACTATTGCAATTCGGGTAGTCATTTTTACTATCTTGCCCGCTTGGGGATTAAGCAATGCCGTCGCGACGCTGGTCGGGCAAAACCTTGGCGCTGGAAACTCGGAGCGCGCGGAAAAATCCGTTTGGAAAGTCGCCAAATACAATGTGTACTTTTTAGTCAGCGTGGCGATTATATTTATTATTTTCGCTCGACCTATTATTGAAATATTTAGCCATGATTCGGCGGTGATTAACTACGGCGTTGATTGCTTACGATTTATCAGTTATGGCTATGGATTTTTTGCCGTTGGTATGATTGTTGTACAAGCCTTTAATGGTGCTGGCGATACTGTTACACCAACCAAAATTAACTTCTTTTGTTATTGGTTGATTCAAATACCGCTCGCCTACCTGTTGGCCGAATCCTTACAACTCGGCCCTATCGGTGTGTTTGCGGCAATTACCATCGCCGAAAGTCTGCTGGCACTGGTCGGCGTTTATATTTTTCGCCAGGGACACTGGAAAGTTAAAACGGTCTAACCGGGTAGCAGCAATAAAATAAAAAATCTGCAACAAATAACTAATGGTCAAATTTAAAAGCCCAACCAGAATTTAATAATCTGAATTGAGAAAATCGGATGCCACAGGCGGCTACTTTGGTCGCCTTTTTTTCGTCTTGACATTCGCCTGACTGGATAATCTATTCAGCTATGGTTCAGAAACGCCAGATAAAATGTCAGCAAAATCATTTGCCCATTATTCGATGAATTCAAATAATTTACATCAGCCGCTCTAACAATTAAGGATCTATCAATGAATAAAATGCCCGTAACTTTATTTGGTTTCATTGGTTTAATATTAGTTTATTCTCAGGTCAATGCAGCAAACGCTAACAGCGATTACCTGATGCTAGATACGCATGTGATCAATACCGAAATAATTAATTTTCCTAATGACAATGAAATTTATCCCGATAAAAGTGATTTTAAGATTATTCATCTGGTCACCATGAGTAATGAACTCGGTGATCGATATGCCACTGTGACCCTAAAAAACCTGTCTACCGGTCGGCGAATTTTCAAGCAAAATCACATTATGGCCCTGTTTGCTGATGGTTCTCGCCTTTCCCCAGCTATAGCGGAAGCTGTCGTCGACGGTAAAGAATCCGTTTCAATTACACTCTACTTCGGTGAACATAAATTTCCTATTTTAACTTTGTATACTCGGGGGTAGGACTTAATTCAATTTGATTTAACCTGACAGATTATCATATAGTGAAGCGGCCCTAATAATAAGTGATTTGTGAAACGAGAATTACACTAGTCTGTAGGAGTTAAAATGCTGTGGGATGCCGATCGAGCTGCAATGCCGGGAAATACAAAGTCTAACCTCTTTAAATCGCGACCATTTTTTCTGATTTTCCTGCTATTATTGCTACAGGCGTGTGTAAAAATTCCAAAAGCAACCCACTCCCCGGCAGTACAACAACCGCTCGCCCCCATAGAATACCATTCAGCTTTTGGTGAAAAACCACACTTACCTTCTGCTGATCGATTGTTTGAGTTAACGGCAGAACAACAAGATTCTTTTACCCAATATTTAACTTTGCAACAATCTTACGGCACACCCGCTCATGAAATCGTCACCGATTATCTGACACAGTTTAACCAGGACTTTAACTATTACAGTGCGACCCTCACCGCGCGCGATGCCTTCGAGAAGCGCCAGGGAAACTGCTTGTCCTTGGCAATATTAACAACAGCAATCGCTCGCCTGGCCGCAGTCGAAGTTGGCTACCAATTGATGGATATGCGGCCTGTATATTCCAAACAGGGCCAAGTGGTATTCACCGCTCAGCATGTACGCTCGATCCTTTATGATCCTGATTATGTCAGCAAAACAGATACCATTGTTTTTATGCGTCCACTGATCATTATTGATTACTTTCCAACCAATCGTTCCAGTATAAAAGAGATGGTTTCGGAAAACGATTTTGTATCTATGTATTTTCGTAATATCGCGGCGGACGCCATTGCAGAACGCGACTACAAGAAAGCGTTCTGGCTAGCCGACGAGTCGCTAAAATACTCCCCTAATAACTCTCACGCATTAAATATGTTGGCTGTGATCTATGAAAACATGGGTTATCAGCAAAATGCTGAGCAGCTTTATCAATATGGTCTTAAATATTCTCAGGAAGAACTGGAGTTATTAAGTAATTATAAAAGCTTTTTGGCCCGCCACAAACGGTACCAGGAAGCCGAACTCATCAAGCAACGCATTGAACAAATAAACGAGCCAAATCCGTTCGACTGGCTCAAACAAGCCGATGAAGAACTGGCCATGAACAACCTTGATGAAGCGCTGCGCTACTACAATAAAGTTATTCAACTAGCACCCTACCTTCATCATGGTTACGCTGGAAAAGCTAAAATAGAATTTCTTAGAGGCAACACTTCGCGCGCAAAAATAGCATTTAAAAAGGCTAAAGAGATGACTGTAGATGAAGAGACCAGCCTGCTGATGCGAGCAAAATTAAGCGCATTGAACGATTATGAAAGTCAAAATTAATGAAATAAATTTCTAACGCGCTGTCCAGCCGCCATCGAGCACAATCGCCTGGGCAGTCATATTTCGTGCAGTATCGCTTAAAAGAAACTCACAGGTACCGGCAAGCTCCTGGATAGAAATAAACGCTTTCTTTGGCATAGGCGCTAGCATAATTTCGTTAACTACCTGCTCTTCAGTGATGCCGTGTTCTCTCGCCTGAGCGCTAATCTGCTTCTCGACTAAGGGTGTTTTGACGTACGCAGGACAAAGCGTATTAATCGTAATATCATAATCGGTAATTTCTAAGGCGACGGATTTCGAAAAACCCAGTAAACCGTGTTTAGCCGCTATGTACGCGCTTTTGTAAGGTGATGCCACTAAAGCATGAATAGAACCGATATTAATTATCCGTCCATAATTAAGCGTTTTCATGGAAGGCAATACTGCTTGAGTTAATCTCGCGACCCCGACTAACATTACCTGCACTAAAAAATCCCATTTATCCATCGGAAAACTCTCAAGTGACTCAACGTGCTGTATACCGGCGTTGTTAATAAGAACATCCAATGGCTTATCGAGACTTTGAATGAGATGGTCGATTTGCGATTGCGAAGTGACATCCAGCTGCACGGCTTTGGCATCTCCGCCCGCCTGATGAATACTTTGAGCCACACTTTGCGCGAGCGCAAGATCGCGATCGCTTACCAGTATCTGGTGACCTTTAGCAGCGAGATGTTGCGCAACCCCTTCTCCGATACCACTGCCAGCGCCGGTTATTAATACTTGCATTTTATTCACTCGATTTCAGATTGAATGATTTTATTTATCGGTGAGGTCACTTTAACAAAAATTGAATTAAAGCAATCTAGTACTATAGTGCTATGGCGACGAGTATGATTAGAACCAAGGCGCTGCTATTATATGGTTATCGACACCTACTATAAGAGCCCCTAGATATGCTAGCGCATTTCCTGAAATCAGCGAGCAGAACAGTTGTATTGGTTTTCCTGTTTTTCATCTACTGCTGGCCAATTTTTGCCGGCGATTTCAGCCAGAGACCTGATTTTCTTGGCGATAAGATCATTAAAAATTACTATGATGGAAAGAAAGACGATCTGCTTACCGCCGGTTGGCTTTATCAGGAATTTCAAGCGCGTCAGCACCATAAAAACTTTCCGCAAGCAAATGCCAATACTTTGCGAAAAATGGCCTATTTTAATAACACCATGGCGCTCGTCGATACCACCAACTCAGGCGGTTATGGTCGACTTTTTGGGCCAGCAGAATCACACCCCCCTGTCAGTGGTTACGAGTTTATTAGCTACTCTGTCGATGAAAAAGGCGATCTTGATACGTCGTTAATGTTGCAGATCCCGGATACATTTGATCGTAAAAAGCGTTGCGTGATTGTTGCTGCTACTTCTGGCTCGCGAGGTATTTACGGCGCCGTTAGTACTGTCGGCACTTGGGCGCTTACCAATCAATGTGCGATTGCTTATACCGATAAAGGTACCGGCACCGGGTTTTACTTTTTTGACACCACAAGCGGTTACGCCATAGATGGTGTTTACCAGAAAAAATCCGAGACGAATCGATTAACCTACAGTGAAACGCTAAACGATAACAAGCAACAATTTCTAAAAGTGTTTCCTACCGCTGTCGCGACTAAACAAGCACATTCGATGGAAAACATCGAGCGTAAATTTGGCGAGTACGTTTATCAGGCTGCACAATTTGCATTATACCAATTAAACCAGCATTTTGCGGGCCAGGACCAATTTACACCTGCCAACTCGTTAATTATCGCAGCGAGTATTTCTAATGGTGGCGTCGCGTCGTTACGCGCTGGTGAGTTTGATCAGAATGGCTTATTTGATGGAATTGTTGCGTCCGAGCCAAATATCTATCCACCTAAAAATCATCAACTTAAAATATTCAAAAGTGGCCATCAGATTCCGGCTCATAGTATACCCGGTTATGACTATTTTATTGCGCAAAACCTTTATTCGCCTTGCGCTTTACTTACAGAGCAGATTCAATCTTCACTCGCTTCAGCCAGTATAAAACAATCAAACCTGCAACTTGAAAATTGGTGTAAACAATTAAAAGCTGATGGTTTTATTACTGGTAAAACCATTAGCGAGCTTGCGGAAAGCAGTCTATCGAAATTACGAATGATGGGCATTGATGATAACCAGCAATTATTATCACCGCTTATGGAAGCGATAAAAATCTGGCCCTCTCTCGCTGTTACCTATACCAATCAGGTGGGCCGATATCAGTTTGCAGATAATCCTTGTGGCATATTTTTCGCTGCTTCTGACCCAAAAGATCCAATGCAGACCCTATCCAATGAAAAGCGCGCCTTTTTGTTCGCAAACAGTAACGGTATTCCCCCGACGGCGGGCGTAAATATTTTGTCATTAGATAAAACATCATCCAGTTATCAACAGGCAAAATGTTTTTATCAATTATCTTTAACTGAACGAACAAAACAGGGCGTTCAGGAAATCGTCGCTTCTGCGAAATTACCCGACATCCCGGTCATCATCATACACGGCCAAAATGATAATCTAGTCGCGCCTAACCACACTTCAAGACCCTACTATGCGGCAGCTATTCAAAATCGGCAAAGCACCTTAAATAAAATTCGTTATTACGAAGTGACCAACGCACAGCATTTTGATGCGTTTCTTACGATTCCGAACTTTGCACAAGTTTACATCCCGCTGCACTATTATTTTGAACAATCACTCGATATCTTGATGGCAAACCTGATTCACAATAAACCATTACCGCCAAGCCAGGTAATTAAAACAAAAACCCGTGCGCTGGTGGATGGTAACCTGGAGCCTTTATCTGCGGACCACTTAACGCCCATTCAATCAACGCCAGAAAATCCTATCGAGTTAAAAGGTAATCGCTTGATCATTCCTTAAAAATGAATCAAAAAATCAGGCTAGAGATTTTTAACCATATTATTGATATGATTAAGCTGTGCTCCCTGCCGCGTCTGAAACTCTTCGCCAGTGTATCCCCACCAATCCCAGCAAGCTTGAGGATTTAATGGCATAAAACTGGATTTGGTCTGCGGGTAAAGAATGACTAAATTGCTCCCTTCAGCCCAGGCATTGTATCCAGCGTTTTCAACAAAAGCCTTGGCAACATTCTCTTCGTTTTGCAGACAACCATGAAATGCGATATGTAACCGACATTTTTCGCCCTTTTGGCACGCTTTGGGAATATAAAGATATCCAATGTCAGCTAAGGTATTTTCTGCATCCTCACCCACAAACTTTGACTGTTCAAAAACAAATAAATGAGTCGCTTCGCTCGCTTTTTTATCTAAGTCGCGGTAGAAATACCTCAATGCTTCGCCTGCGCCATCATAGCTGCAGTGGTTTAAATACGGTGTTTTACTTTCGCCGCATTCAACGCCGAAGTCCATTGTTGGCAGACCATGTCCCGCTGGAATATTTAACACTTCTTGTGGAATAATCCCTGCTTTTTGATATAAAGCCGATTGTGACTTGGTCACTTCTCGACTGACACGACTATCTTTTTCTCCATGAAAGATCCAAACTTTATCCATCGCTAGATTCTTTAATGAAGCAATTTTCTGACTCTCAGCCAGTTCACTCATGGTAGTATACAAGTCATCCACACCGGGAGGTTCTTGACTGTTAACACAGTCAGCCAAAGCAAGTTTAAGATCGCCGCGAGCGCACCCATAAGGTCCTGACGCGAACAGTGCAGCACCTGTCACTTCATCAGAATAAACAATATGGTATTGATGCGCCATATAGCCTCCTGAAGAAATGCCTGACACAGTAATATTCGACCGGTCTAAATTAAGTTTAGGAGTTGATGGTGTGTCTTGCTGGCAGGCCGATAAAAGTATAACGATAAAGATAATTAATAGTTTCTTAATCATTTTCACTTCTCCATTTCTTTACTAGTTTTTTTCTAATTGACACAGCAATAAAAAAGCCGCAATAAATTGCGGCAAAATATGGGAGTATTAATTTATACAGTTGCGGAGACCTGCAGTCGCTCCGCTTCAAATGGCTTTGACTTACAGTTCATAACCAACTGTCAAAGCAATTGTCTGAGGGTCACCATAGAAACCGGTCACGGTATCTTCACCACCAAGACCTGGCGCTACGAGGTTACCCTGGTCATCGAATGTCGCAGGAAAATTGTATCCGGCAACACGATACTCTTCATCGAGCGCGTTTTTCACGTGCAGACCAGCTTTCCAATGTCCTTCCGGGTGATACCAGTTTACCCCAAGGTTTAACAGGCTGTAGCTACCCATATCGAGTTCCGATGGAATTTCGAAAATATGTGTCTCAGAGCGATAAGCCCAGTTCATATTGATGGAAAAATCACCAACTGAAGATTCTATCGTGTAATCACCGCCAAAGTTCATACTCCACTCAGGCGTGTTCGAAATAACCCATTGGTCTGACACATCAATGGTTTGTCCAAGGTTCGGATCAAAGAAGTCGACTCGCACAAATTCGGCATCCACATATCCGATGGCAAGATTAAAATTAAAATTGTCATTCACATACGCTAGCGCTTCGATTTCGAATCCCTTAATTTCTGACTCACCCGCGTTGACAACCTGAGTTGCGAAGTCATTTTGGCCAACTGCGCGTTGTACAGTCACTTGCATATCTTCATAATCGGTGTAGAAAACAGCACCGTTTACTCTGACGGTCCCATCAGCCCAATCACTCTTAACCCCAAACTCATAAGTACCAACACTTTCTGGGTCAAACGGTTCATTTGCTAGCGGGTTGACCGACTGGTTGGCACGCATATCAAAACCACCCGATTTAAAGCCTTCCGCATAAGACGCGTAATACATCATGTTTTCAGTTGTCTGATATTCAACCCCGACTCGCGGCGTGAATTCACTCCAGTCTTTATTGCCACTAAAATCAGATTGAACGGCAAATGGTACTGCGTTGTCTTCTGGAAAAACGGAACCCAGGAATAAATAGCGATAGACATCAGCCGTTTTTTCATCTTTGGTATAGCGTCCGCCCACGGTCATTGACCACTGTTTATTGAGGTTAATATTTGCCTGTCCATAAAAAGAACTGCTTTCGGTTTGTACGCAGCCACCGTTTTCAAGGGTAATACCGGCCAGGCCTAAAATTACGTCAAACGCACCGCACGCATCGCCTTCGTAGTCGTAATAGCCGACAACCGCTTTCCAGGATTCACCGCTATAATTGAGTTGCAGTTCGTGCGTTGTTTGTTCGTCATCATAAATCGCTGGTACATCAAAGGTATTCACTGAAGTCGCATCAAAATCAATATTAGTGTATGTATCACCTTCTCTATCGGCCCAGATATATTTAATCGAGGTATTATCATTGATGGCGTAGTCGACCGTTAAAGAACTACCGCTGGTTTCCACTTCGTTAAACGCAGGCAAACTTGTATCGGAATCGTAAATATCTCCGTAAGGTTGTTGACCGGTAACAAGACTGGGAGTTAGCCGATGGCCACCACGGGCATTACTGTCATCACTCGTTGAGTCGTGGGCGAAACGGAAAAATAAATCGTCGTTAGGACGGTATTCCAGGCTTGCTCGATAAGCGGTTAGTTCTTTGTTATAGTTTTCATCGCCCGTATTAATGAAATCACCAAATCCGTCACGGTTTAAACTGGCAAAAGCGAAGCCTGCATAAAATTTATCTTCAACGATTGGAATCTGTGCCGCTATTTTCGCGTCTCTCTGATTAAACGATCCTACGGTCGCATCCAGGCTCAATTCTCCATCACCCGACATTTCTCGCGTGACATACTTAACCGCACCACCAATGGTATTTTTACCGTAAAGCGTTCCTTGCGGCCCGCGTAGTACTTCAATCCTTTCAAGATCAAGGATATCCATAACTGCGCCTTGTGGACGCGCTATATAGACATCATCAATGTAGATCCCAACACCTGGCTCAAAACCCCATAGTGGGTCTTGTTGACCAACACCACGGATATAAGCCGTCAAAGTTGTGTTAGTTGCGCGACTGACTTGCAGCGTACTGTTAGGTGTATGGAACTGTATGTCGGTGACGTTGGTAATAGCCGATTCAAACATCTGATCTGCGGTAATCGCAGAAACTGAAATCGGTACCTGTTGAATATTTTCTTCCGTACGACGAGCGGTAACAACAATACGAGGCACCCCGTCATCTGCTTCATCCTGATCGGAATTGTCGTCATTCTCAGCAGCCATTAAGCTACCGTTTAAACTGAGCGCTGCGCCAATTAAAACAGCAAGACTTTTCTTTTTAAATCTCTTAGTAGTCATTGCATTCATTACTTCGTCCTCTTATTTTCGCGAATGATAATATTGCTTTTGCAGTCACCTTACAACAAATCATTCAGTCCGTATGCTGTACGATAGTACTATGGGCGAATCACCAATCATCCGCCATTATGCTCTTTAACATTGATGTAAATTAGGACGCTTTTATGTCGCTCAGCTTAATAGGGCTTGTGGGTGGACTTGGTCTGCTTATTTTTGTAACAATTCGTGGTATGAATTTGATGATCGCAGGGCCTTTGTGCGCTTTAATCGTCGCATTTACCAGTCAAATTCCCATTTTCACCGTTTCTCCGGAAACACAGGCGAATTTTTTTACTAACTATATGTCTGGTTTTGCAGGCTTTGTACAAGCCTGGTTTTTAATGTTCTTGCTCGGCTCGCTATTCGGCAAGCTCATGGAAGACAGCGGCAGCGCGGATAGCGTTTCCACCTGGATAGTCAATAAACTAGGAATGAAACACGCCGTTCTTGCAGTGGTTATGGCTTGTGCGATTTTAACCTATGGTGGCGTGAGTGTATTTGTTGTGGCATTCGGCGTTTATCCAATGGCGATTAGTCTTTTTAAGCAGGCCGACCTGCCACGCCGATTTATCCCGGCGACACTCGCTTTTGGTTCTGTTACATTTACCATGACCTCGGCAGGTTCACCGGAAATCCAAAACTGGATCCCAATAAAATATTTACATACTACGCCTTACGCGGGTTGGGAAGTGTCGATAGTAGTCGCCATCTTCATGGCGACTTTCGGCTTCTGGTGGCTAAAACGGATGATCAATAAAGCGCTGGTAAACGGAGAAAGATTTCAAGCCCGATCGACTGACCCAGAACAAAGAACCGCTAAGCTACCCTCTCCAATCCTATCGTTAGTTCCACTTGTTCTGGTTTTAATCACCAGCTTTTTACTCCACGAATCATTAAAGCAATACGCGCTAGTGGTCGCGCTTTTATCTGGGGTTTTATCTTGCTGGTTAATTAATCACCGTTATATTGTAAATCTGGGCGCCGCAGTCAATCAGGGTACAGCAGGCGCACTAATCGCCATCGGCAATACCGCGGCGGTAGTTGGCTTTGGCGCTGTTGCGAAAACCACACCTGCGTTTGCTGACGCTGTTGCTTTTATGACCAGCCTGCCAGGCAACGAATTAATCGGCGCGGCGCTGGCGGTTTCAGTGATAGCGGGTTTAACCGGTTCGGCATCCGGCGGCCAGGCCATAGCCCTTCCCGTGCTAGCCCCTCATTATATTGACGCGGGTGTTGACCCTGAAGAACTCCACCGAATTGTCGCCATTTCTTCCGGTGCTTTAGACTCGTTGCCTCACAATGGATACGTTGTAACGACCATAAGAGCAATTTGTGGTGAAACCCACCAAGATGCATATAATCCGCTCGCCGCATTGACAGTTGTGGTTCCACTTTTGGGTGTTATAATTGCGATAGGATTGTTTTTAATCTAGCCAATAGTTTAAGAACCACAACCTATCTGATAATAATAACAGCGTCTTCACCGAAGCCGGTCACCGGAGTATTGCTTGATTGATAACTGGTTAATTATTACCGTTGCGCTCGGTTATCTGCTTTTGCTTTTTGGTATAGCGGAGTTTGGTGAACGTTACCTTAAAGATAACCGTGCTCGCCCCTGGATTTTTAGCCTTTCTCTTGCAATCTACTGCACCTCATGGGCGATGTATGGCACCGTTGGCCAGGCGGAAAAAACTGGCTGGTTTTTAGCGCCAACCTATTTCGGCTCAATTTTATTATTTCTGTTCGCCTGGCCGGTAATATTAAGAATTGTGCGAATCGCCAAACAAAACAAAGTGACTTCGATTGCTGATTTTATCGCGGGTCGATTTGGTGGCTCACACCTTATCGGCGGCCTGGTCGTGATTATCTGTTTAATCGCTATCATTCCATATATTGCGTTACAGCTTCAATCCATCGTAAACAGTTACCTTATTGTCTCCGGCAACCCGATTGTCAATGCCGGTGATACACAGTCTTCCGTCGGCCAGGATACTGCACTCTACATTACGCTGATCGTGGTCGTATTTACGATTTTATTCGGTACTCGAAAAATCGATGCCACCGAACACCACAACGGCATTATGTTGGCCGTCGCTTTCGAATCGTTGGTTAAACTGACCGCATTTTTGATCGTCGGCTTTTTTGCCGTCTACGTCGTTTTTGACGGTTTCAATGATTTATACCAACAAGCTATTAACAATCCGACCACTCAACGAATACTTGAACAACGTCAACCTTCGTTTATTTACCTGACCCAGGCGTTTCTCGGAATCGTGGCAATTTTATGCTTGCCGCGACAATTCCATGTTTTGGTCGTTGAGAATCGAGACAAACAGGAACTGTATAAAAGCCGTTGGATTTTCCCCGGTTACTTATTGTTGATTAATTTCTTTATTCTACCACTTGCAATCGCCGGTAAACTTTATTTTGGCGAAGCCGATGTTTCAGCAGAACATTACAGTTTGCTCCTGCCTGCTTCACAAGGAAATCCTTTAGTGGCCGGCTTGATTTTCATCGGTGGAATTTCGGCGGCGACTAGCATGATTATCATCGCTGCGATTGTGTTAAGCACCATGATAGGAAATGAATTGCTGGTACCTTTTGCGGTTAAATTTTTCTCTGTAAAACTTTCTGATAAAAACGACCTGGGCAAATTATTACTCTGGATCAGACGCCTGTTAATTTTTACGATATTGATGTTGGCTTATTTTTACTATAGTCGCGTTGCAATAAGTGAACAATTGTCGACTACCGGACTATTGTCAATGGCATTGGTGGCACAACTAGCGCCAGCACTTATCGCGAGCGCTTACTGGAAACGCTGCAATCAAACAGCGACAATCGCGGCTTTAGCAACGGGCGGACTCATCTGGGTTTATACCCTGCTGTTGCCATCACTGGCGTCTGCCGATGTGATATCTAACAATCTTATTGAACACGGCCCTTTAGACATAGGCTTATTAAAACCAACGCAATTATTTGGCCTTTATGGCTTCGACTCATTAACTCACGGTGTCTTTTGGAGTCTTTTGGGTAATCTGTCGATGCTCGTTTTCTTTACCTTGCGGACTAGCCCGTCAATCAAACAAAGAATGCAGACCAGTCAATTTTTTTCTGACGACCCCGATAAACGTCAAGGCTTCGCGATTCAAGATGCCGACTTTAATGTTGATGATTTGGTTGTACTGGCAGAAAGATTTTTGGGCAAAGCCCCCGCAAAGAAAGCTTTTACCCGTTTTTGTCAAAAACATTCATTGAGTGATATCCAGCAAGCCAATGTTCAACTGTTAACCCGCTATACCGAGCAATTGTTGCAGGCTATTATCGGCGCAACTTCAACCCGTCTGGTATTTGAATCGCTGGCCAGCAATAAACAGGTATCATTTGAAGATGTCGCCAACATGATTGATGAAGCAGCCGACGTATTGCTATTTAATCGCGAACTTCTACAATCGGCTATAGAAAACGTTAGCCACGGAATTAGCGTCGTCGATAAAGAGTTGCGGCTGGTTGCCTGGAACAGCCAGTATAAAAAGCTTTTTGACTATCCCGATAGTCTGCTACGAGTCGGTCGCCCCATCGAAGACCTCATCCGATTTAATGCGGCTCAAGGTAAATTGTCACAAAGCAATACGGAAGAAGCCGTTGCCAAGCGCCTTGAATATATGCGCAAAGGTAGTCCCCACGTTTACGAACGTCGCCGTGATGACGGTCTGGTTTTAGAGATGCGTGGAAACCCGATGCCCGGCGGCGGATTTGTCACGTCTTTTATCGATATTACTGAATTTAGACGACAGCAACATGAATTAGAGCAAATCAACCTGGAGCTAGAAGAACGAGTCAGCAATCGAACCGAAGAATTAGAAAAATTAAACCTTAGTTTACTAGAAGCAAAATCGATGGCTGAGTTAGCAAACCACAGTAAAACTCGTTTTCTCGCAGCTGCTAGTCACGACGTTCTTCAGCCTCTAAATGCTGCAAGCCTGTTCAGCGCGGCCTTGTTTGAAAAAGTCGATAGCGATTCTAACAAAGAGTTGGCGCTTCGTATTCAACAAGCTCTTCATTCTGCCGAACAATTACTTAAAGACCTAATTGATATTTCCAAACTGGATTCAGGCAACATCGAGCCCTCGTTAACAAGTTTTTCGGTCAAAGATCTGATGAATCAGTTGTCACAAGAATTTATGGTGCTCGCAAAAGAAAAAGATATCAAGTTGAGAGCGGTATACTGCAATAAAGTCACTCACACCGATCGAACGATGTTACGACGGGTTTTGCAAAACTTACTAAGCAACGCGATTAAGCACTCTCAAAGCACCGATATTCTGTTCGGCTGTAGACGCCATGGCAATGAATTGAGTATTCATATTATTGATCGAGGAAAAGGCATTGACACACGGGAACAAGATGAGATTTTTCACGAATTTGTCCAGTTAGACTCTGATAAGAAAGTTGTGGAAGGACACGGACTTGGCCTGGCAATCGTAAGCCGAATTCTCAATATATTAAAATTACCTTTGGCGTTAGATTCCACACCCAACAAAGGCAGTAATTTTTCAATTCGAATTCCCATTGTCGAGAATGTAGAACATTGCAAAATCATCACAAATTCTGACGATATCAATTTTGATAGCAAGCGATTATCCACCACCGACCGATTAATCGTCTGTATCGATAACGAGCAACAAATTCTCGATGGCATGGAGTCATTGTTACAGAACTGGGGGTATAATAATCTCGTTATGTCACTCGACGGAAAGTTTAATCACGCCGATAATTATCGGGTCGAAAATATCGCTTTAATACTCGCAGATTATCATTTAGAAGATCATAAAACGGGCGTACAGGTTATTAAACAATTGCGCGAACAGGCACAGTGGGATATTCCGAGCGTTGTTATTACAGCAGATCAAACTGACAACGTAAAAAAAGAAATTCAGGAGAACAGTATTTTTCTGTTAAACAAACCGATTAAGCCGTTGTCTTTGAAGACGTTGTTAAACCGGTTGATGAAGGCTTAACCGCCTCAATCAGCCTACTCGTATGCGGTCGGTTGGCTTGAATAGTTCGCCTTTTCTTGGGTTAGCAAACTTATACCCAACCAGATAAACCAAACAATTTGTGACAAACCAAATATTTCAGTAAATAGTTCGTCAGGATAAATCGTAGCAATGCCCGATATTCCTACAATATAACCAAGATAATTAAGCGACCGAGGTAACCAGCCTGCTTGCATAGCTGCAACACTAATCAAAAGAACCCATAGCCCACCAACTAATTCATTTCCACCACCGATACTTTCTGTTATCACTGAAACGGTTACCCAAAGATCAAAAGCTTTGTCCGGATCTGCGTCCATCAGATCAATTGCATGAGCAAGTCCGATATTGGAGATCATTCCACTTGCTATCACCAGACCAACCCAAATGACGCCAAATAAAGAGCCGATTGTCACTATGGGGTTATTGGTATGTTTGAGCTTTTCATGCAAGCCGATAACGAGTATTGCTAGAAGAACACCAAAAACCACGTACATCAGGAAATAAATCATTGAAAATAGAAACTGGTTTTCTTCTAAGTGAGTCATTTTTTCTACCGAATTCCCATCTACGGGGTATGACCAAAAAGCACCATAATATACAAAGGCTATAATATAAATGAGCCCCTGAGAAATCGCCGAAATTCCGGCCAATTTTTGTAACCCCTTCATTCAAAGTGACTCCGTTTGTTTTAAAAAAAACGCCAAGCGCAGCCGCAATATGCACGGCGCTGTTATTTGTCGATTGTCGCAACTGGTTAAGGCTATTCGATATTTTGCACAAAAGGAGAAATCCCATGCAATTCCGCTTTCCCAGACTTATTTTCAATTAATTTCTTTAGACCGGTTACAAAATCATCAGCAGCACTGCTCTCGAATTGAATTTCTAAACAAATAGAATGTTTCTCATTCTTGCGCTGGTTGCTTGATGTGTTCGCTTCAAGCTTTACCTGAACGCCAGTATGCCCAGAATTTGAAAAACAATAAAAATCTAGCTCTGCTAGTGCATATGACTTTTTTTCCCCACATATAAAGGAAACAAACTGTTCTATACTTTTGGGGAAGCCTTCTAATTCATGCGCGAATTTTTTAAGTTCTGAATAATTTGTATACACTTCCGTACTTCCAGAGAAAGTATCATTTGAGGCAAGGACTCGAATTTCTACTAAATCGTCGTCTTGCCAGATAATTTCAAAGGAAAGTAAGTTACTCATTTTTTGTTGCCTTAACGCCGAGCACAAACGAAAATTGCGAGCAAGTCAGCGAGTAATTTTTCGTTTTGCCGCTTCTTGTTAGGGCTTGATTGATTTCTCATATTCTCTAATGCTACGCGCTAATTCCTGTTCAAGACCTTTTTCAATTTTCAAAGCCTGTTTCCATAGTTCTGAAATATTATTTCCAGAAATCATTCTGTCGAATATTGAGACCAACTTAATTTTAAGTTCTTCTCTCTCTTCTGAATCGCCATGTGTAATCGTAGTGTTGTTATCAGGAGAATACATTATTCTGTATTTTTTGAAATTTTCACGAGCCTCGTCTAACGAATAACCGCCATTCGGTCCACCTAATGATTTTGATGAATCTTCATCATCCCGACCATCATCTTCCCAATTACATAAATCACAGATATCATAATTTCCTCGCTCTTCTAGTGTTGGATAACCACAACATGGACAAGTAACTCGATTCAATTTCTTGAAGAATGAACCAAGACCGAGATTTATTTCTTTCGATACCTGTTCGAGCTTTCTTCTTTTTGCAGATAGATCATTCATATTCGATACTTGTTATGGAGTCCTAACGCAGAGCTAATTTTGCGTGTATTTTTAAGCTAAATTTCAGCGTTTTGTTATGAGTGATCAAATATATCACGATAGCTCACCGTAAAAGAATCGAGGCTGTGGGTCATAGAAGATAATGAAATCGTAATCAGGTTGTTGCCACTCAACTCTTAAAACTTGCTCGTTTCCCCATCCTTGAAAAGCTACAGAAGTAATTTTATCTCTAGTCATTGAAGCAAGTACCATATTATCTTGAATTATTTCTACTGTAACACTTGAGTCATAGCCATATGGAAGAAGAGAAACAATCAGCTCTCGGCCATTCTCGTACTGGTGTAGATACGAAATAACGCCTTCATCATGCTCATTTTTATCAGATAAGCCAAATTCCCTTTCAAAAAAATCAAGCTCATCCGGGAACTTAAAATTTACATTCATACTTATTTAGTTCTCATAGCTCATAACGCCAAGCGCTGTCGCAAAATTGCGTAGTGATTAATTTTGTCGAAAGCCGCGTTTTGTTAAGCATTTTTCACCAGTTCCACAATATCATTTCCCGTTAGAACAGGAAAACGTCCAGGGAGACTTTCAATCATTGATGCCGGAAAATGTTTCTCCGAATTCTCGTTTGCGGTAATTACACCCTCAATTCCTGGAACCATTAACACAGAACCTTCTATAGTAAGAACTTTCAACACCGAATTCCAAAAATCATCAGTCACTGGAGGGCTTGAAACTGAAAAGCTATCAAGGTATTCTTCGTGAAAATTTCCAGAAATATCCGGATATTCATCTTCCGCATACCGCAAACGCGGTTCTCCTCCACTACAATTAAAAGATTCGCCAAACATAGATGCGACTCGTTCCGAAGAGATAAGGCGGTCCTCACCATTTTCAAAAAATTGTACGTAAATTGAAAAACTCATAATTCACTTCACATGCTTAACGCACAGCACAGTAGTTCATCTACTGCTGCGCCTTGTTAGTGATTGTATCGCTGTATTCGTAAGTTTTTGACTTACCATCGACTACAATCGAAATGATACTTATGATGACCTCCTTCCTCGGGCAACCAGTGAAGGCACCTTCTAAACTTAGTTTGCGAAAATAAACTTACAGAAGGAGATCATCGCATGAGATTTTACACCAATTCCCACAAATATAGTTGCACAAAAACATCAGACACTCACTTTATAGCCAATCTCTCACAAACTCAAGCGACAATGGATGTCGCTGATTTAAGATAAATACCGTTGAGTCGCTGCTTGTGAAACTCGATAATCAATTCACGGATTTTTCAAGGAAGAATAGATGGCTATCCCTCGTGTCGAAATTGTCGATAGAGAAACACCTGGCTTTTATCATTGTACTAACCGTTGTGTTCGACGGGCATTTCTCTGTGGTGAAGATGAGTTAACCGGTCAGTCGTTTGACCATCGTAAAGCCTGGTTGGAAAAGCGCATGCTGGCGCTTTGTGATATTTTTTCGATTGAAATCTATGCCTATGCGGTGATGAGTAATCATTATCATATTGTGCTTTATCTTGACCCGAAAGCACCGGAGCGTTGGACTGATGAGCAAGTGGCCGAACGCTGGTTACAGGTTTTCTCGAGCCGGCTAGATAAACCTGAAAATGCCCACCTTAGAGAAATGAAAAAACGGGCGATTATGGATAACCCTGACCTGTTACAGGAATACCGAAAAAGGCTGGGGGATTTATCCTGGTTTATGCGGCGCTTAAACGAACCATTGGCTAAAATGAGTAATCTGGAAGACTACTGCACGGGGCGCTTCTGGGAAGGACGTTATACCTCCCAAGCCTTGCTCGATGAAGCGGCGGTGCTATCCTGTTTGACCTATGTGGACTTAAATCCCGTCAGAGCTAAAATCACAGAGAAGCTGGAAGAGTCCAATCATACATCGATTAAAAAGCGATTGGATAACTTGCAAACAGAAACCAATCATCACTCACTCGACCAGGCTATCGAAGCGATGGCGGGCTGTGTCAGAGAAAGAAAGTTGTCTATCACATTACGAGAATACACCGAGCTGACTGAATGGGCAGGCCGTTCGATAGTCCATCCGGACAAGGCCAGTATTCCTGTTCATCTAGCACCGATACTCGACCGGTTAAATCTGCAAAGCAATCATTGGTTAAAGTTGGTCGAAAACTACGGCCGCCACTATAACCGTGTCGCAGGTCCTATCGAGCTGATTCGGCAAAAGGCGAAACAACTGAATAAACGCTGTTTACAAGGTATTTCATCTGCGAAGTTATTCTACTTGCCAACCAACTAACGCCTACCCCAACAAAAATCTAACATTATCCAAACCTTTGGTGAGATTCGCTCGGATTTAATTTGGGATTTCGAGTCATTTAACTTAGTTTCAATCGAAAAACCGCAGAAAAAATCAAATTGGATGCTGAGGATATTTCAATCCAAGTGGATTTTATTGAATATTGGTTGAGTGTCTATTCTTTTGCTCTCGGATTCAATTTTGGGTTTCGAGTAATTTAGCTTAGATTCAATCGAAAAATCGCAGAAAAAATCAAATTGGATGCTGAGGATATTTCAATCCAAGTGGATTTTATTGAATATTGGTTGAGTGATGAGATGGACACCTCCTTCTATATCGGCGTCACAATGCGCCATACTAGTATTTGCTAAGCAACTAGTAAAAAAGGAGGTATCCATGAACGATATTAAACTAATGGCCGTAGACTTAGCAAA
>Ga0209475_10001300_pt1 | contig 32680 bp, 15 predicted proteins | sample tdDd471_FD_187128 | JGI IMG/M metagenome (GOLD analysis project Ga0209475, IMG submission 187128) | Marine sediment microbial communities from the Atlantic coast under amendment with organic carbon and nitrate - tdDd47.1 (SPAdes)... | ecosystem: Environmental > Aquatic > Marine > Coastal >... | reverse complement strand
AACGACCGCACGCCAAACACCCCGCAACCGCCAAGGGGCCGGCGTAAAAACAAGACGCCTCGTCCCGCGCGCTTCACAGCGGGACGGGCCGAGAGAGACGCAGCCTCCCGGGAAGGGAGGGGGCAATCCCAACGACAGAAATGGCCGCTGCCCAAAATCCCGTTCACCCGCGCAAAGGCTTTTCCCCATACGGGGACTTGGTTGCTCCTTTTTGGCCCACAAAAAGGAGAGAGTGGCTTTTTGCTTCAGTTTGTGCCCTGCAAATCCGAACAAAGATCCCCGATACAAGCATTCGGGGATGACAGTTACATTGGGGCGGGCGGTCGCGTGGATTGAAACACCGCTCTTGTTTTTAAGGGGGTTAGCGTTGACTGTCGCCCCCCCCCACGCACGCCGGGCGGATACCATCCGCCCCTACACCCAACGGGCCAAAGGCCCGGTTGCGCGGGGGCAAAACGACAGCACGCCAAACACCCCGCAACCGCCAAGGGGCCGGCGTAAAAACAAGACGCCTCGTCCCGCGCGCTTCACAGCGGGACGGGCCGAGAGAGACGCAACCTTCGGGGATGACAGCTGCATTGGAACGGGCGACCGCGTGGGGATACAAACAAAACGGCCCCCTTGAAAGGCGGCCGTTTAATCCATCTATTTGATTCTATTTACATATTCATCATCCATCCATTAAGCCGAACACTCTGCACCCAGAACAGGTGTCCCTTTGTAGCCAGCCGCCTGCCGGACGGGAAGATCACCCGCACCGTCCTCCAGATGAAACTGACTGACCAGCGCCTTCAATGTTTCTGCCTCATGACTCAAACGCTCCGCCGTACCAGACAGCGCCTCCGCACCCGAAGCGGATTGCTGCGTCACAGTACTGATGCCGCTGACATGCTCGGCAATCTGCTCTGCAGTGACGCTCTGCTCCTCAGAAGCGGTGGCAATCTGATTGACCATGGACTGCGCCGACCCCACATGTTCTACAATGTGGGCCAGAATGTTTTCTGTGTTCACGGTGTTGCCCTTGCCGCGCTGCACAGACGCCTCAGCATCTTTCATGGCCGTAGCTGCTTCATGCGTCTCTCGCTGAATGGACTGCACGGTCTCCGATATTTCACCGGTGGCCTTGGTGGTCCGTTCGGCCAACTTCCTCACTTCATCGGCCACCACGGCAAATCCCCGACCCTGTTCTCCGGCACGCGCCGCTTCAATGGCGGCATTGAGGGCCAGCAGGTTGGTCTGATCAGCAATATCATCAATGACTTGAATGATGGTGCCAATCTGAATTGCCTTTTCAGAAAGCGAGGCAATAATCTGCCCGGCCTTTTCTGTATCCGCAATAATGTCATCCATACCCTGCTGCGTCAAATGCATGGCCTCGGTGCCGTCACCGGCCTTTTCACTGGCCTGTGTGGTGAGCGATGCCGTTTCACTGGCGTTTTGAGCGTTCTGCACCACGGCGGCAGCCATCTCCTCTACGCTGGCCGCCACTTCACCGGCCTGCACCGACTGCTCTTCGGCGCCGGCGGCCAACTCAGTCGAGGCGCTTATCACCTCATCGGCAGCTTCCGCCAGATGATCCGTACTCCCTTTCAAATTCGAAATCATCATAATCAAATTCTCGCTCATCCGGTTCAGCGATTGACTGAGCTCACCGATTTCATCATTCGAGTCCACAGAAAGCGCATGTACCGCCAGATCGTTGTCGGCAATTTGACGGGCCATGCCGGCTGCCTGATTAATGGGTGTGGCCACTCGCTTTGAAATAAAAAGCGCCGCCGCAATGCCCAGCGCAACTACAATACCACTCCCCACCAGGAGCAACTTGAGAAACAGACCCATACAGGCATTGACCTTGTATTCTGCTGCTAAAAAGTCAGATTCATAGGAGCCCACACCAATGACCCAGTCCCAGGGCTGAAAATAGGCAATGGCCGCAATCTTCAGTCGCGGCTCGGCATCACTGGCGTTCTGCCAGGGATACCATTGAAACCCTACCTCCCCTTCATCGAGCTCAATTGCGGTTTTCACAACCTCTTGAATAAAAAACTCACCCTCAGAATCTTTGGCCGCCCAGATATTCTCACCGTCACGTTTTCCATCCTTGGAGATAATATAACGGCCTCTCTGCTGATCCTTGCCACCCAACACATACACATAGCCGCTGTTGCCCACCTGAATGTTCATAATCCGTGATCGCAGGGCCTCAACCGATTCCTGGCGCACCCCCACATAGAGCATGCCCACTATATCACCGGCCGCATCACACATCGGTTCATAGGCGGTGATATACCAGGCATTGACCACAAAGGCCCGCCCCTTGAAAGTCTCACCGCGCATCACAGCCGCCACCACCGCGTTGGGCGACCCATCAGAGTTCAACGCCGGAATATAAGTACCAATGGCCCGCGTCCCGTCTTTTTTCTCCACATTGGTGGCCACACGCAGCATGTCACCGGCTGCATTCATGCGCTGAAATACCGTGCATGTCCCGCCAACAAGGGCTTTCACCTCATCCACTACCAGGGTTTCCTGATGCAGTCCTTTGTTCTGCCCAAACCATTGACCGCCCGATGTCATCTTGGCGAGTTCTATACGCGACGCCTCCTGGGTGAATTGATTCAGCACTTCCCAATTCACGGTTTCATTCTCTAAATGGAGACGGCCCTCAGACTGCATCACGGCCCGTGCCACATTCAGATCTGATTCTACTTTTTGTTGTACCAGGGCATCTGCTGTTTCACAAAGGCCGTGCACATCCAAGGCAATCTGCGCCAGATTCTGCCTGGACATTTTCCTTGTCTCCTCGCCCACTTTTTGTGCAAGATCATTTTTCTCATAAAGCACAATGGAAAACATAACCATCACAGGAACCAATACAGCACCGATCATCAGCGCCATCACCTTACTACGGATTCCCATTTTCATATCCATTCCTCCATTATAAAATGTTTGAATACACTAAAAGCAAACGAAGTTACAATATGAATGGATCTCCCCAGTGACCATTCGGATTTTGATATTAGCAAAAGACGGGCCATCAAATAAAATTATAAACAAAGAAATAAAAAAGGCGGCATCCCGAACAGGACACCGCCTCAAATAAAAGCCGAGATAGATTATTTCAAAAGAATCACCTTTTGATGCACCACCTTGCTTCCTGCACGAAGCCGGATGATGTACATGCCACTGGCCACGGGCAGATCAAAACTGTCACGGGCCAGCCACTCCAGTCGATGCACACCGCTGGGCATCATGGCATCCTCCAGCACGGTGATCAGGCGGCCCCGTATATCAAAGACTTCCACCTTCACCTGCATGGCTTCGGCCAGTTTCACCGTCAACGTGGTGGACGGGTTGAAGGGGTTGGGATAGGCGGGAAGCAGCTCAAACCCGTGGGGCAGCGCCGAAAGGTTCTCGGCGTCATCCACGGCGGTGTTCTCATCCAGCGTCCATTCAACCAGGGCTGTGAAAAGCGTCTTGGCCTCAACATCTGCGGGTTCCAGGTGCGACCAGTAGGCCACCTTGCCCAGGCCGTGCACGCGGATGAACGCCTGCAGCGGATTCTCATCGACATCCCACTGGCTCAGTACAATGGCGTCTTCAGACCATGCTGCAGCGGCCCAGGCCGAGTCACCCGCGGCGATGCTAGCCACACCGTCTCCTGCGGAGAGTGTGCTTTCAAAGGGGTGGTCTACGCTGACACCGGCACTGCCCTCTGTGAGCTTGAGCAGCGATGACGCACCGAACCAGGCGGCAATACTGCTGAGGTCACCGGGAATTCCAGTCAACGCCTCTGGGGCGTCATCCATCATCAGCACAGCGCCTCCGGCCTCCAGATAACTGGGCAGAATGGGGAGCTGACCCGGCGCGGCCGCAGAGGCATCGGCGTAGATCACCAGATCGTAAGTAATCAAATCAGGCGGTAGATTATTTTCATAGTGATAGTAGTAGTTCATCTCACCCAGAATGGCGGCCAGATTGGGCTGCGCACTCTGCGCCACAATCAAACATCGCGGTGATGTTTCCGGGAAGGCCATGAAGCTGACGCCGCTGAGATGTTCGGTGACATTATTGAGGCTGCGCTGCGGCGGCGAGAAGGCAAGTCCCGTCTTCACCGGACGCAGGTCGCCGCTCCAGCCATATCCGACGATGAAACTGTAGTTGCCTTCCACATCGGTGATGACGGAGTCGCCGGCCGCGCCGTAATAGAGTATGGCCCCCCCCACGGCCGCGGAGGCGGCATCGAGAATCTGACCGGAAATCTGAACCTCTGCCGGTCCCAGAAGGGCGTAGTCCTGATCTGACACTGCATCGATCAATACGCTGTATTCCCGGGAGGCGGGTTCAATATACCATTGACCTTTTCGCGCCTCTACCGTGCCTGACCAGCCGTAGGAGACCAGAATCAGGTAGTCGCCATTTTCATCACTGAACACAGAATCGGTTGCACTGTACTTGAGAATCACATCGGCTTCGGGTTCACCGGAGAAATTCAACGTCTTGCCGGAAATAGAAACCATTGACGGGGCATTCACCCAGAAATCCTGGCCGGACTGATGATCCACCACATGGCTGTAGGGCCGGAAAGAGGGATCAAAACGATGTCCGGCCTTCTCCGGGGTGACAGTACCGCTCCAATCATTGGTCACAGAGAAACTGTAGGCACCATTGGCATCGGTGAACACGGAATCACCGTCTGTGCCGTAGCGGACAATGGCACCCTCAATGGGATCACTGCTGGGATGATAGTAGAGCCGGCCGCTGATCACTGGCAGTGTGGGGCCCAGATCCTGATAGTTCTGAGCGGCCATATCGGTTTTCAGTACGGCATACGCTCTCGATGTCGGCGTATGCAGCCGGCTGCCGTTGCGCGGGGCCACGGTACCACTCCAGGCGTAGGGCACGGTGATGGCGTAATCGCCATAGATATCTGTCAGCACAGAGTCGGCCGTGTTGTAATCAACAATGGCGCCGGGAACGGCCTGGTCGTCACGATCGACAATGCGGCCGGAAATGGTCAACACCGGTTTACCCTGCAGCCAGAAGTCCTGATTTGGCTGGTGGTCACGCAGTGTATTAAAGCTACGCGAAGAGGGATCGAAATCGTAATTCTGCTTTGTGGGGATAAGCGTCCCGCTCCAGCCGTTGGCCACGGTGATGGTGTAGAGCCCATCCTCACCGGTGATGACGGAATCGCCGGGCACGCCCCACTTGAGCACCACGTCCTCTATGGCCTCATTGCCGGGCTGAAAATAGACCCGCCCGGAGAGGGTTAATGTGGCCGGCCCCAGTGCGGTATAGTCCTGGTCTGTGAAGTGCTGCGCCACATCATCATAGCTGATCTGGGAGGGGGTGAAGAGCCAGTCGCTGTACTCCGGCGTCACATCACCGGTCCAGCCCAGCGGCACCTGAAAGCTGTAGCTGCCGGAGAGATCGGTGTAGGCCGTGTCCAGATGATCGCCGACGATCAGCATCACCTGAGCTGCGGGGCCGCCGCTGTGCATCAGCACCGTGCCGGAGATATCGAACATCGGCGTGCCGGCCAGGTTGAAGTCCTGATCGATGCGATGGTCTCTTATATGGTCATAGCTGCGTGAATCGGGCGTAAAGGTATGGCCTTCTTTGAAGACGGTGACCGCCCCGGTCCAGTCAAAGGGCACAGACACGGTGTACATGCCGTTGCTGTCAGAATAGGTGGTATCCGGCGGATTGGAGGCGATGACGCGCACGGCCTCAATGCCAATACCGCTTTGGTCAAGGGCCCTTCCACTGATCTGCACGTGGGCAGGTCCCAGCAGTTCGTAATGCTGTGCCACCTGATGCGTATCGAGGGTGGTGTAGCTTCTGGAGATGGGATTGAAGATGAAGTCATCTTTTGTAATGCTCACCGTGCCGCTCCAGCCATTGTCCACGGTGAGGGTGTATGCACCCTCTGCATTGGACTGCACGGAGAGCGTTTCACCGTAATTCAATACGGCATCGGCCACCGGCGTGCCGTCCGTCTTGGCAATGACACCGGCAATCTGAACCTGTGCCGGCCCCTGGCTCTGAAAATCCTGATCCGGTTGATCACCGGCCAGCAGTGTAAACTCACGCGAAGCGGGCTCGAACAGCTGGTTGTCCGGTGTGGAGGGCGTCAGTGTGCCGCTCCAGGCGTAGTTCACTTCGACAGTATAATAGCCGTCTGCATCGGTGGTGACGGCGGTGCCCTGACCGTCTGAGACAGTGGCACCTTCAACGCCCTGACCGGAGAGCCCCAGCACGTGGCCGGTAATGTGAATGGTCGGCTGGCCGCCCACCCAGAAATCCTGATTCACCGGATTGGTGGTCAGATGGGCATAGGGACGGAACGAGGGATCGAAATCATATCCTTCGAGAGTGGCTGACACCTGCCCGCTGTAGTCATAGGGCAGGACAATGGCGTAGGCGCCGCTGGCATCCGTGGTGGCCGTGGCAGAGGTGCCGCTGGCCGAGATCACGGCATGCTCAATGGGTTCTCCGCCCGGACTGAAATAGATGCGTCCTGAGAGTGTCACCTGCGGATCGCTGTGAACCAGAAAATCCTGGTCGACAAAATGACGGTTGGCCCGGTCATAACTGCGCTCAGCCGGGTCAAAGGTGTAGCCGTCCAGCAGGGCAGTCACAGTGCCCGACCAGTGATAGTCCAGCGTCATGCTGTATTCACCGTCGGCATTGGTCACCGTGGTCTCACCGGTGGAGAAACGAATTGTCACGCCCTGCATGGAGGTGTCTGCGGGGCTGAATGCCGCCCGTCCGGAGATCACCACCTGGGCATCCTGCTCCACCCAGAAATCACGCGTGACCTGATCCTCAGTCACGTTGACATAGGTGTGTGAAGTATCCCCGAAATCATAACCCAGGAGGCTGGGCGTCACGGTTCCGCTCCAGCCGCGAGGCACCTGCTGTGTATAAAAACCATTGCTGTCTGTCTCGATGGTCCCCAGATCACTGAAGGCCATATTCACGCCGGTGATCATCACATGGCTGGGATAGAAAAAGGTCACACCGGTAATCAGCGGATCCTGTGCCGCGCTGAATCGCGCCAGGAAAGGATCGATGCTTCCCGCCACAGAGAGTGTGGTGGCGCCGACGGTGAGGTTTGTAATAAAACTGCCGGACAGGGCCAGGTCATCACCGTTCACGGCCAGTGCATAGTGCTGCTCGCCGTCATTGTCACCCACGCGATGCGCCCAGTAAAATGAGCCCGAGGCATTGTATTTGGCAATAAAGGGATCGTGCGTGCCCACACTGACCAGGTCGATACTGTTGTCCAGGCCTTGGCCAAAGGTCACGGTGTTCTGGAAGAATCCAGCGAGGAAGATATATCCGTCTTCATCCACCTCTACCGATGTGGGGCGGTCTGTGCCGCTTCCACCCAGTTCATGACTCCACAGTGTACTGCCCTCAGCATCCACTTTCTGAAGGACGATATCCTCTGTCGGGGTCTGACCGACACTGTAGGCGGGCACACGGCGCGTCGCAGCGACAAAGCCATCCCCAGAGGCATCGATGGCTCCGGGGAGATGTCCGGCCAGTACGGCGGTCCAGACCCGTGAGCCACTCGCATCGTAAGACGCCAGAGAGACGCTTTCATCGGTCAGCAGTCCCGCTGAGGGCCGCTGATGGCTGATGACGGCTGTTCGGCCCGCACTGTCAATACTGACGGCGCCGGCGCTATGGAAGGAGTAACCCGATTCAGGGTCCATTTGATCTGTCCAGATCATCGTACCGTCAGGCTGATACACACGCACCACGCCGTGCGTTGTGCCGTCGAGCTGATCAAGCTCTCCACCGACAACCACCTGGCCCGTCGTGTTGACGGCCACAGCGATCAATTGATCGGCATAGGCGCCGCCCACCTGGCGCACCCAGAGGAACTCACCGTCCACGCTGTACTTGGCAACAAAGCCATCGGCCGTGCCCTGAGAGACAATGGTGGTCTCCCCCGCCTGGCCATCTCCAAAGGTGGCACTGCCAATCACCTGGCCGACAAGGTAGAGATTCATGGCTTCATCGAATACGGCCTTCTTGATTCCAAAATTATTTCCGAGAACAATCTGAGCCGCCGACTGAAATGTCCCGTCTGCACTGTAAAAGGCGATATAGGCATCCAATCCGCTGTCAGCATCCGTCAGCTCAACCTCATTGACCTCTCCGGCGCCAAGGGTCACCGCGCCGCTGAACTGCGCAGCCGTATAGGTGGCACCGTTGCCTGCAACGCCCGCTGCCAGTCCCCAGTCTTCACTCGTCCCGCGCCCCTGAACAGCCCATTCAGGCGTCAGCGATTGTGCCCAGCCCATTCCGGCCCAAAGCACCGCACAGACAGAAAGAATGCCGCGAAGCACTTGTCCGTACCGGCGATTTCGATTCAATTCATTGGACTGCATACATCCTCCACTCAGATATCAATAAATATTTTAATTATTTAACATAATGAGTTGTCGCAGCAGATTGGGCAGAAACCGTGCCTAAACCACCGGGCCTCGCAAAGCCATTCTTCTCAATCGTTGTCAACAGGCAGGATAGGCACGCCTTAAACCAATAAAAAAGAAGAAGATGGCCTTTTATTTGTACGCGCTGCAATCATCTGGAAAGACATGGAATTCTTTTTGAAATACCTCAATTTTAAATCATTATAATGAAATGCCAAGACATTTTCATTTTGAAAAGTATGGATGGACACAGACGAATAGTTTATCTTGAATAAGCTATATTAATATAATTTCTTATTCAATTCAAGCAAATACAGTCAGATGGTAAAAAAAACATCCGCTTGCCAGGCAACCCTGGCGCGCCAATCCCGGTGCCAATAGAAAGGGCGGCCCAAAGGCCGCCCTTTCTCATACTATTTCCACAGAAGCATTCATGCATTGCGCGATCTTGATTATTCTCCTCTGCCCACAGCCAGCACATCCATCTCGGCCAGGCTGGTCCACTTGCCGCGATGCGCGGAGAGCGCCACCAGCTTGAAGTAGCGGCCGGTCTCAGGATTGGCGAATCGTACCACGCCCACTTCATTGGCACGCAGCGCGCCCTGTGCCACAGGCTCTCCCCACTCTTTTCCATCTGTGCTGAGATAGAAGGCATAGGCCTTGATCGATCCGTTCTGCGAGCCGTCCGGTCGGGGGTGGGCCTTGAATCCGGCCAGTTGATAGACTTTGCCCATGTCAACCACCAGTTCATGGGGATGGGCCGTTGCCGCGCCGCTCCAGTTGCTGTGCCAATAGGAGTTCACATCACCGTCAATGGCATTCCCGGCTTCACGCCCCGGTTCAAAGGAATCGGCAGATACGAGTTTCCACTGCGTCTTGCCTGCGTCGATGGTTTTAATGGGTTTGTAAAAGAACTGGCCCACTGTGCTGCTGGGCAGCGCACCCGTCTGAAAAAGCCTGGCCTTTACGGTGATGTCTCTGTCCACCAAAATCGCTTCACGATAAAGCGGTGATGAAACGCCGGGCTCAGATCCATCCAGCGTATAGCGAATCTCTCCGCCTACGGCAGACGACAGCGTCACGGCGCCGTCTTTCATCTCCACAGTGGGTGCGGGCAGACGCGTCTTCACCCGGGTAAGCTGAGACGGTGCACCCATGCTCCGGTCATAGCCACGCAGCGAATAGCTGAAGCTGTACGCGCCATAGGGCAACGTATAGGGACGATGCGGCCTGGCGCCCCAGGAGTTGTCGCCACCCACGCCCATCTGCTTGAAGTCGATATGCACGTCGGTGATGCTCCGGCGCGTGAGCTGATGGGGATGCATCTGGCCGCGATAGTCCTGCGTCATATCCTCTGCCGTATAATGCAGGGCGCTGAAGCTGAATAGCGGCTGACCGCTGAACAGCAGGCCGCGTCCCAGCGAATTGGCAATGAGCAGCCAGCGCGTGTCCGTGCGCGTGCCGTTCTCCTGCGCTGCGGGATAGGCAAAGTAGAGCTGGTCCACACCGGCACGGTGCAGATCCACAAAGGCCGAGGTGTAACGGTCACAGTAGTTCTCATGGGGACCGCGTCCCAGCCAGCTCACCTGTTCAAATCCCTCTGGCAGCTGCAGATTCATGCCGAAACGCGGCAGCTCAGGCAGCGCATGCTCTCCGGGAATCAAGGTGTGTGTCACATTGATCTCACCACTGCCCAGCACGGTGTACTCCACCTCGGAGCGGGCATCGGTACCCTCTAAATCATAGATAAAATGAATGTTCACGCCATTGAGTATCTCCTGCACAGCCGAAGAAATCACGGTCTGTTTTTGTGAGGCGGTCCGCCAAGGCGCGCAGCGCTTGTCCATGCCGTTGCCAAAGTCATTGTCCGTGGGCGCCCGCCAGAACGCGGGCCGCGGCCCCTGGGCCAACAGTTCGACTTCGCCGGAAAGCAGGCTGGTGAGCCGCCCCAGTTTCTTATCGAAACGCGCCTGCCAGCCTGCACCCTGCACGGCAATATAGTCGACAGTCTTCACCAGGCGGACAGCCGGCAAGGTCGCCAGATCGACATAATCCACAGGCAGTGCAGGCAGGGCCAGCTGTTCAGACGCCACCCCATGCCCCTTGGGCATCAACGGCCGTTGCGCACGGGTTTTCAATTCAACCTGTAAAAAAGTCTCCACACCCGGCCGCGCCTGCAGGACTGGCAGGTCCAGACGATACACCTTGCTCTTGCGCGGGGCGATCTTCAGTTTTTCGATGGTGCCGGCCTTCAACACCTCGCCGTCACGTGTCACTGTCCAGTGCAGATCGGTGAAGGAGAGATTCTGAAAGTCGTATTTATTGGTGATGCGGATTTTTCCCATGGAGAGATCCACGGGCACAATATCCACATATTGATAGACTTTCTTCACCTCCCACAGGGCGGGATGAATGCTGCGGTCGGCGTTGATCACACCGTTCATGCAGAAATTCATGTCGCTGTCCGTGTCCTCAGGGCCGTAGTCGCCGCCGTAGGCCCAATATTTTTTTCCGTTGATGTCCGTTCTGGCCAGGCCCTGATCCACCCAGTCCCAGATGAATCCGCCCTGCAGCTGATCATGGGCCTCTATTACATCCCAGTAATCCTGAAAATTCCCCGTGGAATTGCCCATGGCATGGGCGTACTCGCAGAGAATCAGCGGCCTCTCCTGTTTTTTGGATGCGTAGCGTTTCAGGTGGCTGATACCGGCGTACATGGGACAGTAGATATCGGTATTGGGGCCGAGAAGGGCTCTCTCATAGTGCACCGGACGCGACGGATCGCGCTGCTTGATCCAATTGTAACCAGCGGTGAAGTTCACGCCGTCGCCGGCCTCATTGCCCATAGACCAGATGATCACCGAGGGATGGTTCTTGTCCCGTTCCACCATGCGGCGGATGCGGTCCACATGGGCGGCCTCCCACACCGGGTCCTTGGCCAGCGACTTCTCGCCGTAGCCCATGCCGTGAGACTCGATATTGGCCTCGTCCACCAGGTAGATGCCGTAGCGGTCGCAGAGCGCGTACCAGCGCGGATCATTGGGATAGTGGCTGGTGCGCACGGCGTTGATGTTAAACTGCTTCATCAGTTGGATGTCTTTGATCATGCTGGCTTCGTCCACCACATGACAGGTATATTCATCGTGCTCGTGACGATCCACGCCCTTGAGCAGCACGGCTTTTCCGTTCACCAGCAGCTGACCGTTTTGGATCTCTGAGCTGCGGAAGCCGACCTGGGTGGTCAGGGTTTCAAGAGTGTGGCCAGACGAATCCTTGAGCAGGAGGACAAGCGAATAGAGATTGGGCAGCTCCGCCGACCACTTCAGCGGCCGCTTCACGGCCATGGCCTGCTGCAGCTGCGCAGAAGTTTTGTCAGAGAGATTCACGCGACTTTGGGCCTGTTGCACCACCTGCCCGTCGCGGTTGTACAATTGCGTTTCAACGGTGAACACGCCTTGCTGACCGTGGTTGATCAAGTCGATATCGATCTCCAGCTGACCGTCACGGTAGCGGTTGACCAGGCCCGCCCTGGCCCAGAAGTCACGCATGTGCACAGTCGGCGTGGACCAGAGAAAAACATCGCGTTCAATGCCGGAGACGCGCCAGAAATCCTGACACTCCAGATAGGAGCCGTCGGACCAGCGGTACACCTCCAGGGCCAGAGTATTTTCACCGGCCACGAGAAACTCGGTGATGTCCCACTCCGCCGGGGTCTTGGCCCCCTGGCTGTACCCCACCTTTTTTCCATTGACCCAGATATAAAAGGCCGACTTCACCGCCCCAAAATGGATGAGCACGCGGCGGTCTTTCCAATTCTCAGGAACGGTGAAGCTGCGCCGGTACGAGCCCACCGGGTTCCAGTTGTGATCAACCAAGGGCGGATTGGGATGGCGCGTCCAGGCGTAGGGCTGATTCACGTAGATGGGAATGCCGTAGCCCTGCAACTCCCAGTTGGCGGGCACGGGAATCTCGTCCCAGCCGGAGACATCATAGTCATTGCGATAGAAATCCACAGGGCGATCCGCAGGACGGCGCACCCAGTTGAATTTCCATAGGCCGTTGAGCGATTGAAAGAAAGGAGACTCTGTCCTGTCGTTTTGCAGCGCCTGCTTGATGTCCTCAAAGGGCATCAGCGTGGCATGCGGCGCCGTCTTGTTCCGGTCGAACATCTTGGGGTTCTCCCAGTCCGGCACAGACTGGGCCTGCACCACGCCGCCACACAGGGCGAGCCACAGCGTCATCGCCAATATTTTCTTCACAACCGCCTCCAATCTCAATAATTCAAAAATCTTTTTCGATGTTCACAATATAACCTGCAATTGTGAAATTCCCAGCACTGCACGGAATGTTACGGTAAACTCGGCCATGGTCACAGCGGCGCTCGGCCAGAAAGACACGCCTAGTTCACCACAATCTCATCGACAAAGAGCCAGCACGGCTGACCCGCACCGGGATGCCCAGTTGGACAGCGCCCCTGCGCTACGGCCTTCACCAGGATGAATCGCGCAGATTGCCCCCCCATGGCCATGGCGACAGTGCGCCGCGCCGGAGGGCCAGACTGCGCCACATCCTCATCAATCCATTCCCTGGCAGCCGACCAGCGCTTTCCGTCCACCGAGAGTTGGATGGTCACGCGCCTGGGCATAAAAATCCACGACCCGGCATGGGCCAGAAACGCCGCGCCCACCTCTTCAATGGCCTGCACCGCCCCCAGATCGATCACTGCCTCCAGATCAACGCCCTCAAAACCCTGCCACAGACTGCAATCGGGCTGTGAACCGAGACGCTCCGGGGCGATCACCCCGTTGACCAGACTGCCCGGCCCCTGGCCCGGATATCGCGGCGAAGCATCGTGGGCAAGTTGGATCGACGCGCCCACAGCCAGATGGTCGACACGCTGCGCCTTGCCCGGCAGGAAGCGCTTCATGCCGTCATCGCCATGCACGCGCCGCAGCCGCTTGAGCTCTCGCTTCAACTTTTTAAAGAGACCGGCAAAGGCAGGCACACCCGCCAGATTGTTCAATTCCTGTGGATCATTTTTCAGATCGTAGAGCTCATAGGCGTCAATATCGTGATAGAAGTGGATGAGTTTGTAACGCGCCGTTCGCAGGCCGTAGTGCCGTTTCACCGAATGCGCGCCGGGATACTCAAAATAGTGATAGTACACCGCCTGCCGCCAGTCATAGGGTGTCTTTCCTTTCAGCAGCGGGCGCAGCGAACGCCCCTGCACACGCTCCGGCCGATGCACACCGGCATAATCTAAAAACGTAGGCGCAAAATCGACATTGGCGGCCAGCCCATTCTCCACACGGCCGGGTGAAATTTCCTGGGGATAGCGGACAATGCAGGGCATGCGCAGCGACTCCTCATACATGAAGCGCTTGTCAAACCAGCCGTGCTCGCCCAGGAAAAACCCCTGATCCGAGGTGTAGACCACCACTGTATTCTCAGCCTGTCCCGTGGCGTCTAGATGGTCCAGCACGCGGCCGACATTCTCATCCACAGCCGCAATGCAGCGCAGATAATCCTTGATGTAGCGCTGATACTTCCACTGTTTCAGCGCCTGCCCTGAGAGATTGGCGCGACGGGCTTCCCGGTTCCGTGGCCCATAGGCCGCGTCCCACACCTTTTTCTGTGATGGCGTCATGCGATTGTAGTTGGAGGCCCACCATTGCCCGTCCCGGGCATCGGCCGCATCGGCCTTGAGGTCGTAACCGGGCATCAGGTCTTTTTCGATAGACATCGCCTGGTCGCGCGCCGCGTCGGACCGCGTGGCATAGTCGTCGTCAAAGGTCTCCGGCACAGGAATATCCACATCCTCATACAATCCGTAGTGGCGCGGCGCCGGCATCCAGTTGCGATGCGGGGCCTTGTGATGCAGCATCACGCAGAAGGGCTTGTCCGTTTGCCGATGATCCAGCCAATCCAGGGCGAGATCCGTGGTCAAATCCGTGACATAGCCCTGTTCACGACGCCGCTCCCCATTGCGGATGAAATCGGGATTGTAATAATGGCCCTGTCCCGGGAGGATGTCGTAGTGATCAAAACCTGTGGGCGCCGACTTCAGATGCCACTTGCCAAAGAGCGCCGTCTCATAGCCCGCTTCGCGCAGCAGCTTGGGGAAGGTTGTCTGCGCGCCGTCAAACACCCCATCATTATCAATGACGCCGTGCACATGGCTGTACGTCCCCGTTAGGATGGAGGCGCGGCTGGGCGCACAGATGGCATTGGTGGCAAAACAATGGTCGAAGCGAACCCCTTCAGCCGCCAACCGATCGATATTGGGCGTCTGGTTGATGCGGCTGCCGTAAGCCGATATGGCCTGGGCCGCGTGGTCATCGCTCATGATAAAGAGGATATTGGGACGGGGCACATCATCAGACGCGCAGGACGAAAGCAGCGACGGCACAGCAACCGCAGTGGCGCCGGCCCCCAAGGCCTGGATGAATTCCCGACGGGTGGCCAGAGACATGAAGACTCCTCTAAATGAAAATAGGCAGGAACACAAATATACAAAAAACGGAAGGATTATGCAGTGACTTTGTCAGTGCCAGAGAACAGGACACGTATTCTCAAGGGAAGTGGCGGACTCACTTCTCAATGAAATCCAGATAATTCTCGGGACTCACCTCATGATATGTGGCCGCTTCATATTGTGTTCGCCAACTGGACGGCGCCTTGGCTCTACCGCCCTGCCATTTCATCTCATACCCCGCGAGACGCCCTTCCTGCTGCTCCACCAGATCAATCTCCTGACGACTGTACGTCCGCCAAAAATAGGACTGTACTGGCAGTCTCAAAATCTCATTGTGCTTCAATCGTTCTGAAATGACATAATTTTCCCACAAAGCCCCTACATCATTCCTCAAATCGAGGGGGGCAAACTGCTGAACCACCGCATTCCGTATGCCATTATCATAAAAATAGTAGCGATGACTTTTGCTGATCTCCTTCCGCAGATTCCGGCTGAACCCACGGCGGTGAAAAATAACAAACACTTTTTCTAATAAATCCAGATAACGAAGCACGGTATTCTTGCTCATGCCCAATTGCTGCCCCAATTCATTGATTGAGACCTCCTTGCCAATCTGAAAGGCCAGCAGTTGCAATAACTTGAGCAATTTCTGCGCATACTTCACCCCTTCAATCTGCAGAATATCCTTGAAGAGATAATCGGCAACCAATTCCTGAAGATACGCTTTACGCTCGCTGTTATCCCCACAGGTGACTACTTCCGGGTAAGCGCCAAAAATCAATCGTGATTCCAGATGGGCCATCGTCTCATGGCGCTGCTCCAGCTCAGCCAACTCAAGCTGCGCCAGAGCATAGAGCCGCATCACATGTTTTCTACCGGTCAAAGGCTCACCCACATCCCTTGAAAGATCAAATGAAGAAGAACCCGTTGCAATCACCTTGACCTGCGGAAGATGATCAACAATCAGTTTTAGATTTAAACCGATCTGATCCACATACTGCGCTTCATCGATCATCAACAGGGTATTCTGCCCAATGAAATCACTCAGTTTGCGTATGGATTGACTCTCCAGGAAGCTTCTGGCCGCCAAATCATCTCCAGTGACAAACAGAATCTTTTCCTCACGCCCAATAGTCTCTGCATATTTTTTAATGAGCGTTGTTTTACCCACGCGGCGCGCGCCGTAGAGAATCACGGCTTTGCCGGGTCGGCAGAGCCCATGAAGCGTGTCCATCTGCTTTCTTGGGACATAGTTCATATCTTACCTTTTCAAAAATTTAGCCTATACACTGACAATAATTATATAAATTTTGTCATTTGATAACCCAAATTACTCAAACGCCAGTTCAAAATCAACCCTTTTCTTCACACAACAAACCCTGTCAGGCACTAAACCCGTCCTGACAGGGCACAATTGATTCGATTCATTTCTGCGTACACCCCCTGTCAGCCACTCACCCGATAGACAATGTGCTGATGATAGCCGGTGACCACACGGTAATGCCCTGAAAGGATTTTGTCGATATCGCTGTCTCCGGTGTCCAGCAGCAGCGGCGCACCGGTCAGGCCGTGGATCTTGGCCGGTGTGGCCAGAATGTGGATGTCTTGCTTTTTTATGCGATGGAGCACAGCCGGGCTGATCTGTAGATTGCCGCGACCAAAGACATAGCCCTGCCCGCCGATAGGCGTGACAATCAACGATGCCGATTCGGCAGCCAGCAGATCGAGAATCTCTCTTTCCGTGAGATCCCTGCCGATCAATTGACCGTTCTTCACCGCATCTACCCCCAGCAGGCTGCCCGCCAGACCCAGCAATTGCATCAGCGGACGCGTGGTTGACCCCGCCCCCACCAGATAGAGACGATCGGGCTGGAGCCGTTCGGCCAAATCATGAGCGATCGCCTCCTGGGCGTGCTGCTCACGTCCAGCGCTGCCGCACTTCAATCGCTGAAGCCGCTTGCGCTCCGCCGGGATGCACAGATAACCGTAAAGTTTAGCCGAGAGCACCTCGCGCCTGTAATCGGCCTCATTGATGTCCATGACCTCGGCCTGAATCGTATTGGCAATGCCGCCTTTCACCCAGAGCGCCGCCGTCTCCCCGGCCAGCGCGGGATTCCGCCCGAATACGGCCGAATGGATCTTCACACCGGCAGGAATGCCGATGACAGCCATCCCCTCGCCCACGGCCGCATGGATATCTCTGGCCGTGCCGTCACCACCGGCAAAGAGCAGCAGCGCCGCGCCTTCGGCCTTCATCTGGCTGGCGATGGCCCGCGTGTCCGCAGGCGTGGTGCTGGCATGCGCTTCACCGATGACCTCCACAGAAAAACCGGCCTGCACCGCCAGATCGGCACCCATGACCCCAGGCCCGGCCAGGAGCAGGATATCATTTTTAACCGATGACAGGGCAGCCAGCGCCGCTTGCGCCCGCCCCGGCGCCCGGGGCACAGCGCCGCGCACGATGGCTTCGGCCAGAATCTCTGCGCCGTCCGTCCCCTTCAGACCCACGGCCCCGCCCATGCCCGCAATGGGATTGACAATAAAGCCTATTTTCATCTTTTCGATCACCCGCATCATCCCTGTCAATTATCCAAGTCCGCCACACTGTCAGGATCTCACACTTTCATCTTAACATAGGCGACCCTGGCAGCGTGAAGCCTTTAAATTTTTACTTTTTACTTTTTACTTAAGCCCTGACCGCTTACTCACTCCTCCCAATCTCATACTCTTTGGGCGGCGCCACACCCAGCAAATGGCGCACAAAATAGTCCCAGCGTTTGCGGGTAAAATAGTTGTGTCCGCCCAGATTGTGATCGCGATTGGGAATGAGCAATAAGTCAAAATCCTTATTGGCCTTGATCAATTCACCGGCCATGCGCAGCGTGGAGGCCGGGTTGACGTTGTTGTCCATGTCGCCGTGCACCATCAGCAGCTTGCCCTTGAGATTCTTTGCCAGGCTAAGGTTGGACTGTTCAATGTAATGCTCGCCCACATCGAAACCCATCCAGTGCTCGGGCCACCAAGCCTTGGCCATTTGATGGTCGTGATTGCCCGCTGAGGAGACGGCCACATCGTAGAAGTCGGGACGGATCAACAGGGCGTGCGTGGCATCATAGCCGCCGGCGGAGTGACCGTAGATGCCCACGCGCTCCAGGTCCATCCAGGGGCGGGTTGCAGCCAGCTGGCGTAGGGCGGCAATGTGGTCGTCAGCGCCAATGTCGCCCAGATTCTTATAGGAGAAGTCGTGAAAGGCCTTGCTGCGGTTGGCCGTACCCAGGCCGTCAATGGTGACCACAATGAAGCCCAGCTCCGCCAGTTCCACATCGCTGTTGCGGCAGCCGCGGCGGAAGCTCTTGGGCGTGCGCACCGCCTGCGGCCCGGAATAGCTGCCGTCGATCACGGGATATTTCTTATTGGGGTCAAAATTTGAGGGCCGGAAGATCACGCCGTAAATCTCCGTCTCGCCGTCACGGGCCTTGGCTGTGAAACGCTCGGGAAACTGCCAGCCCGTGGCCAGCAGATCTCGCACGTCGCCCTCACCCAGCTTTTGGATGAGCTCGCCGTCTTTCAACCGGCGCAGCCTGTGCAAAGGCGGCAGGTCCACGCGAGAGTAGGAATCGACCACAAATTTCTTATCCGGAGAGAGACGAATGAGATGCTCACCGTCCTCAGGTGTCAACAGCTTGAGACCCTTGCCATTCAGGCCCACGCGATAGAGATGCTGGTAGTAGGGATCGCGCCCCTCTTCTCTGCCGCTGGCCAGAAAGTAGACCATGCCTCGTGCTTCATCCACATGCAGAATGGAGCGGACGACGAAGTCGCCTGTGGTGATGGCGTTCTTGAGAGCGCCGGTGCGCCAGTCGTAGCGATAGAGCATGGACCACCCAGAGCGCTCAGACATCCACACCACTTCCCCGCGCTTCTCCAACAGGCGATAGTCGCGCTTGTCCACATCCACCTGCGTCTCGGCCGTCTCGTGAATCACGTGGCGCACCGCGCCTGTGGCGGCGTTCACGGCCAGGAGGTTGAGTTCCTGATAACCGCGTTCGTACTGCTGGAGATAGAGGGTTTTGGAATCTTTCATCCATGAGGGGGAGCTCCACGCCACCACTGTGGACTGGGGGGCCAGATCCACTTTCACCTGGGATTTTGAGGCGACATCGAAGAGCACATACTCCATGTAAGGTGTATTGGTCTCGCCGGGCAGGCTGCGCTCATAGGCCCAGACCTTGGCGCGATAGCCCGAGTCGGGACAGGCCTGATAGAGAAAGAGCCGGCCCACATCGCGGCGGTCGGTGCGATAGGTGGCAATCTTTTTTGAATCCGGTGACCAGGAGACGTCAATACTGCGCGCCTCTTTATTCTCCTCAGGATTGGAGATGCACTCCTTCCAGTACCATGAGCGCGAGGCGGCGTAATCGTGATTTTTCTCGCCGTCCGTACTCAATGCAAATTCCTCTTGGGTCTCGGCGTTGCGCACCCAGAGGTTGGGGCCTTTCAGGAAGGCGACCCACTTCTTATCGGGCGACATGGATTCCTGGGCATTCCGTTTTGCCTCTTCTTCTCTTTCCGACAAAACATAGGTCTTGAGATCACAGCGCAACCGCTTCTTCTCTGCGGTGAAATCCATGGCTGTACCCTTTTCTGCATATGCAAACGAACGAAAGGGCAGCGCACCGGGTTTGACGGTTTTATTCAGATAGTCAGACAGCGCCTCGGCCAGGCGCTCATGATCAAAGGCCTTGACGCGACGGTTTTTCTCAGGGATGACTTTGTAGAACCAGTGGCCGTCAGTGGCGTGGTCGCGATACCAGAAGGCCGAGGTCTTTTCGATCCATTTCGGCGTCACCGTGGTGTGAAAGATCTTCTTGTCCACATGTTTCCACATCATGGACTCGGCCCGCTGATAATCGGCCAGCGTGCCCTGACCCATCACAGGCAGCACCAGAAGCAGGAGTAAAACCGCAGCCATCGCTCTCTTCATCATCGCCTCCATTAGTATAAATTTCTCAACTGAACCTTTCAATATACACGCCGCCCACAGCAGCGGCAATCAGAGTTATCCTGACCTGATAAAAATCACAAAAGTCAAATTACAAATTACCAAAGAGACAAGCCAAAAGCCAAGGTGCCTTTAACCTAATTCTTGCAGGGCATTTTACTGCACGCAAAGAGACAGTTGATTTTAATACCACCGCTAAACACCACGCGCCTGAACAGGGGCCGGCGTGAAAACATAACCCCTTGCCCCGCGCTTCTTAAGCGGGACGGGCCGAAAAAGGTGAACCTCTGGGGCTGGGCGGGGGCCTACCCGAACGATAAAAATCACAGTGCACGGAAAGAGTTGTTCCACCGCACAAAGGCTTTCCCCATTCGGGGACTGGGTTTGCTACTTTTTGGCCTACAAAAAGTAGGATATGGCACTTGATCCTACATGCCTTAAAAAAAACCGCCCCCTGCAGCACAGGGAGCGGTTTTCAATTTTACGATGGATTACTTGTTCACATGCTTCTTCAGATAGGCGCGCCAGGTCACGGCCCACTGCTTTGGATCGTCCATCCAGGATTCGTCGATGTGATGCACCACACTGCGATACGGCGCCCCCTTCACAGTCTCGGGCTCGTTGCGCGCCTCTTCGGCGATGTGGCGGAGGCCGTCGAGATACTCGTCGAGCTCAGCCTTGGAGTAAGACTCCGTGGGCTCGATGGTGAAGGGTTCAGGCACGATAAAGGGATGATGGCTCGACCAGAGATGAAAACCAAAATCGGCCATGCGCAGCGTGATGTCATGCGTGCCCACACCGGTCTCATCGAAGAGCTTCTTCCAGGTGTAGCGCACCTGTTCAATGCGCCGCTTGCCGCCGGAATAGGGCGAGTCCGCGCCGTCAATATCGGTAATATGCTTGAGCAGATAGTTGTTGTTGAGAACGGCAATGCGAGAGGCCTCTTCGAGGCCCTCGGCGCCCAGGCTCAGAATCCAGGCATAGGACTTGAGAATCACCGGGAAGACGCCCCAGAACTGCCGCGTCTTGCCAATGGTGTGGGGCAGGTCAAAATTGAGTGTGAAGCGGTCATCCACCTTGTCCACCAGCGGCACAGGCAGGAAGGGCTCCAGTTTTTTGACCACGCCCATGGCGCCTGCCGCCGGACCGCCGCAGCCGTGGGGCGCGCCAAAGGTCTTGTGCAGGTTGAAGAAGCAGAGGTCAAAGCCCGCCTCACGTGCGCGGGTCACACCCAGAATGCCGTTGGCATTGGCCTGATCGTAGCCGCAGAGGCCGCCCACGTCATGGACGACTTTTGTGAACTCGTCGATGCGCGGGTTGAAGATGCCAATGTCCTCGGGATTGGTGATGAAGAGGCCGGCGGTCTTGGGACCGACAGCGGCCTTCAGCGCGTCCAGATCGGGAAAGCCGTTCTCATCGGGGTAGATGGTGATGATCTTGTAGCCCTTCACCGCAGCCGCAGCCGCGTCTGAGGGATGGCTGAAGATGGTGGTGATCAGCTCATCGCGATGGGACTCGCCATTGACCTCGTGATACTTCTGCAGCAGCGAAGCCATCACCAAAATGGCATGCGACCCGGAGCTGGGCTGCAGCGTGAAACGGTCCATGCCCGAGATCTCGCGGAAGATCTGGTCCATGCCGTGAAAAACCTCCAGGGCGCCCTGCACCGTGGACTCATCCTGATGGGGATGGATGCGCGCCGCCTTGGGGCTGCGGGCAATCACCTCGTTGATCTTGGGATTGTACTTCACCGTACACGTGCCCTGACCGATATCGATATTGAAGTCGCCGCCCAGGTTGTGCTGGGAGAGGCGCAGAAAGTGTTTGATCACGCGCATCTGTCCCACCTCGGGAAAGGCCGGGGGGGCTTGGCGACGCAGGGAGGCTGGAAGTGACGAGAGGCCGTCGCCTACGGCATTGACGATGCCTTCATCGGCGGGGTCGATTAGCATGCCCCTTTCGCCGGGGGTGTGCAGTTCAAAGAGCACCTCCTCATCCCACTTGGCCTGATGGAAGTTGCGCAGACGGCTGCCTTTTTTTATCTCCATGATGGATCTCCTTTGTCTTTTGCAGTGGGCCTAGGCCAGCACCGATTCCAGGGCCGTGACCAGGGCGTCAATCTCCGCCTGGCCGTGCATCTCTGTGACCGCGTAGAGGGCGCATTGCGACAGTCCGGGCATCTCTTCGGTGAGGTCTTTCCCGCCGAAAATCCCCTGGTCCAGCAGCGCCTTGTTGATGGCTTTCACGGTCTTGCCCGTGCCCGAGAAGTCCACGACAAACTCCTTGAACGTGGCCGAGGTGAAGCGCAGCGTCACGCCTTTGAGCGCCGAGAGTCGTTTCTGAGCGTAGAGTGACCGCTGCATAATGGTCTGGCCCAGCTCTGTGATGCCCTGGGGTCCGAGCAGGGCAAGGTACACTGCCGAGCTGATGCCCCACAGCGCCGCGGCCGTGCCCACAAACTCTTTGCCCTTTTCACGCACACCAAAGGAGGTGCGGTCGTAGGCCACATCGGAGAAGCCCCACTCGCCTTCCACGGCAGTTTTAGCGATGCCGAAGAGACGCGAGGGATATTCCATGACAAATTTCTCTTCATCGCGCGTGGCAATGAAGCCGGCCAAGGTGCCGCCAAAGTGCATGTGATTGCCCAAAGACTGGATGTCGCCGCAGGCGATGTCCGTGCCGTACTGTGACGGCGGCGTGATCACACTGGCGCTCAGGGGATCGAGACCGACGATCATCAACGACCCATTGGCGTGCAGCAGATCGGCAATAACCTGACCCTTCTCCTCCAGCACGCCGGTGTAAGCCGGATTCTCAAAGTAGAGGGCCGCCACGTCATCACTGAGACTGGACTGGAGCGCGTCCATGTCCATCTGACCGGAGGCCGCATCTGTGGCCACCAACACCACCTGCATCACCGGCTGGCAGTAGTTGTGGATGATAGAGAGGCGGTCCGGCGACACGGAATCGGCCACCAGCACCGTACCGCGACCGGTGATGCGTTCGGCCATGCGCACGGATGTGGCTGCGGCCTGGCCCCAGTCATAGGTGGGCACATTGACCACATCAAAGTCCAGGAGCTCGGCCATCAGACTCTCGTATTCAAACAGCGCCTGAAAACGCCCATGATCCTCATAGGGCTCTCCGGCGTAGGCTGTGAGAAATTCGGAACGGTTGATCACCTCATCCACAATGGCGGGTACGTAATGGTTGGAACAGCCGCCGCCGAGAAAGCTGATATTGTCATCCACTGAGATATTCTTCCCCAGCAGCCTGTCCATGTGCCGTTTGAGGGCCAGCTCAGAGCTCAGCGCCTTGGGCAGATTCATCTTGCCTTTGAAGCGCAGATGCGCCGGAATGTCCTCATAAAGTTCATCAATATCCTTAATCCCGATCTCTTTCAACATGGCCGCCTTGACCTCTGGCGCTGAGTTGGGGATATAGGGATGCACCGGTTTTTCATGGGATTTCATGATGCCTCCTGAATGTTGCCGCTGGGGTAAATTTTGTTGCGGATTGAAGTAACTTAAGGTAGAAAACCACAGCCCCCAGCACAATGAACATGGATACATCTTCCGAAATGATTTTAAAATCTTACACTGAGATGGATGAAAACAGGCTCTTTGTCCAATCATATCGATTACGACTGCGCCTTCACAGATCTCAGAGGTTAAACAACAAAATCACAAAAGAAACAATAGAAAGCAGAAAACAAGATGCCTTTGCCCCTTTTCTTGCAGTGCTTTTTACTGCGAGAAGGAGACAGTTGATCTCAGTGCCACCGCTAAACATCACGCGCCTGTGTAGGGGCCGGCGTGAAAACAAGCCTCCTTGCCCCGCGCATATCCAGCGGGGCGGGTTGAAAGAGAGTCAGCCATGGGGGCCGGGTGGAGTCATCAATTCACGACAAGATTCACCGCAAATACTGATAAAAGTTCAACTGCGAAGCCTTTTTTGGATACTTTTTTAGCAAAAAAGTATCAAGGCATTTTTGTCTTTGCTTTGAAAAAATGCCCGGCACTTTGGAAGTGCCGGGCATAAAATCACAATGCCTATTTATCTTGCTTCCATTACAACTCCATGAGCCAACTCGCCCGCACATTCCGCCCGGGTTCCAGACGGATGAGGCCGCGATAGGTAGAGAGATGCCGGCGATAGGCCACATCGGTGATATTATCCACACCCACCACGAGCCGTCCCTTGACGCCGGCCAGCGCCAGCGTACCCGACTGCACACTGGCGTTGTACGCGGTATAGCCATCGGTCTCCACCTCTCCGGCGGCAATACGGCTTTGCGAGGCGGCGGATTGCACATTCAGATCCAGCAGCGCAAAATGTCCCAGAGAGAAACGCAGGCCCACACGGCCCTCAAAGGGCGGAATCTCGGGCAGGGCTTCGTCATTCTCCGTGTCCTCGCCGCGCACATAGGCCGCATTGCCGTAGAACGTGGCCGACGCGCCAAAGCGGTACTGCCAGTCCACATCAAAGCCCACAAGACGCGCCTCGCCCACATTGGTCTTGCGGTACAATCCCTCTTCCACAAAACCATCGACCACGAGATTGGTCAATTTGTTGTAAAAGACATTGGCCGTCACCGTCAGCGGCGACTTCCAGAGACGTACGCCCAGATCCATGAAGTTGCCCACTTCAGATTTGAGGTTGGGATCGCCCCAATAAGTGGCGCCGCCCAGCTCGATATACTGATAGCGCTCCTCCAATGTGGGCGAACGGAAAGAACGCGCCGCATTGAAGGTGAGGTCCAGATCCTTGGCCAGCGACCAGAGCAGTCCCGCATGCCCACTGCCCGACCAGTCCGAAGCCTCACCCGCCGCCCAGAGCCGGTTGTTGCCGGGCCTTTCGATGCGATTGCCATCCTGAATCAAATACTCGGGGTTGTACGCCTCTTCATTGGTCACCTTGATGCGATCCGCGCGGCCGCCCAGGGTGACACTGACCTTGGAAGAGAGCGGGAAACGGTTCTGCGCAAAAACACCAATGCTCTGATAGGTGGAGTTGGGCACGGGGTTCTCGCCCACAATTTTATTCTGCGGAATAATATGTTTGCTGCGCCAGGTCTCCAGATTACGCTGCCACACATCCACGCCCGTGGTCAGTGTCCACTGTTTCTTGGGCAGCCACTCCATCTGCAGCAGTCCGCCACGGGTCAGGTGATCGCCACCGGGCCTGACCACCACGTTGGGATTGGGGATCAACTCCACATCCCGGAGAATGGACTGCTGGAAGAGTTTGACCGAGACCTCGGGAAGCACTGTGGAGAGCGAATGGAGGCGATACTCTGCGGAGTAGAGCCGGCGGTTCTCCTCGGGGTAGCGTGCCGTGGCCGTCACCGGAAAGGGTGTGCCGCCGGGAATGCCCACGTCTTCGGCGTCAAAACGCTGCACATGCAGCTTCAAATCCTGATTGGCGGCCACCTTCACACCGGCGGTCATCGAAATATTCTGATCCCTGAACTGACTGTTGGCCAATGTGCCCTCTGGCGTGCGCACATCATCGGCGTTGCGCAACGTGCCCGATCCCTTGACGTACCAGCGGCTGCCCGAGGCCGTCAGAGAGAGATGGCCCGTGGCCGCTTTATTGGCGGACTGAAACCCTGTGGTCATGCGGCCGTGCACCTTGATCTGATCGGTGAAGAGGCCGGGTTTGGAGATCACATGGATCACGCCGCCCATGGCGCCTGATCCATAGAGCGTGGAGGCCGCACCCTTGATCACCTCAATGCGTTCGATCTCCTGCGTATCGATCAGCGAGAGGCCGGCGGCCAGATTGGTGGCCGTCTCCACACGAAAGCCATCGACCAATGTGACGACTTTCTGCTTGGAGAGCCCGCGAATCACCACATGGCTGCCCCAGGCGCCATCGCGCGACATGGAGAGTCCCGGCGCCACATCCAGAGCGTCTGAGACTGTGACCGGCGCCAGATCGTCGATGCGAGAGGACTGCATCACCGCCATGGGCATGGCCTCATCGCGTACAGTGGAGAAGAGCCGCGAGCTGACCACAGTCACGGCCGGCACATCCACCGCGTCCTGGCGGAGATGGAAAATGGCATCGGTTTGACCCGGCGCCATATGCTGCGTGGCCGAGGCATATCCCATGTAGCTGACCTTCAGCGTCACGCCCTGCCCGGAAGGCACGGCAATCTCAAAACGTCCCTCACGATTGGCAGCCACGCCTCGATTGCTTTTCTCAATAGCCACATTGGCATAGGGCAACGTTTTCTTTGTGGAAGCGTCAAACACCTGGCCTTTAATGACGCGGTTTTGACCCGTCACAGGGGAAATGACCCAGAGCAATAGAGACAGAAAAAACACCGGCTTCATAAAGCGATTTGATGTCCGCAGTTTCATACGACATCCCCTTTATCAGTAAATGAATGAAGGCACAGACAGGCTTAAGCGCTCTCTTTGGCAAGAGCGGCCTTGACACTGACAGAGTGAACCTGGCCCAATCGACCCGTCAGGGCGCCAATGTCATCTGTGCTGCCATCTACAATGAGGGAAATCACGGACAGTCCGCGTTCGCGGTAGGGAATACCCATTCGACCGACAATCAAATGCGAGAAATCATGCAGGATGGAGTTGACGATTTCTACAGCCGGGTCCGGCTGATAGACAATGATGGTGACAGCGCCAATGCGCTGAGATGTGGTAGTCATGCGGTAGTCTCCTGAACGTCAGGGTTCGTGCCCCTTCATCGTAGAGTAATTGAACGCCTCAACATACAAAATTTCTATTCACTGTCCAAGGAAAAAATAATCTTCGGTGACAGCAACGATGCTGTGCGGAGACAACCATTCCACCGCACAAAGGCCCTTTCGCCTTTTTATCCTCAAAAAACGATGGAGCCCTGGCTCTGCCCTACCGAACGAAGACCCCCGATACAAACATTCGGGGGTGACATATTCGTTGGGTCAGACACATCAACCCGATCTTACCCAACGGGCCAAAGGCCCGACTGTGCGGGGGCCACAGTCAACAACGCCACATCCCCCGCGCCCGCCCAGGGGCCGGCGTGAAACAGAAACGCCTCGTGCCGCGCTCCCCAGCGGCATGGGCCCGGAGAAACGCCGCCGTCGGGGAAAGGTGGGGGTATTCCCTAACGACAGAAATGACCGCACCCGACAACCCCGTTCCCCCGCGCAAAGGGTTTTTGCTACTTTTTGGCCCACAAAAAGTAGGACCTTGCTCCTGATCTGTCTCTGTCAGGAAAAAACCAGGATCATAAAAAAATCCGGAGCGACATGTACAGTAGAAACGCATGCCAAGCGTACAAACCCCTATTCCGGAAACCGCTCCCGAATGACATCCAGCGCCTCTTGCCACGGTGTCCAGGCGCCGGCTTCAGAGAGTAGGCGCGACGACTGTTCGTTCAACCCGCCCGGCGTGGCCGCGTCGTGGGAGTGCTGACCAAAAGAGACACCCGGTTCCTTGACAGCGGTTTTGGCAATGGTCTCCACAAAACGCGCTGTGTAGGCCCGCGCCAGATCCTCGGGTACGCCCTGCTGCTGCGCCCAGGCCGAGAGCGTGGCCATCATATCAAACACCGGACTGATCATTCCGTTCACCGACCAGAGTGCGTGAAGCACAGACTCAGAGGGTACCTCCACCAGCTCACCCACCGCAGCGATGAGCGCCCGGCTTACCGCATTGGGCGCAAAACAGAGCACCGGGCCGAAGCCCAAAGCCGCGCTGGGCAGGGGCACGGCACGGCTGACCGTGGCGGCCGGGGCGATCATTGGCTTGAGCAAAGAAAACGGCACCGTGGGCATCAACGAGACGATGGGCATCTCCTTGGGGAAATGGAGCATGGACAGCGCCGCCTCCGCCGTCTCTGGGCGCAGCGCCAGAAAGCAGACATCGGCCGCATCGATCACCGCCTGATTGTCTGCTGCAATCTCCACGATGGAAAACTGCTGCGCCAACGCCGCCGCCCGCGCCGCGTTACGCGGGGAGATCACAATCTCCTTTGGCATGGTTTCCCGGGTACAGAAGCCTTTCACCAGCGCCGTGGTGATCTTGCCCGTGCCGATAAAGCCCAGCGTCATGGCTGAGAGATCAATTGGATTCAATGACATGCCCCTTTCCCTGATAGAGGTCCACCTTGCCGTCCAGGAGCACGGCCAGCACCGTCCACTCTTCATCCAAAACCGATTCAGGCACATCAATGTAGACCACGCCGGGCACAGACGACCAATACGCCTTCATCTGCAGATCCCAGTGCAGCTTGGTGCCGTGACCCACAGTCCAGACGCGATGAATCTTGTTCTTGATGCCCTTCAAAGCGACAGGCCCATTGGGCCGATGCGGCAGGTACAGGTAAAGTATTGTCGAGTCCGATGACAGCGCCGTGGGCCCGTAGAAATGACCGTGGGGCAGGCCCGCCTTCACCCCATACACCGCTTCACGATGTTTGCGCACCCAGCGCCCCAGACCGCGCAGCCGGTCGATCTGCTCCTGAGCGATGGTGCCGTCGGGCTTGGGCCCGATGTCCAGCAGCAGATTGCCGCCCATGCGCAGACACTCGGTGAACACCCCGATGATCTGATGCACAGACTTATAATCCCTGTCATTGGGCTGATACCCCCAGGAGTCATTCGTGGTCAGGCAAAGCTCCCAATAGCGGTCTTGGGGACGGGTAATGGGCAGACCGTTCTCCGGCGTGCCGTAGTCGCCGTAGCCGTTGAGCCGTGAGTTGAGAATCACCTGAGGATTGATCTCAAACAGCATCTCCCGCTGCGCCCTGGCCTCCCAGAGATCGGCGCCAAAGTCCCAGTCACCGTCAAACCAGATCAGATCGGGCTTGAATTTTGTGGCCATCTCCTTGAGCTGCCCCTTTTGAAATTTCAAAAAACGATGCCAGCGCGCCATATCGTCCTGGGGATCGTAGCGCTTCTCCTGACGGGTGTGATGGGGGTAATCGGGATGCGACCAGTCCAGCTGGCTGAAGTAAAGCCCGGCCTTGAGCCCCCTGCTGCGCACAGCCTTGACAAAGGGGGCGACCAGGTCCCGGCGGGCCGGCGTCTGTTTCACCACACTGAGGTCCGAGAGTTTTGTATCCCACAGCGCCACGCCGTCGTGATGCTTGGTGGTGAGCACGGCATACTGCGCCCCGCTCTCGGCGATGAGATCAGCCCAGGCCTCGGGATCGTAGCGCTTGGCCGTGAAGCCATCCAACTGTTTCATGTAATCTTTATAGGGAATATAATTGTTGTAGAACGACCAGGACTCATCAATGCCCTGTACCGAATAGATGCCCCAGTGGATGAAAATGCCCAGCTTGGCCTCTTCAAACCACTGCATGCGCGCCGCCTTGTCCGAAGCGCTCTCCTGGGCCGAGGCTGACAGCGTCAGCGCCGCAGCAAACAAACCGATCATGCACTGTTTTAACATGGCAATTCTCTTTCTATAAAATGAAAGGCTCTGTGTTTAATAGATTGGATCATTGTATTTTTCTTTTTTGCCCCATAAGTAAATAGGCTCTTGATCTTGATCTTATCCAACGGGCCAGCGGCCCGACTGCGCGGGGGCGATACCTCAACACGCAAAACCCCGTGCACCTGCCAAGGGGCCGGCGTAAAAACAAGACGCCTCGTGCCGCAGCTCCACAGCGAAACGGGCCGAGAGAGACGCACCCCCTGGGGAAGGGCGGGGGCATACCTCAACGAAAAGACCGACAGCACCCGACAACCCCGTTCCCCCGCGCAAAGGGGTTTTTGGCCCTTCTTGCCCCACAAAAAGGGCGATCTGGCTCCTGATCTTGATCTACTGAACCGCACCAAGATCCCCGATAAAAACACTCGGGGATGACTGTTTCAATAAACGGATTCCATCATTTCATCGATGACGCCCCGCCACTGGCTGAGGCGGCCAACCGTTTCTGCTCAGCCACGGCATCCAGCAGCCGGTCAAAAAAGTCGGGCAGCATGGCGTCCACACGTCTTGAATTGTGCAGCACCACAATACCCACGCCCAACTCAGGCATCCATCCAATCTGCGAGAAAAAGCCCTCCAGACCGCCGCTGTGAAAGACCATGTCATGGCCCTTAAACTTGAAAAGCCGCCACCCCAGGCCGTAGTGCATGGCCCCGTCGTTCCAGCGGTAGCGCCGCCGCTCCCCAGGGGTGGCCACGCGTTTCTCGTGCAGGGCCGTCAGTACGGCCGGCGACAAAACATCGGGCCGGCCGCCCATCTGCGCCTGCAACCACAGCGCCATGTCGCGGATGGAGGCATTCACCCCGGCCGCTGCCGGAAATTTATAGTAATGCGGCTTGTCCTTGCGCACCTGCCACGTTCCCTTTCTCAGGCAATGCGGCCGGGCGCGATTGGTTGAGGCCAGATAGGGCAGCCACCCCACCGAGGCGTTCTCCATGCCCAGCGGCTCAAAGAGACGATGCCGCACCTGCGTGGAGAACAACCGCCCGGCCTGATGCTCCAGCACATTGCCAATTAGGTTAAAGGCCACATTCTGATAGGCGTAGCACTGGCCCGGCGCATGCACAGGCTTCAGCGCCAGCAAGGCGCTTTGGATGGCCGCCTGACCACGCCCCGCATCGATGAGATTGTCATAGGCGTGAGCCACCCAGCCAGTTTGATGACTGAGCACATGGGCCACGGTGAGCCCCTGCTTCAATCCGGCATCTGCGGGATGAAATGCTGGAAGCACTGTAGAAAGCGCCGTGTCCCAGCCGTAGAGTCCCTCTTCCACCTGCAGCGCGGCCAGCGTGGCCGCAAAGCCCTTGGAGAGCGAAGCAATACGGAAGACAGTCTCTGTATCGATTGCCGAGAGATCCTCGAGACTGCGCAGGCCATAGCCCTTGAGAAAGAGAATGCGATCCGCCGTCACAATGCCGATGGCCGCGCCGGGCAGACCATGCAACGTCATCAGCTCACGAATATGCGCCTCATAATCCGGCAGCATGGCGAAGACCATCGGGACCCTATCATGCTGCGCTGCACGCTGTTTCTCTGAGGCGGACAGAGTCACGCCAAGGGTGAGAAAGGCCCCCAGAACGCCAAAAATCAGTACATCAAATATTTTCTTCATAAATCAATATAACGAGGCGCCGCCTCTCTTACCGCATCTCTTGCGGCTCCCTTTCAATCATCTTTAACGAATAATAATTTCATCCACAAAGAGCCAGCTCTTGCCCCCGGCGCTCTTGTGCCACTCCGGTAGAAGCCCCATATTCTTGGCTTTCACCCGGACAAAACGGGCGCTCTCATCAAGCCTTGGCGACAGGAAATCCCGCACTTCCGCCCCGTCACGGTCTACAGATTGATCATTTTCAATGCGGACCGCAGAACGGTAGTGCACTCCGTCATTGGACAGCTCAAATTCAACCCTTTGCGGATAATGAATCCACGCCCGGCTGTCCTGCAGACAGCCCAGACCCAGCTGGGCCACGGGCTGCACCGATCCCAGATCCAACACCGCCTCAAAATCGTGATACCAGAACCCCATCCATTCACGGCTTTCACGAAAATGCTTTGTGCCCCGTTCTCCATCGACCAAGGAGAACACACCCCGCGCCCTGTACTGCTTCTCAGGATCACGAACAAGGGTAATGCGCTGCACCGGGCCGTTATACACCGCCACCGCTTGGGACACCTCAGGCCTCAACCGGCCGTCTCGCTCGATGGCCACGCCCACCGTGGTGGAGGCGGTCACACGGAAAGGCCGGCCATACATGTTGGACTTTTTCGATACAGGCGATCCGTCCGTGGTGTAGCGCAACGTGTCAGCCTCAAAGAGCGGGCGCAGTGTGACCGTGCGCGCTCTGGCCAGTCCATGTCCGTCAGAGGTGATGAACACACGATGCTTCAGCCCGGTCAACGACTGGACCAGTGCCCGATACTTCTCGCGGTTCCTCTCCAGCCACCACGGCCGGGCCTCACGCGTCCAGCAGTCGACATAGGCCGATTCAAGCGCCGACACGGCAGCGGCCAGACTGTCAATGGTGGCCTCCAGCTGCAGTGGATTGATAGCCTGCCCGCCATGGGCGATCCGCCACAGGCGATTGCGCAGCGCCGCCAGACGTCCGTGAACCGCCGTGCGCTTCGCCGCAAAGGCCGCTGCTTTGAGCGAGGCCGGATGACGGGATTCAATGGCGCTCAGCGCCTCAAAGGCACCGGCAAAGCCAGAAGCGCGGCGGCTCAGCGCAGCAGCGTCCCCAGCCTTGGGCTTTTCCTCAGGGATCAGCGGCGCCCAGAACGCACTGTCATCCAGACCGCCGGCCGATTTGAACCGGCGCAGGTCGCTCAACGCGAAGAGCAGATCGGCCGCGGTGCGGCCGGGCAGTCCGTAGAACAGGGGGCCAAACGCCGCCTTAAAGTCGTTAAGACGCGGGGCGGGCACGGTCTCATCGCTATGCGCGATGGGACGCCACGCCATCTCAGCACCCCAGAGCATGGGCAGCCAGTGATAGTGAAAGAGGTTCTCGCCGTCGTCATCCCAGCTGGTGTTGAGCATGCCCATGGCCCCGGCAGCCGCGCCGTCGCGTACAAAATGGGCAATATTGGTGATGGCCGTGTCAAAATTGGGCCAGATCTGACGCCAGCAGCTCACCCCCGGACAGACCATGAAATCAAAGCCGAGACGGGAAAAAGGGGCAATCTCCCCATCGAAAGACGGGGCCGCGTGATAGGCCCAGGGCAGCACAATCAAATCCGATGGGAGCCGGGGAATGATGGCAGGATAGTCGCGGGCAATGTCGCCCCACATCATCAGCCG